>Ga0335072_10000783_pt1 | contig 56558 bp, 47 predicted proteins | sample Lox_Sample_21_FD_206725 | JGI IMG/M metagenome (GOLD analysis project Ga0335072, IMG submission 206725) | Soil microbial communities from Loxahatchee National Wildlife Refuge, Florida, United States - Lox_Sample_2.1 | ecosystem: Environmental > Terrestrial > Soil > Wetlands | place: USA...
CCCCGCTTGGTGCTCCTTCAGCACGCCGATGATCTGCTCTTCCGTGAACCGGTTCTTCCTCATCTTCCGTCTCCTGCAAGAAACGGATTCTAGCTCAGATCGGGGACATCCCAGGGGGCAAGGTCAATGGGATCGAGCAGGCTCGGGTAGCTCTGACCCGTGATATCCCTGTTCTGCTGCCAGTTCGCAATGGAATTGATGAGAAGGAGGCAAGTCTCCCCGGTAGCGACCGCCAAGTGTCCGTCTTGATCCAGCTTCGCTGTCACGTAGACGATGGCGGCGTCCGCGGTGCCCGACGAAACCTTCGGTGCAAGCTGGCATCCTACGGTCGTGATATGGTTCTGGCCCATGCGGCTCAGCTGGTCCTGCCCAAGAATGATGAATTGGTGGAGGACCTGATTGCTGCTCCACGAGAATCGGAACTGCGCGCCGAGAACCGGCGTGCAGGGTGGAAGTTCGGTGCCCTCGGGATATTCCGAAGGAGCCGGGATCGTATATCCGCTGCCGTCCCAGCCCTTCCAGGTCGGCGCCGTGGCGTCCGGATCTTCCGGCATGCGCGCTCTGAAGATGCAGACGCCGTCCGCCTCGGGGGGTGTCGTGTCCGGTGGCTGATACAGGAGCTGCTCGATCAATACGTAGTAGTAATCGCCGTCTCGTATGATGTTGCTTTGCGCCGTCATGCCCTGCGGCAGATTCGTGGGCAGCGGGTTCGTCTCTGAGGGCGGGACCGTATAAGGTTCACCCAACGCGATGGCCGGAACGTTGAAGCCGGGTGAGTGAGCCGCCTGCAGGAGGCGGAAGCTGCGTCCGCCATCGGTCGAGGCGGCACCGACCAGGTTCCAGTAATCGCAGGGCAGATAAATCCCCTGCTGCTGCACTGCACACCACTCGGAATTGCCGGTCCACTCGCCGTGAAATTCATTATGAACCAGGGCATAGATTGTGTTGGCGCTGTGCGCCCATGGCGCCACCATCCAGAGGCCCGTATTGTAGGTCGCGGGATTGCTGGCTGGGTAATTTGTCCGCGGAAGCCAGCTCACGCAGCCGGTACCCGCGCGGATGCGCTGTAGCTTGGCGAGCCGCTCAGGGTCGGCGCCGGCGCCCCGGCTGGCGTAAAATCCGCTCGAATTGGAGGCGAACCAGAGGATCGTCGGTTTGTCCCGCGGCCCGACGATGAACGGCCTGGCGGGAACATCGGGGAAATCGTCCGCCACGCAGGCCGAGCCGGGGTAGCGGTAGGTCCAGACATAGCCCGGTATTCTCGATTTCACCGCGACTTGCGCATTCGCCCCGGAAGACGCCACGAGCAGCGCGATGACCCAGAGCGCAATCGCTGTGTTCCGGCGCAAAAACACTGATCCGACGCCTCTCGGGGCTTCGCCGAGGTCGCGTCGGCCTCCCTCATCCGTTTCCCTCGACAAGCCCTTCCCTTCGGGCGAGCGGGGCCGGGGAACATTGTCCACAACTCTCGGTCCGCTCGCTCCGTCCCCCGGCCTCTTCAGGGAGGCAGGTTCAGGTGGGCAGGGCGCTGGCCTGCGAGCGGAGCGCGGCGCTGCGAGGGCCCGCAGGGCGCGGCGCGCCGGCCGGTTCCGGGACGACCCCGAAATGCCTGAGATAGGGGGCAAATTTTTCCCGCTCTGCTGTGGCGTCCAGACCATGGTCCTCGAAAAGATAGCGATGCACCCAATAGCCCCCGTTGGGCTCGGCGGCGGCGAATTTGGCAACTGCGGCGCCGAGGCCTTCCGGCCGGGGGATGCCAAAATGGCGGTAAACGCCTTCCACCGCGCCCGCCGGATCGGCAACCAGATCGAGATAGTGGACGTGGCAGATCGTGCCTCTCCAGAACGGATCCTCGCTCGCGGCGATCATTCGCTGCGCGCCCTCGAGCCAGCGTGTGCTTTCGCCACGGCCGATCTCCACCCGATCGAGCCGACGTGTGAAGGGGCGGCGCAGCACCTCCGTGAGCTTGGCGACGGAGAGCAGCACCCGCAGCGGATCGCGATGGACGAAGACGAGATGTGCGTCGGGATAGACCGTGCGCAGAGCATCGAGCGCGAAGAGATGGTCGGGGCATTTCAGCACCCAGCGCCGATCCCGTCCCGCTGCGCCGTCCTGGTGCTGCAGGTGCTGGAGGAATCGTTTGTGCAGCCGATAGGCCGGCAAATGACCCTCGCCTTCGGTCTCGAGCCAGTCCCGGTAGCTCGGAATGCGGTAGGTCGTATCGAAGCGCAGGCTGCGGAAGGCGTGAGCGGTGATCTCCGAGCATTCCTGCGGCGATGTGGGGGAGATGCGATGCAGGCCGCGGAATTGGGGCGCCAGCCGCTCGAACATTCGCAATTGCCGAGCGACACGGGCGATCCGCTCGTTCCTTCCGCTCGGCTCATGCGCAATCGCGTAGGGATAGATCGTCTCCCAGACAGATGGCGCACGATTGGTTGGATCGCACAGCATGAGTTCATGAAGGAAGGTGGTGCCGCTGCGCGGAAGCCCGGTGATGAAGATCGGCCGGGCGATCGGCACCTGAGCAATCTCCGGGGTGTGCCGCTCCGCCGCGGCCAGATCGAGAAGGTTCGAGAGGAAGCGGAGCACATCCCATTCGAGCGCGAACCGCCCGATCAGACCGAGCGAGGCCTCCGCCTGGCAAGCCCTGAGCAGCCGCTCGAGCGGCTCGGCGATCGGGATCTCGCCGAAATCCTTGCTTCCGGCCCGGTTACATGCCCGCTCGATCAGCCGCGCAGCCTCGAGCGGACGGCGAAGGAAGCCCGACCACCCGGCGATCTTGTCGCCCGTCCAGATGGCTGCCCCAATCGCCGTCATGGCGCGGGCCAACTATCGGCTTGCCCACGGGCTTGCCTCTGATACCGCCGGCCGCCCCGCCCGCCAAAGGCGGGCGACGACCTCTCGATGCTCATACGCCCGCCCCTTCAAATCCACGCGGAACCGTAACGATCTGCGTAACGGAATAGCTAGCCTACCGCAAGCGGCGGGCCAAGGGACCGGACAGGCGGATCGAGGCGTTAAGTTCAGGCTGCTTCTGAGGAAACCAGACGAAGTGCTTGACGCCGAAGAAGATGCTGGTAGGGTCCCGGAGCCGCCTCGAGGAGCGCAGGCGGGCCGTCCTGGACGATATGCCCTGCCTCGAGCACGACGATCCGGTTGAAATCGCGCAGCGTCGAGAGCCGATGGGCGACCGCCACGACGGTCCGGCCATTCATCAACCGGTCGAGTGCTTCCTGCACCGCCTGCTCGGACTCGCTGTCGAGGGAGGAGGTTGCCTCGTCCAGCAGCAGAATCGGCGCGTCGCGCAGGAAGGCCCGTGCGATCGCCAGCCGCTGGCGCTGCCCGCCCGAAAGCCGCACCCCACGCTCACCGACGATGGTCTGGAGCCCTTCGGGCAAGGCATCAAGGAACTCACCGCATCCCGCCGCCTCGGCCGCGGCCCGAACCTCGTCGTCGCTCGCGTCCGGCCGGCTGTAACGGATATTCTCGAGCACCGAGCGGTGAAAGAGCATCACCTCTTGCGGCACCACCGCGACGCGCGACGCGAGTTCCTCGCGCCCGAGATCCGCGACCGCATGGCCGTCGATCAGCACCGCGCCGCCACGGACGTCCCACAGCCGTTGCATCAGGGCGAGGATGGTGGATTTGCCGGCGCCGGAACGGCCGACCAGGCCGACCCGCTCGCCGGGGGCGATCTCCAGGTTGAAACTCTCGAGCACGGCGCCGTGGCCGTGCGGATAGGCAAAATCAACATTACGGAACGAGATTCGTCCTCCGATTCTTTCCCCGCTGACCGGCGTGGGGAGTGCCGTGGGCGGATATCCTTCCGCCCGCTCCGCCATCTCGTGCGGCTGCAGCAGCCCGTCCACCGCCTCGCTGAGCCGCGCCATGTACTGGACGAGATCGACCGCCGCGACAGCAAGGTCGCGCGTGCCGTGCAGGATGGTGAAGCCAAGGGTCACCACCAGCACCACGTCGCCCGGGGTCATCAGGTGCTCCTGCCAGAGGAACACCCCCCAGATGAGCATGCCGGCGGTCAGCAGCGCCGTCGTTATGGCGTGCAGCAGGCGGAGATTCTCGAGGAAGGCGAGGCTGCGCCGGCGCGCCTCGACCTCGCCCCCGATCTTCGCAGAGAAGCGCTCGTACTCGCGGCGCTGGGCGCCGAAGGCGCGCACGAGCAGCATGTTGTTGACGACATCCACCATCTCGCCGTTCACCGACGAGGCCTCGCTCGCATAGGCCTGATGGACGTCATGCCCCTTGGCGGCAAGGCGCATCAGCCCGGCCGCCAGCGCGACCGAGATCACCGCGAGCGCCAGGGACATCGGCGGGTTGATGAGAGCGAGGGTCAGGATCGCACCGCAAACGGCGAAGCAGGGCGGCAGCGCGCGCCAGACCAGTGTCGTCTCGACGATGTAGAAGGCTTCCGCCGCGGCGCTGATCCGGCCGGCGAGCGCCCCCGGCAGCCTGGTGATGAAATAAGAGGGCGCATGGCCGACAAGGTGACGGAAGAGATCCCGCCGGACATCGCCGGTGACGGCGACGAAGACGCGGCTCGCGCGGAAGCCGGCGACGCGCCAGAGCAGATTGTCGGCGGCAATCAGGGCGGCGAGCATGCCGATCGCCGACCAGACCGCTCCGGTTTTCCCCGCCGCCAGCACATCGACCAGGTTGCGCACCGCGTATTGCGAGCCGACCGCGCACGCGACCGCGGCCATCACGCCACCGAGCACAATCGCGTGACCGACGGGGTAGCGCCGCACGTAGCTCAGCATGAAGCGGAAAGGATGGGTTCGTCGGTCGTGCATGCGGCGTCTCCGGGCAGGGTGCGCGCGGCATCCCAGGATTGTTTCGTCACCGGCGAACCGGTCAGGAGAGGGAATCCTGCGTCCGGCGAGCGCGGAGGATGCAGAGCACACAGCAACTGTTTGTCAAATCTACGGCAATCCCGGTCGTCCTCTTGCCGCGATCGGGGTTCTGAATGGTAATTCCGGCGGCCGAGCGGCCCGCCATAACCCCAAGGAGGGCGGACGTCGCATGCGGATCGCGCAAATTGCTCCACTGACTGAAGCCGTGCCGCCAAAGCTTTATGGCGGAACGGAACGAGTGGTTTCCTATCTCACCGAGGAGCTCGTGGCGATGGGCCACGACGTGACCCTTTTCGCCAGCGGCGATTCCTGCACCTCCGCCAGGCTCAGGGCGATGTGGCCGCAAGCGCTCCGTTTCGACCCGGCCGTAATGGACTTGATCAGTCCAACCCTGATGATGATGGAAGATGTGCGCCGCGTGTCAGAAACTTTTGATATGCTTCATTTTCATGTTGACCATTGGCCCTTCTCGCTCTTCACGCGGCAAAGGACGCCCTTCGTTACGACATTGCACGGACGGCTCGATCTTGCCGAGCTGCCGCCGATCTACGCCCGCTTTCCAGGCGTCCCGGTGGTCTCGATCTCGGAGGCGCAACGGGCACCGCTGCCGCAGGCGAATTTCGTCGCGACGATCCAGCACGGCCTGCCCTCGAATTTGCTGCGGCCGCTGTCACGCAGGCCCGATTATCTCGCCTTTCTCGGCCGCATCTGCCCGGAGAAGGGACCGGAGCGCGCGATCGAGATCGCGCGGCGAAGCGGCCTTCCGCTGCGCATCGCCGCCAAGGTCGATCGCGTCGATCAGCGCTATTTCGAGGAGTGCGTCCGGCCGTTGCTTGGCGAGCCCGGCGTCGAATTCTTCGGTGAGATCGCCGAGCATGAGAAAGCGGAATTCCTGAGCGGCGCGCTGGCGCTTCTCAGCCCGATCGACTGGCCGGAACCGTTCGGTCTCGTCATGATCGAGGCGATGGCCTGCGGCACGCCGGTGATCACGTTCGACCGTGGATCGGTCCGCGAAATCCTGGAGGATGGTCTCACGGGCTTTATCGTCGATGACGTCGAAACGGCGATCTCCGCGGCCGGGCGCATTGGCGCACTCGACCGGACGCGGATCCGCAGCGAGTTCGAGCGGCGCTTCACCGCGCGGCGCATGGCCGAGGGGTACGTCGCGCTTTACGAGCAGCTCATCATGCCGGAAGAGCAGTCGCGGCGCGCTGCCGGCGTTCGGCTCGCCGTTTAGAGCGTGACAACCGAAGGCGAACTTGCCGCAGGTCTGAATCACGCGAGAAAACAAATGGCTGGGGCGGGATACATGAGCGAGAGCGAACGCATTCCGCTCTGATGGCAATCCTGCCGATCGACCCGGCGGGGCGCGCGACACCCGGCGTGATCTGTGGCACGATCCTTCGGCCACCGCAGGGAGGCCGGGCGAGCCGGCATGCACCAGCTTCTGCTTCTGCGCCACGCCAAGTCGTCATGGGACGATTCGAGCCTTGCCGACCGCGCACGACCGCTCAACAAGCGTGGGGAACGCGCGGCGGCGGCGATCGGCCAGGCAATGTCCGAGCTTGGGTTGGCCCCCGGCCTCATTCTCGCCTCGCCGGCGCGGCGGAGCATGCAGACGCTGGCGGCGTTGGCCCCCTTCCCTCGCCAGACACGGATCGAGACGCCGGAGTCGCTCTATCTCGCCGATGCTTCCCGCCTCCTGGCGACGCTGCGCGCGCTCGCGGAGAGGGAAGCCGGCGTGCTCCTTATCGGGCACAATCCGGGCCTGCACGAATTCGCCGTGATGCTGATCGGGAAAACCCGATCGACGGCGGATGCGGAGAGGCTGGCTCTGCATTTTCCGACCGCGGCGCTCGCTGAATTCACGACCGCCGGCCGATGGCAGGATCTTGGACCGGGCGGGGGCCGCCTGGTGCGATTCCTGCTGCCGCGCGATCTGCCGGAGATGGCCGCCTGAACGGTTTCTGTCTTGAGCTCGCGGTTCCGCCCGAGATTGCGGGACGGCTCCGCCGCCATCCCCTGCTCCATCCTGGCCACGCGGCCTGGGCGAAGCGGCGGTTGGTGCATATTGCCTGGCATGATGGCGAGGATGGTCCGCTGATGGCCGCCGGGCTGGCGCTCGGGGAAGAGCGGCAGGGACGGACGCGCCAATGGTGGCTTGAGAAGCTCGGGACCTGTGCGAAGCAGGACATCAACTTCCCGCGACCGCCGGGCGCGCCGCCTCCGGTGCTGGCCCGAGCTGATCGGCTCGAAGCGCTCGGCCCCGAGGTACTCGGCCACACGCTTCCCGCTCCGCTCCGGACCGTTGCCCGCTTCGAGGCCAGCCGTCGAACCGCCTCGATCGGCGGCGGGCGGAAGAAGGACGCGCCGGGCAGGATCGCACTCGAGCTGCTCGAAGGAAGGCTGGAAACCTCGCGCGTGGGGCAGCCTCTCGCCCGGCTCAGGCTCGTCGGCCAGCCCGTTGCCGTCTTCGCGCTCGCCGATCGGCTGCTTGCCGACTTGCCTTGCACGGTGCCGGCGGCGAGCCTTGCCGAGGAAGCGCTCGGTGCATCCCTAGAGGCACCCTCCGAGGGATTTCCAAGGAAATTCCCGGGGGGATTCCCAAGTGAGGATGCGCCACGAATCGGCTCTTCCCTGCTGCCGGAGGGGCTTTCGGCCGGAGATGCGCTGGCCTGGCTCGTGGCCTCGCTGGCGCGGGCCCTGCTTGCTCTCGCCCCGCGCGCAGCCGCCGGCGATGGGAGCGAGCCGGTGCATCAGATGCGAGTGGCCCTGCGCCGCCTGCGCACCGCCATCACCGTGCTGAAGAGGGTCCTGCCGCCTCTGCTCCCTCCTCACGACGCCGCTCATGATGCCGGATCCGCCTCCTCCGCGCTTGCCGGGGCGGAGGCGGGATTGCGTACGCTCGCCCGTGCGCTGGGGCCGGCCCGGGAATGGGATGTGTTCCTCGAAGGAGCGGGCATGGCAGTGGCGGGTGCTTTCCCGGAGAACGCGGCCCTTGCGCGCCTGCTCAAAGCGGCCTGGCGGCAGCGCGAGGCCGCATACGAGGCGCTGCGGGCGGAGCTTGGCTCCGCCGGCTTTCGTCGCCTGATGCTTCAGCTCTCCTCCCTCGCCGTGCTTCGCCCTTGGCAAGGGATGAAGGAAGCGCCCGAGGGAATGCAGGAGGGGGACGGACCGCAATCCCCTCTCACGGCGACGGCGGTGGCAGGGCTGCTGCAGCGGCGCCAACGGAAACTCCTCTCCGCCGCCGCCGACATCGCCAATGCCGACGGGGAGCATCTGCATGCGATCCGGCTCCGCGCGAAACGGCTGCGCTACGCGGGCGAGCTCTTCTCTTCCCTCTTCCCGCGCAAGGAAACCCAGCGCTTCCTTCGTCGCCTTGCGCGGCTGCAGGATCGACTTGGCGCCGTCAACGATGCGCGGGCCGTGGACCGTCTGCTGGGCGAGCTCGGCTCGACCGGAAAGGGGCACGCGGCGGGGATCGTGCGCGGCTTCGTCGCCGCGAATGCGCTCCGGGAGCAGCTGCGGGTCGCACCGGCCTGGCGCAAGTTCCGCCGGCAAGCCCCTTTCTGGCACTGAGAAGACGCCGGAGTCGCGCCCCCTTTCGGCCCGGCGAACCTGCCCCCGTGTCTCCCAATCGCGACAGCGCAATGCTGCGGGCGCGAAGGTTGCGCCCGACCCAATTTCGTCCTTAGTTATGCTTATTGCATCGCGAAGCGCCGGGCGGAGAGAGGTCTCTTCGTCCCGCGAGGCATTGGGGATGCGGCCGTGGGCGACCGGTTCTGCCGCCTGAACGGAAAAGGGGAACTGCATGAGCGGAACGACCAATGGCTCCGTGACGGTCAGCCTTGACGGCACGAACCAGTCCTTGAAGCTGCCGCTGCTGGCAGGGACGATTGGCCCGTCAGTCGCGGATATCCGCAAGCTCTATGGCAATCTCGGGATCTTCACCTTCGACCCCGGCTATGGAGAGACCGCGAGCTGCGAAAGCAAGATCACTTATATTGATGGCGACCAGGGTATTCTGCTCTATCGCGGCTACCCGATCGAGGAGCTCGCCGAGCATGCCAGCTTCATCGAGGTCGCTTATTTGCTGGTGAACGGCGAGCTTCCGAACGCGGCGCAGCTCGCCGAGTTCGATGCCGGCGTGCGCAACCACACGATGCTGCACGAGCAGCTCCGCCGCTTCTTCGAGGGCTTCCGCCGCGACGCCCACCCAATGGCGGTGCTGTGCGGCGTCGTCGGCGCGCTCTCGGCCTTCTACCATGACAGTCTCGATATCACGAACCCCCAGCATCGGCGGATCAGCGCCTTCCGCCTGATCGCCAAGGTGCCCACGATCGCCGCCTGGGCATATAAATATGCGATCGGCCAGCCCTTCATCTATCCGCGCAACGATCTCGGTTATGCCGAGAACTTCCTCTATATGATGCACGCTGTTCCAGCCGAGCCGCACAAGGTGAATCCAGTGCTGGCGCAGGCCATGGACCGCATCCTGACCCTGCATGCTGACCATGAGCAGAATGCCTCGACGAGCACGGTCCGGCTGGCCGGCTCGACCGGCGCCAATCCCTTCGCCTGTATCGCCGCGGGCATCGCGAGCCTGTGGGGCCCGGCGCATGGCGGGGCGAACGAGGCGGTGCTCAAGATGCTGAGCGAGATCGGCCATGTGAGCGCGATCCCCGAGTTCATCGCCAAGGTGAAGGACCGCAACAGCCATGTGCGGCTGATGGGCTTCGGGCACCGCGTCTACAAAAATTACGATCCGCGGGCGAAAATCATGCAGCGGACCTGCCACGAGGTTCTGGACGAGCTTGGCATCAAGGACGACCCTCTGCTCGACCTCGCCGTGGAGCTCGAAAAGATCGCCTTGGAGGATGATTATTTCGTCAGCCGCAAGCTCTATCCGAATGTCGATTTCTATTCCGGCATCATCCTCAAGGCGATGGGCTTCCCAACCAGCATGTTCACGGTGCTGTTCGCGGTGGCGCGGACGGTCGGCTGGATCAGCCAGTGGCAGGAGATGATCGAGGATCCCTCCCAGCGGATCGGCCGCCCACGCCAGCTCTATACCGGCCCCACGCAACGCTCCTACGTGCCGATGGAGAAGCGCGCCTGACGGCGCCGGCCCTTCCGGAAAAGCACGAACGCATTGAGAGGCGGGGGACGGTCTCCCCTGCCCTTTCTTTGGGGCGTGATGATTTCGGGTCATCACGCTCTCCCTCTGTTTTTCGGTCAATGTCATGACTTCCCTTGGCTTTGGCGGATCGTAAAGCGATCCACCAGAAGCCATATTGATCTCGCCGGTCAGGTCGCGCCGGCGGCTTCCAGCTCCGCCGCCGCGGCGAGCCAATCGCTTTCCGCGCTCTCCATTTCCGCCGCAATCGCGGCAAGCCGCCGGTTGAGTTTTGTGATCTCCTCGCTGCCGGCCCGCGCGTAGAAGCCTGTATCACCGAGGCGCGCCTCGATCCCGCTCCGTTCCGCAGTAAGCCGTTCCAGGGCCTGCTCCGCCATCTGCGCCTTATGGCGCAGCGGCTTCAGCACCTCCCGGAGCTCCGCCCGCGCGCGGCGTTCGGCACGCGGAGGCGGAGCGTCATCGGCCCCTTTGCCCAAGATTCCGGCGGGGGTGGCAGATTTCTGCGTCATCAACCGACGATAGGCATCAAGATCATCTTCGAAGGGGGTAACGCGCCCGCCCGCGATCAGCACCAGACGGTCGGCGAGCAGATCGATCAGATGCGTGTCATGGGTGATCAGCACCACCGCGCCGGGAAAGCCCGTGAGGGCACGAACCAAAGCCTCGCGGGCATCGATGTCGAGATGGTTGGTGGGCTCGTCAAGAACGAGCAGTTGCGGCGCCTCGCGCGTCGCAAGCGCGAGCAGCAGCCGCGCGCGCTCACCGCCGGAAAGATCGGCCACCTTCGTCTCGATCCGATCCGCATCGAGCCCGAAGCGGGCGCCCTGCGCGCGGAGTTCGGTCGGGGTGGCCTTTGGCAGGGCCCGGCCAAGATGGCCGAGCGCGCTCGCTCCGGGATCGAGCTCCTCCTCCTGATGCTGGGCGAAATAGCCGACCCGGAGTCCGCGCGCGCGGACGAGACTGCCTGAGAGCGGCGCGAGCCTGTCGGCAAGCGCCTTGGCGAAGGTGGATTTGCCGTTGCCGTTGGCCCCCAGCAGGGCGATCCGGTCCTCCATGTCGATGCGGAGCGAGATGCCGGATATCACGGCGCGGCCGTCATAGCCGAGCGAGACCCTGTCCATGGTCAGGAGCGGCGGGGGGATTGTTTTCGGTTCCGGAAACGCGAAGCGGGTCGGCGCCGGCTCGACGATCGACTCGATCGCCGGGAGGCGCGCCAGGGCCTTGAGCCGGGACTGCGCCTGGCGCGCCTTGGTTGCCTTGGCGCGAAACCGATCGACGAAAGCCTGCATGTGGTCGCGCCGGGCGGCGATCCGCGCGGCCTCGCTTCTCTGCTGCTCGATGCGGGCGGTGCGGATGCGGATGAACTCGGCGAAGCCGCCCGGCGTGAGCGTGATCTTGCCGCGATCGAGATGGGCGATGGAGTCCACCGTGCGGTCGAGCAGGTCGTGATCGTGGGAGACCATCAGCACCGCACCGGGGAAGCGGGCGAGCCAGGATTCGAGCCAGATCGTCGCCTCGAGATCGAGATGGTTGGTCGGCTCGTCGAGCAGCAGGAGATCGGGCGCGGAGAAGAGAGCGGCCGCCAGGGCGACCCGCATGCGCCAGCCGCCGGAGAAATCCTCCATCGCCCGATTCTGTGCCGCCTCGTTGAAGCCGAGGCCGGCAAGGATAGAGGCGGCACGCGCGGGGGCGTCATGGGCTCCGATGGCGGCAAGGCGCTCGTGAATCTCCGGGATCTGTTCGGGGGACGTGGTCTCGACCCGTTCCAGCAAGGCGCTGCGCTCGGTATCGGCGGCGAGCACGACCGCGATCGGCGTCGCATCTCCGGAAGGGGCGTGCTGAGCGACGGTGCCGATCCGAGCACCGGAGGCAAGGCGGATCATCCCGCTGTCCGGTCGCAGCTCGCCCGCGATCACCTTGAGCAGCGTGGACTTGCCCACGCCGTTGCGGCCGATCAGCCCGATCTTGCGTCCGGGATCAACCGCGAGGCGGGCGCGATCGAGCAAGAGGCGGCCGGCAAGGATGAAGGAAACGTCTTCGGCGGCGAGCAGAGTCATAGGGAAGGCCCTGCGAGAGTTGCGGTGGTCTAAATCAATCCGGCATTGGGCGGAATCACCGTGCTCCCGGCCGGACTCGGTCCATTCCCAAGCGGTTTCTCATCGGCTGGAGATAAAGCCATCCGCAAGATGTTGATAGCCAGCTTCAAAATACGATCCCAAAGAATTCAAAAGATTCGACAGTTATTCTCAATTATCAAAATAATTTGACACGGACGCAAAAGAATTTCGTCGAACAGTGATGTCGGCAATGCGGTCGCTTTTCCGATTCCAAAGCTTCAAGTTGAGTGGAACATCATTTATTCGTTGTTATCAGATAATTTTTTCTTGCCGGCCTTGGCTGTTACGCTATGAATGAACCAATAAATTGATAATTGTGCCATGGCGAACGCAAAGGAGGCCAGCTATGAAACATGTCCGCTCGCTCGACGCGCTGGTGCGGCACCGGCTGCGCAGCTGGCCTCAACGCCCGCCCGGGCTGATCCGAAGAGCGCCCGAGCGCGAACGGTGGTTGCGTGCCAGGCCGGGAATAGAATCAGAAACCTGTCACCCGTTCCTAAAGCTTCCCGGCAGCAACCGGCTGCGCACCCTGCCGGACGGGCTCTGGCTCCATTTCGCCGGCACGCCTGTGGAACCTTTTGTGGATATCTTTGCGATCGAAGCCTGCGGGTCGCTCCAGAACCTGCTCGATAAGCGGTCCCGCTTCGCGCCCAGCACCAATTCCCTGCTCGCTGTCTGCCCGTTGCCCTGGCTGCTTGCGCCGGCCCTGCCGGATGATCCGACCCCGCGCTGGCGACTCACCGGTGTCGTGCTCTCATCGCCCGTCGTTCCGCTCGTGCTCCCGGTCCGGGACGTGCGGGTGATGTACGGGCTCAAGCAGCGGCACTATAACGGCTTCGCAAAGACCCAGATTCCCCACCCGCATGAGTATTTCGTGCCGATGGAGGCGCTGGTGGCAGAGGACGCCGTCCAGAATCCGGCGATGCAGGCGCTCTTCTCCCGTGCTTCGGCCAATGCCAATTTCCTCAATGCGATATGAATGCCTCTCCTGCGAACAGCGCCAAAGCGATGTCCGGGCGATCGGTGATCAATCCTCCCACGTCCCAGCCGGCCAGGCGGGACATTGCTTTGGGTTCGTTGACGGTCCATGGAAGTACATCGATGCCGAGGTGCGATGCCGCCTCCACGTCGGCTGCGCCGATCGTCTCGAATGCTGGCGCCCAGGCGCCGCCCCCCTCCTCCGCGATCAGCCGGGGAAGGGCGTGTCCTGCTGGCGCGACACCCCACCAGACAGCGGCCGCTGCTTCCGTCTTCGGCTCGGTGAGCCACGCACGCGCGATCTCCGGGCGCATGCGGGCGAGATGGCGCGGGCCGCTCCAATCGAAGGATTCGATCCGGATGCGTCCGAGCGCGCCTGCCGCTTCGGCCACCGCCACGACAAGCTCGGCCATCCTGGGCCCCGGAATCGTGAGCCCAGGCTGGGTCGGATCGGTCTTCAGCTCGATCGTGAAATGCGCCTCCGGCGCCGCCGCCAGAGCCGCCGTCAGAGTGGGGACGCGCGCGCCGTCGCTTGGCTTCTGTGACGGATGGCGCGCGGCATAAGCGGAACCAGGGCGGATCCGGCCAACATCATAGGCAGAAAGTGCCGCGAGCGTCAGCGCGCGGAGCGGCGGGCCGGGCCGGGTGAGCCAAGCACCGCCCGGTCCCCGCGTGATATCCGGATTGAGCACGAAATCATGATAAAGGACCGGAATATCGTCGGCGGTGACGGCGATATCGATCTCGAAACGCCGCCCCCCCCGCCTGAGCGCCGCTTCAAACCCTTCCAGCGTGTTCTCGGGGAAGAGTCCGCGTGCGCCACGGTGGCCGACGATTTCGAAGCCGGTGCGCGCCGGCATCTCGATCTCAGGGGCAGTCGCAGCCCGGGGTCGGTCCCTTGTCGCCGCGCACGACGTGATGGTCGATCCATTCCGCCACCAGGAGCCGCGCCTCCGAGATGGAAGCCTCCGGGTGGTGGATGCGGTAGAGCGTCGTGCAAGCCTGGAAGGATTCGAGGTCGCCGCACCCGCCGCGGCGCAGATCCCGATAGGCCGTCACCACGGCCCGCTCGCAGCGGCGAGCGATATGGCTGAATTCACGACCCATTCGGCCCGACTCCTTGTTGCGAATCACTCGCAAGACCCGGCGGGAGTGTATCCGTCTCGCTCCCAGTCGGCAAGCCGAGCAGCCTGACGAGCATCGTCAATTTCAGCTCCGGATGACCGGCCAGGGTGAAGCTCACCTGCTCGTAGCGCAGAAAGCCGAGACGCGGGTGGCGGAACATTCTTGCCCCGCCCTCACGGGCCAGCACGCCATGCTCGTCCCAGAAACGGGCAAAGGTGTGGCTTTGCTGGCGCAGCCCGGCGACGAGGCGAAGGAGCGCCGGATCCTCGAGATGGGCGCTGGAGGCGGCGCGAAACTCCGCAGCCACCCGGCGGGCGCGCGCTTCCCAGTCCGGGATCAGCGCGCGGGCAGCCGGAGCGAGGAAGATGAAACGGAGAAGATTCCGCTCCCCACCCTGGTCAAGCCATCCGGCGAAGAGCCGCTCGGCCTCCGCGTTCCAGGCTCGCGCCTCCCAGCAGCGATCGAGGACATAGGCGGGCGCATGGATCGCCTGAAGGCAGGCCAGCAAGGACGAAGGCGGCTCATCGCTTCCGGCCTCGCCCTCGTCAGGATCGTGCTTGCCGGCGAGCGTGAAGAGATAGGCCCGTCCGGCACGGTCGAGCCGCAGCGCGGCGGCGAGCCGGGCGAGGGCAGCGGGCGAGACCGACACCTCCCGCCCCTGCTCGATCCAGGTGTACCAGGTGACGCTAAGGCCGCAGAGCTGCGCCAGCTCCTCGCGCCTCAAGCCCGGTGTCCGCCGTCTTCCGCCGACCGGGAGACCGAGCGTCTCCGGCGTGAGTTTTTCGCGTTGGGCGCGCAGGAAGGAGGCGAGCTCTTCCCGCCGCATGAATGCGCTCGGTTCCATAATGGCAGATATTATACCAGTATATCTGTCCTCCTTAAACCGGTGTCTCTTTGCCTGTATGGACTCTTCCCCATCATGCGACGACATGATGCGGAGGAGAGTTTCGCTGCCATGACAGAGACCAGGACCCACGAAGCGGTCGTCAATGCGCAATTCGGTGCCCGTGCCGCCTCCTATCTGAAGAGCGCGGTGCATGCCGCCGGCGCCGATCTCGATGCGCTGGCCGATCTCGTGCGCGGCCATGAAGGGGCCAAGGTGCTCGATCTTGGCTGCGGCGCCGGCCATGTAAGCTTCGCCGTGGCCCCGCATGTGCGCGAGGTCGTGGCCTGCGATCTTTCGCCCGAGATGCTTTCCGTGGTCGCCGAGGCGGCCAGCGAGCGCGGTTTTGCGAATATCGTGACCCGCGAAAGCATGGCCGAGAACCTTCCTTTTCCGGACGCAGGCTTCGATTTCGTGCTGAGCCGCTACAGCACGCATCATTGGCGCGATCTCGATGCCGGGCTTCGCGAGATCGCGCGGGTGCTGAAGCCGGGCGGAATCGTTGCGATCACGGACACTGTCTCGCCCGGCGCGCCGCGCCTCGATACGTTTCTCCAGGCGATCGAATTGCTGCGCGACCCTTCGCACGTCCGCAACCGTTCCCGGGCCGAGTGGCAGGATGCGCTCGCGCGCGCCGCACTTTCCGCGCGGAACACGCGCGCTTTCCGCATCCGGATCGAATTCGCCACCTGGATCGCACGGATGCGCACGCCCAGGATCCAGGCCGATGCGATCCGTGCCCTGGAGGCGGCGATGGAGGAAAGCGTCGTCTCCTACTTCGATATCGGGCCCGATGGCAGCTTCGATCTGGACACCGCGCTCTTCGAGGCGATGAGGCCCGCGCCTTGATCAACCCAAATCCGTAGCGAGCAGTGCTTCCATGATCCGCTCGCGCGTGAGCGGCATGGCGCGGATCCGCGCCCCGAGCGCATGGGCCACCGCGTTGCCGATCGCCGCCGCGGTCGGTCCGAGCGCAGCCTCGCCGACCCCGACCGCGAGATCATCCTCGCTGCCGACGAAGGCGACCGTCACCTCCGGCACCTCGGGGAAGCGCAGGACGGGATAGTTCTCCCAGGCGGCACTGGCGATGCCTTCGTCCGAGACCCGCGCCGCCTCCTTGAGCGTCCAGCTCGCGGCCTGGATCACGCCGCCTTCGATCTGGTTCGCCGCGCCATCCGGATTGATGACGAGGCCGGCATCGACGCTGCACCATATCTGCCGGAGCCGCACCGTTTCCTCGACGAGAACCTCCGCGACCGCGGCGACATAGGCCGCCCGGTTCTTGTAACGGCTGAAAGCGATGCCGAGCCCCTCCCCGTTCCCGCCTTCCGGACGCCTGGCCCAGCCCGCCATCTCGGCCACGTGCTCCAGCACGCGCCGCGCACGCGGATCGGAGAGCAGCGAAAGCCGGTAGGCGAGCGGATCTTCGCCCGCGAGCAAAGAGAGTTCGTCGACGAAACTCTCGATCGCGAAGACATTCGCATGCGCGCCAAGCCCGCGCATCGAGGAGGTGCGGAGCGGCGGGCGCGCGATCAGGTGATGGATCACGCGCTGCGGTGGAAGATCGTAAAGCGCGCGGGCATTGCGCAGGCCGCCGAACCCGTTCGCTTCCGGAATGTCCGCGACCGGCGCCGGTGGCGGCGGCTCGGGCAGGGCTTCGGCGGGCAGCAGATTGACGGCGCCATGCAGCCCTGGCCGGCCGCCATGCGTGCCGCTGAAGACCTCGATCGACCACGCCACCGGCCGAAAGCGTGCATCGAGCACGGCGCGGAGATCAACCACCATCGCCGAGCCGAATGCTGCGGCCGAAAGCTCGTCCGCCCGCGTCCATTGCACGCGAACCCACGAGCCGGGACGGGCATGGGCGATCAGCGCCGCGTCCGCCGCCGCGTCATCGGCGCCGTTATGTCCGTAGCAGCCGGCGCCATGGCGATGGCGGACGGAGATCATGTCCGCGGCGAGATGCAGCGCGCGGGCGAGCGCGCCGCGCAGCATCCCCACACCCTGGGCATGGGTGATGACCTCGAGCCGTCCTTCCGCGAAGCGGGCAAGGCCGACCGAAGGCGCGATCGAGCCATGGGCGAGATAGGGCCGCGTATAGCGGGCGTGAAATTCCCGCGTGGCCGGCGCCGAAGTTTCGGCTCCGGGAAATGCGTCGGGAAATGTGAATGTCTCGTCCCGCGATTCGAGCCCGAGCAGATAGGCGGGCTCGGACTGGCCCTCATGCCAGGGCTCACCGCCCGTCCACCGCGCCCGGCGCGCGGCGGTCTCGTGCGCGCGTTCGGCCATCCGCTCGTCCGGGGCGAGAACCGCGAAGAAATCTCCGAGACGGACGAACGCCACCGCCTCGCCCGCGATGCAACGGATCGCCGCCTCGTCGGGCGGTTCGAGATGGGCGCCGCGGCGCGGCCTTCGCAGCACGCGCGCATGGATCATGCCGGGCAGCACGAGATCATGGATGAAGCCGGCGCCGAAAATTTTCTCGGGCAGATCGATGCGAGGCAGGCTTCGACCGATGACGCGGAAATCGGCGGGGCTCGTGAGCGGGGCATTGCCGCGCGCCTCCTGGCGGAGATCGACCATGGGCGTGAGCGTCCAGTAATCGAGTCCCGTTTCTTCGCCTTCGCGCAGGAATCGCCCATCCTCGATGCCGATGGCCTCAGGCGCGCAATTGAGACGGAGCGATGCGGCGGCGGTGAAGAGCGCGCGCACCTCGGCCGCGGCCACGCGGATCGCTCCGCCGGACATCTCGACCGAGAGGCTGCCGGCGGTGAAGCCTTCCTCGGGCGCGGCATCGGTATCGCCCGAGACTACGCGCATGCGCGCGGGCCGAACCGCGAGCTCCTCGGCGGCGATCTGCGCGAGCGCCGTAAGGATTCCCTGCCCGAGCTCGACCTTCCCCGTGGAAAGCCGAACCCTTCCGTCCGGTTCGAAGCCCAGCCATTGATCGAGCCGCGGATTGGCGGCGAGGTTCGTCGGCAATGTCACGCCGCGTCGCCCCGCATCACGCGCGCCGCGCGGGCGATGGCGCGGATCATGCGGTTGTGGGCGCCGCAGCGGCAGAGATTCCTCTCGAGCGCCGCGGCGATCTCCGCCCGGCTCGGGTCCGGATTGCGCGCGAGCAGGGCCTTCGCCGCGATCAGGATGCCGCCAAGGCAATAGCCGCATTGGGCCGCCTGCTCGGCGAGGAAGGCAGCCTGCAAGGGATCCGGCGCGTCCTTCGTGCCAAGTCCTTCCGGCGTCGTCACGGCCCGCCCGGCCGCCCGCTCGAGCGGGAGAATACAACTCGTCACCGGCACGCCGTCGAGCAGGACCATGCAGGCGCCGCAGGATTCCGCCCCGCAGCCGAAGCGGACACCGCGGAGGCCGAGCTCGCCGCGCAGCACGGAGAGCAGGCTCGCCCCGCCCTCGGCACGCACGCTCACCCGGCTTCCGTTGACGGTGAGCGAGATCGCGCCATCCGGCATGGGCATCAGGCGGGCCGTCAGATGCCGGCCACGGCCTCGGCGAGGGCCTTGCCGACGTCGGCGGTGCCGGCCTGCCCGCCCATATCGCGCGTGCGCGGCCCGCCCTCGCCCAAAAGCTTCTCGATCGCCACGACGATCGCGGCGGCGGCTTCATGCTCGCCGAGATGGTCGAGCATCATCGCGCCCGACCAGATCTGGCCGATCGGGTTGCAGATCTTCTTCCCCGCGATATCCGGCGCCGAGCCGTGCACCGGCTCGAACATCGAAGGAAAAAGTCGCTCCGGATTGATGTTCGCCGAAGGGGCGATGCCGATCGAGCCGGCGACCGCGGGCCCGAGATCGCTCAGGATGTCCCCGAAGAGGTTGGAGCCGACCACGACATCGAACCAGTCGGGGTGCTGGACGAACTGCGCGGTCAGGATATCGATATGGTACTGATCGGTCCGTACCTCGGGGAATTCGGCGCCGATCGCACGCACGCGCTCATCCCAGTACGGCATGGTGAAGGTGATGCCGTTCGATTTGGTGGCCGAGGTGAGATGCTTCTTCGGCCGTGAGTGGGCGAGCGCGAAAGCGTAGCGCAGCACCCGGTCCACGCCGTGACGGGTGAAAATGCTCTCCTGGACGACGAATTCCCGTTCGGTGCCGGCGAACATCCGTCCGCCGGCGCTGCTGTATTCGCCTTCGGTGTTCTCGCGCACGACATAGAAATCGATCTCCGCCGGCGTGCGGTTGGCCAGCGGCGTCTTCACCCCCGGCAGCAGCCGGCAGGGACGGAGATTGACGTATTGGTCGAACTGGCGGCGGAGCGGGATCAGAAGGCCCCAAAGCGAGACATGGTCCGGCACGCCCGGCCAGCCGACCGCGCCGAGGAAGATCGCATCGCTCTCGGAAAGCCGCGCGATCCCGTCCTCCGGCATCATCGCTCCGCTGCGCTGGTAGCGATCGCAGGACCAGTCATATTCGGTGCCGGCCAACTCGAAACCGAAGCGCCTGGCCGCGGCCTCCAGAACGCGCATTCCCTCCGGCACCGTCTCCTTGCCGATCCCGTCGCCCGGGATCACCGCAATCCGGTAGCGCTTCGTCATCCCCACCCCTCTCTCGATGCGGCGGCAAGCTGCCGGCCGGCGTCCGGCCCGTCAACCAGCGGAGGCTTGTCCTTTGCCCCTGCCAGTAAACCCAAATTTGCTTTAGGAACCGGCCGACGCCGGGATCGGGAGGCAGCGATGGCGGGGATCGGCACAAGCGAATGGGACCGCGATGCGGCGCTGGCGACGGCGCGCATCCTGCTTGAGATCAAGGCGGTCAATTTCCGCCCCGAGGAACCTTATCTCTTCACTTCGGGCTGGTCCTCGCCGGTCTATATCGATTGCCGGCACATCATCTATTTCCCGCGCGCCCGGGCGCGCATCTGCGAACTCGCGGTGGGCAAGATCGGCCGGCATATCGGCCTTGAGACCATCGAGGTGGTGGCGGGCGGCGAGACGGCAGGCATTCCCTTCGCCGCCTGGATCGCCGACCGCATGATGGCGCCCATGGCCTATGTGCGGAAGCGGCCGAAGGGATTCGGACGCAATGCGCTGATCGAGGGTGACGTGCCCGAGGGCAAGGAGACCCTGCTCGTCGAGGACCTGACGACCGACGGCCAATCCAAGATCCAGTTCACCGAGGCGCTGCGCGCCGCCGGCGCGATCGTCAACCATGCCTTCGTCGTCTTCTTCTATGGCGTCTTTCCCGGCAGCCTCGAGACGCTCGCCGCCATGGGCATCACGCTCCATCATCTCTGCACTTGGTGGGATGTGCTCGAAGCCTGCAAGGATCGGCCTTACTTCGCCGACACGGCGCTCGCCGAGGTGCGCCGCTTCCTCGAAGACCCGATCGGCTGGTCGGCTGCGCATGGCGGTGTCGCCAGCGCCGAGGAGGCGGCGGTGCGCAAGGCCGCCAATGCCTGACGCAGAAGGGTCGGATCAGCTGGCGGGCGGCGCCTCGCCCTTGACCTGGGTGCGATGCATCACGCGCCGCGCCGCCGCGTCGAACGGGTCCCGCCGGTGCATGGTGCAGCGATTGTCCCAGAGCACCAGATCGCCGACGCGCCAATGGTGCCGCCAGGTAATGTCGGGCGAAGTCGCTTCCGCCCAGATCTCGTCGAGCAGCGCCTCGGAGTCCGCGAGCGCGAGACCCTCGAGATAGGCATTGCGCCGGCGGCCAAGATAGAGCATGGGCCGTCCGGTCTCGGGATGGCGGCAGATGAGCGGGTGAAGCTGGCCGGGCGCGGCGCGCGGATCGTCCGTGGGCGTCACGCCCGCACGGACATAGCCGCCGCTGTTGTAGGTGCCGTCATGCTTGACGCGAAGCCCGGCGAGCCTTTCCCGCAAGGAAGCGGGCAAGCGGCCATAGGCTGCGTACATGTCCGCGAACCAGGTATCGCCGCCGGTTTCCGGCACCTCGAGCGCATAGAGCATGCTCGCCTTGGGCGGCTTCTCCAGATACGACATATCGGTGTGCCAGACCGCCTCGCCCGCGCCGAGGCTGCCGATCGGCTTGCCGTCCGCCCCGAGCACATTGGAGACGACATAGATCTCCGGATGTCCGGGGACGAAACGTTGCCCATTCTCCTGCACCGGCGCGAAATCGAGATCGCCGAGGCGGCGGCTGAAGCGGATCAGGTCCGCATCGCTCAAATGCTGGCCGCGGAAGAGCAGCACGCCATGCGCGAGCCAAGCCGCGTGAAGCCTGGCAAAGGCGAGGTCATCGAGGGCGCGGAGATCGACCCCGCGCACCTCCGCGCCCAGCACCCCGCCCGTGGGAATGATCTCCGGTCCGGCGTCTGCCCTGGCGTTCGACATTGCCGCTTCCATGGGCTACCTCCATGCGCGCGAGAGGGGTACCCTTAGCAAGGACGGGGCGGAACGTCTAACGAAGCCGCGCGCCGGCACGGGCACGGACGGCAAGGCCGAAAGGGAGGCCGGGAATTTCTCGGTATAAAGCCCCATGTCCGATCCCCTGCCCTTCGAGCCTGATCGCTTCCGCACCTCCGTCGCCCATTACCGAGCCGGGCGCGCAGCCTACCCGCCGGCACTCATCCGGCGCGTGGCGACGGGGCTTGGTCTCGGCGAGACGCACCGTGTGCTCGATCTCGGCTGCGGACCGGGCCCGCTTGCGATCGGCTTCGCCTATTTCGCAGGCACGGTCATCGGCCTCGACCCCGAGCCGCGGATGCTGGAGGCAGCCAGGGCGGCAGCGCAGGGCCTGGTGCCGAATGCGAGCTTCCACCTGGGCAGCTCTTACGATCTCGGCACCGATCTTGCCCTTGGGCCCGGCCGCTTCCGCCTCGTCACCATGGGCCGCAGCTTTCACTGGATGGACCGCGCCGAGACGCTTCGCCGCCTCGACCCGATGATCGAGCCCGATGGCGCCGTCGCGCTCTTTCGTGACACGCACCTCGAACTGCCGGAGAATGCGTGGGTCAAGGAATGGCGGGTGCTGGCCGATCGCTATGCCGCGCAGGATCCGTTCCATGCGCGAAGGCGGGCAGGAGCCTGGCGTGATCATGAGGCCGTGCTGCTCGATTCGGTCTTTTGCCGGCTGGAGAGGATCTCGGTCGTGACACGCCATGAGGTGACGACGGAGAGCCTGGTCGAGCGCGCGCTTTCCATGTCCAGCCTTTCGCGCGCGCGGCTCGGCGAGCAAGTGGATGCGCTGGCAACGGATCTCCGGGCGCTCTTTGCGCGTTTGGCACCCGATGGGACGCTGAGCGAGGTGCTGGAATCCTCGGCGCTGATCGCCCGCCGCGCCTAAAGAGCGTCATGCGCCTCGGTGAAGGATTGGAAAGAAGAAGACTTCTTTTTCTGAAGAAAAAGACGCGAAAAGACTTTTCTCCGTTTTCCAAACCAGGCGCTGGGTGGGGACTGCGGATAACATGAGAGTCGAGATCGTCACGCTCCTGCCTGAGCAGCGGCGAGCTTGCGCAGGAGATCGGTAACCGTTTCGGAAACGATTTGTTCGAGCGGAACGACCAGCGCATGTTCGTCCGCGCCTGGCGGCTCCAGCGTCTCGAACTGGCTGCGCAACAGGGAAGCGGGCATATAGCGGTGCTTGCGCTGGCTGATTCGCTCGGCGATCAGCCGCTCGTCCCCCTCCAGATAGACGAGCGTCACGCCCTTGCGATCGCCCACCGTGATCCGGCGATAGGCGCGCTTGAGATCCGAGCAGGTGATGATGCCCGGTTCATGGGCGGCAAGGCGCGCATCGATCCAACGCGCGATCGCTTCCAACCAGGGCTTTCGATCCTCGTCGTTCAAAGGCTGGCCCGCGCGCATCTTCTCGACATTGGCCGGCGGATGCAGATCATCGCCTTCCTGAAAGGGCCATCCGAGCACGCGGTGCAATTCCTGCGCGACCGTTGTCTTGCCAGCGCCGGAAACGCCCATCAGCACCAGCACCGTCTTGCCGACGTGCTTCGCGGCTTCCATCTCCGCGGCGCTCAACGAATCTTGTCTGGCCCCTTCGTTCGGTGACATTGCCGTCAGACTCCTCGCTCGGCCTTGCACGCACGAATTCGGCTCAAGTATGTGCGCCGATGGCCGCGCCCTCCCGATCGGGGATCGGCTCGATCCGACCGAGCGCGAAAACGTAGGAAAGGATGCCGATCAGCAGGACCAGCCCCGCGACCAGGAAGGCCCCGTTGAAGGAGCCGGAGACGCCGACGATATAGCCCGTGGTCACCGGAGCGATGACGCCCATCAGGTTGTTCACGAAATTCATGATGCCGCCGATGGTGCCGGTGCCGCCCTTCGGTGAGACGAGCGAAGGGATCGACCACCCGACGGGCGCTGCGGCCGCAAGCCCGCCGAGCGCGATCGAGATCCAGAAAATCGCCCAGCCGACTTCGCTCGTGAAGACGGCGCCGAATACGGCGAGGCCGACCAGCATGCCGGCAACCAGCACGGTTTTGCGCACGCGCGTCTCGTCATGGCCGCGCTGGATCAGCGAATCGATCAGCCAGCCGCCGAAGACGAGATCGGTGATCGTGGCGACGATCCAGGGGATGGTCGTGAACGCGGCCGAGCGCAGCAGGCTCATATGCATCTCGTGGACGAGGTAGCCCGGCAGCCAGGTCAGGAACAGATAGAAGGAATAGCCGTAGGCTGCGAAGCCGATGGTGAGGCCCCAGACCTTCCGGCTGCTCAGCAAATATCCCAGCATCGCGGCCGAGCCGCTCGGCGGGACACCTTCGGGCACGGCACCGCCCGCCTGGATGTAGCGGTACTCCTCGGCCGAGAGGCGGCCGTCGCGGCTCGGGTCGCGATAGATGACGGTGAACGCCACGAAATAGAGGAAGCTCAGAATCGCGGTGACCCAGAAGGCCCCGCGCCAGCCGAAATGGATGACGGCAAGGGCGACCAGCGGTGCGCCGATGACGTTCGAGAATTTTGCCGCGGCATCGAAAATGGCGGTGGCGAGCGAGCGCTCCGCTCGCGGGAACCAGTAACCGGTGGCCTTCGAATTTCCGGGGAAGGCCGGCGCCTCGGCGATCCCGAGAAGCACCCGGGCAAGGATCACGCCGCCGAAGCCGGAGGCAAGCGCGGTGAGCGCGGTCGCCCCCGACCAGAGCACGGCGCCGATCCGTCCGATCGGCGTGACCCCGAAGCGGTCGAGGACGAGCCCGGTCGGAATCTGCACCAGGGCATAGGACCAGAAAAAAGCGCTGAAGAGCCAGCCCAGCTGCGCCGGAGTCAGCCCGAAGGCATGCTGCAATTGCGGCCCGGCGACCGAGAGATTGATACGGTCGAAATAATTGATCAGGATGCCGGAGCCGAGGAGGATGCCGATCCCCCAACGACGCCTTGGTATTCTTTGCTCCACCGAGGTCGCGCTCAACGCCGAACTCCTCCTCCTAGCCGTGATGGACCCGGTGACGCTCGCCGCGCCCCAAGATCCACCCTACCGCTCCTGGCGCGGGACGGGAAGGAAGCGGCGGCCACGAGGAAGGCCGTGCACGATCACACCGTCCTTCGTCGTCGGGGAAGGTAGCCAATCATGATGGCGCGGCATGCGCCGCGTGCCAGGATCGCCGGCTTCCCAACGCTCCCGCACGGAGGTGCCTGAGAGACTGTTTGAGAATGCGCAGTCCTTGGCATGACCTTCATAGCTTTTCTGCCGGTCGATGAGGTCGAGGACATTCACCATCGCCATGTCCGAGAGCTCGTGCAGAAATTGCGCCTCTTCGGCGCTCCACTTCTTGGCGGGAATCTTCGCGCGCCCGCCCAAGACGATGGTGCAGACTGTGGATCCGCCGGAACTGACCCGTATTTTGCCGGGTGCGGCTCGAAGACATGATGTCCTGTGCCGCTCCATGACATCACGCATATCCCGCGACAATGCGCCTCCGGCGCTGAAAGGATCGACCTGAAAGACGAGCGTGCTCGGGCTCTCTTCCCGCTCGAGCAGATATTGCAAGGGCGTTTTGGAAACGATGCCGCCATCCCGGTGATATTCTCCTTCGATCTTGACCGCCGGCAGCGCGGGATCGCTCTCGATGTTTGCCCGCGATTGTAAATGAATGAGATCGAAATGAAGCCGTTCCCGGCCCGGACTGCTCGGCGTCCCCGGAAACGCGAGCGTCGAGAACAGACCGGTCGTCGGGTTCGTCTCCACCGAATCGTTGATCATCGGCTGCGGCGTCTGCGACGTCCTACCTGTTCCCTTGCTCGCCCGTCCACGGTGCCCCGCGCTGCCCGGGGCGAAACCGATATGGCAAATGGCTCCGGCGCAGGTGCCTGAATTGTCGAAAAGGAAAGGATAGCACCGGTCAAGATGAGCCCTGGCGGAATCGTGTCACGATTCGCCAAGCGCTCGATCTTGGCCGTGAAGAATTTATAACGGTAAAAAAGTCTATGAAATGTGAGGCGAATTGCGATGCAGCCCTCAGGGCCTCTGTGCGCCGCTCGTATTGACGAAGATCGAATAAAGCGAGGTATGGCCGCAGATGAAGAGGCGGTTTCTCTTCAGGCCTCCGAAGGCGAGGTTGGCCACTTTTTCCGGAATGGGGATTCGCCCGATCAGGTCGCCGTCCGGCGTAATGCATTGAACGCCGTTTCCGGAACTCGTCCAGAGATTGCCGTCGATATCGACACGAAATCCGTCCGGGATTCCCGGGCTCACCTCGCGCACCACGCGGCCGCCGCCGAGCCGGCCATCGGCGCCGACATCGAAGCCGCGGATGTGATGCGGCTTGCTCGGATCGGGCCAGAACCCGGAATCCGCGATATAGAGCGTCCGTTCATCGGGCGAGAAGGCGAGCCCGTTCGGGCGGGAAAAATCGTCGGCGACCACACGGAGGCTGCTGTCCTTCGGATCGAAGCGATAGACGTTGCAGCTTCCGATCTCGCTTTCGGCCTTGCCGCCCTCGTACTCGGCGCTGATGCCGTAGACCGGATCGGTGAACCAGATCGTATCGTCGGAACGCACCACCACGTCGTTGGGCGCATTGAGACGCTTGCCCTGATATCGATCGGCGATGACGGTGATGCTCCCGTCCCACTCCGTGCGGGTGACGCGCCTCGTTTCATGCTCACATGTGATCAACCGGCCCTGCCGGTCGCGCGTGTTTCCGTTCGAATAATGCGAGGGCGCGCGAAAGATGGCCACCTGGCCCGTCTCCTCGTCCCAGCGCAGCATGCGGTTGTTCGGGATGTCGCTCACGATCAGCGCGCGAAGATCGGCGAAATAGACCGGCCCCTCGGCCCAGCGCATCCCGGTATGAAGCGTCTCCAGCCAGACGATCGGGATCGTGTAGCGGCGGAACCGCTCATCCAAGATTTCGAATGGCTCCATCGACCTTCCTCCCGGCGGCTGAAGTTCGCGCCTCGCCGCTCGCTTCCTCCGTATCGGCCGCGGTGGCGGCACGGCGACGGCGCGCGGCGGCATAGACCGAAAGCCCGACGGCGACGATCAGGATCCCGCCATTGAAGAAATACTGCACATAGAAGGGCGCGCCGAGCTGCTGGACGCCGGAAAACGAGAAAGCGAGGATCAATACGGCGAGCAGGGTTCCGACCACGTTCACCCGCCCGGGCCGGATGGAGGTGGCGCCGAGCAGGGCGGCGGCGAAGGCGGGCAGAAGATACTCCGGCCCGACCGATGGCGTGCCGGTTTGCAAAAGGCTGCCCAGCATGATCCCGGCGAGCCCGCTCAGGAATCCCGCGGCAGTGAAGGTGCCGATGATGTGCCGATCGATCCGGATGCCTGTGAGCTCGGCGGCGCGCGGGCTTGCTCCGATGACATAGAGGCTGCGGCCCACCGGAAGGCGCTCCGTCACCAGCCAGAGCACGATCGCCATGACCGCGACGAAGAGCGCGGGGACCGGAATATGGAAATAGATCCCGGTGAGGCCGGTGAAGCTCGTCGGCAGATTCGTGCCCGTGATCTGCTGGCCGCCGCTGTACCAGTTGGACACGCCATAGAGCAGGGTGCCGACACCCATCGTCGCGATGAAGGAATCGATCCTGAACCAGGCGACGAGGATTCCGTTGACGGCGCCGACCGCCAGCGCAACCGCCAGAATCAACGCGACCGCAGCCGGCCAGGGCAAACCATTGTTCACCTGCAGCCCGATGATGAGCACCTGCGCCATGCCGAGATGAAACCCGACCGAAAGGTCGAACTGGCGGGTTGCGAGAGGAATCATCTCGGCAAGCGCGAGCATCGCCGTCACCGACTGGCCAACCAGGACGGTATTGACGTTGAAGGCGCTGAAGAAGGTCGTCGGCCGCAGCACGCCGAACACCGCCATGACCAGAACGAAGACCACGGCAAGGCCGTAAGTCGCGACCAGCTCGCCCAATCGGCGCGCGCTCTCGCCTGCCGGCCTTGCGGCATGCGGTCCGGCACTGCTGTCCCGATGCGTCACCATTCCGCCCCGTTCACGCCTCACCCATGCTTTTCCCTCATGCCTTTCTCATGCTGCCGGGGCCTGCTGCAGGCCGAGGGAAGAGCAGGCGATCAGCCGGTCGACGCTGAGGTCCCCACGATGCAGCTCCGCGACGATTTGGCCGCGGCCGACGACCAGGGCGCGGTCGCAAAGAGCCGCCACCTCGTCGAAATCGGACGAGACGATGAGGACGCCCGCGCCTTTCGCGGCGATGTCGCGCAACAAGCCATGGATCGCGAACTTGGCCCCGACATCCACACCCGCGGTCGGCTCCTCCATGATGAAGAGCTGCGCCTTCGACCCGAGCCAGCGTCCGACGAAGACTTTCTGCTGATTGCCGCCGCTCAGCCAGTCGATCAGGGCGCCCGGATCGCGCGGCCGGACATCGAAGCGTTCGAGCCTCTTCGCCACGTCGCGCCGCTCGCGCGCCGGCGAGACGAATTGCCATCCGGCCTCGCCGGTGACGCATGGGCTCGGCAGGATGTTCTCGCGCACCGACATGCCGGGAAACGCGCTTTCGCGCCCGCGGTCGGCGGCCAGAAGCGCCACACCCCGGGCGACGCGCTCGGGAATGCCCTCATTCTCTGCGAGCTTCGCCCCGTCGAGCCAGATCTCGCCGGAATCCGGCCGGCAGGCACCGAACACGGCCCGTCCGATCATCTCCTGCCCGGCACCTTGCAGGCCGACCAGCGCAACGACCTCGCCGCGCGCCACCTCGAACGCGATCGGGCCGCGCCGCCCGATCCAGAGCGACTTCACGGCGAGCAGCGGACGCGATTGCCGGGCTGCGGCAGGCGGCGCTTCCGCCATCCCGACCTCGCGGCCCAGCATGTGCTGCACAAGCTCCGAGGGGGTGACATCGCCGATCGCGGCGCTGCGCACGAGCCGGCCATCGCGCAGAACGCTGACCCGGTCGGCCAATCCGAAAAGCTCGTTCAGCCGGTGCGTCACATAGATCACGCTCTTGCCGTTTGCCTTGAGCGTGCGCAGAACGGCGAAAAGATGCCGCGCGTCGGGCTCGGGCAGGGCGGCGGTCGGTTCATCGAGCACGACGAGCGCGTTCGGCCGGGCAAGTCCGCGAACGATGCCGAGAAGCGCGCGGCCGGCGGCGCCGAGCGTTCCGACCAAGGCCCGCGGGTCCGGTGCCGCGATATCCATCGCCGCATAGATCTCGCGTGTCCGCGACCAGACGCGGCTCCAGTCGATAAGACCGCCGCTGCGAGGAAATCCAGTCACCAGCGCCACGTTCTCACCCACGCTCAGCTCATCGACGAGGCCCAGATCCTGATGGACGAACGAAATCGGCGGCTCGTGCAGATGGGGCTGCACGAGCGCGCCGTTGAGCCGGATTTCTCCGGAATCGGCCGGATGGATCCCGGCAAGGATCTTGATCAGCGTCGATTTTCCGGCCCCGTTCTCCCCGATCAGCGCGTGGACCTCGCCATGCGCAACCGAGAGATCGACATGATCGAGCGCGAGCGTGCCGAAAAAGCGCTTGGCGAGCCCGCGCACTTCCAGGACAGGCTGCGGATCATTCCCCACCGGATTGCGCTCGGCCCGCCCTTCCGCTCGCGCGGGATGCCTTCGCTCGCGCTCCGCCATCCCGCTCTCGGCCCTTGTTTTCTCGCGTGAGAGAGACCCGCGGTTTTCCCACATCCGGTCGTCACGACCTAGCATGTCAACATGGGTTGTTCGTGCCTTTCCAGATGTTCTGATAGTGGCATGCGAAATTGTTGCTCGGCACGAACTCGTTGTTCTTGCCGCCCTCTTGGTCGATGTTCGCCTTGGTGCGGATGAAGGTCGGCTGCACCCATTTCGCGGGGGGCTGGCCGGCCATGGCGTGAACGATCGCGTCCACGGCCTCATAGCCGAAGAGCGTGCTCGGTTCCGGCACGGACGCGACCTCATACTCGCCCTTGCGGATGAGCTCATAGGTCGCGGGCGGCGCATCGGCACCGACGAGCTGCACCTTGTCCGTCGGCACGCCGGCGGCGCGCAGCGTGGCGGCCACATAGGGATAATAGTCGTCGCAGCAGGTGGTCATCCACCAGCTGTCGCCGAAGCGCGCGAGGAGCCCAGATGTCGCCGGGCCGACACGCTGCGCGAGATCCGAGATCGGCACATTCACCATGTCAAGGAACTTGCAGCCCGCGCAATTCTTGATGGGCTCGGTGGCCGCCTTGGCCTTGAAGCGGGCGATCGCGAAGCTGGTGTCCACCATGTGGATGTCGCGGGCCGTGCCGTTGGACATCGCGATCACATAAGCGGCTTGGGATTCGCCGATTTCGGCCGCGCTCGAAGCGATATTGTCATAGAGACCGAGTGTCGGCGAGGGGCCGGGAAAGGCCGTGGCATGAATCCCGACCACGGGGATGCATCGCTTCACGGCCTCCTGGATCGGTTTTTGCAGTGCATTCGCATCCGCGGGCGTGATGATCGCCATGACATTGGCGGCAAGCGCCTGGTCCAGCGCCGCGAGCTGGCCGCTCACCGTGCCCCGCGTATTGAAGGAGAGGAACTTCCAGCCGAGGGCCTTGGCCGCGTCGCGGACGCCGTTGCCCCAGCCGATATAGGTCGCATAACCCTGATCGGCGACCCAGGCGATCGTGACCGGCTCCGTCGTTGCCTTCGGGCCGCTGGTCGGGCCGTACCATTTCGTCTGCAACCCGGTGCGCTCGGCGACGATCTGCTTTGCCTGATCGACAGACAGGGTCGAAACGATCGTCGGTTCCGGCCAGGCCGGGTAGGGCTCCGCCCGCACCTTGCACTGCGCCCATGCGTGGCCGCACAGAAACAACGTTGCGATCGCCATCGCGGCGCCGGCCAGGACATGCCGGGCGCCGCGTTCGTCCTGACGTTCGCTCCCCGGGCCCTGGCGCTGGATCATCCCGTTTCGCCTCATTCGTCTCCTCCCCTGGTTTTTTCCGGTGATTTCTTCGCTGGACGGGGCCCGATCGGCGGATCGGGCCGCAATGCTCAGGCTTCCGTCTCTTCCAATTGCCGCGCGCCGGTTCCGGTGGCGGGCGCGTGGCCGGCATGGCCCCCATCCTGAAGCGCGCGGAGATGATAGAGCGTCGTGCCGGTATCGATCTCCACCCTATCGTATGTGATGACCTCGTCTTTCCGCACATCGCCGAGGAGCCGCGCGCCGGGCAAGAGGCACATCGGCGCTTGCCGCTTCGCCCTGGCTCTCTCGTAAAGATCGTTCGAGCCGTAAAGCATGGCGCCGCCGAGGCCGTCGATCCTCTCGCCGGACTTGAGATCGCGCTTGGCGACCCCGGTCACCTCGGTCACCAGGCCATGGCGCGCATAGACGGCGGGGTGCCTTTGCAGCACGGCCGCCGCGATCGAAAGCGGCAGCTCGTTGGTGACGAGGTGATAGGGAGTATAGAGGTTGTAGTAGCCGTCGGCGCCGGTGACATCGAGATAGTCGAGATCGTCGCGGATCTGCTGCTCCGCCGTGTAGAGAACGAGGAACACGCCCGGCGTGACATTGCGATGGAAGTCGATCCTGCCCTCTTCCGTCATCAGCGGCCTTGCGAAATCGACGACGCCGCGGCGGTTGAGGATCCCGCCCTCGCTCTTCGGCCGGAAGAGCCGAACGATCTCCTCGACGCCGGCGACGGGGCCGTGCATGCCGGGCACGTCGGGCACGAGCCCGGTATAGTTGGAGACCGCCGCCATCTCGATCATCGTCTTCGTCCCGTCGCGGAACGTGACGAGGAAATGCGGATTGATGCCGGCCCGGCGGGCATCCTCGCCCACGCTCTCCGGCGTCGCATAGGGATCGAAACGCGCGAGGCTCGAAGCCGCCTTGCCGACGGCGACGATTTCGAACCCGAGCAGGCTGTAACGATCGAAGAATTCCGCGATCAGGCCGGGCTCGTCTCCCGAGGCGACCGTATAGACCACGCCCGCCCGCTCGGCCATCTGATGCAGGATCGGCCCGATCGCGACATCGGTCTCGACATTGAGCATGACGATGTGCTTGCCCGCCATGATCGTCTGCATGGCGACGCGGGCGCCGACATCCGGCACACCCGTGGCATCGACCACCGCATCAACCCCGACCGTGGAGACCAGCTCGGCATTCTCCGTCACCACCGGCCTATCCGCCCGGAGCGCATCCTCCGCCTTGCCTGCATGGTCGGTGAAGACGATGTCCTCGCGCCGCCGGCCGGCGAGCGTGAAGGCGCGCGCTGCGCGCTCGGCATCGAGATCGGCGATGACGGATGTGGTCATCCCCGCCATCAGGCCGATCTGGCAGATGGCCCCGCTGCCCATGCGGCCAGCGCCGACGAAGCCGACCCGGATCGGGTTCCCATCCCGGGCGCGGGCTTCCAGTTGGCGTTTCATGATGCCGTACATGTCGGTTCCCTTGGTCCGTCCCCTCGGGTCATTGCCCTTCGCGTCATTGCCCTTCGCGTCATTGCCCTTCGCGTCATTGCCCTTCGCGTCATTGGCCGCGCCAAAGGCTGGCGCGGCCCTGCCTGCGGCCGATCGCGCCGGCCTTTGTCAGACATCTGACATCTGGCTTCTGGAGTACTCGCGGGGTGGATTGGTGTCAAGCCGCGGCCCGAGGGGAAGCCGAGACTTGGTTGCATCAGATGTCTGATGTCGGATAGACGGGAGCCATGAGTTCCGAAGCCTCGTTCCCGCCCGCGAGCGACCCAGCCGATGCCATCAAACCGATCGGGCGGCCCAACCTGACCCGGGAGGTCGTGAACGCGATCTCGCGGCTCATCATGGAGCGTGTCTGGCGCCCCGGCGACAGCATCCCCTCGGAGAAGGAGCTGGCGGCGCGTTTCGGTGTCGGCCGCTCGACGATCCGCGAGGCGATCCAGAGTCTGGTGACGATGGGTGTGGTGGCCATCCGCCCGGGCGAAGGCTCCTTCATCCGCGAGCCGACCTCGGAGCTTCTGTCGGACGCATTTCTTTGGGGCCTGCTGCTGAGCCCGCGCAATGTCGGGGATTTCACCGCGTTCCGTATCTGCGTCGAGACGACCTGCGCGGCCGCCGCCGCGCGTGCGCGTTCAGCTTCGACCACGGAACGGCTTTTCGAGCTCCTTCAGCTGATGAAGACCGACCAGAACGACGATCAGCGGTTCAAGGATCATGATTACCGCTTCCATGTCACGATCGCGGAGGCGACCGGCAATCCGATCTTCGTGAAGGTGGCCGCCACCTTGCAATCGACCGTCCGGCTCTGGTTTCCGATCACCTCGCCGCTGACCGGCAACGCCGACGATACCCATGCCGAGCATCGCGCCATTGCCGAGGCGATTGCCGAAGGAGAGGAGCAGGAAGCGCAGGAGATGATGCGGCGGCATCTTCTGAGCGCGGCGGAGCGCCTCACGCTTCTGCTCAATCGAAAAGGCAGTTGAGAGAGGACGAAGTCACGGCGGCGCCGCATCGACGATGCGAAGCGAGGTTTCGGCCGAATGTCCGGCCGCGTCGAGAACCGTGACCTTGTAGAAGCCCGGGGTTGGCGGCAGCCATTGCACCTCCCGCAAGGCCGCGACCGAAGGAATGGGCGCGCCGTTCACGACGAAAGTGAGCGGCCGCTCGCCGCCCGTGGCGCGCAGCGGGATCGGGACGAGCCCCGAGACGATCGCCGCCGGAGGCGGGGAAAGAATTTGCAACGGGTCGGACGCGGGCGCCTCTCCCAGGCTTTCGGGCATCTCCGATGCTGCGACGGAAGACGCGACGGAAGATCGGGGCGAAGCGGGCAACAGGCCGAAAATGCGGGCGAGCACCGGCAGCGCGACATCCGCCGCCGCATCGCCCGGCCGCGCCGAGCCGTCCGGGCGGCCGATCCACACCGCGACCGCGTGCGCCCTGTCGAAGCCGATGGCCCAGCTATCCCGGTTGCCGGCGCTGGTTCCGGTCTTCCAGGCAATGCCCTGGGCGCTGCTGCCCGGAATGGGCCGGGTCAGGATCGCGGCTACCTCCGCGGCGGACACGCGCGAAAGCAGCTTCACTGGGCGCGGCTCGGCGCCCGGCAGATATCGAAGGGGTGCCACGCTTCCGTCGGTGGCCAACGCCACATAGAGCGCGAGCAGATGATCGAGCGTGATCCCCGCCCCGCCCAGAATGATCGGCAGAGACGCGGCGGAACCTTGCGGCAGACGGAGCCCGAAATTCTCGAGGCTGGCTCTGAAACGTTCCGGACCATAGCGGGCGAGCAGCACCACGGCCGGCAGATTGAGCGAGCGTTGCAGCGCCGCGGCGGCGGTGACACGGCCGGAGAAGCGGTGTGAGAAATCCTCGGGCGCATAGAATCCGAACCGCTCTGGCCCATCCGGCAGCCATGTGTCGGGCGTGGCCAATCCATCCTCGAACGCGAGCGCATAGAGGAACGGCTTCAGGGCGGATCCGGGGGAACGAACCGCGCGCGTGAGATCCATCGCGCCGGCGCGCAGAACATTGCCCGCATCGCCGGGGAAGGAAGCCACCACCGCGCGATCCTTGAGATCGGCGATCATCACCGCCATCGAGACGTTGGGCGGCAGCGTGTCGAGTTCGTCCCGCGCGAGCGCGACGAGTGCCAGTTGCAGCGGCCGCTCGATCGTGGTGACGAGATCGCCGCCGCGGCGCGCGAACAGCAAAGGCACATCATCGCGCATGGGGAGCCGCCGCGTCGGAACGGGCTCGGCGAGCGCGGCCGCCAGCTCCGCCGGTCGCAACAGCCCTTCCCGCCCCGCCGCCATCAGGATGCGGTCGCGCAGCCTGGCCGCCCGATCCGGATGACGGTCAGGCCGCAACGCCTCCGGCCGGCGGGGCAGCGCGACGAGCAGCGCCGCCTCCGCCGGGTCGAGGGCGATGGCGTCCTTGCCGAAATAGGCGCGCGAAGCGGCCTCGACGCCGACGAGGTTGCCGCCGAACGGCGCGAGCGAAAGCCACATCGAGAGGATCTGCTGCCTGTCGAAACGTTCGCCGAGCTGCAGCGCGCGCAAACATTCGATCAGCTTGGCGCCGATCGTGCGGGGTTTCGGCGAAAGGAGGCGCGCGACCTGCATGGTGAGTGTCGAGCCGCCGGAGACGACGTGTCCGGCACGGACGGCCTGCGCGACCGCCCTGACCAGCGCGAGCGGATCGACGCCGGGATGGATGTAGAAGCGATGGTCTTCCACCGCCACCAGCAGCCGCAGCATGATGGGCGAGACATCCTTCGCGCGCGTCGCGAAGCGCCATACCCCGCCGGGTGCGGCGCGGAACGCGAGCACTCGCCCCTCCGGGTCGCGCAGCATTCCGCCGGGATGCGCCAGGCGCGAAAGATCCGGCGGAAAGGCGCGGTCAAGCCCCGCCACGCCGCCGGCCAGCAGCGCGAGCGCGGCCAGCGCGGCCAGGAGCCGCTTCATGGCGGCGATACGTCGATCCGTGTGCTCGCCTCGCGGGCAAAGATCGCCGGGCGGTACATGTCGCTGAGCTCGAGGCCCGGCAATTCGTAATTGCCCGGCGTCACCGCGCGCAGCATCACGGCGATCCGGAATTTCGGCTGCTGCGCGGTGAGATTGAGGGCAGCGGCAAACCGATCGTCCGCGGCCATCTGCGCCGCCGTGTCCGAAAGCGTGCCGAGCCAATCCATGCCGGGAACCTTGCCGCCCGAAAACCGCCCGGCGATCTCCCAGCCGGCCGGCAGTCCCGCGAGCAGCATCGCCTGATGCGCCTCGCCATCCAGGGCGCCGCCTTCCACCAGCATCACGAACACCGTGTTCTGGGGCAACGTGTCCGGATCGATTGCCTTGCCGTCCGGCGTGAAGAAGAGGCGGCTCACGCCCATCAAATGCTGCGCGGCCGGCGCCGGGACACGCGGGATGCCGGTGACGGTGATGCTCTCCCGCAGGTTCGCCGTGCCGGTATTGCGCACCTGGATCGGCCCACTGAAGGGAAGAGAAGCGGACGCCGCCGGCGCCAGCGCTTTTCCGCCGATGCTGACCGAGAGCGGCGGCGCCGAGGCGCCGAGCGAAGCGGCCGCGGCCGCCGCCCAGGCCTGTTCCTGCGTATCGAGGCTCGCCGGGTCGAGATTGGCGCCCGGCAGCGCATCGGCCAGCCGTTCCGGGCTCGTTACATCGAGCCCGCTCTCGCGCACCAGCACCGAAGTTGCCGCCTGATCACGGAGCGCGCTGCCGTAATCGGCTGCCCAGAATTCCCGGCCCGGATTGGCAAGAACGTCATCGAACAGCGACCTGGCCGCATCCGGCTCATCGATGCGCGCGAGCGAAGCTGCGAGCTGAGCGCGGGCGAGCGGTGTCGGAAGTGTTGCTTCCTTCTGCTGCATGACGCGGATCGCGCCGGCCGGCGCCTGGCCAGCGAGCGCCAGCACGTATGCCGCATAGACCTTCGCCGCTCCCTTCATATCGTCGCTATCGGCCTCTGAGGCTTCGCCCGCGAGCCAGCTCAGAGCCGCATTGAGCGCCGTCTCCGGCACCGGCGCGCCGGCCTTGCGCGCGCGCAGCAGGAACTCGGTCGCATAGGCGGTGAGCCACGGGTCCGCTTCGTCGTCGGATGACCAGAGGCCGAAAGCACCATCGTAGCGTTGCCGGTCGAGCACCGATTCGATCGCCTGTTGCAACCGCCCTGCCCGGTCAGGTCCGGCGGCGGCGCCATCGGGCAGCATGGCCAGGGGCAGGCCGCGGCTTGCCGCCTGCTCGAGACAGTCGAGCGGGTAGATCGCCAGGGCGCGGACCAGCGCCGCGACGTCGTAGCGCACCGCGCCGCCCAGGCTGAGCGTGGCCTTCCATGTGCCGGGCAGGAAGCCGGCCATGTCCGGCGCCAATGTCACCGTGGCGCCGGGCGCGATCTCGCCACCCTCCGCTGTGACGATCGGTCCCCGTGCCGGGTGGACGGAGATATCCGCCTCATGGCGGGCGGTGAACCCGCCTGGCCCGGCCACGTCCAGAGCGATGTGGCCCGTCCCCACTCCGTCGGCCGAGAGCGTCGTCGCCAGAACCTCGCGCGCGCCGGCGGCGAGCCCCGCGGCAAGCGTTGTCTGCAATGTATCGGGGCCTTTCAGCGATATCGCGCCGCTCGCCGCCAGATGCACCGAGACCGCGCCGGCGGGCAGCTCGACATTCTGCAAAAGCACGGCCAGACGGGCGGAATCCCCCGGTGCGAGGAAGCGTGGCAGCAGCGCCTCGGCAACCAGCGGATCGCGCACCAGCACATCGTCGTGCGCCGCGCCCACCTTGTCTCCCGACCAGGCGACGGCCATCAGCCGAAGCTCACCGTCGAAATCCGGCAATGCCAGCGTGATGCGCGCGATGCCGTCCTTGTCCGCCTGCGCGGGCGGCGTGAAGAGTGCGACGACCTGCTGCGGGATCGGCGGCAGCACGGGCCCTTCTTCCTCTCCACCACCGCCTTGGTGCAGCGCCGTCAATTCGCCCTCGGCGGGACGAAGGAGCCGCGCCCATTCATCGTGGATATCGACGCCGAGCGCGCGCCGCCCGAAGAAATACCCGACCGGATCGGGCGATGCGAAACCGGTGAGTTGCAATATGCCCTCATCCACGGCGGCGAGCGTGAGCCAGGCGCCGGGGGTCGTGTGCAGTATGACCGTCGCTGCGCCGCGGGGCCGAAGCACGGAAGGAACCGCGAAGCTCACCGGCACCGTGCGTGCCGCCGGGTCGATCTGCAGCCAGGTGACGCCGATCGCGCGGTCCGAAAGCTGCGGCTTGGCTCCCGGTGCGCCCAGGATCGGACGGAACACATGCACCGCGACATAGGCGCCCGCGCCCCAATCCGCGCTCACCTTCACATCGACATCCTCGCCCGCCGCCGGCAGCGTGATATTGCGGATCAGCCGCACGCGATCGGTGAGCACGAGCAGGGTCGCGGGCCCGGCGAAGGGCGGCGTGATGTGCACATGCGCGACCTGCCCCGCGCGGTAGCTGGCATGGTCGGCGGCCAGACGCACCCGCGCCGGGATGTCGGGATTGCCGGAGACGCTCCAGCCGGAATCGAACAATGTCGAGGCCGCGGCGAGCCCCTGCCCGGTCTCGGCGACGACCAGCTTGTAGCGCCCATAATCGAGCCGCCAGCTTAGAACCAGCGGATGATCGGGTGGAATCTGCACCGTTCGGCTGTCCACCGGTTCCTCGCGCCAGACCATCTGATAGCTCGCCACGCCTTCCTGAACGGAAAGGCGCCAATCCGGCACGAGCCGCACGAGCGAGACTTGCGCTTGCATGGCGACGGCTCCGCCGCCGGGATCGACCGCGACGACATCGAAGCTTGCGGGTGTTCCCGGATTCACCGCGCCGCCGGCAAATTCGGGTCTGAGCCCGATCAATGGGACCGCCGGGCGGATCGGGACGGTCTCGGTTGCCGTGACCGACCTTCCTGCCGGATCGTCGATCGTCGCCATCACCTCCGCCGCCAGAGCCTCCGTCACGTCGGGCAGATGCGAAAGATCGACGGGCACGGCGGTCTTGCCCGCCTCATCGGTCTCGGCCAGGTCGAATGTTGCGGTATCGTCCGGAACCATCTCGTCGGCGAGGCCGAAGCGATAGGCTGAAAAGGCGGGAAATGGCGTTGGATCGGCGAGAAGGCTCACCGATCCTTCGCCCGTCAGGCCCGCGCCCGGAGCGCCGTAAAGAAACCGCGCCGAGACGGGCAGCAGGCTGCTGCGGCCGGGCGGCAACGGCGCGGGCGCGGTGCCGAATTCCACCGCGAGCCGTGCCGGCACGAAGGCCTCGACCTGGAAGTGCGCATCGGCGATATCCGGCGCGTCCGGCGCGGTGCTGAGCGCGACCTGCCATTCGCCAGCCTGGGCGCCGCCCGAAAGCGTGATCGGCACGTTGAGCGCATCGTCATCACCTTGTTTCGGGACGAGATCGGCGAAGATCTGCCCACCCGGACGGGTGACGATGACATGCAAAGGCACATCCGCCGGGCGGGCGGCGCTGTCGCGCACGAGCGCCATCATGTGCACCGTTTCGCCCGGCCGATAGATGCCGCGATCGAGCCAGACGAACGCATCCAGAGGACCGGGCTCCGGACGGCCGGAAACGCCACGATCGGACAGATCGAAAACGGGCTCGGTCAGGTCGAGCAGCGTGAAATCGCCATCGGGTGCGCTGAGATGCAGGGCAGAGGGCGCGAGCCCACCCGCGCCCATCAGCAATGGTGCTGCAAAATGCGCGATTCCCTCGGCATCGGTCGTTTCGGTCGCCAGCACATCATTGTTGGAGGAGATCAGCGCGATGCTGACGTTCTCCTTGGGCGCGGCATCGGAATAGGCGCGAACCTGCACCGTGAGCCCATCGCTGCCGCGCCAGATCGTCGGCGCGAGATTGGTGCGCAGCACCATCTGCATGGCGAGCGGCGGATTGTCGCCGACCGGTGTGCCATCCCCCGGACGCGCCAGCAGGACATAGAGGCCCGGCCGCGTCATGACATCCGGCAGCGGCACCTGGGTGTGGAGAAGCGCGTTGCGGGTGAAATCCGGGATCGCCGCGCTGCCATTCCATACCGGCCGCCCGGCCTCGGTGAGGAGCGAATCCACATCGTAGGAATCGAGCGAACTGCCGACCGGATGATCGGCAAAGAAGGCTTGCAGACCGCGTTCGGAGATCTGCACGAGATCGAGCTTGACCGCGGAGAGATTGACGCTTGCCAGCGAAACGAGCGCGGGCATGCTGCTTGGCTGCAGGAAGCGTGCGCTGTCGAAGACGAGGCGGGGCATCCGGTTCGGCATCGCGATGGAAAGCGTCGTCGCCTGCTTGAGGCTGAGCCCGTCGGTGCCCGGCATGCCGGCGAGCAGCGTGACCTTCGTCGTCGCGCCGGGATCGAGCCCGGCGATGCAGATATTGCCCGATTCCAGTGTCACCGCCGCATCACGGACCGGCGGGTCGAGCCGTACCCAGTCGCCCGCATGGAAGCTGGCTGTCCCGCCGGGCTGGCCGGTGAAGGCGATGCAGACGCGGGCGGGAAAACTCTCCGGCTGGGTTGTGACCTTGCGCACGAGAAGGCCGAACTCCTGCCGGCGCGCGATGAGCTCGCGGCGGAGATCCGCGTCATCCGGCGCGAGCTGCGTCTCCTCCTCCAGCACCTCGATCTCGGGCAGCTTGCGGCCGAGGGCGGCGAGCACCGTGCGCATGATCGCGAGCGACGGGAGCTGGGCGGGACCAGGCTCGGTTGCAACATAGGCCTGCCACGCGGCCGCCAGCGCGTGCGCGTCATCGGGTGTGGGCGGCTCGATCAGAACCTTGGCGAGGGAGAGCCACAGATCCGGCGTCGTGTGCCCTGCCCCCAGCCTCTGCTGCAGCGCGGCCAATGCCTTCGCCCAATCGCCAGCGGCGATCGCCTTCTCGGCATCCGCCTCCGCCGCCTCGCGGGCGGCAGCGCTCATCCCGGCGGGCGCGAGCTTCTGCAGGCTCGCAACATAGGAAGCCGCATCGGCGCTCAGGCCCGGCAGGTCGAGCTGCTGGCTCCATGCCGATCTCGGCGGCGCGGCTGCGAAAGCAATCAGCAGCAGGAACAGGATCCGGCATGTCCGAAACATCGAACGCGTCTCCCCACGGCCGATCGAGAGATACCCATCACGATCCGGATCCGCAACGCTTCTCGCCCGCAGGATCACCCCTCCCGGGTGGGCGGGTCAGGGCGCAAGATCATGCGCATGGACATCGCGCGCGCCCGAGAGCCTGAGTGCGGCCATGGCCTTGTGCTCCTCGTCCGCGTTGCGGACATTGACCCAGAGGACCAGCCCGCCCCGCGCAAGCTGCTCGCTCAACCGCTCCGCATGATGCTGATGGATCAGCCGCCCGAGCACGGCCCCGATGGCAGCACCACTGCCGGCGGCAACCAGCATCGGGAGGGCGATCGGCGCCGAGCCAAGCCCGAAGGCAACCGCACCGATAAGGGCAAGCCCCGGAGCAAGACCGAATTCGGCCTCCACCCGCGAGACCCTGGAGAAAAACGTCTCGCGCGGAGCCTTTGGTTCATCCTCCATCTCCTCGACCCGGCGGAAACGGTGGCCCAAGGACCGCTCGACCTCATGCTCGCTCGCGAGAACGCTGAAAGCCGCACGGTCGAACCCATGCGTTTCAAGACCGAAGATCGCGCCTTCAAGCGCCTCTGCAGTATCGAACACGGCAACGACCTCGCGATGGGCAGCGGACATGGCGAAGATCCTTACGTCATGGTGATGGCATGGGCGCAGCGGGGCCGGCGCGTTTCCGCGAGACGCTCCCCTCGCACGCAACGCGACCCTCGGACGTCCGCCTTCGCCCGCCGCGCCCTTCTTGGAGCAGGATGGGATCGCTCGCGCCCATCCGGGGATACACCCTCGAGACACACCCGAAGCGTGACGGGTTCATGGGCTTCAGCCTGGCCACGGCACGGACCATCGATCCGCATGAGCCACCTCCTGCAACGGACGCCGCGACAGCGGCCCGAACTTGCCAACGGGATAGCCGATCGGCATGAGGGCGAAGGTCTCCACGTCCGCTGGGAGGCCGAGCACGGCTTTCACCGCATCCTCGCATCTCAGATGGTTTGTCGTGATCACCGTTCCGAGCCCGAACGCACGGCAGGCAAGAATGATGTTTTGCACGGCGGGATAGATGCTGGCACCGCGAATGCGATCCAGATAGGCGCGCTCATCCTGATAACGGGCCTGAATCCCGGGCGGAAGCGTGCCGGCCGGCGGCATTTCGCGCTGTTTCAGGCACGGCACGAGAAGCACCGGCGCGTCAGCCATGTGTTCCCACAAATAGGCGCCGGACGACATCATCTGCTGCCATTGCGCTTCGCTCAGATGGACGGGACGCGGGCGGGCGTTATAGACGGCGGCGGCGATTTCGGAGGCCCGGCGATAGATCGCGCCGAGCCTCTGCCGCTGCTCCGCGTCGCGGATAACGAGGAAGGTCCAGTTCTGCGCATTGCCGGCGGAAGGCGCGCGGATTGCCGCATCCAGAATCCTTGTGATGATTTCCTCTGGAACCGGATCGGGTTTCAGCCTGCGAAGGGAGCGTGCCGAATAGATCGCTTCGAACAATCCGATATCTGTCATGGCGCCTCGCGCTCGGGACGGAATGGGTGAGCCCGAGAGATCTCATTCCGCTCCGGTCATTTGTTTTCCTGCGTGATTTGCGCCTTCGGTGACTCCCTCTCCGGCGATCACGCTCTCGGGTGTGACGATTGCCTGTCATCACAGCTCTGTTTCGCTTCATGATCAATCCCACGCTCTCGGTGGTCGGGGAATGCTGTTCCGCCGGAAGCCCGGTGATTCGCTTGTTTTCCCGATTCCCCCGGTGCGCCCGGCCGACCTCGAACCACCGCTCCGCGGCGCGGAAGGATCGGGCCTCGCGTCGCAGCAAAGCGGACCTTCAAACCGATGCGTTCCATGCCCGGTCGCTTTTATGAGCGGCTTCCGCAGCTCACGGCAAAGCCTTCCAGCGAGCTGCAAAATCGTTCGATGATCGGGACCAGCGCATCGGGAGATTCCAAGATCGAGAGATGCCCAGTTCCCGCCAGCACATGCATGACGGCCTGCGGGATACGGGGAAGAAGCTCCGCTTCCAGCAGTGCGGGACTATCCACGCGATCCAATTCACCTGCGATCACGATGGTTGGAACCTCGATCGCACGAACCTCTGCCGTGATGTCTTCCAGGCTGGTCGCTCTCGGCCAGGCCAGCTTCGCCGAAGGCGCTCCGCCCAGGCTATCTGCGATCACCTGCTCGCGGTCCTCGAAGGGGAGCGGCTTCGCGGTGAGCACGTTGTCGATGCTCGCCTCTATCGTTTGCCTTGTGGCATAGGCATTCGCCATCATGTCCCGCGCTTCGGCGGGCATGGTCATGGGCTGCGGCGGAGAGGGAGCGACGAGGGCGAGACCAGCCAATCCAGCCGGCCGGCGCGATGCCATGAGCTGGGCAACCTTGCCGCCCATGGAATGGCCGACAAGCACATAGCGCCGAAGGTTCAATGCTGCGATGGCGCCCTCCGCGTCGGCCGCGAGATCAGCCAGGCCATAGCCTTCGGCGGGTGCGTCGGACTTGCCCCATCCGCGCTGATCGATCGCTAGGGTGCGGAAGGCCGGCGCCAGCTTCGCCGTGACATGCTTCCAGGTCCGGGACGAACCGCCCCAATAATGCAGAAAGACGAGCGACAAATCGCCTTCGCCTTGTTCTTCGACATGGAGAGAGAGCCCATTCGACGCGACTTTCATCTCGAATCTCCTGTTCCGAGCCCGATCGCGGACCGATCGAGCCGAAAGAGAGATGGATCCCCCAAGAAGAGTGGATAATCGCCGTCTTTCTATCTACGTCTGATAATCAGGCTATCAGATGGAGGCGGTGATGGACCGGCTGATGAGCATGGCGGTATTTGCCGCTGCGGTTGAGGAGGGCAGCCTGGTCAGTGCGGCCCGCCGGTTCGGCCTGTCGCCCTCGATGGCAGGAAAGCATGTCTCCGCCCTCGAGGAGCAGTTGAAGGTGCGGCTGCTTCAGCGGAGCACGCGCATGCTCAAGCTGACCGATGTGGGACAGGCTTACTATGCGCGATGCAAGCATATCCTCGAAGATTATGAGGATGCGAACAGGGAGGCGACAGAGTCGCAGCGGATCGTGCGCGGGGTATTGCGTGTTGCCGCGCCGGCGACCTTCGGCGCGATGCATCTTGGGGGTGTCGTCGCGAGCTATCTGGCGGCCTATCCTGAGGTTGCGGTGGAGACCGTTCTGAGCGACCGCTATATCGACCTGGTGGCGGAAGGCATCGATGTCGCCATTCGTATCGGGCGGCTGGGGGATTCCGATCTTGTCGCCCGGAGGCTTGCCCCCTGCCGCATGGTCTTCTGCGCGGCGCCGTCCTACCTGACGAGGCACGGCGTTCCGAAAACCGTTGACCAGCTCCGGCAGGCGCCTCGTTTGGCATTCAGCGAAGCGGTCTCACCCGGAGACTGGACGCTCACCGGCCCTGACGGCACCACTCACCGGATAGACGGCCCGGTCAGGCTGGCAGCCAACAACATGCAGATGCTGCTGGCCGCGACATTGGCGGGCGCAGGTGTCGCGTATGGGCCAGGCTTCGTGTTTGGCGAGGCCGTCGCGAGCGGAACTCTCCATGTTCTGATGTCCGGCCATATGACATCGGATTTGGCGATTCATGCCGTTTACCCGACGAAACGCCACGTATCCTTGAAGCTTCGCCGGTTTGTCGAGCATTTGAGCACGAGCTTTGGCGATAGGCCGAGTTGGGACCTCCTGCTCGGAGCCCGCCGATCCGGCAGGGTCCGATAGGCATGCGTGGGCGCGGATCTCCGCGTCCGGCCGCCAGGTCATGATTCCGGAACGGCTGCCTTTCGCCCTGGAGCGAATTGCGTTTACACGGGCTCACGCAATCCGCTCTATGTGTTTGTTTTGCAAGCACCTTCACGCGATCAGCCGATTCCGTCTGATCGCGATCTGCTCCAGCTTCTCCGAAACCGCCATTCTGCTGCCAGGCGGGCCTGGCGGAGCACTGAAGTTCCGCCGGGTCATCGATCCGCGCACCGCGTTCGGCCGCCACCTCCAAGGAGGACTCGCCCTGAGGCCCCGCCTGTGCCACTCATTCCGATATGGAGATATCCTGAGTCGCGCCAAGGGGAGGACGATCACGCATGAGTTACGCACACGCACGCGTTACGTTGGCTGCGGGGCTCGTTGCGCTTATGGCGGCCCCGGCGGTCGCCGCGACGAACGGCGATACCGCAGCCCAACAGGGTTTTTCGGTGGCCACTCTGCACGGCTCCTATGCCAGTCGCTTCAGCGGAGAAATTGACACTGGCAAGGCCTGGATTCCGATTCTGGGCACCGGGGTGTTCGTCGCCGACGGGAGCGGCCATCTCAGCGGCCGCGAGACCTACATGGTCGGCACCCAGGTCTGCACGGCGACGATTGCGGGTACATACGCGGTCGCATCCGACGGCACCGGTAGCGACGCTATCACTTACAAAGCCGAACCGGGCTGCGAGGGGGGTAGCTATACCCAAAGCCTCGCGATCGGCCGCCATGGCGAGCTGGTGCTGTTGGTCAACACCAATGCCGGAAACCGGATCGAAGAAGAGTGGCATTCCCAGCGATGATCCGCTCTCGCCTTTTGTTTTCTCGGGTGAGAGAGACCTGCGGCAATCCCACCCGCGGGGCGAGGATCCCCGCCGGATCGGTTTTCCGACGTGGCGGCGGCGCGATCGGATATCCACGCCGGCGCCAGCCGATAACCCGCCGCGTGACAAGCGGCAGGAGCCCGAGTGCTGCGAACGCAGCGAACATGCCGGGCGAAAAAACGGCGGAGACGCTCGCAAGATGGCCGACCTGGCGGCCAGCATTCGCATAAGCGATGATGGTCGGAAGGACTCCGAGCTGGCTGACCCACGCGAACGTCGTCAATTTCAATGGAGTGGCGCCCAGCAGGATATTGATGATGAAGAACGGAGCCATCGGAATCATGCGGAGAGCGAAGAGATAAAAGGGGCCTTCGCGCTCTATGTTTCTCGCCATGACGGCGAACCGTGGGTCGAGATGGCGTCCCAGCCCATCCCGGAACAAGTACCGCCCGAGAAGAAAGGCCGCGCAGGATCCGAGTGTGGCGGCGAAGGAGACGAGAGCGATACTTTCGGCAAGGCCAAACAGCGCGCCGGCCGCGATGGTCACCAGTTCCGCCCCCGGCAGCGGCAGTGGCGCGATGACCACATAGGCAATGACGAACAAGGCCGCCAGCCGCAGCGGATGGGCGGCCCCGTAGGCGGCGAGGGCGTGCTCGCGAGCGACAAGCGCCGCGAGCGAGGGCAGCGGCAGTCGGTGCAGCGCAAACGCCGCGATCAACGCCCCGAAGGCCACGATCAGAAGCCACGCTGTCAGGTGCCGAGCTCTCATGGGCTCGCATCATCATCATTGCGATGGCAGAAATTCGGCGTCTCCCTGTCCGGGTTTCGTCATTCGCGGCAAAATTGTGGAGGCAGGAGGCCGCGGGTCGTCAGGCGCCAGTTCTCGGCATGCTGTTCACGCCCGAAGGCATCGCCGCCGTCTGAGCGATTTATAAGTATGCCACCGTTCCGTCAGAAGCGAAGCAGCGGCGGTGTAATCACCCCCCCTTATGGACCGCGCGAAAGCCGAAGGACGAGTAGGTGGCCGGAAATCAAGCCCTGGTCTCCGCTTCGGTTGGTTCGAAGCTCGAAGATGGATGCAACGCGCGCCAGTTCAGGCCCGGTCGATCCGGCCGGAATAGCAACCGCGCTTGGCATTATGGACGTGAATATAGCTGATATCCGGATTCGAAAATATCCGATCCATGAGCTGCTCAATTTGCGCTCCTTCAACCACATCCGCATCCAGCATCATGCCGGCCTCATCGAAACCACGCAGCGAGAGCAGGCGGACCCGCATGACTTCCGGCACCCGGTCCAGTTGGTTATAGGTGTCCGTCGCTCCCTCTCTTATGAAGATTGCGTGCGATCCGCGGTAGGGCGTATCAGCCGACTGATAGGTGTGATTGAGAAGCAGCAATGATTCGCCCGGCTCGGCATCCCGCATCTCTATGCGGCACGGATAGCCGGGCTTCGCGTCGGCGACGTAGCGCTTGGCGCCATATTTGGACAATTCTGCCTCGGACAATCCGAACAGGTGGCGGAAGGGCGCGGCAGACAGCCCGGTTACACGAAATCTCATGAACACCTCCATGCGTGAGACACGTCACCAGACCGGAATCGCCGCGCATTTGCCATCCGTTTCTTGCTCTCGAATTCCGCGGTGCATGATCGCGGCATGCTGCGCGCCGGCGGGCGAGTTGCCGCATGGAAACTCGGCGCCGCGAGGGATTGGAGATTGGAGCTCGGGCAAGCCCGCAAGTGGTTGTAACCACGCAGCCTGACGATCTCTCTGAGCCGCTGTAAGAGCCATTAATTAAATTATCAATAATCATATTGACGAACCCAAACGACAGTTGTATGGCCCACCTCGCGCCGCAGCGGGCCCATAGCCTGCCCAGAGAACGGCATAGGGAGAAACTCCATGACCAGAGTTGGAAGACGACGCCGTACCTTTGGAAAGATCGCCGCCGGACTGATCGTACTGGCGGGTATCGCGGGCGTCCGGTGCGGGCCTGCGTTCGCAGACGACCAGCCCATCACAATCGGCGCCTCGGTGCCTTATCTGAACGATCCGTCCTGGGTGATGATCACCAATTATGCCCAATATGTCGCCAAACAGCTCAATATCCGGCTGCTGGTCATAGATGCCGCAGGCAAAGAGGATAAGCAGCTGGCCGACGTGCAATCACTGATTTCGCGCCGTGTCGCTGCGATCATCTTCGTGCCGGTTTCAACCGCCGATGCCCGTTCGGCGATACTCCTCGCTGATCACGCCAAAATTCCCATTATCGTGGCCGACCGATACCCTGGTTTCCCGGCGAAGAATCCGGATGCGCCCTATCTGACATTCATCGGGCCCGACAACGTGGCTGCTGGACGGGCAGTCGCGAACTACCTGTTCGCCCATGGTGTCAGGAACCTGGTCGCGATCGGAGGCACGCCCGGAGACCCCAACAATCAAACGCGCGTGCAGGGGCTGCACGAGGCCCTCAAGACATGGTCGGATAAGGGCGTCAAGCTCGTCCAGTATGTCGGCGTTCTTGAGTCGGAGGAGAATGGCTACGCCGCGATGCAAAACCTTCTGTCTGCCCATCCAAAGGGCACGATCGACGGGCTCTGGTGCTACAACGACGCGCTTTGTCTGGGCGCCTATCGCGCTATCAAGCAGGCAGGGCGCCAGAACGAAATCAAGATCGGCGCCATGGATCTCGACAAGGACGCCCTCGCGCTGGTCAACGGCCATACCAACTACATCTACGACTTCGGCGGCCACTGGGTAGAACTCGGGTTCGCCGAGATGATCGCCTATGACGCACTGCACGGGCATCCGCCGCTCGCGCAATTCTCCCAAATTGAGGATCTCGGGGTCGATGCTTCCGGATTTGGGACATTCAAGAAGGAGTACCTCGATTCTGAGCCACCCATCGACATCAAGCATTACATGTTGACATTCAACCCAACGACAACAACGCAGGTTCCGCCGCTGCTCCTGAAGTGATCATGCTGAGCGGGCCGATTGCCAGGGCGTGAGCGGCCCGCTCGACCTTTCGTGTGCACGAACGTCGGAGATGCGGCAAATGCTTGAGACGGCCAACAAGCGTCCAGAACCCGAGCTTAACGTCTCGCGCGTCACGACGACGGTGCAGCTGAGCCTTCAGGAGCGTCTGACACCCTATGTGGCATACGCGGCTCTCATAGGGCTGATCGCTTTTTTTGGCGTGACGGCTCCCAATCTCTTCCTCACCGCAAACAATTTCGAGGTCATTCTTCAGAACAGCGCAGTTCAGTGCGTCGTCGCCATCGGAATGACATTCGTGATTATCATCGGAAGCATCGACCTGTCGGTCGGCTCCAACATGGCTCTTGTCGGTATGCTCGCCGCGATGGCCAGCACGCTGGTGGGCGGGCTTGCGTTTTTTATGACGCCGTTCCTGGGAGCTCTCATTGGCTTGATCAATGGATTGCTGTTTGTCTACGGGGGCGTCCCATCCTTCGTCGTGACTCTCGGCATGCTCTCCGTTGCCCGAGGTCTGACCATCATTGTCAGCGGCGGATTTCCCGTCAATCTTCCGCCGACGGGGCTCTTTACCGTCATTGGCAATGCGCCGGGCCCCTTTCTCATCGTGATCGGCCTCGCGCTGGCCGCGTCGTTTCTGCTGCTCAAGACGGCTTTCGGACGATACACCCTCGCAGTCGGTGGGGACGAGGAAAAGGCCAGGATGCTCGGTCTGCCCGTCGATCGCCTGAAGATAGCGGTCTTCACGCTGTCCGGAGCGCTCGCCGGCCTGGGCGGAGGCATTCTGGCTGCCGAGGTTGGCGCGGGAACGCCGACCATGGGCACCGGCTTCGAGCTGACCGCGATTTCGGCGGTCGTGATCGGAGGGACATCGCTGACAGGAGGCAGCGGCTCGATTTTGGGCACGATCGTTGGGAGCCTGGTCATGAGCACTCTGGCCAACGGGATGATCATCCTCGGTATTTCAACGAATGTTCAGCTCGTCATGACGGGAGCGGTCCTGGTCGGTGCGGTCATGCTCTCGATCCAGCGCGGCAAGCTCCGGGTCTTGAAGTAGCGCAGCATGGCACGCCCCGAGGTCATTTCTTTTCTGCAACCACAAGCACGCCACCACGCGGGTGACCCGAAATGGCCGACGCGATGACACCGTTTTTGGAGATCCGCGGATTGTGTAAGCGATTTGGCAGCGTCCAGGCGCTTGCCGACGTGGATCTCGATATCCACAATGGGGAGGTTCTGGGCCTGCTTGGCGACAATGGTGCTGGCAAATCCACTCTTATCAAGACGATCTCCGGTGTTCACAGGCCCACCGCCGGCATGCTTCGCTGCGAAGCCAAGGAAGTCGTCATCTCTTCACCGTCGGTCGCCCGCTCTCTGGGTATCGAAACCGTCTTTCAGGATCTTGCCCTCATTCCGAATCTCGACCCGGCAGCCAATCTTTTCATTGGCAGAGAGCTTAGCTGGGGCCCATTCAAGGGTCTGCTGCGTATCATGCGCGACAAAGCCATGGAGGACGATCTCCGGCAGTGCCTCGAGCGGCTCGATATCCATATTCCATCGCTGCGAATGCACGTGGACGGATTTTCGGGAGGCCAGAGGCAGGCAATCGCCATCGCCCGGGCCATCCGATGGAAGGCGAAGCTCGTGATCCTCGACGAGCCGACCGCCGCGCTCAGTGTGCCCGAGCAGCGGAAAGTCCTGAGCTTGACGCGTCAGCTCGCATCCGAGGGGATCGCGGTGATCTATATCACCCACAATATCCTGGACGTCCTCGCCGTTACGGATCGCATCGCCATTCTCCACCGTGGCAGGAAGGCGGCCGAGCTTCGAACGAAGGACACGACAGAGCACGAAATCGTGTCCTTGATTATGGGCGGCACCCGTAAGCTCAGCGAAGAGCTTAGAAGATGAGTGAGGAGAATGCTGATGCCAAGCCTGGAGCTTCCTGTTCCGACCTACGCCCGCAACATGCGCCTGATCGGATTCACCGACCAAGGCGGGCGCCCCGATGGCAATCAGCTCATGGTGCACCGCGGTCACGCGTATGTCGGCCACATGTCTTCCGGTGGATTTAGCGTCATCGACGTGCGGGATCCACGCCATCCTCGCCCCGTGAAGTACATCGCAGCCCCCCACCACACCTGGAATATTCACCTCCAGGCGCATGACGACCTGCTTTTGGTGGTCAATGCCAGGGACATGAAGGCGTTGCCGGCCTTTGCCGACGACAAGAGCTACTACAAGGGCAAGTCATCGGGGTTCGATATCGCGCCAGCCAAGGAGCGTACCTGGACGGCGGGCATGAGCGTCTGGGATATTTCGAAGCCCGACGAACCACGCCAGATTGGCTTCATGCCGGTCGAAGGAGTTGGACTCCACCGCATCTGGTACGTTGGCGGCCGATGGGCCTACGCCTCGGCATTGATCGACGGCTTCACGGACTACATTCTCATCACGATTGACGTGAGCGATCCTGCCAAGCCACAGCTTGTCGGCCGATTCTGGCTGCCCGGCATGAACAGGGCCGCCGGCGAACAGCCAAACTGGCCTCTGGAATATGGCCGTTACGGTCTTCACCACCCGATCGTGCATGGTGACATCGCGTACTGCAGCTGGCGAGATGGCTGCCTCGTCGTGGTGGATGTCGCGGACCGCAGCCAGCCTCGAATGATCGTGCACAAGAACTGGGCTCCGCCATTCGGGGGTGGAACCCACAATGCGCTTCCATTGCCAGATCGCGATCTGCTGGTCGTCGTTGACGAGGCGGTGCTCGACCATCAGGAGGACGGGGACAAGCCAATCTGGCTGTTCGATATCCGGGAACCGTCGAATCCCATCAGCATCTCGACCTTTCCATCGCCCAGGGACGCCGACTACAAGGCGAAAGGCGGCCATTTCGGGCCGCACAACATCCATGAGAACCGGCCGGGTTCCTTTGTCAGCTCGGAGCTCATCTTCACAACCTATCAGAACGCCGGGCTCAGGGTGTTCGACATCCGCGACAAATATGCCCCGGTGGAGGTTGGGGCGCTCGTTCCGCCGCCCCTTCGGATGACGGATGCGAAATTGGACCAGGAGCCGGTGATCCAGATGTGCGACGTGTTCGTTGACAGGAATGGTCTGGTGTTCACCACCGACCATCGTGCGGGATTTTGCGTCAGCGAATTCAACGGTTGATCGTGCCCAAACTCATTTCGATTTCCAAACCACTCTGGTTGCCCAACACAAGGATTGCTGCATGCCGCGTTTTTGTGCCAACCTCAAATGGCTCTTCACCGAGCTTTCGTTCCTGGACCGGTTCGACGCCGCGGCGCGGGCCGGCTTCCGCGCGGTCGAATACGCTTCGCCTTACGAGCATCCTTCGTCCGAGATCCGCGCCCGGCTGCGCGCCTGCGATATGCAACAGGTTTTGTTCAACACCCCCGGGGGTGGCGCCTCCGGCATGGCCTGCATCCCGTCGCGCCGTCAGGAGTTCCGCGACAGCGTCAGGAAGGCGCTCGATTACGCCGCGGACCTCGACTGCGGTCTGGTTCATCTGATGGCGGGGATCGTGCCGCCCGATCTCAATCGTGACACCGCCGCGGCTGCCTATGCCTCGAGCGTCGCCTGGGCGGCGGAGCAAGTCTCGTCCACCGATGTCAGGCTTGTGCTCGAGCCCATCAATCAACAGGACGTGCCCGGCTTCTTCCTCCGGACCCAGGAGGAGGGCGCGGCGATCATCGAGGCGATCGGGCGTGATCGGATCGGCCTTCAGTTCGACATCTATCACTGCCAGGTCGCGCAAGGCGACGTGACGCGGCGGATGGAGACGCTGATGCCGTTGATTGCCCACATGCAGCTCGCGGACGTTCCGGGTCGCAACGAGCCTGGCACAGGCGAAATCGCCTGGAACTATGTGTTTCGGCGGATCGACGCGCTGGGCTACGCCGGATGGGTCGGCTGCGAATACCGTCCCGCGACGGAGACGGTCGCCGGCCTCGGCTGGCTGAAACGATTTGCAGGCTGACGGCCGCGCAATGCCGCCCGAACCCATCGACCAAGCCGCCTCGATCCTTCTCGAAGCGCGCCGGGCCCGAAGCTGGCTTCCCTCCCTGCCCGAGGCTTGCCGTCCGCGTTCCCTTGAGCAGTGCTATGCGATCCAGGGCCGGGTTCTCGCGGAGCTTGGCCCTGTCGCAGCCTGGAAAGTGGGAGCGCCAAATCCGGGTGCGCTGCCGGCCTGCGCTGCGATCGCGGATCGGACCCTGTTCGAATCCGGAGCGAATCTTCCCGCCACGATGTTTCACCTGCTGGGCATCGAGGCGGAGATTGCCTATCGGTTCTCGGCCGACCTGCCGCCCCGTGACCGAGACTATGGGTTGGACGAGTTGATCGCGGCGATCGGTTCTGTCCATCCGGCAATCGAAATCTCGGACACGCGCTTTGTGGCGTGGGCCTCGCAGGACCGTTTCAGTCACGTGGCCGATCAGCTGAATCATGGCGCGCTCGTCGTCGGGGCAGGTCGGGAGGATTGGCAAAGCATCGAGGTCACGTCCCAAAAAACCGTCTTGTCGATCGACGACAGGATGACGATCGAGGTCGTGGGCGGCAATCCGGGCGGGGATCCGCTTCGTTTGCTCCTCTGGCTCGCCAATGTGGGTGCCCGTCCGTTCGGTGGTCTCCGCGCCGGCACGATCGTGACAACCGGATCGGTGACCGGCGTCGAATTCGTGACGGCACCCACGAAGGCCGAGGCGCAACTGCCTGGCATCGGATCCGTCAGGGCGACGGTCGGTTAGCGACGATGAGCGAGAATTTTTTCCCCGCCAGGCCCGGGCTTCTACTGCTGGATCGCTTCACCCATGCCACCGAGGATCGGCTCGCGGACGCATTCGAAGTGCGCCGATCCTATGACCCCGGCTTCTCGCTCGAGAAGGTCGCCTCGGGGATCGTCGCGATTGCGACTTCCGGCGCCAGGGGTGCGCCGAGCACGATCGTCGAAAATCTTCCGTCGCTTCGGATCGTGTCGATCCGCGGTGTCGGGACCGATGCGATCGATCTCGATCTGGCACGCCGAAGGGGGATCGTGGTCACGACGACCCCGAACCTGCTGACCGACGATGTCGCCGATCTTGCCCTGGCGCTTCTGCTGGCCTGTGCCCGGCGCCTTTGCCAGGGAGATCGCTTCGTTCGCGAGGGCCTCTGGCGGCGCGGCTCAGCGCTGCCGCTCGGACGCAAGGTAACGGGGATGCGTGTCGGGATCGTTGGACTGGGACGCGTCGGCCGGGCGATCGCCGCTCGCCTGGAAGCCTTTCGGGCAGCGATCCGCTACACGGATGTCCGCGCGTTCGACGATGTGGCCTACGCGTTCGTGCCAACGGTGCTTGACCTGGCAACGCATTGCGATGCGCTTGTCCTGGCGGCATCCGGCGGCCCCCGGTCGCTGCACATCGTCGATCGGGCGGTGCTTGAGGCCCTCGGGCCTCAGGGCATGCTGATCAACGTGGCCCGCGGTAGCCTCGTCGATGAAAAAGCCATGGTCGATGCGCTTGTCGAGCGCCGGCTCGGCGGCGCGGGCCTGGATGTCTTCGCCGACGAACCGAATGTGCCCTCACCTCTTCTGGCGCTCGATCAGGTCGTGCTCCAACCCCATCGGGCGAGCGCCACCGAGGACACAAGGCTCGCGATGGAGACTCTCGTTGTCGAAAACCTGCTGGCGCATTTCGCGGGCGGTCCATTGATCGGCGTGGTGTGACCCATGCAGGAGCAGCTGACCGACACAAGAGACGGTTGAGGAAAGAGAATGGCAACGGCAGCTCGCGTTCAGGGTGAAGGCAGGCGCGGTGGCCATTCGGGAGTCCGCAAGGACGCCGATGCGCTAAGCCCCGTCATCGCCGCCCTCGAGCAGGACATTGTCCTTGGACAGCTCCATCCGCGCGAGAGGCTGGTTGAGGACGACCTGATGCGGCGCTTCGCGGTGAAGCGCCATGTGATTCGCCAAGCCTTGGCGGGTCTCGAACAGATGGGCGTGGTCGAGCGTGTTCCCAATCGCGGTGCCATGGTCCGCGCCTATGCCGCGGAAGATATTCAGCAGCTTTATGTGGTTCGCGTTCTGTTGGAGACCCAAGCCGCGCGCCTTGTGCCCATGCCGATGGCCAAAGCCGATCTCGACGATCTCAAGTGCATTCAGGCCATACACGACAAGGCGGTCGCCAGCGGGGACCTCGGCCTCGTATTTCGTTCCAACGTGGAATTCCACGAGCGTCTGTTCGCCAAGACCGGCAACCGCTACCTCGCCGAGGCCATCAAGCAATTCGCGCTCAGAACCCATGGCATCCGGTTCTACTGCCTGACCTATCCCGGCTATCTCGAACAATCGCGCCGGGAGCACTGGCTGATGATCGAGGCCATCGAGGCTCGCGATACGGCAACGCTCGTGCGGCTTTGCAGTCAGCATTTGCTCGCATCTCGGCTCTGCTACGAGACGGCCGCCGGCCTTCGTCCCGCCGATGCGTCGGTCGATGCCGAGCTCCGGCGCGCCTGATCCTGCAAGGTCGCGGCGATGTCTCTCGTACCCGGATCGATTGCCGGCTTCGCGGGCGCCGGCGATCTCACCGCCATGCTGGCCGGATGCAGGCAATTCCGGCGCTGCGGATTTTCCCAAGACGGCCTGGCGGAGGCTCACTCCAATGGCCATGCCCAGAGCCTTTTGAAGCGGGCACCAGCGGGCCAGCAGCAACAGGCGCCAACATCGATCGCAACCGAGAGCTTCTCATGACACGAATAGCCCTGATCCATGCCGTGCAGGCAGCCGTACAACCCATTGAGGACGCCTTCAAGGCTTTGTGGCCCGAGGTACGTCGAACCAATCTGCTTGACGATTCGCTCGCGCCCGATCGCGATGCCGCAGGCGCGCTAACCCCGGAACTCTCGCAACGGATGGTGTCGCTTGCGTCCTATGCAGCGGGAACGAGCGCGGACGGAGTTCTGTTCACCTGTTCGGCGTTCGGCGAAGGGATCGAGGCCGCGGCGCGCATCCTGCCGATCCCTGTTCTGAAGCCCAACGAGGCCATGTTCGAGGCCGCACTGGATATTGGCGGCCGGATTGGCATGCTGGCAACCTTCGCGCCCGCGGTCGCTTCGATGGAGGAAGAATTTCGAGATCTCGCGCGTCAAAAAGGATCGGATGCGACGCTCGAGACCATCGTGGTGCCCGGTGCGCGCGCGGCTCTCGTGGCCGGCGACCTTGCCGAGCACGATCGCTTGATCGCCGACGCGGCTTCCGCGTTCGATCATAGCAGCGCAATTATGCTGGCACATTTTTCCATGGCCATCGCCAAGGGTGCGGTCGGCGCGCGATCTGATCGCGTCATTTTGTCGGCGCCAGGCAGTGCGGTCATGAAACTGAAGTCCGCCATCGAGGCAGGGCATCGCTAAGATCGCGCGGCCGGCGCGCCATTGTTACGACCAGACCGGGATCACCGGAAAAGGCAAGGAATTTGGACTGGATCGGTCCGGAGCGGACCGATCCAGTCCCCTTGATCGACATCCGGTCCAACGGGATGGACGATCTACTCCTTGGGCCGATAAATGGACAGTTTGAAGTGGCAATCACGACGTGCCAAAGGACTTTTCTTTTTGCGAAGAAAGACGCACTGAAGATGCTGACTACCTCATTGGATGGAGTGGCATGCATGCGCTCCCGAAGGTCGCTCACTTCTTTCGTTCCGAATCCCATAGAGCTTGGAGAATGAGAGAAAGCACTGCGGATTGATGTTCCGGCCCGCATACCCTCATGAGGATTTTTGGAAGGACTCCTGATTTCACCTGCAATTTCTATTTTTGTCAGATGAACTCCCGGTATCCTATCACCGCCCCTTGCACCTCAAAAAATCCGTTGTTTAGCTTCGTTATCTATTCCAACAGAAAAGTGAAATTTCATCGCGCTTTCGAGCGCCATATCCAGATATGGTCGCGCCCATAATAGCAATCATTTGATCCATGCAATTCGCCTCGTGCCCCTGATCCGCAAGCGCCGTGATATGATGGAAGATATTTCCTGCCGTCGGCAGTTCTGTCGTCTTCTTGCGCAAAGCCCCACGCAGTTTATGCAGAGATGTCCGGGAAAGACGGGATGCTTCCATGGCCAATGGCTGATCTTTCTTGGGCGGCGCACGCGCAGATCGACATGATGAACGTTGCTGTCAAAGCCTGGCGAACGAAAATACCCGCGAAGGTCCGGGCTAGCCCATTGGTGGCGGTTGAAGATGCGCATCAGGCCGGGTCAAGAATCTAAAGGCCTCTTTCCACTGTCTGCTCGGCCCAGCACCCGTCCCGCAGTAATTTTTTCAGAAAGCGTCTTTGACGAAAAGGGCGCGCTGAAGCTGGCGAACCCCGTTCTCATCGACCGCAGCATCTCCATCGATGCTTTTGAAGAAGACCCGCGGTTGGAGCGCGATCTGCTGGGCGATGCGGCAGATGCCTGCCGCAAGGAACGATTCGGAAAGCTAGGCAGATCGCTCCTCTAGTCTTCCGATTCCGAAGTCCATCGCATGGGAATAAAGCGACGAACTTCGAGAGCAGGACACGAGATCAATATTGCTTCTGGTCGAATTGGAACTCTGCCCGCAGAGCGATCCGTCCACACTATGAAATTGAACGAGAGAATCCCGAACGCGAAGAACAAGAAGCGTCACATTCTCGAGAATGGGTCACGCATCATGGCGACGATCGCGTCGAAATACCCGCTCTGCAGGCAACTTCGCGCGAACAATCGATTGAGGCAGATCGCAATCTTCCCCGACGATCAGCCTTCTCTGGCGGTCAGCCTCCTGGCGGTCCCGGCCCAAATGTGACCCCGCCTCCTAGTGGTACGAATCCAACGCTTGGTGCCCGCGTCTGACGGCGGCGATGATTTTGTTGGGATCGGCGGTCCAAGAGAAGGGCTTTGGCGACTGGTTGGTCTCGGCGAGGAAGCGGTTGATGGCGG
>Ga0335072_10000784_pt1 | contig 56501 bp, 56 predicted proteins | sample Lox_Sample_21_FD_206725 | JGI IMG/M metagenome (GOLD analysis project Ga0335072, IMG submission 206725) | Soil microbial communities from Loxahatchee National Wildlife Refuge, Florida, United States - Lox_Sample_2.1 | ecosystem: Environmental > Terrestrial > Soil > Wetlands | place: USA...
GGCCGCGCGCAGCAGACGCACTGGAAACAGGGAATATGGCTTGTTCCCTACTCGAGGTCCGTCTAACGAACAACACGCCCGGGGGTCTTAGTCTATAAAGCTCTGGTCGCGTCTCTTCTCCCTTGAGATTCCCAGATTCCTCACGACCGTTCACGATATGGAATATTTTGAGCCAGCGTACGAGTACGAATCATCTACAGAAAGTGATTGGCCGATTTCATGAGTACGTGACTTGCCTCTCCCCCCTCCTCCTTCCCTTTCCTCTTCTCCCTCTCTCCAACGTACCTCTCGAAAATCATAAGAATACGCCGTCGATGGCAAAGGGATTTATCGAGGAAGTTTATCGCCAGGGTGCCGCTTTCTCGATCCTTTTGAGAAGCCCAAGTTCGCTCTCCACGTCGGGAAATCAAAAACCTCACTGTGTCTAATAGCCCGAGCTCTTGAAGACTCCAAGTACTATCCACTTTCCCCTCGGCGTCATCAAGTACTATTGAGGGCATGAGTGAGGAAGTGTGGCCAAGGCACGCGTCAGGGTTCTATCTTATAGGGCGGGCTGGCAGATGGAGGGTGATATACGCCGGGGATACGCTATGACGCGAGACCTCATGCTTAGAAACCCGCTGTACTAGAATAAGTAGTGAACGCCCCGTGCCATCCGTCCCTCTTTCCACGCTGCCTATGAGCCAACCATCATAAAATCTCCTTGACACCAAGCAGCCTATCTGCATTTTGGCCTAGTTCACGTCGCGGATTTTCGAAGCAATAGCAGTTACATATTACTCCAATGCTAGGGCGATTGGCCCCGGGCTTGGGCTTCTGGCTCCTGGCAGTGGCGGTCTTTCCCCAATTCCATGCAATTTTAGCGGGAATTCTTCTGACCCTCGGTTTCCTGCTCCTGCAAATGACGCCTTTTCCCTACTTCAAATGGTCCTTTCTCGCTGGTTTCAAGGCCGCGTTTGATTACAGCAAATCTTGTAAGTCTTCGCAGCATCTGCCAGTTGTACAAGTGTGCTACGTTATCGCATATCAGCATCAGTTCATCCTGATTTGCTGGACGAGCACCCCATCTGTATGAGCGGCGTTCCACCCACGAAATCGACTCCAGAGCTGTGCTCCCGTCTGAGGTGACTGGGTAGGGCACGAACTCCTCAGCAGAGACATCCTCGGAGGACTTCAACATCACCTCCTGCGGTGCTATCGAGATCGAAACGATATCGCTAGTCTCTTCATCAACGTCTTGGCGGAGTAGAACTGCGGGATCCCAGGCTCGGCATTCTGATCCTCTGATGTCGAGCAAACGGCGGCTGTCTGCGCCGAATACCAAAGCCTTGATTCCATGCTCATCCAAGTTGATGCGGCAATGAAGTTTCAGGGTCTCAAAGTCGAACAGCTGAATCATACCCGCTGAATCAGCACTGGCCAATGTGCGCCTATCAGGGGAGCTAGCGAGTGTCTGCGCATTTGCCAGCGTCTTCTCTTTGACTATTCCTTGAAATGTATCGAACAGAACAAGATCCCCATCTGGATAAGAAGTAGCAAGCAGGCTCGCACTTGGATCTAGGCAGAATACTAGGCCTCCAGTTACCATGTTCTTGGTTTGCCTGGTACCCGGGTTTTCGCCTGTCTCTTTCCCGTAGGCCTTGTGCACGGCGTTTTCCTCGATGTCCCAAAGAAGTATGTCTTGGCCTCTATACGCAACAGCTAACAGACTTGACTCCACACAAATGGCAGCGGTGATGGGACGCCGGAATGCATGAGCCGATTCGCCCTCAAAGCCCTGCGTCCAATTTGCAGAATCCCCCAAAGTGCCGGTGGTGAGATCCCAGATCATCAGGTAGTTGCTTCTGAGCGCTCCCAGCAAGATTCTATCTTCATCTGTGAACTGAAATGACATGCACTCTTGCGTAACATCCAGCTTCCATAATTGCTGCCACGACGTAACATCCCAGAGGCGCACTATTTTCATCCCGCCAGATGCAATGCGCTTTCCTGTCCGGGCAAATCGCAGGATCCTTACGGGTTCCTGATGCTGCAATGTTTGAGCCTCTTGGCAGGTCATTTCGTGATACACCGCTATTTTCCCAGTCGACAACCCTACGGCGAAATGCTTATCGGAGCATGTCAAAGCCGTTAACTGCTCTTGCGGGTGGGCGATGGTCGACAGGCAATCATCCCAAGTGGTAGCGGACAGCCCGGCCACTGCAATTCCACGCGTAGAAGCTGCAAATTGCATCCTTGGGGCGCTCCCGAGTGGACAGAACGGCGGAATGAGATGGAATATCAAAGTGGGAGAATTTAACAGATTTCCTCCGAACTTGGCAACCAGCCGAACCAGACCTGTAGCCCAAGAATCCAAGATTGCTACACTCTTCCCAAAAGGAAACATGTACCTTGATCTTCTTTGCAAATACTTCCTGAAAGATCTTCCAGTTTGAATGATGCATCGGAGGTCAGAGTGCTGTACAAGGAACTCAATCCATGATAAGACATTTGAAGAGCTTAGAAAATTCACCAGTGTGGTCAAGAAGTCGTCATCCGCTGAAGATACATGGGAAATATGCTCGTAGAGCGAACTACAAGCATAATTGGCGAAAGCACAACGTGGTTTGACGACATTGCTAACACCAATCTTTCGATGCCTTGGAGCTTTCATCTCATCGCCACTCAGATACTCTATACATGTTGTAGCGAGGCGTTGATGGCCCGTTTCTTTGTCTATCGTGAATTCCGAGGCCGTGCCGGGTCGAAGCAGAAAATCCCTCGCCGTCTGATGGATCATGTGTACTCGGGACTGCTGATTGACGTACACCAGTTGGCCGCAGCATGCTGCGATTGATTTCTCGATCTTATCTATATTGTCTTTGATATCAAGCTGAAGGGCGCAATAAAGCTCTTCGGTAGTTAGAGGTCTTGCGGAACACACAATCCAAGTGAAGATCGCTTTCGCGAGTAATTTTCCATCTGGCGCTTTTGACATAGAATGAAGTATTCGTGAATAAAGCCCGTCCATATCAGAAGGAACGTCTTCAAGGACCTGAAGAGTTTCGGCGGACGTGTGGACTTGTCTCAATTGTTGCAGGACTAAGATAACCCACAGGAAGCAACCAGCAGATTTCGCGAGGATCTTGGCAATCATATCTTGAGCCTCTTCATCAACTGAAGGAAGGCAATCCACGTTTGCTTCCAAGTAAAGTGATATATCTTGTTTGGTGTTGTCCTCCAAGATCTCTTCTGAAACCACTTTGGTCTTCGAATGTGACATCAGACTGTGCGATTCGTATTTGTTTCTAGATGTCACCACAATGCGGACGTTGCACATCTCCGAGGCTTTCAGAAGTAGTGGGACCAGCTCAGAGTTGCTTGCGCATTCGTCTAGCGCATCGACTACCCAATACTGTGGTTGCTCAAGCTTCACTCCTAAAATTCCGTCTAGGAACAATTTGCGCCAAAGACTGCGATAGTCTGCTTTGGAAAGCTGATCATCTTTTTCAGAAACATCGAGGACAGTCCGCAAGACTCTTGCGTGCATAACAGCCATCTGCCAAGCCATAGATCGTAGGAAAGAGCTGATGGTCGCTTTGGGTTTGTCGCTGTAGTCGAAAAAGTAGAATGCGCAATCTCTCTTCGAGTCTTTCAAATGCTTCACAATGTATCCAGACAGCACCGACTTTCCCGTGCCTGGTTTTGCGCTGATCCAGTACATGTGCGCATCTTTAGAGTCTCGCCACTTCTTGAAAGTCTGCTTTTCAGTCAACCACTCGCATGATCCTCTCATACGCCGTGCTTCCACGCGCATGAGGTCATCTTCAGGTGCGTCAGATATATCAAGAAAGCTATCGAGGAGATGTCGTTGCTCTTTACCATCCATGTTTTGACGGCTGTGCTGGGCCCATTCCGAGGTGAGATGCCGATGTTGTTTGTGCTCTTGCAACGATTGCCAGTTGACCCATTGATCGAAAGACGGGCAGCCGTCCCCAAACCCGTCGGCCGGCGGGTAGTTACTGAAATAGTCAGATCCCGAGCCACCGGATGGCCGGGAGTCCTGGTTGTCGTCCGTCTGCTCATAGCCAGCGTCAAAGTCTCGGCTACCATCACCTTCGTCTTGACCATCTTCCTGATTAGAGTCGTCCGGGTCGTCATCGTCATCTTCTGAATGATCTGGACGTTCTGTTTCATCAGTTGTCCATGGATCTCTCCAGATACGCATGTCATACGGCGGGTCTGCCGTGCTATCCTCGAAGTGGCGGGACACGTGTCCAGTAAAGTCATCAAAAGATTTGCAGATGTGGCCGCAGAACCCGCATTGCTTTTCGAATGGCCCGTCGATCTGGCGATAATGTATTGCTGCGTCGACCGCAAGCTTTTGGGGGGAATGCTTGATCTCAAAGTGTTGCTTGAGCTTTTCCCTTCGCTTAGCTGCGCATCGGTATCCACAATCCAAGCATTGCCAATAGCTTTGGACATAATTGAGAGATGTATGCTTTATCCAATCATCTTTTCTCTTGAACGTATGGTGACAGTCAATGCAGATATACTTCCTCTCAATATTGCGAGGCTGGAAAGGTGAAGTGGGACGTCCATGCCGCGTCACGCATGTGGCTTGAAGTGGCTGTTCGACCGGCTGTTCGACCTGCTGTTCGACCGGCTGTTCGACTTGCTGTCCTGACAAGGGGTAAAGACCAAGTCGAATAAATTCTGTCAACCATTTCCGCGCAGTTTTGAATGATATTTCTGCCAATTCAGCCAAGGCCCGAATCTTTCGACCATTTGGAAAGCCCCTCAACTCACAACTCATCCAGATACGGCAGAGGGCGGCTTTCTTGGGGTTCATATGATACGGGGGGCCGCTCACGGTTACCTCGATACTAGGGCAAAAGCGGGACTTCCCCTTGGTATGGGGCAAGATCATCTGACCTGACTCTGCCTGTACAAATTCCGAACTTGCTGCATATGAGTTGTGTAGTTGCCATGAAAACCCGGCTCTTTGCGACTGTTCGGTTGAAGTAGGTTTCAGTCCATCGTTCAGAGTGCCACATGATGCTGTCACTCGTTTGTCTAGGTCTTGCAAGAAGTTCAGACCACTCAGGTCCCGATCTTCATCCTCATCAAGGAAACTCGTGAATTCCGTAGCCGGATCATCCTCTGAAGATGACTTTTCCTTTCCCGATGCAGAACTTTGAGAGGAGTATTCAGTATATAGTGGGGCCAAGTTATTTTGGAGGGTCATTTGGCTGGCGGAGAGGTTCGAGTGTTGTTGGCTGCTAATGAAACTGTTGGAAACAAGCACAGGATCATATCCACTATTTGATCCTTCCATATATGTGCACCATGTTTGTTGGTTGAACGGCGTCACGTTGTCCATATTTGCGAATGCTGAACGTCAGTGTGTCCAACTGGTGCAGCGGTGGGTGAAATGAGGTGCGAAATTCTTCCTAGGAGAAAAAGAGTGAGGTGTTGCTTTGAGTTTGCGTTGCCCTTGTGCTACTACGGGGCAAACGCGACAGACTGAATTCGGGCTTTTGCCCTGGGCGGCCCCCCGGGGCCAAAAGTAGGCGACACGTTTCTGCCTCAGGCACACTCTGAGGGCGAATGCCGACTGGATTATTTCTATACCCTGTCCCTAGGCTAAGCCCGTGTGGGACTAGCTGCGAGAGTGTGAATGTCGGAGATGACCTGGATGATTATTCTGCTTCGCTGATAAAAGGTGCCTTGAGCCATTAGAAGTATTCCTTCATTGACTTGGTGGCACCGAAACAGCAAGTTATGCCAGAGTTCTGCGGCAGTGTTTCCGTTAATTTAGTAAGCTCCGCCTCCTACCTCTCCTCTTACCCAGCCTCGAGATCTTCTAACGTGGTAGCGATCGAGTTCGGAGGTATTAGGATGCGGGGTCGGGTTCTAGTGAAGGAATAGTAGAGTAGGACAAACGTTATCTGGACGAGCTGGCGCCCGGGAGGCACTAATCTCGTATACAGCTATAGCTAACGAAGAAGGACGCCCAGGTCCTGCGGGCTCATGATATGTTTCGGTTTGGGGCGGACGCCGATAGGGTGGTCATCCTGTAGGCGAGTATTAATGTACTAGCCAGCAGTTAGCGACGATAATGCCTGAGCAAAAGACGGTGGGTTATACCCTCCTCATTTACCCCAAGACGTTGCCGGTCATCTGGCGTCGAGCCAGCAACGAGAAGCATATGTAAAGCAGTTTCCAGTAGTCACCATATGTCTTTTTCTTCTTTTTGCGAGAAGTCCCGGCCATCCAGTTATGACATTCATGTACATGAAGGATTCCTCGCTGAGGAGGGCGACCTTGTGATCGACGTGGATGTGTGTACAGTACCTGCCTGTCAGCAAAATATATTCGGCCTGAACGCACCCCTAACTGAAGGTGCGGAGGAACTGTACCGACGCTAGTACCTCTCGACCTTCCTCAGAGCATCCAAAGTTGCTGCCTTATAATCGGGCTTGATCCATGGCATCTGACGGAACGCGTCTAGCTAGGCTTGGATGCCTTCGCTCGAGGCACAGTTGGCCTCCAACGGGGCGCCGAAGCTGAATGTGAGCTCAGGCATTGTGCCGACGAGGAGGGAAGAGGACTGAGGCCGGGGGTGACTGGACGACGCAAGGTGAGTGTCAAGGGGGCTGCAACACTGCTGCATCGCTCCTTTCTATTATCCTGTCCTCCCACGGCCAGGAGTAGGGGGGCCTGCTGCAGACTTCGGACGGATCCACTTTGGGACGGGATAACGATGAGTCGAAAGCGGCATCTGGTGGAAGGACGGAGGAAATAGAAATATGAGGTGGAGATGGTGTGGGTGTGCAGGAGTCATTTTCAGCGCCTGCGGACGGGGATCATGCGCTGCCCGGGGCGTGCGATTCTGCCGCCCATCCCACAATTAATGGGGCTATTGGCGTTAATAAGGTGGGACATACGTAGCCTAAATCGAAAATTCCTGAAAGACTAAGACGTACGCCCATGCCACACGCCTGCGAGATATATGCTTGTAAGAGATGCACGCCTGTAAGATGCACGCCTATAAGATGCATGCCTGTGAGAGATACGCGCCTATGAGACGCACGCATAAAATGCACGCCTATAAGAGATGCACACCCAAGGATGCACGCAGGGGATGCATGCCTATAAGACGCACGCCTATAAGATGCCCACTTATAAGATGTACACCTGTAAGAGATGCACGCCTATGAGATGCACGGGTAATGAGTCATCCCGCGAATGTATACCCAGAAGGCGGGCTTATCTTTGGTGGCAACCCCGCCAAAGATAAGCTACGCGCGCCTCCACTGTGTTGGGTGGCATGCTGTGGTTTGTTATGGCGCTCCCGAATGGTACTGGCTAAAGTAGAAGGTGATTCTAAGCTTCAGTACAGATATTGCCTCAGGCTTAACCATACCAATACCCCATTAGCCTCACAGGATTCAGCCTTTCACGTCTGCAACAACGTGGCGCACATTGATCATATGCCAGTTGAGGGGCTCGAAGCTGCTAAAATTGCAAGGTAACCAGGAATGGTTCGTGTCCATATGGCATTTTCTTCTTCCTCCATTCTTGCCTATATTTTTGGCATCTTTCAGATCCCGCGGACAGGGAAGGCAAACAGTGATCTCATTCCTAGCCTCTCAGGACCTGCCTAGACTTCGCATTCTTTCAACATTGCAGAAGTCATATGCTATCTTTTTTCGATTCATCTCAGTCTTGAAAACTTCAGAACATGCAGGGCACAGGAGATGTGGAAAAGGCCCGGGAAGCTATCCAAGATTTCCGGCGACGAGGTCGTTACATTGAAGTGCACGATTATATAATCCGTCTTCCACAGGAGCTCCGCCAGCAAGCAAGGGTCGCCATCGAAATTTCTCAAATCAATCTGGTTCAAGGACATTGGATTCGGGCTTGGGAGGCATGCAGTCTTTCCAATTTGAACATCTTTAAAGACGGAGACCCTTCAGCTGGCTTTACACTGGAGATCTGCGATCAACACAGCGTTTGCCTCGCCCTTCTGTCTGCCTACATTGGGATATGTCGACACGGAATGGTAAAGAGTGCTTTGCACATTGCTAGCTGAGTGCACGATGCCTGGCTCGCACCTAACCGTAAGTGGCCCTACTGCCCTCTCGTGCTAGCGTGTTGCTCAGCGGTTTGTAGTCGAAGACTTTGCCGTGGAGCTTAGCAGGCAGATACCAGACGAGGCAAGAGAAAATTTCGTGACTATTGTCATACCTCAGTGGATTGCTCTGCAGAAATGTGCGGATGGGTCGGGAAGGGACGATGTAGCAATTAGTGAATCTCGGGTAAGTGCTTCCCTTGAACCAGATGGGAGGCTTTGCTTCCGAGTGTCCTAACTGCAAAAGGTTTTGATTGAGTTCTACTACTATAGAATCCGAGTAATCGCTGCTGAGCAAGGTTTACTCGAAGAAGCTGGAACGAAGAGGGACACTGCGAACCGCCTCGATGTCTTACGAGAGTGGACCATATCCCATAACAGACTCCGTGAAGCTCGATACCTTACCTATTTCCGTATTGGCCTGGCTGACAATAATGCAGAGGACCTTGAAGTCCTACAAGAGTTCCTACGAATAATCAGTACAACAAATCATCCCGTTGAAGAAGCACAAACGCGCCTTGACCTGGCAAGATGCATGATCAGATCCAAAGGTTTGCAATTGAGAGGTGAAGCTCAAGAGCATATCCGCAAGGTTGAGAAGCTCTTCCTCATGGAAGAGCACGTTTTTGGTGTTTTAGACCTCAGAGACATGCAACTGAGGGAGGAGAAGAACAGCACAAACCTCAAAGACATCCTAGACCGGAAATTACAATATGCCGAAGCTTACTTTAAGAGAGCATGCTATCAGCAAGGGATCAGATGCTTGATCTTCGCCGTTCCTGTCAGCCACGACATGGACGAGGTTTCCCAGAAAACTTAATCAATCATTGAGCGGACTCAGGCAGAGATAGCCTGCGTAGGTGGAGTATTCCTCGAACAGGCGCTTTACATAACTGCTGTTGCTCAAGCTCTTGTTAGGGCTCCTGAATACGGGTATGCTCGAAAGTCCCTGGAAGACTACTTGGGCCGTCTTCCTTCTGAGATCGGTCCGAAGATTTTAAGAGCGTTGTATGTCTGTTTGATAGGAGCGTATACTAACGTTGGCAACTTCGACAAAGCACTATTCTATGCTGAGCAGGCACTGGCAATATCGCTTGAAGGAGCATCTTATAAGGATACATCAGATGCGGCTTTTGCTCGCGCAATAACAAGACTTCAGCGAGGACGGAGGTTTCCTCCGAAGTCAGTCATATCCCAGATCTGGCTCGCAAGTTCGATAACCTTTTTAAAGGTTTGGGTTGAAATTGATCGGGTCATGTGCTACCACCAGCAGGAGGTTGAGAAATATGTCTGGCTGGCCTCCGCCGAGCACGAAATGGGTCTTTTCTTCGACGACGGGCAAGCATTCACTCGTTCAAATCGGTGGCTCAAAGCTGCTCGTCAATGTAGCGAAATAAATGGCATATCGTCGAGTAAGATTCAAGAATTGGAGATCGCGAGGGCGATACGCGTACAGGATTTTGACCTCGCGGTCGGACTTGCTCATGATCAGATTCGCATTCTTCAAGCGGCATCATATACAACCCCTCTCATCCTTGCACAGGCTACAACTATCGCATCGACCACAACTTACGGAAGGTTCTGTCACCACCTACAAGCTGTAACCCAGCAAACCGGGGACGATTAAGGGCTTATTATCCAGGATCTTAATGAGGCCGTAAAGTTGGCATCGAAGGCCTTCGATTTGTACGGCGCAGCAGGAGGGTCAGAAATGATTGTGACAGCTCTGAATTGGCTTTATGAGCTTGTTTGCCATTTCCCAGCCGAAGACCGCCGTGGCCTGATGAGATTCTATGTGACCGAAGCGGAAAAAATTGAAGTCTTTTGCGATGCTGTCCGGCGTAGCTCAGCCGCAACCAGAGACGTGGGTTCCCTCTTTGAGAAGCGTGGCATAATCTCCGGGAAGGAATATCGAAACCTCTACACTAATGCCATCGAGGCTTGTATGGACCTCGAAGACGCTCCTGCAGCTTGGGTTTGGATTCAGAAGAGCAAAGCAAGAGCCTTGTCCGATGTTTTCGGAGTCCGAGCTCTGATTCCCGGGGCCTTGTTGCAAACTATCGCTACCGATGAGGAGGCACAGATGCTGTATGAGAAAGAGCGTCTCAGCACTGAATTTGCCCCCAAGGCAGGTCCTCTCGATTATATCAATGCTAGGCGGAAGGCAGAATCTGATCACGCCGAAATGAGAAAGCATCCGCTCCTGGCGATGGCACTGGATATCCGAGAAGGTGCGTTCAACGTGGACTTCCATGAATCAGAGCTCAATGAAGCAACGGAGCTTTGCAATGTCTCACGGGGAGCCATCAAGTATGTCGATTGGTTTATTCCGACGTTCAAGGGAAGGGAGAGCAAGATCATGCTGCTGGTGAGGCAGTTAGATGGTGTCACACGCTCAAAGGTTCTGGAAATTACGATAACAACTGTGGAAGCTTGGATCAGACGTGTATTCGAATTTCCAGAGGAAGCCGAGCCACCTCTTCGACGTGGAGACGCAAGGGCACTGCGGTGGCGAAGTCGTCTTTCCGAGAAGTTGCACATGAATCGTCATGGGTGCAGTACCATGATCATGCTCTCTTCGACAAAGTGGACGTGCTTCGAGCTTGCTTGGTGCTCAGCGATGGAACTGATCAGACTCAAACAATATCGCCAATTGGCTCTGCTATTGATCCAAAACACCTAACCGTCGCGGACATATTCAGTATCGACATGCTGAACAATGCACCTCACTTCACTGTCATTGCCTGCGATTCGGGCACTCAGGACATTGCAACCGGCGATGAGCCTCTGGGCATTATCCCAGCGCTATTGTATGCTGGTGCAACGTCGGCGTTGGGAACCCTATGGCCCGTGGATAGCCATACTGCGAGGATTTTTACAGAGATTTTCTATGATAACTTGAGACAGCAGATGGAGGCCCAACCCAGGCAGGAACCGACCTCGCCGCGGTTCCTGGTCCTGAATTTGGCGGCCGCATTGCGAATAACAGTGAGGAAGATGATGGATAGGAAGAACCACGACACCAAGGCGCCGCTGCATTGGGCTGCGTATGTGCTGCATGGAGCTTGGTTTCACCTTTACCCTTGGCCTGCATGGTGGAAGAATGGGCAAGATAAGTCTAGGGATGATACTGGCACGGGGATTTGAAGATAGGTCTCCTTGACAGATTGGCAAAGCCATCAGATCATCGCAACCGTCCCCAAAACATTGCCTTGCCGTATTTTCTAGGAACTCACCTCTCACCTTCTACATTGCAGTCGAACACAGAGTGAGAATGCTTGCCCTTATCTGAACTGCGACACTTTTTCAGGGTATGGACGGCTTTGGGGCCTTCAGGACCCGAAATTCTCGATGACAGCTCTTACCTTCGTTTGTAATCATCATAAATCGTAGGGGGGACAGTTGTCCCTCTCCTGAGTGCTCAGATTCTAGGGCTAACTTGAAGAACAGCGCGGCCTCTGCCTCATAAGACATGTCGATCGTCGTTGAGCCGCTTCCATATGAGACCACAAAGTTCCTCTACACCTGACGATAAGACTTCAAGTCGCTTTTCAAGAGTGCTCCGATCATCTCCATGAGTCAATCCTTGTAGAAAATGTTTCGTGGCGTAATGAACTCAAAGGAATACCCACTATCACCGTCCCCCTGCACTCATATTCCTACTCCACTCTTCCCCATTACTCCACAAATTCATTATCAACCCGCTCGGCTCCATAGGCACATTCGCACTCTTATTCAATACTAGTGAATCAAAGCCGTCAACGTACCAGCGAGAGATGGAGAGGAACCAATCGATGCGATGATTTAGCTATTCTGTCCAGGCTTCCCCTAGGGCTAAGTAAGCGTCTGTGCTGTCGATATCGTTGTCGGATAGTTGGATCATGTAGCGGATACGGTTCAGAGGGTCGCAGGTTAAGATCTCGGTATCTGGTTCATTGGCGTCGTTGGCGTAGGTGAAGAGACCTAAGACTGCGCCTGGGCCGACAGGATGGGTGGCGTTTGCGCCTGGAGCAGTGGAGGAGAGAGGGAAGTAGGCGAAAGGCGCGGAGGTGTTGGAGAGCCCGTTTGGGATCACGCGGAGGCGGGCACGGATGCTATTGTGGAGGAGGCTCTTCTGTTCGTATTCGAGTTCGGCGTGATCGAGATGAAGGATGAGGAGGGGCGGTGTGCGGAGGGTTACGTAGGCGGAGTCTTTTGAGCCGGTTATGGTGTTGCGGGCGATGTAGACGTTGAAGGCCGCGTTTTATTGGGGAGATCGGGGTAGCAGGGAAGGCCCAGGATTGGATGGACCAATTCTCGCGGAAGGTGGTGGCATTGAGGTAGGCGAAGGTGAAGGGCTAAAAAGGACGGGATCTCGAGTGCTTCGTCTTCATTTGTGCACTCACCCAAACACCACCCACACCCACAACTCGCCGGATAGACCGGGTACGATCACACAGCCATGTTTGAATTCCCATAATACGTGACCGGACTCAATGTATGTCCATTGCAATTACTCAACGAGACAACCGTACACTGAGTATTCATATCTGGTCCAAAGCAGATATGCTCGCCCCAACTCGGGCTGTTGCGACACAGACTGCCGGTAGGCATTTGCCAGTAGCAGGATCAGGGCCATTCCAGCTGCGAGCAGACATAGGTGCCGGCATAGATAATGGAGGAGGGGAGGAGGCCGCTGCGGACGGCGAGGTGCTCGGAAATGGTCATGTTTGAGATCCCGGCCGCGGTGGCTGCGGCGACGACGTCGTCTAGGCGATGGAGTGGAAGAGAGAAAGTTGGCGTGGTGGATGGCGGTTAGGTTGCGTGTGCCGTAGAAGCTGTGGCCGTGGCTGTCGACTTTTGAGATGTGGGCGAGTGTGAGGTGGAGGAGGTTAGTGAGAAGGACGAGGAAGATAGAGATGGATAGCATGGTGGTGGTGGAGAATGCAATGGTGGAAAAGAGATGGTGGTGTGCGAGGCCTCGACGGGAACAAAGGGGGTTTTTTGGAATGTTTGGACTCGACTGGGCATACGAGTAGTCGGAGACAACAAAGCGTGACTATTGGAAGGCTGCGACATTTGCAAGTGGTCTCAAGTATGCAAACATCTTTTGTCTGAGGATATATACTGAAGTTCTCAGCTTCAATAGTCCAAATCTTCGAAGTGATATGCCGATTTCGATCTCATCTATTCATTGTTCACTAATTAACTTGAGAAAGCCTCTGTTACCTCCTCTCCGTGGACTTCGCATCTCGGACCACTGGTGTCCGTACAACTTTCAATGTCACTTGCATCGTAGCCAGGCTGGGCTGTTTCATCAACATACTGCGTAATGCGGCATCCGTAATTCTTATGGATGAGTCCTGAGGTCAAGTACGAGATATTTAGGATAGGAAAGGCAACGACCGAAGGAGAAGGACAGACATCGTATAGAATGCCTAGGCGGCTGTATGTCTCTGTAGGCGTGATTGGGGTGGAGGGGGGGGCCCAGTTTCGGCGCCCCAGGCACTTTTCCATCACTGTGTAAAGTTGACAAAATCGATATAATAGGACAATCGATTAGGAGCACACGATTGGCTGATTAGGAAAAGAAAGTGAAAGCTTCTAAGCAGAGGGTGAGTTAGGTGAATGGTGGGTGAGCGGAGGTTGAGTCGGGCCTATGCAAGAGCGACGATGCTTATTAGCCGAGATAGGACACCAGCAAAAAAATCTTGTTGCCCACTACCCTGATAACCAACATCGCCATGCAACCTAGCAACATAAATGGCTTGGAAACGTAGAAACGGTCCGAGTCTTCGCCAATAATGCTAGAAAAAGGATCCCGGAATAAGGGGACAGAAACAGTGGCCATGAGCATTACAATGGATGCGGCTAGTCATAAAACAATGCAAGATGATTGCGACCTAAAAGCCATAAGAACGAGTTAGTCTGTTGTTCCTTCTATTGACTCTTCAGATATGTGTGATCCCGTCTCGTAATCATCATCGTTGCTTTAAGCATTTTCGAGGGTACTTCCGATCCACTGTCAGGGTCGAAGCCTGGAATGAATGAGGGTTCACGAGAAAGACTTACCATCTTGATGCTTCAAGTGCCTGGATCCATCTTGCAGTTATTTTTAGCCGCTCCCGTACACTGGTCGTTGGTAGAAGGAGGTACTTTTGTTCCTGATTTATCGGAAGGACACTTGCTAGCCAATATGGAAATATAGCGGGATCTGTGGGTGGCTGTCCATAGGCGGATAGAACCCCAGCATGAACCCAACTTTCAGACCCAGCTGTTGCCTGTGTGATAAAGTCGAGGCCTTTTTCCAGCAGTCTCTGTGTTGACATGTGATTGAGTTGCTCCACAGCATCGTCAGCAGCTGGCGGTGCACCAGCTGTTTCTCTCGCTTCAAGAGCCTCTTCCTCAGGGAGGGAAACATCATCTATCCGTTGGATCCTGCCAACCGTATACCCGTCGCGCATACTGTACTCCAGTACTCTGAACCTTGAAATACCTTTGGTCTCTATCAAACTCCGTCCATCTGGGAAGACCTCTATTCTCTCTATATGCAGAAGAGTGCCGTATTCCATGAAATTGCATTGGCCAAGATGTCCTTGTGGTTGATGGTTGTGATTGTACATCATCATACCAAATTTCCGCTCACCGCTTTCGATCGCCCTTCGAATCATGAGTCGGTATCGTGGTTCGAATATATGTAGGAATATAGGCATGAACGGGTAGGCCAAGGTACAAGGAAACAAGGCAATGGTAGCATCATCATCCATAGCTTCCTCTTGTGCACCGGCAACCATACGTTGAGCTACCAGATCAGGAACCAGGCCGTTAAGAAGGAGAGATATGCGCTTGTTACTTGGTTCAGCTTGGACTCCGGGAGGCATTGGTAATCTCCTCCTGCAAATGGGGCATAGGTTATTGTGATCCAGGATTCGGGCAACACATTTTCGGCAGAATGTATGGCCACAGGTTGTTGTAAGGGGATCGAGCATGAGAGCATAGCAAACATGACATTCCAGCTCTGTCCTTGTAGCTTCTTTGAGATGTTCAAGAACAGCCACGTCCAGAGCTTCCAGAGTGTCTTCACGGAACGGCATGACAGGTGTATATGCCACTTCTGAATCATAATGTAGTTCTCCCATATCTGAAAGTGTATACGTTGCCACTAGACGACCTCCATGGAGTACACGTGACCGGGGCATCACGTCGATGGAGCTATCGATGACATTCTTCCAGTGTAATCTTTCGTCAAGTAGCAGCGGTGTCTCCGAGGTCTCGACTCTGTATTTCGCGACGTGGTCCCGTACAAGATCCATCAGTTTGTTGAGTGTGACATCAATGCTGCAGTCTCCCAAAGAGTGTTCCAACCCGCAGTCCTTGAAAGGACAAATGAAGCCTTCAGAGCGCCCCGCGTTCATTGGGTAAGTTATGTTCTCTCGTTTGTACAACGTTGGAAGACAGGATCGACATAACGAGCTTCCGCAAGGCAGGGTTATCGGCTCACGGATTGGGTAGGAACATTGCGAGCACTGCAGGAGTCGGACGATAGCTCGAGCTTCATGGTATGCGTTAAGGCCTTTTGTCAGGACCTGTTTCCCAGGAGGGTGATCTCCATCTCCATTCATCGGCACGATGGTAACCCACTACCGTGCAACTGCGGCGACAGGTGTAGGGAGCAACCTGAGTGTATGGTGGACTGGGTTGAGGCTGTCTCTATGGAGCTATGCGTCTCTTCCGCGTGCACATCCAGGCCGTCCAAATAAGCCTACTCCTAACCTTGCCAGTGTATATTCCATGTACTCCGAGGACGATCGATGTTGATGCGAGGTTTGGATTTTCACACGTTTCTTTTGGAGAGTTGTCGGCAAAAGGTGGTCTGTTATTCTGGGGAGTCTGCGACGTCTTGTTCTAGATTCGGTGCCGTGATTGGTAATGAAAGAGCCATAGCATATCCTAATAGTCGAACAGCATGGAACAAAGGCTGGAGAGACGGTGAATCGAGCATCATGAGCCTGGCGTTCGGTAGGAAGAAATGGACGCTATTGGTTGAGGCATCATAATGTCGACGTCAAAGATCCTGCAGCCAACGGGTAAATGGGCCAAATCTGGCTTGGCAGTCTCTAACAGGCTCATCAAACTTTGCCAGGTCTGGGTTCGTCTAGAAGCCCAGGAATTGAGGGATCAAGATCTCGAAAGCAAATCATGGATGTGGAAGGCGAATTGGAAAGCTAGATCACCGCCGATGAGCCGATCCAGGGATGTACAGCTAGCCCCCGCTTAGCCACCTAAGCCTAACTCCCCACCCGGAAAACAGCGCGTCATCCATTTTTTTCTAACATTCATTATCAGACATGATTTGCATAACTAGACTTTTCTCCGCTAAGCCGTAAAGTTTCATCCCTCATGTCTTCTGGGCATTCCTTCTCCCTTCGTCCCTGGAGCTAATTCGCCATTCAGTACTGAGGGGAAGAGTGGTAAAAGCCATCCCATAAATCCACCTGTATCTAGTTTGTCATTTGTTCCAATCATCATGCATCAAATCAAGTCCTTTTCCCGCTCCTCCATGCATTGTCCCGTCTTAGCCCAAACGCTAGTATGCAAGTAATGTTACAGTGACTGTGGCCATGAAGCGCAGCCCCAAGGACCGGAGTCCTTAGTTCATTTAAGATGCGGGCAGAATCACCCAGTGTCGGATTCGGTCTCTTCTTCAGTATCTTCCTCGAGGACGACATGGCGCATTACGGCCTTGTCAAAAAGGTCCAAGATGTATTGCCGTTGAGGTAGCCGGAAATGATGACTTTCGAGAATAGTCAGTGTCTTCTGGAATAGTGTGACTTGATGGAAATGCTCGTAATGTTTTGCCTTGGTGACATGTAGGTCCGCTGCGGCCTTCTTGTACAAAACTGTATTGCCCATATCAATGATCGAGTTCAAGATCTTGGCATTGATAGGGTCAGGATCGGTCGCTGCTTTTCTGAAGGCTTCGAGTGACTCTGTCGATTCCGTTTGATTCGCTAAATCGGACTGGAATGTCATCTGAGGCAGTTAGTCAATCTAATGCGGTCGGATCATGAGACTAAGAATGCACTTACAGAGCAGAGCCGGTCTAGATTGTTGGGCATGCACAATCCCAAAGACTGACCACGAGAATTTACGGCAGTGTCCCAACCATATTCCCGTAGCATTTCATAGCCGTGAGTACTTCTAGACACCAAGCCGAGCACAAAGCAAGCAGTGCCTCTCATCGAGATGACCTCCGCATGCTCCGCAATATTCACGATATCGCCAACGATCTCGCTCTCCTCCAAAAATGGCGCCCCAAGTTCCATCGAGCCTACGTTACCAATGGCCCACAAGCACCCTTTGGCCTTTGTCAATGCCTCAAGATCCTCTTCATCCATCTTAAAGTCCCGAACACATGAGGCGAAATCGTAAAAGTGTCCCGATTGCCTGAGTAATCTGCAGCCCTCTTCCGTCCGAGCAAGCTCTCTGTAAAAGTGAGGAGGAAGGAGTCCAATGCCATTCACATCTTCGAGTTCGTCGTTGAATGTACCTTTCTGGCTCGCTTGGTCGATGTATGCTCTTGCCAACGAGGCTTCCACAAGCGTGACATACGTGTCATTCCTTCCAAGAAACCAATCGTCCATTTCTTGGCTGATATAGTCGAGACCATGCAGATAGTGATAGCCGACAGACGTTGACAGAAAGCGTAGTAGTAGCGGCGCTCCTATTTCTCCAAGGTGGTCTAGAGATGGCCTGCATTTGACAACATATTCCAAGCAGCTTCGTCGGTTGCAGGCTTCCTCGAGAATCTTGACCGCAACCTCGCAGACTTCGACATCAGGGTCATAAAGTTGAGTTAAAAGCATGCGAAGTGGCCAGTGAGGTTCCGCGATGCGCGAGACGTTCGGCTCCAACACGTATGAATCGACCGCATATCTGCGCAACAACTTTGTGGAAAATAGCCGTATCTCTTTAGAGCCAGATGTCAAGCTTTGTGAAAGTATGACTCGGAGATGGCTGTCAAGACTGTAGTCCATGTTGCCGAGTAAGGCGCGGATCAGATCGTTACGATCTTTCAGGTCAATGATATGGTAGAACATGTTAATCATGTGCCACCTCTCCATGATCAAGATGCCATTCGTGCTTTGACTCAGTGCGCCAAGCAGGGCAAAGTAGCCTCCACTCAAAGTCTCGGCCATCTGATGGCGATCGAATAATGGTGATGCCGAGGTCAAGCCGCTGAATCTATCCACTTGAGCCAAGCATTCCGCTATCTGGGGCAGAAGCTTGTTTTCTGCTAGGTATTGTATTCCCAGAGCAGTTTGAGTCAATGTATGAATCAGAGCACATCCAGTCCTGACATATCGTTGATTTGGTTTCGTATTTCTGATGAGCGAGAATCGGTACTTGAAAGGTCGATAGAAACCGACAAGCCTTTTCATAAACTTGGTCGATTTGATAGCTTCTTCCAGTCGCTTGACATTTGTAAGAGGGCCTTCCACCAGGCTGTGAATCAGGTCCCATTTCCACTTGATGTACTGCGAATGGCTTGGGATCTGCGTATCCGCCATAGCTTGACGAAATTGTTCACTGTCCATCAAAGAGCTATATTTTGATCGATCAATTGACTGGCCAACCAAAATTTCGCCCGAGGCATTCTGTTTGCCAAAGAAACCGCTAGGTCTAGACCGGTTCAGTGTTCGATTGATGCTTTCTATTTGATACATGAGACTTGCAGCGAGCACACGGTCTTCGAGAGGCTTTTCGTGCAAGCGGGCAACAAGGTCTGGCAAAGCCTGAAGTTCAGAACTGATATTTCCTGGAAGAGAGTGGTTGGCAAGTTTGAGCACCTCTGTCAGGAGCAACGTAGCTTTCCTTCTCAAAGCCGGATCCTCTTCGCAAAGAATGAATTCGCAGATTATTGGAAGGAGACCTGCTCTGAGCAGTACGGCCAAAAGCAAGGCCGAGAAATGGGATGTCAAATCAAAACGACTTGTTTCGTCCTCGGCCTCCACGTTGGAGCGTTTTTGAGATGATTCGATGACAAGATTAGTAACCCTTCCATAGGTAGTGAGCCTCCGACCCGCAAGGAAAGTAGTCGACCATGAAGGAGGTTTTATCCGGAGAACATCAAAGAGAAGCTCAAGTATCAAGTCTTTCGGTTGGGGAGAAGGGTACTGCAGCGAGTTGAGCAAAGACCGGAGAGCAGCACCATTTTCTCTCGACAGGGTCAATAATCCAGGCCATGTCTTCAACATAGCCGAGATAGCCTTGATGCAAGTCCTAAGTCGGTCTTCGTGGCCGACAAGACTGAGGGGATCTGTGAACGGAGCAAACATGGCTTCGAATTCATGGCCAGACTTGAGGTATCTCCGACGTTGAGGAACATCCAAGATGTGCAGAAAACTTGCAACGAGGCTTTCCGAGGCAGGAAAGCTGCCTTCCGCCAAAACTTCTATGAGAGTGCTGATTCCCCCCGCAGACACCAATAGTGATGGTTGCCTCATCAGTAGCTCTACCAGCGTCAAAATGCAGATGTTCTTCAGACGATCATCGTGATGTTCTGCGACAGCAACGATGGCACGAATGACGCCTCTGGATAATTCAAAGACGCCATCCTTGACATCGAGAAAAGCGCGTACGAACTTGACAGCCTGCTCTCTTTCAAGAATAGCTTTTCCCTTCTTGACGAGTGACAGAATGACAATCTCGTCCGTATGTAGGCTCCGAATGGTTCGAAGAGAAGCCCGATCCGCAATTGCATATCTTGTCAGTCGATAACCAGCTGCCACAACTTCGGTACTTTCGCTCAGAAGCATCATTTGCACCCGTATGCTGAAGACAGACCAGGCCAAATCATACTTGAGGGTGGGATGTCGTTTGAACAGGTCGACTAGAGTATTGGCGCAGTCAATGTAATAATCTGGCTGCATGCCCTCAATTTCTAGTGCCTGAAGCGTCTCTGTCAAGACGAGTGTGGGCGACTCGCCATCAAAGGCATCGGCAGGTTGTCCAGTCTCATCCGATCCCATCATCTGCGAAGGAGGTTTCAGAGGACTACTCCGCAAGTAGCTAGGCGTGCGTTTCGTGGGTGGCGTGGTCGGAGTCTGGGCGCGTTGTATCTCTTCCTCAAGTCCATGTCTCAATTCAGCTAGCTTGCGGTTTGACGTTCCCAGCTCAATCTCTACCTTTTGTCGCTGCTCCTTGGTCTGTTTCGCATTCTTCGCCAGAAGAGCCTCGAGCATGTTTTCGGTGCCTAGTTTGATCTTCAGCTCCTTGGCAATCTTGTCGCGAAAGACAGCCTGTCGCTGTTCAGACAGGGTAAGTTCATCGTCTTCAGAACCCTGGCTCTGGAGTCGGGAATTCGATAACGCAAGCCGATCCGGCAGTGGAGTGCCACTTCTGGGGTAATTCGTACTCTTCAAATCTGCGCTGAAACTGCCGGGAGCAGCATTGCTAGAGCTCATCGCCTGTAACGATCCCTTCAACCCATATTGTATGCTGCCTCCTGATAAGGAGCGACCACCCCTCGAGATGGGCTGTTGCAGGCCGGGATTAGCCACTTCATCACTCTTTCTTGAGTCCAGCTGGCCGCGCAGGACTCGGCTTTGAGTTGGGGTCACCGAATATGCCGGGCTGTTATCCATTGATGCCATTGAGCCATTTATGCAAACTCTCCTTTCCTCCTGCAAATCTCGTAGAAATGAGTTGTGGGCCGTAAGCCTCAGGTTGTTCAAGTGGGATATTCGAGGCGCAAACAGACAACCGTCGCTTGCAAGGAGAGTGGATGCAACTAGGTCAACTTTAGGTCGGACGTCCCACTGTTAGATGGAAGAATTCAAAGGAATGTCAGGCAATCCCGAATTGACTGAGGGGTCGTGTGTGATGTATGTCGAACGGATCGAAGGAATGAGAAAGAACGGTCAACCGAGGAACGGCTGGACGGCTGATCCAAAGACTTATGGATAGGAAGGCGAGTACAGTAGAACGCCACAGCGGTGCACGGTAGCAAAGTCATCCAGTGGCCCCCGAATGAAGGAGAGATGAGTTAAGGTATGCGTGGTAAAGAGTCTCCGTTCTCCACGCCCAAAGTTGGGACGTGCTCCTGTAGATCACACTTAGCTGGATAGTCCGGACGCCTCGAATCACTGTCTTCATTCATTTATTCCACAGCTGAACAAACTACACTACAGTCTTGATGTATCCTTTTGTTACAAACCTACGCTCACATCTAGAATCAGAACATCATCACAAAGATGACAGTCAATTGGTTGAAGCACACGCTATCTCACAAAGAAAACCCCAACAAGCTGGTGCAGGCTCCGCAGGTTCTAGGCCAGGGTCCAGCCCCTCACATTAGCCTCCAATATTCATTGCACCGACCATGGCTTCGTTGCGGAGGCGTCGAGCGCTCGACAAAGAATGTTGGCTTGAAGCAGAATCTATGAATGCAAATTTTGCTTCTGTCGCTTCACATCGCAATGAGGTCCGTCTGTACAGTAACTGTATTCCCCCATGACAAGCTTCATGAACTTGGAGACCCATCGATCAGCACCTTCGGAGACCTCCGAAGGTACTCTAAACTTACAACGACCAACAAGGTGGTAGGGCTTTACTGGTTTGAACTGGGAATGCCTTTCGAGTCCTTCTGCTGGTCAAATCAAATCTCTGGTCATTCTCGCTTTTCTCCGTCTTGTATGGCGGCCTCCGATGACCTTGATACGCCCCGATAAGCTATCGAAGCTATAAAGACAATGCCCATGCTCTGGAACGAGGATTGTTAACAATTCACACCAACTCTGATAATTCACAGACCTCTGCATAATCCAGTACTTCCAACTGTGAGAAAACTTCGCAGCCCATCTAGCTTCCTGCCTTTTTCGAAAATATGCCTAAAGTTCAAGCAGCCCGTTATGGAAAGGATAACATCCGTGTGTACAAGGTGCACAAAGATGAAGCTACCAAGACTCACACTGTTGTGGAGATGACGGTATGCGTGATGCTCGAAGGCGAGATTGATACTTCGTAAGTTCAACATCGATGCCGGCAAAGACCTGCCTGTTGACTTGACTCCTTCAACAGCTACACCGAAGCAGACAATAGCGTTATTGTTGCGACAGACACCATGAAGCAGACAACCTACATAGTAGCCAAGCAGAACCCAGTCACTCCCCCAGAGCTCTTTGCATCGATACTGGGCACCCACTTCATCGAGACCTACAAGCACATACATACTGCCCACATCTCTGTTATCACACACAGATGGACAAGAATGACCATTGATGGCAAACCACACCCATTCTCTTTCTTCCGGGATGGCGCAGAGACAAGACTAGTGGAGGCAGACGTTATTGAAGGGAAGGGGATCGAGATTCGGTCCGCAATCTCTGGTCTGCTGGTGCTGAAAAGTACCGGCTCCCAATTTCACAGCCACATCAAAGATGACTACACAATCCTACCGGATGTCTACGATCGCATCCTTAGTACCTCGGTGGACGCTGGCTGGAAGTGGAAGACTCTGTCTGGCGTAGACGAGGTCAAAGCAGAAGCCCCCAAATTCGATAAGACCTGGACGGCAGCTCGTGAAATCACAATGAAGACTTTTGCGGAGGATGATAGCGCCAGTGTGCAGAACACGATGTACAAAATGTGCGAGCAGATCTTGGAAGCTGAGCCGTCCGTTGAGGCTGTTGACTACTCTCTGCCAAACAAGCATTACTTTGAGATTGATTTGAGCTGGCACCATGGCTTGAAGAACACTGGAAGTGATGCGGAGGTGTACGCGCCACAATCAGACCCGAATGGGCTGATCAAGTGCACTGTGACAAGATAGTACCACTACGAACATTCTGGAGAAGCGGATATGCCGCAGCAGACCATTGGCTTTGGAGTATACTCAGATTTTGACTACCACGACCACGGTATATGTACATAGCAATGATAGCCAACGAGCATCCTTGAACTCCGCCTTTATTCGTTGGTGCGTTTCCAATCCCTATATCCATAACTTAAGCAAGCTTTCAGGCCTTGGTAAATGCTAGCCCACCCACAATCTCCATTCAGGTCTAATTTCTGCTGACTGTTCCACGGAATTGGATGCTATGGATATGACTGGATTATTGCCATAGCTAGCAAAATCAGCTCGATGACGGCGGAATCATTGGCAAAGCCGTTCCAAGGTACATCCCCACATGTGAATACAGGAATTTGAAACTTTTGAAAGGTACCGTGACTGAGGGTACGTGCGAATCAGCCTGGAAAGATTCCAGGAGAATAACAAATGGTTAACACATTGTAGACGCGGCCTTATAATCGATTCAAGCTTAAGATACCGTTAGCCCTGAGGCGCAGTCTAGGCTAGACAATACCTTCCTCCAATCTGTCAACACTATGTTACAGGCCGTACAGCCTAACGGCGCTTTCATCCAGCTCCCTATTGGTATACTTGACGCAATCTCAAAGGGGGTGCGGAGGAAGAAGATTAATGGACTTGCCAATGCAGTAGGACTAAACTCTGCCGAGATTATAAAATGAGACCTTTGCAGTAAAAGAAGGGCTGAAAAGGGGGCAATCGCAGCAGCATTGAAATTTGATAAATGTTGGAAAACTTGCGTCATGTGCTGCGCCTGCCCCAACTGCGCCGTCCTAGGGCCGATAGATCTGATGGGCCTCGGCGATAATGAAGAAGATGCAAGGCTACCGCTAACCCCCCCACCGTTCCCTAAGGCTAGAGGATACTGCTGTGATGAAGAGGATTCGGGAAAAGACGCTGGACTTTGTGGCACTGCAGAATGGTACTGCAACCAAGAAGAGTCCAATACACGACTTAGTCTAACCCAGTCCAAGTCAGTATGGTCAAACCCTTGGGGTATGGGAACAATGCCGAAAACAGCGTCAAAAGTGGCCACGGATGCGCAGTTGCTGTCAGTTAGAACTCACCGACTGATCCTCCATTAGCAGTGTCAGGGAATATAATGCCATCGAAAGCGATTGTGGTTGAACCCAGGTTGCCGGTTTGCCTTGCTCTAAGCGGGGCCGCCGGGAAAGCTATAGCAAGAAGAAAGCTGATGACACCGGCGAGACTGGCAATCTAGTTCATTTGGGAACTGGAAAATGTGAACAAGACTTGAGCAAGATATCTTTAGTGGTTTAACATGAAGAAACTGTACGACATTTGAATAGTGACAATCGCGCAACTTTCGATTTGAACAAATTGAAAGGCCGTAAATGGAGGATGGAATGATGCTGGACGGGAATCGGGCAAGGACAGATGTGCCTTGAGCAAATCCTCTTCTCGCCCGTCTATACCACCTTGTGAATCTTACCGCTACCGTTCTTGATAACTTCCATTAGCTAGTGCTCCACCTCCTCGGTGGCGAAAGTTTGGGAAACCGAATACTGCGCCGGGAGAGGTTGCCTGGATGACTTGTTATCTTCACTACTCGTCGACACCGGCTTGACGGCGAACTGAGATTGGATTAACAGGATGCCTGCGTTTCACCTTGCGCTTCAGATTCGAAACATATGGTCCAAACGAATAGCCGCATTGTGGGCAGGACCAGAATAAACCCATCTCCTTTAAGAAGAGGCCCAGATCTAAGCCTGGACATTCCCATTCATTTTGAATGTCTCAGCTTATCGCATAGTCTGCCGTTCACGGGGTAGCATGTGTTAGATATGCCGCGCGGAGCAATCTTGCTGGAGGTATTTGATAGCCAATAGCCAATGAAAGTACTCTTAAATTCGCCTCTCTTTGTGTATGCCTCGCCCTTCGACAAGCTCAGTGCGACACAAGTTCTAACCTATACTGTTCATACACCACCATCCCAAACTTTGCTCTTCATTGGTGCTTTATTGGGCAATCCTGTGCAATGGAAGCTTGTCTTCCCTTTCCAAGGTGCGAGCACTGGAATTGTTTGAACAGCAGAATCACTTAGACTCGCAGCTTCCGGTTCCATTATTGTTGTGGCAGAGTTCGCCGGATTCGCTAGAATGGATCTCTCTTAGCTAGGTGTTTTCAAGGCGGCGCTGTTGCTTTGACAGCCTCTATTGACTTGGCTACTTCGGGCAGTTGCCTTGTAATATGTGCCCTTCCACTGAATTTGACCAGGTTGTCCTTATATGGGTGTGCCAGTCCTTCGAAAACTGTATCCAAAACTTCTGTCAGCATTACTCTGGCAAATCGAAAGATATTACTCCATTACCTTTCAATCTCGCCAGCCTCTTATCCCTCAACCTATTCTTCGGCAACATACCCCTAACAGCCTTCTTCAACACTTCTCCACCTCCCCATTTTGCAAACATCTTGTCCATGCTCATCTGCTTCAAACTCCCAGGCCGCGTATTGTGCGTGTAGTATTGTTTCTGAAATCGCTTCTTGCCCGTTGTGCGTAGGTCGTGACAGCCAGCAGCAACAACGTAGTCACCGCAGTCAGTGGAGGGGTCCCAGATGGGCTTGTGCTTGCCCATTAAGAAGATGGCGATTGAGGAGGCAATGCGGCCGAGTGGGCGCGGGTCAGTACCCACGTCGACAAAGTGCCATGTTCGCGAGTAGGCTAGGCGTGTCTGAAGAGGTTAGAGAAAGTTCCGGCCAGACAGATGGATTCTTCAGACCTTGCCCACGGCCTGCGACATGGTCTCTGATATGTTATCTCGTCATAAGACTGTGGTATGCGCGAGCTGCAGGAGAGAGCGAAGACTTAAAATCACTCAGCAATGCGAATTGCTGGGCTACAAATTTGTCTGCGACATGAATTTGATGGAGCTCATTTCAGCTTAGCCGCCTTTTGTCAGGCTAGTGGACTTGGCGACCGCACGAAGCGGCATGTCAAAGAAAATCATCCACCAGAATTGAGAAGAGGTCACGCAACCAACAACGTCTGCTTCCACTTGCAATCATGTCCGCACCGCAGAGCGTGCAGTGCTTCGGCAAGAAGAAGACTGGTGAGTTTGCGCGCTTCGCACCTATAACATCGCCACTAACAGATCGCAGCAACGGCAGTCGCACATTGCAAGGTACGACCAGCTTCTGCTTAGGTTGGAAACAAGGATATACTGACCATGCGCAGAAAGGCAAAGGCCTCATCAAAGTCAACGGCAAGCCTCTCTCCCTAGTCCAGCCTGAAATCCTCCGGTTCAAGGTCTGTCATCTGAATTACCCAAAACGTCGCCACAAACTCAAACAACCTAGGTCTACGAACCCCTCCTAATTGTTGGCATCGACAAATTCGCCAACGTCGATATTCGAGTACGAGTCACCGGTGGAGGTCACACATCGCAAATTTATGCAATCCGCCAGGCCATCGCAAAGTCAATCGTGGCATACTACCAGAAATATGTGGACGAGTACGCGAAGAATCAGCTAAAGCAGGGACTCGTGCAATACGATCGAACATTATTGGTCGCCGATAACAGGAGGTGTGAGCCGAAGAAGTTTGGTGGTCCAGGTGCCAGAGCGAGATACCAGAAATCGTATCGTTGAGTGGTGTGCAGTTCTCTCCATAGAATGGTGGTGCAGCGGCAGTTACAATTCCAACACCCATTGTGGCTTATGGGAAAATTGCCCAGGGTAGGATATCTTCGACGCTCAGCAAGTGATCTGAAGCACAACGGATGGCGCTAAGAGGTCAAAAAGCCAGATGAATGCAGGATACTTTTGCACCGCGCAACGAAGAATACAAATTTCAAATCAATGACCCTGCAGAGAATGGAGGTATCATGAACGCAACCATTATTTTTCGGGAAGCAATACATAGCGCCTACCCAAGATCGACGATGACAGGCGCATAATCACCCGTCTCATCCTCTTCATCTGCACTATTCATATCCATCTCCACCCTTTCACCATCCTCCAAGTCGAGTAAACCCCTTTTCAGTATATTCCTGCTGACTTCCCATCCGTACGTTTCCTTCATGAACACCTCTAACTTCTCAATCTCCTCCCCCAACGGTCCCTTTCCCTCATGCACTTGGTCTACCCCCTCCTTAAACCCACTCAGCAACGACCTCAACCAACCAGTACTCCCTTCCTCTTTGAACTCAAAAAGGCCTCCCTCAACCGCCTCACAACACTCCATCTGAAGTCTCAACACCCTCAGAACTTCTACAAAATACCCTTCAATTTCTCCGACTGCTTTTCGACACCGTAGAAGTAGTCCTAACACTCGCTTCCACTGCTGGAGGCACGACCAATTCGCAAGTGTCAGCACGGCCACGAAGCAGAACTGTAGCTCTCCTAGGATTTGTGCCGCACCAAGCTTTCTGTCGCCATTCGTGGACAGGCTGTCCATCAAGTGAGAGAGGTACCACGACGTATCGAGTACAGACTCAGTCCGCTCACGGCCAATTGCGCCATCACGCCAGGTACGCTTCAGGTCGATAGGAAGAAAATTGAGAGACGACTCGTTTTCAAGCTGTGATTCGGAAGAGGAGAGGCCCGGGATGTGCTCAACGTCCACGGCAGCGGAGGAGACGGAAGAGATGTGGTGTGGAGCTGCATAGACTGGCCGATTCGGCGAGGATGATGGTACGAGTAATCTGTCGAGTAGGCCTTGCGTGACGTAGCTTGTCAGATCGGCCCACTGCTGAACTGTGCCCCCTGCTCCTACATCGCTACTGCGATCATTCTCATACTGGCGGCTGCTTGCGGCTGCGATGTCGGAATAGGAAATAAGTCCAGGCTCAGAAGCTCGGTCAGAGTCTCTTACATCCTGGACCTGCTCGAGGCACTCAAGGTCTGTGTTCCAGCGATACACTAATCTCTCTGGAGAAGTAGCAGGTGATGACGGGTTGATTTGGAACCAGTAACCATGGCGGATGGAAAGAGAAGCATCTGTGCCGGTGTAAATGAAGTGAGGTCCTGAGGGAAATGTGGTGAGGCCTCGAAATGAAGGAGACGAGGTAAAAGAGAAGAGGTCGATACCCACAAATATCTTAGGAGGGAGAGCTTGCAGAACTAAGGTTGGTTCGGAATGTAGTCTGGTTGAGGACGCCATAATCAACAACTCTATAGGGAGAAGCTACGCTCCTTCTACATCCTCAGCAACTGATATTCCATCTACATTGATACGCTAGCTTGGCCCCGCTTCCTAGGTTTCCGTCACCGAATGACGAATAAGTCGACTTTTTAACTCACCTATTGACAAGTGCCATCCACCACTCTTCTTCAAGCACTTGGGCACTTCTTTCAGATCACGGGCCTGTTAATAATAGCCGCTGGTCACCATATGCAGAGGGCAAAGGCAGTAGCTCCAATTAGTCCTAGAGCCATAGTGCACTGGGCCAAAAGTATGTCGTTCCTGGAGAACGAGAAGAACCCCTTCGCAAACAGAACCTGAAACATTGCTGAACCGGCATGTCCCCTCCTCGGCTTCCTCAATCCATGGTGAATGGAAATCTTCATTTGTGTCCTGGTTCTCCTCAACAGTAGTGTTGCTTTGACCCTAGAACTCCTGTAGAATCATCCATTACTCAACCACCTTTCGGTATCCTGGTGAAATAGGTGATATCCGTATTTGTCCCCAGCTTGCACAAAAGGTCTCTGTCTAGATTCTAATTGCCTTTGCAGAAAAATGCGGTGTTAATCTCTGGCCTGATCATGATTGCCGAAAACGCGAACACTGAATTTGTCGGCCCAATAGCTAATCCTACCCAGCTTCAGGTCCTCTTTGATAGCGGCAAAAGCACCATAAGACTAACTAAAAGACGAGAGCCAGCGTAGCAGACTTCTTGCCTGTGGATGTAAGGGAAAATGGAAGTAGTTCAGATTGAAAAATTTCCTGTGTACTCGTGGATTGTAGTCTTGGGCTCACATGGATGGTGGCTCCGGCTCTTGTGTTCTCGAGGGGGCGGAGGCGGAGGCGTTATAAGAAGATTGGAGATGGATAGGAACTCGTATTTGACTCGAAAAGTTGCAGTAGATTAGTCTTTAATATCTGTTAGTGTTTTCCTAGGCGTGAAGCTGAGATGATTTCATCACGATCTGCTAGTACGTTCCTCAAGCAGGTATTCCTGCGAAGCACAGCAAGCAACGCGGTTGTGTAAGAGAAAATTGATTGAAGTTGATTGAGTCTAGCTACAGTACCTCCGATGGTGTTGAGGGATATGTTGCTGGAATGAAGACCAGGCAAAAGCCGTTCTTCGCGTTTTGGTATTTTTCCTCTCCGTCTACCATAAGCACCACCAAACCAATTGTTCAGAGGCGACGACCACGTCGACCACCCTTGCGACGTGTCGAATCAGATGGAGTGGGTGTGACGTCCTCAATTCTGCCAATTTTCATGCCAGATCTGGCGAGCGCTCGGAGAGCGGATTGCGCACCTGGGCCGGGCGTCTTTGTGCCGTTACCTAGGAAGAGGAATGAACGTCAGTTCTATCTTGTTGGATATTGAAGCTAGATGTGAACGTACCTCCAGTAGCTCTGATCTTGATGTGTAAAGCATTGATTCCCAATTCCTTGCATCTTGCCGCGACATCCTGAGCCGCCAACATAGCTGCGTAGGGTGAAGATTCGTCACGATCCGCCTTGACTTTCATGCCTCCAGTAACACGACAAATGGTTTCGCGGCCACTGGAATCACCCAGAAGATTAGCCTGTGAACCATGTAGTGCCCCCATTTCCGAATGTCCAGGAGGGCTTCGTGTAGAGGAGTTATATCGAGCTTTGCTTATGAGACGAACCTGAGATCGGTAACATGGACGAAGGTATCATTGAAGGAAGCGAAGATACGAGCGACGCCAAAGACCATTTCACCTATGACAACAGATCAGTAAGGGCGGGTTGAGGATGGTAATCATGAGCACCTTCGCGAACTTGAGGGCCTAAGGAGATATTCTCCGTGGCCGGGCGTTCGACCTTCTTCTTGGGAGGCATCTTGAAGTATCTGTAGATGCAATACGCACAAGTTCCTAAAGATGGGAGGGTGCGGCGGACTGAAGTGCAGGCAAGACGAAGATTTGCTAGAACGCAAAATTGAGATTGTGGGTTTTCGGCGCTGCCAAGACTTGCCGCCAAGCCTGCAATCCTCTCAAAGTTTCGAAGCGGTAAGCTTTTCTTCAATGCTAACCTCTCCTTGCTGGTACTCAGGTTCGTGGACCCGTGATAATCTCGCGGCACGGTCACATCACTGAGAAGCGGGATAACATGTCAATACTTGCAAGATCGACTTGCAGAACGTTGTGGGATGCAGGTCTCTCCAAACCCATCTTGAGTGGCTGTTTTCACTTTCACCTTCGCACTCTATCTATTTGATATCGTGAAAGCATACTTTACACCAGCCATACAAATCGTTACAATGGATCGAATATCTATAGGTATCATTGGGATGGGAGACATGGGGAGGATGTACACAGAACGATTCAGCCAAGCTGGCTGGAGGTAAGGCACCTATTGCAATTCCTGCCGTCACTATTCCAAACACTAGGTACGTTCTATACGTTTCCTTACCTCTTATATGATTTCACGATTCGATGATGACTTGAGTGCATTTGGCTCGAGCATGGTTTGTTGGCTTATGCTTCATCTTTCTGGTGTTGCTCTCGGGTTGACAAGCTGTCACTGATGTAAATTACTCGCTACCTTACTTTTACTTATCTGAAGGATCTTCCCACTTAGAATCCTATATGTTTTGACCTAGGTTTGGATGTGCAGCTAATTTGCGCCACAGGAAAATAATTGGCCAGCTGAAGCGGCACAAATGAGGCCACGATGGGCTGATTGATGTTGCTTCCAGAGTCAACGCCTGCGACACACCTGATAGATACGATGCTTTGAAGCGCGAATATGCTGACAAGGTACTTCACGTAGCAGATCAGTCAAGACTCAGGCTGAAACGCGTGTAGACCCGAGTCAACATACTTCCGGATGGCCACTTTGTGTCCCGAATCAGCGATTGGGTTATCTATAGTGTCGAAGCAAAGCTAATTCAACAAGTCGTTGCGGAGTATGGGCCATCGACTAAGCTCGGCGCTATAGTGGGTGGGCAAACATCTTGCAAGGCCCCTGAACTCGCAGCCTTTGAGAAGTACTTACCTGATGACGTGGAGATTGTCTCGTGTCATTCTCTCCACGGGCCTAGTGTCGATCCAAAAGGCCAGCCCCTTGTGGTTATTCAGCATAGAGCCAAGCAGGAAAGTGTTGATTTGGTCACAGAGATTTTGTCCTGTCTCAAATCAAAGATTGTCTACCTCTCAGGCGACATGCATGATCGAATCACAGCTGACACGCAAGCCGTCACGCACGCCGCATTTCTGAGCATGGGAAGTGCGTGGGCAGCAAACCAACAATTCCCATGGGCAATCCCACGTTACATTGGAGGCATTGAAAATGTCAAGATCAATATTACCTTGCGGATCTACTCCAGCAAGTGGCATGTCTACGCTGGACTTGCCATCTTGAACCCTGCAGCAAGACGACAGATCCGTCAGTATGCAGAATCAGTCACGGAACTATTCAAACTAATGCTCGGCGGACACCGGGAAGAGCTCGAAAGGCGTGTCAAGACTGCAGCTGCAGCTGTCTTCAGCAAGGATGCAAGAAGCCAGGATCTCTTGTTAAGGGATGATGTGCTGGATAGGTTTTCCCTATCACAAACGCCGCAGGAAAGAACGCCAAACAACCACCTTAGTCTCCTCGCCATAGTTGATTGCTGGTGGAAGCTCGGCATTGTCCCTTACGATCACATGATCTGTTCCACACCAGTTAGTGAAAAATCGGTCCACTCTCGACGTTGTGTTAATGTCAAGCAGTTGTTTCGTATCTGGCTTGGGGTGACGGAATACCTTTTCCGCAATGAAGATCTGCTTGATGAGGTGATCAATACAGCCATTGAAGATAATACTTTTCGATCAGATGATCTAGAATTCACATTCGCTGCAAGGGTGAGTGGCAACCTGTTTCTATTTCTGGCCGCACTCAAGAAAATCTATCTGTCGAATCTAGCACAAAAGACGATTCTCTCTCCTGCCATTTTCGGCTTGCTAGCAAAGTGTGATCGGGGGTTTTTCTCCAAACTCCCCTCTTTTCCCCAGCTTACCCGCATCCAGGCAAGTTTTTTTGCTGTAAATGACCCAACTGAGATCTTGCAGGCTTGGTCTGATTGCGTCTCCTTCGGTGCCTTTGAGCCCTACCGTGATCGGTTCGAAAAGATCCAACAGTACTTCGCTCCACGGTTTCCTGAGGCGGTGAGAGTTGGGAACGAAATGATTGAGACCATTCTCGCAAACACAACCAACTCGGCAACATGAGTTTCCGATTCTCCCCGTATCAATTTTGCAGTCTAGCCACCCAGGTCGACGGGCGAAAATCAATAAGAGGCATGCGACTGGTTGGTATGATTTCTGTGTAACGGGACAAGGACTCTTGAGTATGTACATTCCGCATCGCGGGGCCGTAGGTTTGAAAGTGCAAAAGAATCACGAAATTGCCTAATGAGAATTGCGCTTAGCGTTGGAGGGGCTCCGGCACTTGGTGACTCCGGCCAGCCTCATGGCTTTGGCCAAAAAAGCTGTATGATGGGGCTTTTACAAATCCTCGAAAATTTGGAGTAGAGAAGAATTGATGATCAAAAGTCGTCGTCGTCAGCGGTGGAGCACATGAGAGCAACGACGGCCATGCCCCGGTAAGACCCAGAGATATCTCTCAAAACGTCTCATCTTATAACCGTAAATGTGACATCGAAAGTCCGCGGCCTTTTGTCGAGTAAAGGGCGTCTTTCAAGGAGGGGCGCTGTAATCTCGTTGCACCTTTCGTCCCACGTTTCTGAGCGAAAAGGTGCATGAGACAGGACAATGCACACCTGAACATGCAAAACGTCTTAGTAGCCATTTTCCAAAGGTACTCCGATCCGGCTGAGCCAGTAAGAGGACTTCAAGAGTGACGGAGACGATAACTAGGCTAGGCCCTTGGCTCGGACATCTATTTTGGGCACCTGGGGAACGGAGGCGCAGCAGCGGGCAGGCGCCGAGGTCGTGGAGTCCTTTCGAGCCGCTGGGATGCAAGCGGACCTCCTTCGCGCCAAGCGTCTGACTGGGCTGGATCGCCCCTCTCCCTACCTCCTCAATTGTTGCAAACCCGTTTCAGGTAGACTGGGGCATACTAAGTGATTTCACCCCGTACCCCTTTGGATTTGTTCCTTCAATCCTCTCTCCAGCTCTCCTTTCTCGCAAGATCACTCTTTGATTTCCCTACCTACCTCACTGACGTGCCACGCTGTTTTCATTGTCCGCGTGCAACCACCCCGCGCTTAGGCCACTTTCTTTGTCATCTGCACTTTTCTGCCGAAACAAGGTCGCTGAAGGGGGGAAAACTCGTGCTCAAGGAGCTTATCACACACATTTTGTCGAGGTCAATTACATAGATCGCGTACAATCTAGCCCATTGCATCAGCCCAAAGATGCACAATCTGCAAGGTGTCGCCTTTGCGGCTTTAGGTATGTGGCTTATCTTGCTAGAACAATTATCGTGTTTTGCTGGTGCTGACCATTCCAGTCGCGGGTACATCTGCCCAGTTCGCCACATACTCAACAAATGGACTTTCATACGAAGTCAACATCCCATCATCAACGGCATCTGGCAATGGGGATACCATTTTTTTTCAACTCAAGGCTCCATCCGGCACTCAGTGGATCGGTCTTGGCCAAGGCAGCTCAATGGTCGGCGCTAACATCTTCATGGTCTATACTGCAGGCAACGGCAACGTGACATTGTCGCCTAGATCCGGCATCGGTCAAACCGAGCCGACCTTTAACTCAGCAGCGCAGGTGAGCTTGCTGGAAGGGTCGGGCGTCCTGTCGGATGGCAGCATGATTGCCAATGTGCGGTGTGACAATTGTCTTTCGTGGAGTGGCGGCTCGATGAGTCCTACAGATGCCAACAGCGCCTGGATTTGGTCTTATAGGACTGGAGATCCGATTGATTCAACTGACACTTCTGCAAATCTTTTACAACACGTCACGATGGGCGCTACAACGTTCAACCTACCGTCCGGGACTGGAGGGAGCTCCTCCAACCCATTTGTCGCCGCAGCAGTCAATCCTAGCTCGCCTACCTCTGCATCAGGATCCTCTGCATCGGCAACATACACGGCAGTGTCAACTCAAACTTTCGGCTCATCTACAGTCATTGTGCCTGTAGCTGCCCCAACGTCATCTTCAGGCACATCTTCAAGCTCTTCGTCTACATCAAGTATCATCACCAACGCCAACGCCACCCGCACCGGCCACGCAATCGTTATGTCGCTTGTCTTCCTGGTCCTCATGCCCCTCGCAGCCTTGACCCTTTACCTACCATACACCAAGAAAGTCCCGCATATCCATGCGCCACTCCAGATCCTCAACATCATCCTGGTCATCGTCGGTCTGGCTCTTGGAGTCCGATTGGCAAAACCACTGGAGCTGACAGCAGGTTATCATCAGGTGATCGGCTATGTTCTCGTTGGAATCATATTGTCTGCCCAGCCAATCCTCGGACTGCTCCAGCATATGCATTTCCGTAACACGGGGACCAGGAGCGGCATGGGTATTGGCCATAAGTGGCTAGGCCGCATCGTGATCGTGATCGGAATCGTCAATGGCGGCTTGGGAATGAGGCAAAGTGGGCCTGTGGGAGACAGTTGGGTCCCAAATTACGCGCCAGTGGCGTACAGTGTTGTTGCTGCCGTGATCTTTGTGATCTATGTCGGGGTTGTTGTGGGGACTGCGCTGAGGAAGAAGAACGTGAGACCAACCGAGAAATATGACACGAGAGGATATGAGATGCATCCGTCCAGCCGTGATCGTCAGCAGAGGTACGACCAATATCAGTATCGGTGAGACACGGAGAAGTCGAGGAGTTTTTGGAAAAGGACTTTGTTTTGAGAATTCCAAGACAGGTGCTTGGAAGGGTACAATTCTGGATCGGTTGGATTTCATTCTCGGCCAGAAGAGCACTGTTTCTGAATGCGATATAGATGTAGTATGAGTTCTATGAATGATGAGACCATTTCTGGTTCAAACCCTGTTGACCCTGAGATGCTAAAGACGCGTTAGTCGGGTGAGGAGTTTGAAACTAGGCAGTTATGGGGGTAGTTCAATCACGGAGAAGGGAGATGACGATTACCAGGAAACACATCACAAGGAAGCGTCAGTTTGAGCCTATCACGAGGAAGATTGTATCAGGTTTGAAGGACAGGAATTGAGATGAGACCCAAAAATGGGTGGGAGCTAGGCATGAATGTTTACCGCATTCTCGTTTGGAACTTCTGTCTGTTTTGTAATGCGTTGATATATGGGTCTATGATTGAGTACAAAGAATTGTGACCAAACCCCATTTGAAGGGGCGAAATCGGGTCAGTAGACAAGACTCAAACATCCCCGCCTATCACCCCCCCTTTCTTCTTTCGCGATGCTTCGGATCCTAAGATTGAGTAGGGTTGGTCTCAGACGGGGAGGATTGGCTATGACGATTAAAGAAGTACTTATAACACACGCCGTTCAATGTATCCTGGCGAGAAACTAGTAATGAGGACTGGAATGAGCTATCAAGCAATAAGCTCATCCACCTCCAAGACCATCCCGTGCAAGCCCGACCCTAACCATCACGACGAACCACCTGCTTTATTTCGTTGTGTCCATTCTGTGGCTAGCCCCACAGCGAAGCTAATCGATGCACTAAGCATTCATCCCATGCAGTCTCAGAACCTTCCTCAAGTGCTCAATCTTCAATCCCTCTTCCTTGCTTATTGCCAAGAGTTGTGCCGTCTTGACCGCACTCTTTATCTGGCGCCCATTCAGTGCCAGTTTCGAGATCGGCTCCAAGTCCTCTTTGCTAATCGCAGCCTTGACTTCCTCATTTCGGTACAAGAAGTTCTCCCATATCTGCAGTTGCAGCTCGGATGTTAGGTTTGGATAGTCGATGCTGATGTCGATTCTAGATTCGAAGGCGGGGTCAATAGTGCTCACTCGGTTCGTGGTCAAGAACATCATTCCCTCGTAGTATTCAAGAAGCCGCAAGAAAATTGAGACCAGTTCGTTCCGCTTCAGGCTATTCAGCTCTCGTTTCTCCAGGAATACATCTGCCTCGTCGAGTAATAAGATCGCATTCCACATTGTGCATTTCTCTAGTGCACTAGAGATTTCTAACTCGACTGTGGCAGGCACGATGCCGATCTCGCCGGCGCTGAGCGTGTATAGCGGAACTTGCATCTTCTCCGCAATGGACTCTGCAGTCAACGTCTTTCCAACACCAGGGCTGCCGCTAAGCAGGATGATGATCCCACGGCCTTTGCCGTCGACGAAATCATCGAAAAAGATCTCCGAGGACTTGATCTTGGATTGGGCGAAAGCAAGGAGAAGGTCCTTTTCCTGATGAGGAAGGACCAGATTGGAAAATGAGTCATTCCAGATGATAGGTTTGATGTAGTTGACGGCAAGGGAGTACCATTTCTTCTCCTTCAGGACGAAGCCCTTGACCCAGGGGACGGTAAGCAGCAATTGATCTTCTGTCAACGGTTTGAGCTGGACGGGCTCGTCACCATCATCAGACACGCGTCTCATAGGCCTGCGACGAGCACGGTCCCTGTCCCGTGGTCGTCGTGGCCCCCGAGAGTAATTGTGTTCAGCGTAGATGTTTTCGTAGTCGATATCGACTGGCTGACATTCCCAACCGCGTTCATACTTCGGGACATGCTCGGCACTGAGGTCAATAGTGCCCTCTAGCGATGAAAGTGTTGGTGGCTGCATCTGCTCAAAGTGGTAGTACGAGAACATGTCTATGACCACGCGGTCATTGATACGCTTCTGTATCTTTCTCAATCCCCATCCGTCAGTACCTTGGGCCGGTCCTTCGTACGCCTTGAAATGGTAACCGTGCAAGGCCTCGAAAGCCCGACCGCGCTGAATGTGAGCTTTCTTGAGTTCTGCAGCGTTGGGCTTCAAATCCAATGGGATTATTGAAAGCTCGGTGACAGGTCGAGTACCCTCGAATGATTGTATCGTGATTGTCTTCTTGATGAAACCGAAGACTTCCCCATTCCAGTCCACCTGATCACATGTTACCTGATACGCAGGCTTATACATGGTCAAGACATTACCAGCCTCTTCCATCCTTCCGATGTTGCTCTGGCCATCCGCTTCCCATGTAACCAAACAACCTGGCGGAAAGATTGTCCACACAGAGTCATACGGGATAACGCCATGCTCTTTGCACTCAGCAGCCGCCTTGAGATGAGGTGCAAGCACGGGTTCCACAACCTGGCGGAACAAGTTGAAGTGGTTTCGTGCCTTCAGGTCGTTTTCTTCCTTGAGTCCTTCGTCTAGAGCTTCCCATCGGTGCAACAGAGGCTCAAATGGTGCGTTCAGCTCGACACGGTCGAGAGCAGTTGTCACTCCAGGATAGTCTTTCAATGCTGTCCGGAAAAGGTCCAAGATGTAGGGACTGAAGACCGTGATCGACTTGATCTTCCATGTATCGTCGCCCCCATGGCCAGTCTTGCGGACAACAAGAGCATAATCCCCGTGCTCTGCGCGGCTCTTCTTGTGCACCTCGAGATTCGCAGGTGGCTCGTCAACCCAATTGATACAGCAGCCGCATTTTGGAGGGCCTGTGGCATGTCAGAACTGCTCAGATTTTGTCCGAAACATAAGAAAGGCAGGGCAGTAAACGAGGGTTGGACTGTGTGCTAGCTAGGTACAACCTGAAGCTCAAGTTGTAAGGAGGCGTACATACCCTCGTAAAGGGTTTTTGCTTCAGATCGCGTCCCGGTGATTTTCTTCTTTACAATTTTCTTCCCAGCGTTATGTAGCTGGGGATCGTCTAAGGTGGCGACGGATATGTGGGCGGGCTCGACAACTTCCACAACGTCATCATCCTCGTCACTTTTGGTCTCAACCTTATCTTTGTCATTCGAAGACTCGGAGGGAACGGCATCCTCGTCTTTTGTTCCGAGTCTGCGCCCAGGGCCGAGCTCGTCTTCTTTCAGCTCAGGTACAGCGGCTTTCTTTCCTCTCTTGAAGATAGACATGGTAGAAGATGAGAAAGGTCTGATCTACAAAGTGGACTGCTTGAGGATAAGATGTGAAATGGTTTGCTTCGCTTTCAGACAAGGTGAATCGGACAAGGCTCTTTTCTAAAGTAGACGCCAAGGGATTGTTGGCAGCTGCAAGAAAGTGAAAGTGAAAGTGAAAGGAACAAGGTGAAAGAATTGTTTAAGTGGGCAACGTTGTGTGGCTATATGTGCGACTCAGGCAGCAGTTCGTCCGAGGCTGAGAGTTCGCTGCAGCCTTGCGAACTTTAGGGTCCATCGATTGGACGGGTAGCTTCGCATGCCACAGGCGAGTGGGTTCACGGCTGCAATGACTCGGCGCCTCATTTCTCAGCACTAGACAGGTTCATGGGGAAAGGGTTATCCTGGCTGGTCAAAGAGGAATCGAGGCTCTTTGAGGACACCGGATGGCCCAGTCATGATATGGCAGTTTCTCAGAGGATAAGGCTGTGGAACACATTTTAACATTGCGTGAGAAGTCTGCGAGACCGGGCGATGACAAGAGGGAGGGCTGATTATTTTACCTTTCTAAAAAATGGTATGGGTGATGTATTATTCCGTACTGTGAGGTGAAGTAGAGTAGGATTATCGTAGGGATAGAATAGAATAGAATAGAATAGGCCTAGGACCATCGTTCAGATTTTTGGGAGCTCCTGTTTAGCAGCTGTTCTAACGTTTCTTCTTCTCCCCGATCCCGGAGCACGTCATCTCGGCTGGGAGCATAGGTAAGCCCAAACCCCAAAAACTAACCCGCAAAGTCGGTCAAGCAATTCCTCGTCACACGACACGCAACATCATAATCAAAATCTCCCGCGGGACATTCGTTCGGTACAGCCTCATATGTCCCTGAGCATATTGATATCCACGTTGCAAGTTGTCGAGCTTGTACCTCCACCTCGAGTGCGCTCCTTGCAACATGTCTGAGTCGAGCTCCTCCTCAGCTCAAGGACCTGGGACATCAAACAAAAGAATCAATGCCTTGAACAAGGCCATATCCAGTGTCGATCTCGACGGTCACGACCTGCCTCCTTCTCCCGCTCCATCCACTCCTCGCAGCGGCCGCCAGTACGCCCTTGCTACAGAATTGGTGTTTACAGAAGGAACAGACCAGTACAATGCTAGCAGTGTGCCAATCTATCAGGTACGTGGAAAAGGGAGAGGAGAGCAAGACTGTCCTCCCCCGGGAGCAACATGCTGGCTACGGATACCACACGGAAGCAGTCTGTTCCCTAAGTTAACTAGTCTTCCACTTCCAGTCCGCAACATTCAAACAAACCTCAGCCACTGGTGGTGTGTCGAACGACTATGACTATACTCGCTCCGGCAATCCGACCCGCACCCACCTCGAGAAGCACCTCGCAAAGATCATGCGTGCGCGAAGAGCCCTTGTGGTCAGCTCTGGCATGGGCGCCCTTGATGTAATTACCCGCCTTTTGCGTCCCGGCGACGAGGTGGTCACAGGTGACGATCTATACGGCGGAACGAATCGTCTTCTGAAATACCTCTCTACACACGGGGGAATAGTCGTTCACCATGTAGACACCACCAACCCAGAGAAGGTGAAGGAGGCTGTGACGCCAAAGACTGCAATGGTCCTCCTCGAAACACCCACCAACCCACTGATCAAGATTGTTGATATACCAACAATCGCGTCCCTCGCACACGCAGCCTCGCCATCTTGCATCGTCAGCGTTGACAACACGATGCTCTCTCCACTTTTGCAGAATCCTCTGGAGCTTGGGGCTGACATTGTCTACGAATCGGGCACCAAATATCTTTCAGGACACCATGATCTCATGGCTGGCGTCCTCGCCATCAATAACGAATCTCTGGGCGAGAAACTGTATTTTACCATCAATGCCAGCGGTTGCGGTCTCTCGCCCTTCGACTCGTGGCTGCTTATGCGCGGCATCAAAACTCTGAAAGTCCGCATGGACGCCCAGCAGGGAAATGCTATGCTCATTGCCAAGTTCCTCGAGTCTTCAGGCTTTAAAGTGAGGTATCCAGGTTTACCATCGCACCCACAGTATGAACTACATCACAGCATGGCGCGCGGTGCAGGAGCTGTGCTCTCCTTTGAGACCGGCGATGTTCGACTCAGCGAGCGAATTGTTGAGAGTGCAAAGCTCTGGGCCATCAGCGTCAGTTTTGGCTGCGTGAATAGTCTTATCAGCATGCCTTGCCGAATGAGTCATGCGAGCATAGATGAGAAGACAAGAAGAGAACGCGGAGTGCCTGAGGACCTGATCAGGCTCTGTGTGGGAATCGAGGATGGTGATGATCTACTCGATGATCTGAGAAGAGCAGTAAGTCTGCTTTAAGATTTTCCGTGTCGACTTGCTAATATAGTGTAGCTGGTACAAGCGGGCGCAATGAACGTCTCACTCGATGGGGTATATGCCAGCAATCCAACCATTGGAGATGATCATCCCCCGGAAGGCGAGCACCTCGCTACGAAAGCCGCTACGAAGAACGAGCCCTAGGTTGCGTCACTGGTTTTGGGCACTTCAAACCGACCTACCAAGAGGGAGGAGTAGGATCATTTCGTGAACGTCAAGCATTGAAAAGGTCTCCACTTTTCGCAAGGATCTATGTTTACGAGGGGCTCAGATTTTGGTAAATGCGTATTCACTCTTACCAATTCCTTAGAAGGTGGGCAAAAGCGACAGCCTAGAAGTCAAGCGTGTACAGTCTCCATATATGTACAGTCTCTATACAAAAGTTACTTCCAAGCATGTCATACCGTATGATGGGTTCGTGTGCCATCTCTTTTTGATGGCTTCTCACCTTTGACCTCTGATATTCTTCGCCTGATTATACTCGTGAGCATAGAATTGTAGCATCCCATAACTTCTTACCAGATCCGGCCCTACTTTCAGCACTCTACCTCATCCACCATGGCTAAGCTGAGAATAACATCAATCCGTCCAACGTGTCCCACTATTTTGATAGCCACTGGGCAACTCCAAGTAGCCGACCTACGGGCAACATTGTCCGCCCCTTCACGCCTACAAATCGGTGCGATTGTAGCTTCACCACTCTGAAGAGCTTTTCAGATAACTTTGATTGCGTTTGAAGATTTGATCATTCCTGATAGCACAAAGGTAGTAGCAAACCAGATTAGTGCTAACACGACTGTATTAGGCGCAACTTGGACGAAGAGCAAGCCATTGCGTCTTGTTGCGGAACTTGACGTTATTGACAGCAAGTGGTGCGGATGTGTGAGCTTTGGCTTGGTCTCGCCAGAGGAATGGGACAGTAAGACGGGGAAATGGGCCTGTGATCGAGAGACGTTGGAGAAGAGAGTTACAGAAACGAGGAGATGGTCGAGAGAGAAGATGAGGCGGCTGAGCTTGAGTAGAAGTCATGCAACGACCTCAAATGGAGAAGACTTCCTACCCCAAGGGGATTGTGTGCAGGTGATGTATGGCGGGTTTCTGCACTTGACAGAGGACTGGGAAGGGTTTGATATCAAAGCTGGTGAGCCGGCTTATCCCAAACTTCTGCCCTTGTGTGTACGCTCCACAGAGGACTACCAGCTGACACTGTGACCTGGTAGGTATTGGGCAAATACGGAAGTTCGCGCGTATTATTTCGCTGCCGGCGTCGAGTCTAAAGCAGGCGCGAATGCAACCATAGTAGAGACGGAGCAAACTCGGCGGACACGCTTCGAAAATTAAAGCCTCAGACCGAGACCAAAACCCATGCAGGGAATGCAGCCAGAAGTGACCCGTCTAGCTGCGCAAGATAAGAGGGTGTCCAGATTGAAAGCTGGTGACCAATCATTCTCCAAACCCACCCAATTCTCTCACCACATCTGACACTGTCGGCCACTGTTCCAACCTCGTCCGCCCAACCATCTCATCACCACACCACCTCACACATTCCATTACCGCCTCCCTAGCCTTCTCTAGATCCTTCAACACTGCGTCGCTCCCAATTCCCCTGGCACCTAACAGTCTACCCATACCTCTCAGATGCCACATCCCTGGTGCCCGAAAACCTGTACATAGCATGCTACTCAACACTACTATCTGGCTCTCCACAGCGTTGAGAACCGAATGATTGGAGAGAAATTGGCCATAGAGAATTGAAGTTTCCATGTGATCAAAGTCGGCGCGGTGGCTGCCCCATGATGACATGATCTTCGGCAGGAGCGTCTCGCCGTATATCGATAGCAGCGTTGTGCGGCCGCGAGATGTTATCTCAGCTGTGGACGGAGGGTTGGACCTAGATGGGATGGGCATTAGTCCGATGACTTGACCCAGGGACTAGGTGAGCAAAGTAAATGTGGTCTAGCTCCATATTGAAATTGAGGAACAGCTTGTAACTGCTGCGTGCATGGGTTTTACCATTGATCACTGAGAGTGCTTCGCTCGCTGGCAGTGGCGACATTACCCTCGGCATTAGCCAGTGCGGCCACAGCGGTGACTACAGGTGGTATGCCAATAATTGTCCATTCTTTCATGAGTACATCGCGCAGGCGGAGCGAGACTTGCGAGAAGTCGTGAGGGTGTGATTTTGGAGGGCTTGTTAGGCGAGTGTACAGAGTCCCGATCAGTGTTGGATCCGGTGAGGCCACTAGAACCGTTGCCTAGAGCGTAAATGAGTCCTAAGGATGAAAGTGATGGTTTTACCTTTGCTTCTTGCAAAGAGTTATGGAAGACCCAGGAAGAGAAAGTATTGTTGGAAAGGTCGACGTGTGGCTGATGAAGCCAAGCAACTGGGGCATACAAAGCTGGTCGGGACCGGACGGGCAAAACACGAGACTCAAAAGAACGATCTTACTTACGATTATGAGATACCAGGTCTCATTGCCTACGGACCGCGGCACAAGTTTCTGTACTCTCGTACACAACTCACTTATTGAAGAGGCGTTTGTTGCCATTGGGTTCGACTAGTTCTCCAGGGCCTAGGTCGAAGCGGTGCTTGAATAAGTCGAGAATTGGGCTTCGTTGATTCATAGTAAGCTTACGTGTAAGAAGATGCCCGCCGCTTCCAAATCAACGGTTTAGGGCAAAAGAGCCGGAGACAAACTCTTTCGTTGTCAAACGATTTACGTCAGCATCATGAAACTTGTAAGGTCGAGATACCATACAAGCATCAACGTTGTATAACGGTATAACTAAATGCTTCCTAAGTACATGCATTGAAGCAGTTTTGCAACAAACAGGATGCCGGTTTGAAGGTTGAGCATGGAGATCGCGCCGATTTGTTGGTGCTTAAGCCAGATCAATCCTCAATGCCTGACGTTCCAGATGCAGAATTCGCAATGTCGGCGAAGACGATGGGACAACATAAGATGTTGGAAGAAAAGGGTAGACTGAAGTGTCCATTGCTATAGCGTACGGCAGAAGTGACGTTTTGGCCACATACAGTGGGTAACTCCCCCAGCTCTATTGCTCAGGCACACGAGTACTCTTGAGGAGTAAATGGCCGATATGCTCCAACACTCAACGACTTTCGGAAGAAAGGCATTCCTTGAAGTAGTCTCGGATGCAAACAAGCAAGAATGGTAATACCTGGTTTGATCACTGGGAAGTTTAATGATGGTATGGCATGGTGAGAAGAAATGATACGGGCATCCTCGGCATATTACTGTCAAATGTTTGGACGCAGAGGTCTGTTCAAGCACAGTCATTGCAATAAGAACCTCAATCAAGACTGTTTGCCGATTGCATACAGAGAACCATGTGGACCCGCTCAGATGCCCAACGAGAACTCCACCCCAACATCGATGTCTCTAGCCATCTTCACAACCTTTGAGAACTGCACCGATTTCTCCGCTGCACTCTGCAGGTCTTCAATCGAGAAGATCTTAAGACCAGAATTATTCACCTGTGGCGTCGTCAGTAAGAGATAATCTAGTCATGTACATCAGGATTGCTCACCAGTTCATGCGCTTTCTCCATATTGGTTCCCTGCAGTCTACACACAATTGGAGTTCGCAAATTCATCTGCTGCACGACGTTGATTAAGCCCTTGGCAATATCATCACATCTGACGATGCCACCAAAGATGTTGACGAAGATGGACGTGACTTTGGGATCGCTCGTGATCAGGTCAAAGGCATTCTTGATAGCCTGTGGTGTAGCACCACCTCCAACGTCAAGGAAATTGGCCGGAGAGCCGCCATTCAGCTTGATGATATCCATAGTGGCCATGGCGAGACCAGCACCATTCACGAGACATCCGATGTCGCCATCGAGCTTGATGAAGTTAAGACCCTCCCTTTTTGGAAAGTAAGCTTCCTAAATTCTGAACACGAGAAAAGGTAACATACTCTGCAGCTCTAACCTCGTCAGCATCTTCTTGTGATGTGTCTCTCCATGAGAAGATCTCTTTCTGCCTAAATTCTGCATTGTCGTCAAAGTTGAGCTTTGCATCCATGGCTAAGACCTGGTGGTCGCTTGTCTCCGACAGCGGGTTGATCTCGATTTGTGTTGCGTCTTTCTCCATGAAGATCTTGTACAGTTTCTGGATCGTGCTCTTTGCATCCTCAATGCATTGCTCTGAGAATCCTAGTTCCGTTGCAATGTTTCTAGCGATGTCGTCTGTAACACCCTTGTTGATATTAATGTTGGTGGTGATGATTGCTTCGGGAGTTTCTTTTGCGACCGTTTCAATATCCATACCGCCTTGCGACGACGCAACGATCACTGGACCTTGTGATTGCCGGTCCATCAAGATGGCGAGGTAGAATTCTCGGCGTGCGAACTTGCGCTCGCAAATGTACACTGCATTGCAAAGCCGGCCACGAGCACCGGTTTGCTTCGTAATGAGCTTGTGGCCAATCATTTGACTAGCAAACATCTTGGCTTCGGTCGGTCTGTGGAAGAACAAGAGGTAAGGATAACTGTCATTCTCTCGGGCGGAGGTGGGACGTACGAATAAATCACCCTGACGCCCCCTTTCAAGCCATTGTCAAATGTGCCTTTGCCTCGACCACCTGCAAGAACTTGCGCTTTGATGACCATGTCATCTCCTCCTTGTAGAAGTGTCAGCAGAGATTCTTGTAGGCCACACTGATTGACGAGCCTACCTATCTTCTTTGCTATCGCCTCTGCTTCTTCGGGTGTTCGGGCAACCTCGCCATTGGGAACGCCTACACCGTACTATAAATCGTTTAGATTCCACGTCGAACTTAGCCAGAGGAGGAGCCGTACTGATCTGAGTAGGTTGGCTGAGAGATATTCGTGTATTGAGAGGTTTCGCCTCTGCTGGAGAGAGCTCCGCACCGGGGATGCCTGTGGATGGGGTCAACACAAATACCTGCCGTTGTTCAAACATAGGATATATACTTTTGCAGCGTTCAAGGCTGCGGCCAGAGGCCTGCCTCGTGCGAGCTTGAACATTGTGCGTGTCCAATTGTTGTTCCTAAAGACGTCGAAGCTGGCAGACAGAGCTTTGGTGCTACGCAAGGTAGCTTAGGCGAGCTTGGCTAGGCTAGACCCGGCTTTGTTCCCGCGCCCGTCTGGATTTGCACATGCAGATCCGAAGCCATTTTCTCATAAAACCATCCAATCTGATGGCAAAGACTACTGGACCTACACCAGCAGAAATACTCTGGAACCAGAACTCGATCTTGGCCGCAAGATCGCAGCGGATTCTGCAGTCGTTACTGGGTGGTGATGCTAAACAGGGAACTAAGACTAAGGCGGAGGGATCGCCAGAAGACGAGGATGCCCAAGTCTTCAAGCCCGTGCCTGATGAGCTGTACGTGGCATGATTTGTGCACTTGCATTCATACACTGGGTTTTGCTAACCATAAAAAGGCTCGGCCCAGGATTCCCTATTCCCGAAGATGGCGAACCTCTACCTGGGATGCACAAAAGACCTTCACTGGCAGCAGACGAGCAGCTGCGCAAACAAATGCTGGGCAAGAACGCAAAACGAGTTGGGTCTAGGCTGACAACCACTGACGGCAAAGGAAAATTTACTGGAAATGTGCCTACGAAGCCTAGACCAGCAATTACAAATCGAAGCACTGAAAACGACGAGGAAGATGGTAGGTCATCACTCGGAAGGACGAAACGGGGCAAGCTCGAGCAGGCTAAGGCGGTGGAAGTAGAAGAGAATCTGGATGTAAAAGGCGAACAAGCGCCAGTTTTAATGGTTGCAGAGACTCTAAAAACGCCAATGGCCGCCAAGACGAAGAGAAAGCCGGGCAGCTATCTCGATGAGATACTCTTGGAGAGGTCAAAAAAGAAGCAGAAAAAGAAGGCATCTGGCCAAGCGGGGTAATGCAGAGTTGCCATAAAGAGATGAAAGATTTTGCGTTCTCAACAGCAACCTCCGTGGTCAAAGGAGCCGCATCTAGACTTAGGCTCCTGCCAAAAACGTTCGATAAGTCCGCCTTCGCCCAGTCGTCCTTCTAATCCTGCCCAACGCTATGCCATCCCATATTCGGCTCCTCCAACAGCAGTTTGTACATGACATCGCAGACATTTGCGAGACAAAGATCAATGCAAAAGAAGAAATGCAGATCATTAGTGTAAAATGGATTGAAAGTTCATTGCAACCGCTTTCGTTTCCGGTCATCCATTGGGCCCATGTCTTCGTCATCTCGCTCTGCAGTCTCAGCTGGATTGAGCAGGGAATGGACGTTGCTAGCTAGACTGCTTCTGCGCGTGGCGGGCGCGGAATGCAAGTCAAATCCAGGTCGGGGAAACTTCGGTCCGCCGATGGACCATGACACGCCATCTGGATTGAATCCCGATGGAGTGGCCTCGGATGTCAGTGGCGGACTAGGTTGGCGTGACGAGATTGTTTGGCGGCGAGGTCCATTCATATCATACTGTGCTAACTGGTCACGAATGTGTTGATCCGCTCCTTGTGGACCATGGTGAGGAGAGGAGGGCCATTGTATTGAAGATTGGCCAGACGCATAGGGTGAGCCATTCGCGTTTGGCAAAGGCCAGCCATGCTCACGAATATCTGCGGACGTATGTCTGCGAGCAAGATGCGGTGGAAGAGGTGGTGAAGTCAACGAGGACAGAGGATGGGATTGAGGTGGTGGCTGAGGCGGTAGCGGTGGACGAGTAAAAACTGATGATCCTTGACCACTCGTAGATCCAAGCCGACGAGGGGAGAGAGGAACATGGGAGGGCATTGATAGTCGCCCGTTATTTGGCCGTGGCGGCTCAAGCATTTGTATCGACGACCTTCTACTCTCATCGAAAGGTATCTGACGAGGTGAAAGTGGTGCTGTATCGAGAGTCATACTTGAAAAGTAGGGTTGCCGTCCAGAAAGTAATGCTTCGTGTGGATTTTCCAGAGATCGAACCAAGTCGAGTTGCCTCGCAATTTCTTTTTGCATATTGGAGACTAGATATTCATCAGCACCATATGCCATAGACAGGCTTTCATGCATACCTTCGGTATAAAGAGAGCTTTCTGTGGGTGTGACAGATTGCACAAAGTTTGAGAGGGAGTGTGTCCACTGCAATATTCGCCCGTCAGCCTTTGCACTCTATTAGGGTAAACCCGATTGAACCAACCTGATGGCATCGGACGAGCCCTTCGGTCAAAGCCTGACATCTTGAGCTCATCAATGCGTAGCTATCCTCTGTTCGGGCGAGCCGGGCGTGCATATCGTAAAAGGCGCTCTCCAGATTAAGGAGTCGCGCCTCAGTGGTATCTGGCATAGGTTCGGCAGGAGTTCCAGGTTGAGAAGCCGTGGGTTTTTGCCCAGAGAAGGAATCACGGTGGATAAGCGCGTGTCGCGAAGCTCTTCTCTTGATCTCTCTCAGTCCTGTGAGATCGCCCTTCTTGAAACTACCGTTCCCATGTTTGAACTCCCACAATGTCGAGTCGGGAGAGCCCGTGTGGAACACATCACTGACTTTGTGAAATCCGTACATATTCAGCTGTCTTACAAATGACGAGATATTAGTATGCTTGAAGTACTGGGCGAGGACTTTCGAAAATTCATTGGATGGCGACATTACGAAGCTTTCATTCGTGCCAGACCATGAGATCAGGTGCTGAATGCTGCGGTCTTCGAGCATGTTGTAGAGCTTGTGTATGAAAGCTGTTTGCACCACCTTTGGGACTTGCGCAGAGCCCGTCGCAGCTGTATTGGGTGTAGTGTTGATGCCCATGCCAACGCCACTCATCCCATCAGTGTTTCCATTTGTATTCATTCCTCCTCCTTGCTCAAGTTCCGGACTGCTCTGTGTGGGCGGTTGCATAGCTGCCGGGGCGGGGGAGGTAAATTCCATTGGGTCTCCATGTGGCGACTCGGAAGACGTGAGAGGCGACGGAAAATGGTTGCTGCGTGATTTTGGTCTGCTGGAGCCGGAGCCGAAGGGACTGCGCGGCACCGACTCGAAGATGGTGGCCATGGCTTAGAAGGATGTTCAGACGCTTTAGCAGGCACAACGTTCAAAAATGCAATCGCTCTTGAAACCCGCACCCTCCACTTGTCCGCAGCCACGGATCGGTCGAAGTGTTGGGGCTGGCGATGATATCAATGGATCATGCGTAAACGGCGATTGCTGAAATTTTCCTGCGACAATGGGCGCGAGACCGATGAGGTAGGAAGGGTGTCTGCACCGGTAGGAGAGATGTAATTTGAGCTGGGATCGGCGAATGTGAGAGAGCAGACAGGAGGTAAGGGCGCGATTTCCAGCTCCGCAATGAATTTCAGGAGCTCCAAAGAAGTCTCCTTCCCGGAAATCAGAAGAGCCACTGTTGTGTTTCTGCAGGTACGACAAAGGGCGGCGATCCCACAAAGGGGTTGCCCAGATACGTGGACATCAACGATGAGAGCAGAGTTCAATGCGCTGTCGAGCCGCAGCTACTGTGGTGGATGGGCGGGAGGAGGTACCGCTCGATCGGAGAGGAGGACCGAAAGAGCAGGTAAGGTGTGTGCAAAACGTGGCTTTGTCAGTGGAAGTGCAGCTGGATAGTCAGCAGCCGCATTAGCTTAAGCGGGATTGGGGAACAGGAACAGGAGAAATGATTTCTGCGGAGACAGGCTGGGGGGCGGAACGTCCGTTGTCAAAGGTAGTAGTATTGGGGTAATGTAGCATGCGCCATCTGTAGGTGTGATGGGAAGGCTTTTTGGGAAATCCCCAGGCCGGGCCAGGGTTCTCCTTTCCACGATCGCCCGCCAACTGTTGCATGCGCACCAGGTATGTGCAATAAACGCTCGGCTTCAACTTGTTACCCCGTCTCCTACTCACTTCCCCCTCCACCCGGACACCGGCAGAGGCCAAGGCGTCCTGATACAACCCTGACGAAAATGCCATCTTGTGTCACACAAACCCCCACTGTCTTCAGACTTCGGGGAAGCTTAGACAATATCAAGCATCCTGCCCCGGACGATTTGCGCCACTAAGTACGGTAGGGCTTTCATTAATAGCACCATTTCTAAAGCCTGCAGACGGTTCTGTTCCCTGAGGATCTCCGTTGTATCTAAACTATCTAGGTTTATATCTGCACCCCTCTTGAGTCACCACAGTTCCACTATCCTGCTACTCCTTAAATGTGCTTGCTCCATGCTCGCATAGGCAACCGTCTTGCTGAGTGTCGTAGTTTGCATAACCATCTTGTTCAGAACGGGCGATTGGCATCAGCCGAGTAATGCCAGCAAAGCTATCAGCAGCTTTAGTTAGACATTGCACGCCAGAAGTGGAAGCAGTGGAATGATCTAAAATCACATTGTTCGTCCTGAGCCTCCTAGTGTACGGTCTCAACTCTTCCTGTTTCTCCAATCCACGACCGTGGCATTGGAGGTAGTCCACTTTCAAGATCCTTCCATCGAGCACTTTCATGTTCTGCTGCTATGGTATTCTCCTTCACACCACAGCCTGTTTCTTGACTGAGAGTTGCGGCTCTGCGGTACTGTGGAAGAAGAAGGTATTTTGAAGAGTCTTTCTTGAAGATATCGAGGCTAAACCTGCTTTATAACCCGCCATCGCCCAGAGCGGTCATCATGTGGATGTTCCACAGACCCTCTTAGTCAAAAGATCTCATCTTCTTGCCCCGTTTCCTCCCCAATCTTCTGCACAGGCCACCTCTACTCTCTCACATTTCTCCAATGAGGCGCTAACGACTGACTGCTGACAACTACCCGGGCCAAGGACTTTTACGAACACATATTCCGCATTCCGACACAGGGTGAACCTACCTTGGCGTTTGTCAGCCTGCCGAAAAATGTCCTACCATTTAAAGCAGCTGAGGCGTGGAGTACTGTCGTAGGGATAAGGAATACATCAACCGCTTGCGCGCGTGGAGCATGGATGTAGTTCCTGTCAATGATGTAGCAGGAACGCCGTCACAACTCTTAGAGCGACAAGCCGGATTGGGTTGGAGGAAACACGGGATGCACAAGGGCGGCCTTCATGGCGCCGGTAATCGAAGGACACAAATAGACTTCGATTCATCTAGCGTTTAGAGGTCTAGACATATACTCTTACGCGGCCTTGACGTACTTTGAATCGCAGAGTCTTTCCTTAACATCTCATATGCGTATCAGTGTAGAAATCAGTTGGGCGTGTACGCCGTCCACTGTTCTCTCTGCTAGCAGAAGCGCTCTTACGGGCTGGATTGATGCTTGACGAAGTTTCCGAGGACATAGCGGCCTGGACGGTTCCAAGGCTTGAAGGAAGGCTAGATATATGGGCATCAAGATGTCCGTACTTCCAAAAGCAGAATTGGAGAAGCTGTAGTTGGAGCACGTCAAGCAGGGCAAATCACTGGCGAGCATCTCCAAACAACCTTTCTTGGCGCTCCGACTGGATGTGGAATTCATCGTCGCTTCCATAAGCCCGAAAATTGCATGACCTAATCTCTTATCTTTCGCATACACATAGCACTTGTGTGAAGCACGGCCCATGGGCCTGCTGACTACGTATAATTGTTGCTCTGTCTCTCAATGCTGTCGCGCATGTCGATATGCACTGCGCACATTTAGTCTCCTAACGCCCGATCAACATCTTCTCGCATCTCACACGCAAAGCCATGTTAAGCTTTTTGCCTCACCATCTGCGAAAGCCGGGTGAAGATGGTTACCGTACTCCTACGATTGAAGATCTAGAACACCCCGCGCATCATGGAATTGATACATCCGCCTTTACTTCCACAGTCTGCGATGGGAGCGATCATCCAATGCACTCCGGATCGCAGATCCAATGCGCATACCATCATTTCGGTCACAACCCGCATTACTGCCAGCGGAGGCATCACTCTGAAGGCTTGCCATTCGAACCCCCGACCAAGCTAAACTGGAAACAACGAATTAAGCATGTCACCTGGGCTTACTTCACCGTGACAATGGCTACTGGAGGCATTGCTAATGTCATATCAACGAGTAATCTGGACGACCATATGTCCATCGCGCGATGAGAGCTAACTTGTGGCAGTCCCGTTTCGATTTCACGGACTCGATACGATTGGCGTAATCTTCTTCCTGTTGAATATTGTATTGTACATCCTAATCTGGGCTATGATATTGCTGCGATTCTACTTCTACCCGTATACTTTCAAAGAATCTTTCACACATCCAACAGAATCACTCTTTGTGCCGGCATTTGCCGTCTCATTCGGGACCATCTTGATTAACATCGTTGAATACGGGTTTGGGAAAGTGGGCGATTGGCTCAACGAAGCAGTCTTGGTGCTTTTCTGGTTCGACCTTGCTTTGGCGGTTGTGCTGTCCGTCACTGTGTATCTCATCCTGTATGTCTCACCAGCTCCTAGATGACGATCTCGTCAAACTGACCGTTCCGGCAGCTGGTCGACGCAGTACTTCTCGGTTGCGACTATGACTCCCATTTGGATATTTCCAGCCTATCCACTGTTGATCATTGGCCCACACGCCGGCAACCTTTCCGAAAGGATACAGTCGCCCATAAAAGCTCTTCAAATTATCATCGGTGGCTTTACTGTCCAGGGCACAGGCTTTCTGGTGTCACTTACGATATATGCGGCTTTTGTGTACAGGCTGATGACGCAAAAGCTGCCCCGAGAACCAATACGACCAGGGATGTTTGTTTCTGTCGGGCCAAGTGCATTCACTGTTTCCGGAGTCATCGGCATGGCCTCGAGTGCGAAGAAAGCTATTCCGGAAGATTATATGGGCAACGGGGAATTGACCGCACAAATCGTCACCGTTGTTGCCAATTGGATGGCTTTGTGGTTGTGGGGGTAAGCACTTCACTGATCCAAACGGATTCCTAAGAGCTGACAGCTTCAAGCCTCGCTCTGTGGTGGTTCTTTGTCTCGGTTAGCGCACATTGGTCTTGTGTCCGAGAACCGCTGCCATTTGCCATGACCTGGTTCTCCTTTGTCTTCCCACAAACTGCCCTCGTGACGGCTACTTTCGCGATTGGCAAGGCGTTTGAGTCGCATGCAATTCAGGTCATTGGCTGTGTTATGGCCTGCTTGTTGATCTTGCTTTGGTTCTTCGTTATGGGGACAATGATCAGAGCAATCATCATCCGCCAGATCTTGTGGCCGCAGAAGGGTGAAGATAGGGATGAGGGGGGTTTCATAGACGGGAAGACAAGTCAAACAAGTCGGCATGAGAAATCGACACGGGTTTGAATGAGAGATCTACAAGGCTTGAGAGCAATGCCGCACTTTCCAATGGTGGATCTTCGACACCTTAACGGCTGGATGGACAGCCTTTTTACTACTTGACGTGATAGTGCGATGCAAACGAACTACACCACCTGCCTCGTCTTTCCGGTCTCACACTCATACACCCAGCCACTGATTGTGACACTGTCTGGTACTAGCTTCGTCCCTTTCAGATACTTGACGTCGTCCTCTACAGCAGCGTCGAGCTCTGGAAAGGGCAAAAAGTCCAATTTGGACGATTTCAGCTCCTGTACGGCTTCGGCTCCAAGGTTCTTCTCAACTATGCCATATGCATCTTCATTTTGAAAGGTGAGCATGCCACAGCCGGTGTGCTTGATGAGAAGAATCTCCGTGGTTCCGAGGAGCTGTTCAGAGATTATGATGGAGCGGAGAGCATCTTTAGCAGATGCGCCAGCCTGGGCATGTTAGTGTGGGTTCGGTGGAGTCGTGCTTCACATGACGGGGAAGCACCAAGGGCCACTTACATTACGGATTACATGGGCGTCTCCCAAATTGATGCCAAATGCGGCTGCAGGATCGATACGAGCGTCCATGCAGGCTACTATTTAGCGTCCTAGGTGAGTCTGTCGCCTACGAGCAGCCAGTGGGAAAAGGCCTCTTACCGACAAGATATTTCTTTGCGGGGGGGAGGGCGAGATTGCCTTGTGTGAAGGAGGATGCATAATTTTCGCTTGATGAGATAAGATTCTTCTGGACGGGAGTCGCCATCTTGCTTTACCTATATAGGAGCAAGGGTTGCCTGAGAAGTCTTGTGATTTCGCATAGATTCGTTACGCATGTGTAGAAACAGCGAAGTTGCCTAAGAACCCCTCTCGACGCGCTGAAGAGACCTTTTATGCTCGTGACAAGGATGGCGTGCTCAAGTACAGAGCCCAGACCCCTCCATGAGTTCCAGAGTTGGCGTATACTTGGACCAGTTAGGAAGGAGGGGTTTGGTTCCAATGATCAAGCATGGGCCACTCAGATCGTTGGCGAGAGATCGCGCCATCGACCTCACTCTTGGGGGTCAACGCACCACACTTTGAAACTTCCCCCCTCTCTACCTCAACATCAAGCCTGACCCACAGCCACGCTAGAATTGCCCATAGACTGCTTCAGAAGCACACCGATAACCTCCTCGACTATGGTCAAGAGATATGACTTCAGGGTAGGCTTTAGCAAGAGCGGGATCGGGAATAGTGTCTCCTATTATCTCTCTCATACTTTCCTATGTAATACTGACGCCTACCAAGGAAGCCGCTGCAGTTCCGCTGAGCATTATCGCCAGAGCCATTCCAGCAAAGGATTGACTGGTGATATTCAACATCGAATTCCGTACCAGCGGCTCTAGACAACTCAACCGAGTATTTGATTAGCACAAGTTTGAGTCGAATGACAAGAACTTCATCCCAACTCGCGAATTGTAACGAGGTACATCTACCGTCTTACATTACTCTTTCAGTGGTCTACGAAGTCATCGAAGCAGTGGGGTTTGCAACACACTGGGGTTGTTTTCGAGTGATGGCGCTGTCTACGTATCTATCTAAATCCCTCATATAGTGTCGAATACCATAACTCATACTATTTCAAAGGGTATAGAATTTTTAGCTTTCACCAAATACAAATACACTCTTCCCTTTCCTGAAGCCTTCCAAAGTGCCTTGTATTGGCTCTTTCAGGTTATCCACCTTCGTCTCCCAGTCCCATTTGACCTCTTCCACAGGTATATCCTTGAACCTGCCTTCTCGTGTCATCCTCAACACGTCCTCGACAGTCTGCTTCTTCTCCACTGGATTCCGGTCACTCCAGTTGCTAACCCAAAAGCCCTGGAAGACGATCTCCTTGAAGATCAACAAAGATGTAGGTAGCTCGATTGGCTTCTTGCTCATTGCTCCGTATGTGACCATATGAGCGCCCTGTCCAAGAACCTTCGCCAACGCAGTCGCATTCTTCCCCCCCACGCAGTTCAGGCCCAGTTTTATCGGCTGTCGCCCACCATTGGTCCACTCCTTCACCATAGTTCGGAACTGTTTCCCCATCAACTGCTCCTCCGTAACTACCTTTGTCGCACCTAGCCCTTCCAATTCCTCCTTCAACTTTTCCCACCCTGGCCGCTCCCTTATAACGTTGATACTCTTCAACCCCCACTCCCTCCCTAGCTGTATCGCGGCTCTTCCAACTCCACTATTTGCGCCGTTCTGGATGAACCACTCTCCTGCGCCCCAATCCCAGCTCGTGAAATCCTTCAACATCCTGTACGCTGTGCATGGATTCACAGACACGGTACCGACTTGCAATGGAGTTAGCCCAGTCTTGTCATCAATTTTCAGCACTTCATCCTCGTCCACCTGCATATGTGTCCGCCATGTGCCCATTGCTGTCCTCTTCATGATCACCCAATCGCCCTTTCCCACTGTCTTGACACCTCCGCCCACACCGACGACTTCTGCAACACCTTCGTTTCCAGCCACTGCTGACGGTATATTTGTCGCGAGAGCTGTGTTCATGGGCGGTTTCGAAGGGTAGACACCCTGGATCTGATTTATGTCCGCCGGATTGATCGGAGCAGCGAGCATGCGGAGGGTAATGGAAGTAGAAGTCGGAGGAGAGATCGAGTGTGTATGTAGGAATAGGACATCCTTTGGTTCGCCATATTGAGAGTAGACGAGTGCTTTGGCCTGAGTGTAGCCGTAGGCGGAGACATGACGTCGGCGGTCGAGAGGGAGTGACACAGAGGGTTTAAGAGGGGTTGACAGCCGAAGCCTGTTGGTTTTTAGAGATTGCGATATCATATACTTCACGGTATTAGATGCCCGAGGCGGCGTCACTCCTGCCATTGTCAATGGCGAGTGGCTTGCTTTTGCGACCTCGTGGAAAGTCGCAAGCCCGCAGGTCACTAAGTGCTCAATTGGAGAAAGTGACGCCACAAATTGTAATCCGGGGTGCCGAAATCAAGGTCCAGTCAACGGGCCGACCGCCGACTGCCCGATCACACGCCTGGCGCCTTTTATTTTCACGGAGCTTGCCGTGCATCTATTGTGGATTCGATATTTATGTTTGCTTTACCTTACGATAGCAGCAACAATCAGACTACACATGTGGGAGTACTTGTGCTGAGAACTAGTCCTTTCATGTGCCAGTAATCGCACGACCGGATGTTTGGGATGTACATCAGAGTTGAGATTTCGGGAACGCGAGGAATTGAAAGACCATTAAGGGGCGGCATATGATCCTTTACCATTGCAGAGCAATCCGGGGTGCCGGGAAGCTTGCCGGGAGAATACCATCTGTTTGGTTGTCAAGAGACGGTCGAAAAAGTCATTCAGGTTAGGCCAAGGACTAGTCTACAACATTCTTGCAGTTCTTGCAGTCATCATGAATCTGACAAACTTTGCTGATACAGTAGTTGCCTGCTGTTAGGCTAGCTACACGATGGAGCGGGATATAAAAAGGAGAAAGTACCAAGACTTTCCGAACCGCCGGTAGACGGCAAAAAGCTGGGTGGACTTCCGATAATCGCTCTGCTATGGCAACGTGGTGCCTTGTGAATTTGAAAAGGACTTGTTCATTTGGAGAAGCTGGGAGACTTTTAGCAGACAGAAATGGATTACAATTGCTGAAGAAATAGACCGGGTAGCAATGCCTTAAGCTCCTTTATTGTACCGTGTTTCATTGGCGTTAATTGGCCCCATCTTATTCCTTCGCTCTCTCTGCCCTGGGATTGGGATCCAATGCTCGCGTGGCTCTCCAGGGTAACTGACGCACAGGAAACACAGCTTATGAAACCGATGTTTCCTTAG
>Ga0335072_10000785_pt1 | contig 56470 bp, 36 predicted proteins | sample Lox_Sample_21_FD_206725 | JGI IMG/M metagenome (GOLD analysis project Ga0335072, IMG submission 206725) | Soil microbial communities from Loxahatchee National Wildlife Refuge, Florida, United States - Lox_Sample_2.1 | ecosystem: Environmental > Terrestrial > Soil > Wetlands | place: USA...
CGCGACTACGAGGCCTTTAACGAGGAGCGAACGGCGTTTTACGCCGAGCAGGGACTCGATCCTCTCCCTGCCTCCACCGGGATCCAGGCGAAGCTCTGCCGCCCCGAGTTACTGGTGGAAATCGAAGCGATTGCGATGTTCCATCGGATCGCCTCAGGCGAATAGCCTCGATCCTCCGCCCTGAGTTAGCGGGACACACGCTTCGCTTCTGCAGGAAAATGGAAGCCAGCCATGAAACGGAATCCTCGCCGAAAGAAATTCGCCGTCATAGCCCTGGTCCTTGCGTGCGCCGCAGGGTGCTCGCGCAATCTGCCTGCGCAGAGCCCAACTGCCTCATCGAACGAAAGACAAAAGATCCTTTTCGATACCGATATCGGCGACGACATCGATGATGCCTTCGCCCTGGCACTCGCGCTCTCCAGCCCGAAGCTCGAGGTGATTGGCGTGACCACGGCCTGGGGTGACACCGACCTGCGCGCTCGTCTCGTCGAACGGTTTCTCAGAACGACGGGCCATGGCGGAACCCCCGTCGCCGCCGGTCCCAAGACCGAGGCTTCCTCGACCTTTACCCAGGCTCGCTGGGCCGCAGTCGAGGCGGAGCCCGCAAACGGGTTTCCCGGCGCGATCGGCTTCATCCTCGACGCGATCCGGCGCAATCCGGGTCAAATCACGCTCATTGCTGTGGCGCCCTTCAGCAACGTGGGTCCCCTTATCGATCGCGATCCGGAGACATTTCGCAAACTGAAACGCATCGTTCTCATGGGCGGCTCGATCCATCGCCGCTACGGCGACCTCGGCTACTTTCCCGATCGCGGCCCCGAGCCTGAATACAACATCGCGATGGACATCGCGTCCTCGAAGAAACTCTTCGCTTCCGGTGTGCCCATCGACATGATGCCGCTCGACTCCACGCAGCTGAAGTTCGACGAGGTCATGCGCGATACCGTGTTCAGCCGTGCCACGCCCATGACCGATGCGCTGCTCTCGTTATATGAGGAATGGCACGCCTCGACCGGCAATCCCACGCCGACGCTCTTCGACGCCATGGCCGTCGCCGCGGCGATCGATCCCAGGCTTTGTCCGACGACTCCCATGCACATCGAGGTTGATGACAAGGGATTTACGCGTCCGGTCGACGGAGCAGAACCGAACGCGAACGTCTGCCTCAACTCCGATGCGGATCAATTCTTCCGCTTCTATATCCCGGCAATCCTGCGCCTATCGCCACAGTAGAGACATCGAGGACAGTCCGGCTGCGCTCGCAATGGCGTTTCGTGAAGCGGGAAGACGAACATCCGTGTATGCCACCATAATGCCAGGGCTACGGTAGTCGGACCCCGCAACCCACGCACGCGCATGATGCCCGCTTCACCACGAGATCGATTCGACCTCAACGGCCGCGTTGCCCTCATCATCGGCGGATCGTCGGGGATCGGGCGTGCCATCGCTCTTGGGCTCGCCGACGCTGGAGCTGACGTCGTAGCCAGCTCCCGCCGCAGCCGCGAGGTTGCGGGCGTGGCCAAAGAGATCCGCGCCAAAGGCCGCCGCACCCTCGCCATCACCTCGGACGTGCTGGAGCGCACGACCCTCGAAAATCTCCACGCCGAAACCATCGCCGCTTTCGGCAAAGTCGACATCCTGGTCAACGCGGCGGGAACGACGAAGCGCATGCCGACCCTCGAGATGCCGGAGAAGGACTGGCGCACGATTCTGCGCACCAATCTCACGGGAATGTTCCACGCCTGCCAGATCGTCGCGCCCGGCATGGTCGAGAAGGGCTGGGGCCGCATCATCAATATCGCGTCGCTGGCGACTTTCGTCGCCTTCTTCGAAGTCGCGGCGTACGGTGTCAGCAAAGCGGGCGTCGGAGCGCTAACGAAGTCGCTGGCCATCGAGGTGGCTCGCCACGGCGTCTGTGTCAACGCCATTGCCCCCGGCTTCTTTCCCACCGAGTTGAACGAAATGCTGCTCGAGAACACGCCGCGCGGCCGCGAAGTGCTGCTGCGCACCCCCATGGCCCGCTATGGACGCCTCGAAGAACTCGTCGGCACCGCTGTCTTCCTTGCCTCTGAGAGCGCTTCCTTCGTAACTGGCCAGACGATCGCCGTCGACGGCGGATTTCTCGCGAGCGGCGTCAATCAGTAGCCCGGCAGCCGCCCCGCGAACCCGCATGAAGCGGATCCCCGACCAGGGCGCTCCGCACCCCTTCTCTCTTCCGCCTAATTCATCGGCCGCGCAGTGTACATTTGTAAGTTGCGTCTCAGGTATGGTTCGGGGTTCGAACAGAAACGTGCGCGGCATCCACCATATCGATCTTACCGATGTGCAGCTCGCCTCCAGCGAAACCGCAAGGCGCATCAATCGCGATATTGTTTTGGAGCTAATTCGCACCGGTCAGCCCATCTCGCGCGCCGACCTGGCCCGCCGCTCCGGCCTCCAGCGCAGCACCGTCTCGCAGATCGTCGAACAGCTGATCCGCGAGAAGTGGGTGCGCGAGGGTTCCATTGCCACCGCGCCTCGCGGACGCCGGCCCACACTGATTGGGCTCAACGAAGATCTGCTCGCGATCGCGATCGACGTTCACCCCAGACAGGCCATCGTCGCTGTGGTCGATCTCAACGGCCGCCTGCTCTCGCGTTCCCTGGTGCCGCTCTCGTCGGATCCCGAAGCTTCGACGCGCCTCCTGATCGAGTGCATGCAGCGCATGCTGCAGGCGGTGCCGCGCAAGTCGGTCGAAGGCATCGGTATCAGCCTGCCCGGCCGCGTCGATCCCGCAACGCAGCGGCTCACCTTCGCTCCCAACCTTCACTGGCCCGACTTCAACCTGAAGAAGGTGATCGAGGGGAAGACGGGTCTTCCCGTCAAGATGGAGAATGCTGCCACTGCGGCGCTGCTCGCCGAATTGACCTTTGCCCGTATGGATGGCACGCACGATGCGGTACTGGTGACGGTGTCGGAAGGCGTCGGCACCGGTGTCTTCGCCAACAGCCAGTTGATTTCCGGCAACCGCGGCCTCGCCGGCGAATTCGGTCACATCCCTATCGATCCCAACGGCCCCCGCTGCGCCTGCGGCCAGAACGGCTGCTGGGAAACCTTCGCCTCCTGCAGCGCCGCGCTGCGTTATTTCCGCGAGCTCCTGCCCAAATCGCGCGCCATCACTTTCCAGGAGCTTCTCAACCTCGCCGAAGAAGGCAATCCGCAAGCCGTCGAAGCTCTGGCGAAACAGGCGACGTGGATCGGCCGCGGCCTGCGCATGATCATTGCCGCTCTCTCGCCCAGCACCATCCTCATCGCCGGCGATGTCACTTCGGCCTGGCATCGCTTCGGTCCCGTCATCGAAAAAGAAGCCAGCGCTTTGACCCTCTTCGGCGAGCCGCCCCTCATTCGCCCGACGCACGAAAGTGAGATTGCTCGCCTGCGCGGCGCCGCGGCTCTGGTTTTCCAGCGCCGTTTGCCTCAGGACGCAGTCGCATCGCAGGACCAGCGAGCGCAACGAGCCGTTTAGCTCCGCTCCATTCCAGCGGCAGCCGCGTGGCTGCGATTCGTGCCCTTTTTGGCGTTCCTGCGGCGAAGAACGAATCGCCGGACGGTAGGTTCTGCGCAACCCGACTCTTGACAACTCTTCAGGCTGCCTCCTATAGTTCGGGTCGCGTATTATCCCTCGGGTCCAACGGATCGATACGTAGAGACGACGTGCGTGAATGGTGGTCTTTCTCTGGCAGATAAAGTTCACGTCACCAATCAAACGGGCTTCGTCCGCCCGGACCCCCCGACCACCCCAGTTTCACCCTGAGGAGAGCCCCGTCCATAACTCCTCAGAGAGCAACCCGCTTTGGAGGCGAATGCAATGGAGACATGTTCACTGGCTCACTCCGGCGAACGCGGAAAACGTTTGCTGCACAGAACCTTCTGCGCTTCGCGCGCGGTCCTCACCCTGCTCCTGTTCCTCGTATTCGGCACCTTCGTCGTCCACCGGGTTCAGGCGCAGTTGCTCTACGGAGGCATTACCGGCACGGTCACCGATGCCAGCGGCGCCGTGATCGCCGGAGCCCAGGTCAGCGCTCTGAATATTCAAACCGGTGTGTCCAGCTCCACGATGACCGACTCGGCAGGGATCTATCGCTTCGCCACGCTCTCGCCGGGCACGTACAGCGTCACGTTTGAAGCGAAGGGCTTCGGCAAGCAGGAAAAGACGGGCGTGCAGGTCGCCGGAAACGAAATCGCCCAGGAAAATACACAGCTGAGCGTCGGGACCGCGACCCAGAGCGTGACCGTGACCACGGCGCCTGCGATCCTCCAAACCGAAAAGGCCGACGTCCACACCGACATCTCGTCGGTCGAGGTTGAGAATTTACCGATCATGGGCTCCCAGGGTGGCAATCCGCAGGAGCTGCTCCGTGTCATCCCCGGCTCCGGACTCCCGGATGAAACCAACTCCCTGGCCGGCAACCCGCAGCGGTCGATCAACTCCAACGTCAACGGCCAGTCGGAACAGGGCATCAACTGGCGCATCGACGGCGTGCCGGATGCCTATCCCTGGCTACCGGCCAACACCGCCTACGTTCCGCCGCCGGACGCTGTCGCCGACATGCACACCGTCACGGACGCGATGGACGCAGAGCAGGGGAACGCCGGCGCGGCGGCGATCAACATCGAAGTGAAATCCGGGACGAATCACTTCCACGGCGGGGTCAACGAAAACTACACCAGCCAGGTCCTGCAGGCCCGGGACTACTTCCTCACCAATTCGGCTCTCTACCACAAGAACGTCAACATCCAGCACTACTACGGCGCCGACGCAGGTGGTCCCATCCTGAAGGACAAGCTGTTCTTCTTCAGCGATTACGAGCGCACCACGCAGCGGCAGCAGGCAGGCCCGGATGTCCGAACCCTGCCCACGGCAGCCATGGCGACCGGCAACTTCCAGGGTTTGCCGGGAAACCCGATCATCTATGATCCTGCAACCGGCGACGCGACCGGTGCAGGCAAGACGCAGATCTCGTGCAACGGCCAGCCGAACGTGATTTGTGCCGGCCGCATCGACCCCGCCGCATCCGCCGTCGTCAGCCTGCTGCAGACCGCCATCAAACAGGAAACTGCAGGCAATCAGGATCAGAACAATTTCTCCGGCAGCGGAACCGCCTACTTCAACCGAGACGATGCCGATTTCAAGATCAACTACGATCCAACCCAGGCCACGACCATTTTCGGCCGTTACAGCTTCTCCAAAACGCTCGTCTTTGATCCGCCGCTCCTCGGACCGGCGGATGGCGACGCGACCAATGGCGGACAGCTCGGCAATGCTCCCGGTCTCGTGCAGGACATCGGTCTCGGCGTCGCCCACACCTTCTCACCGCATCTGCTCGCCGACTGGAACTTCGGCTTCACGCGGCAGCGCCTGGGGTCGACCTTCGATCTCACCTCCGCCAAAGGCCTGAACGATCTCAAGATTCCCGGAACCAACAATGCCGGAGCGCTGGGTGATCCCAGCCTCTACTACGGCCTTCCCGGCTTCGTCTTTCCCACCGGCGCGAACACGGCCGGCAGTACCAGCGGCGAAATCCTCGCCAACATGGGAAATGCTCAGCCGGCCAATCCCTTCCTCTTTCGCGATCAGCAATTTGTGACCGACGCCAACCTGAGCTGGAGCCACGGTAAACACTCCTTCCGCGGCGGTATCGAATGGAATCACTCGCAGATCAACCATTTCCAACCGCAGGGCGGAACGTTCCAGCAGCCTCGCGGCTCCTTCGAGTTCAACGGCTTCGTCACCTCGCAGGCGGGGAGCACGCCGAGCTGGTTCAACTCCTGGGCCGATTTCCTGCTCGGGCTGCCCAGCCAGACCGGAAAAGCCCGAGCCCTGTTCAATCCCACCGCACTGCGCTGGTCGCAGTGGGCCTGGTATGTGCAGGACTCATGGCAACTCACCCCGACGCTCACCATCACCCCAGGCCTCCGCTGGGAACTGTATCCCTTCGGATACAGCGACAACGGCAAGGGCCTGCGCGTCCTCGATCTGAACAGCGGCAACGTTCTGCTGGGTGGATACGGTGCGACGCCGAAGGATGACAACATCGACGTGGGCAGTGGATTGTGGCTGCCGCGCTTTGGCCTTGCGTGGAGTGTTCGGCCCACCACGGTGGTGCGCGCCGGCTACGGCATGAGCGCCGACCCCTACACGTGGCACGTGCTCCGCAACGCGTATCCCTCCGTCGTGCTCGATGACAATGTGCCCTCGAGTTTCGCGAACTATGTACCGGTCGCCAGCCTCAGCGGGCTCAACGCCACCGGCCTTGGTTCAGGCACCTACACCGTGCCCACCGGCCTCGTTCTGCAGCCTCTGCCCAGCCTGACCAGCGGACTCATCCAGCTGCCGAACAGCGTCGGCACCACCACCTTTGCGAATCCCTTCCGCCGTGGCTACATCAATTCGTTCAACCTGATGGTGCAGCAACAGTGGGGGAATCTCTCCTTCCAGACCGGCTACGTCGGCGCGCGCGCCATCCGGCCCGTGGTCAACATCAATCCCAATGCTTCGCTCCCGGGAACCGGCAGCGCTGGCGGCCTCCTCAGCCAGAAGTGGGGCAGGAACTACACTGCCGGCATCAGCGAACTGACGCCGTTCAAGAATAACTACTACGATTCGCTGCAGACGACCGTCAGCGAACGCCTCAAGGACGGCTCCAGCGCCAACTTTGCCTGGACGTGGGGCAAGGCGATCAGCTACGCCGACAACGAGGATCTCGGCGGCATCTCCTATCCGTATCCCACGTACTGGTACAAGAACCGCGGGCCGGCCAACTTCGACCGCACGCAGAACTTTGAAATCTACGGCGTCCTCAAAACTCCGTTTGGTCATGGAGAGCCCTGGCTCCGGACCGGACCAGGCGGGTGGATCCTCGGCGGCTGGATGATCGATCCTCTGGTCAGCTTCATGACCGGGCTGCCTTTCACCGTCAGCGCCAACGGCAGCCTCAATGCCAATGGTTCCGGACAGACAGCCGACCTTGTCGGGCATTTCCACCGTGTCAACGGCAAGCCGCTGCGCAGTCCTCTCGTCTGCGCCCTGGGCGATACCAGCTGCGAATTCTTCGACACCACAGCCTTCGCTGCGCCCTACATTACCGGCAATGCGAATGCTCACTACGGAAACACGAATCGCAACGAGTTCCGCGGCCCGGACTATTTCAGCGGACACCTGAGTGTCGTGCGAAACTTCCCTATCCGCGAGAGCATCACGCTCGCGGTGCGCGCCAGCGCGATCAACCTGACCAATACGCCGCACTTCGCCAATCCGAATGCCACCTGCCCGGGAAGCGCTAATGTTACCGGCTCGGTTCCCGGCGAAGGACAGACCTGCAACACCGGACCCTCCAACAATAACTTCGGTGTCGTCACCGGTGGTCTCCAGCCTGGCGGCTTCTTCGGCCCCGACCATGGAGCCCGCGTGATCTGGCTCGGAGCCAACGTGAACTTCTAAAGGAGAACAGGCGCACCACATGTTCTGATTCATCTCCTGTGGGCCGGGAACCTCGACCTCCCGGCCCTTCTTTTGTTCGCTTCCGCTCGTCGCCGCGATTCTCGTGGCGTCTGCGAGACAATAGCTCTTCGGCACGGCACGGTTTCATGGCTCATCGAACTGGCACTCTTCTCGCTCTGCTCCTCCTCGCGACCGCGCTGCACGCTGAAGACGGCTCTCAGGCCTGGTTGCGCTATGCGCCGCCGGATCGCAGCGGCATCCCGGCGAGCTATGAAAGAATGCCTGCCACGCTCGTAGAACTCGACTCCTCGGCAGAAGAGTTCAGCGCGCAGAAAGAACTGCGCCAGGGTGTGCAGTCGATGCTCCACCGCGTCCTCCGCGTCGAAACCAAAATCCCCAGCCACGCCAGGATCCCTGACAACGAGGATGCCTGGATCCTCGGCACGGTCGGCGAACTCCACGCCGCCCTTCCCGAATATCGCGCTTTCCCACCCGGCCCGGAAGGCTTCTCCATCTCCATCGTCCCCGCTCACGGGCATCAATACTGGGTCATCGCGGGCGCCGACCCGCGCGGTCTTCTCTATGGGGCGTTCCACGTGCTCTCCGGCATCGCCCGCGGAGTCAGCTTCGCGCAGATGCAGGGGACCGAATCGCCCGCCGCCAACGTTCGCTGGGTCAATCAGTGGGACAACCTCAACGGCACCATCGAGCGCGGCTACGGCGGACGCTCCATCTTTTTCGACGATGGACACATCCGCGCCAACCTCACGCGTGCCGGCGAGTACGCGCGCCTGCTGGCTTCGATCGGCATCAACGGCTGCACCATCAATAATGTGAACGCCGATCCGAAACTCCTCACCATGATCCCCGACGTCGCGCGCATTGCCGATGTCTTCCGCCCCTGGGGCGTGCGCCTTTCCATGTCGGTGCCCATTGACGCGCCGCAGGTGCTCGGCGGCCTCGACACCTTCGACCCCGGCGATCCGAAAGTCGCAGCATGGTGGCGCGACAAGTTCGACCAGATCTACGCCGCCATTCCCGACTTCGGCGGCATCGAGGTCAAAGCCGACTCGGAAGGCCAGCCTGGCCCCTCCAAATACGGACGCACCCCGGTCGATGCCGCCAATATGTTCGCGGCCGCACTGAAGCCGCATGGCGGCATCGTCGTCTACCGCGCCTTCGTCTACAACCACCACCTTGACTGGAATGATCTGAAGGCGGATCGCGCTCGCGCCGCGTACGACATCTTCCATCCCCTTGACGGAAAGTTTGCCGACAACGTCATCGTCCAGATCAAAAACGGCCCCATCGACTTCCAGGTGCGCGAACCCGTCTCGCCGCTCTTTGCGGGACTGCACCAAACCAACGAAGCCATCGAGCTGCAGATCACCCAGGAATACATGGGCCAGGCGCATCACCTCGTCTTCCTGCCCACGCAGTGGAAGACCGCGCTCGACTTCGACCTGCACGCCGACAATCGCGACACTCCCGTCAAGGACATCGTTGACGGCAAAACCTTCCATCGCCCACTCGGCGGCTATGTCGGCGTGGCCAACGTTGGCCTCGACATGAACTGGATGGGCCACCCCATGTCCATCGCGGACCTCTACGGCTTTGGCCGCCTGGCCTGGAATCCCAACACCTCCGCCGCGACCATCGCCGAGGACTGGACGCGCCTCACCTTCTCCAACGAGCCAAAGGTCGTCTCCACCGTGAGCCGCATGCTGCTCACCTCATGGTCAATCTATGAGCACTACACCGGCCCGCTCGGCCTGCAGACCCTGACCAACATCACCGGTCCGCACTACGGCCCCGCTCCGCAGTCCCAGGAACACAACGGCTGGGGCCAATGGATTCGCGCCGACCATGACGGCGTCGGCATGGATCGCACGGTCGCAACAGGGACCGGTTACCTCGGCCAGTACCCGCCACAGGTCGCTGCGATGTACACCTCGCTGAAAACCTGTCCCGACGATTTGCTTCTCTTCATGCATCACGTGCCGTACACCTGGAAGCTCCACACCGGCAAGACCGTCATCCAGACGATCTATGACGACCACTACCTCGGCGCCCAGGAAGCCGCTGGCTTCGTCACGCAATGGAAGTCAATCGATGGCCTCATCGATCCCGAGCGTTACGACAACGTCCTCGGCCTCCTCGAATACCAGGCCGGCCACGCCGTCGTGTGGCGCGACGCCATCGACCGCTGGTTCAAACAAGTGTCCGGCATCGCCGACGACAAGCACCGCATCGACCACGATCCCAACCGCATCGCCGCGTCGCAGATGCAGCTCGACGGCTACAGACCCGTTGACGTCGATCCATGGGAAACAGCCTCCGGAGGCAAAGCGTATGTGTGCGAAGGCAGCAGTTGTTCAGCCTCCGTGCACCTGGATCGACCCGCAGGTTGGTACAGTGTTGCCGTGCAATATTTCGCGTACCGGCGTCCCGAAGAAGCCTTCCACCCCGCGCACTTCGCGCTTGACCTGAATCGCCAGCTCCTCGCCACCTGGTTTCCGCCCAACGATCTCCCCGGCAAAGCTCCTAACGGCGACACCTCCACGCGCTTCACCCTGCACGGCGTTCCGCTGCGCCCCGGTGACACGCTCACCATTGAAGGGATCCCCGATCAGGGCGAGCCGGCGCCCATCGACTACGTCGAGATCACGCCGGAACCCGCGCCGAAATCAAGCCTCGCACCAGGAAAGCCGCAATGAAGATCGCGCGCGCCTCCGTCAACGTCTGCTCGCCTGGGCGCAACTTCGTCACGCTCAAGATTGAAACCGACGAAGGCATCTATGGTCTCGGCGACGGCACTCTCAACGGCCGCGAACTGGCCGTCGCCAGCTACCTCACTGACCACGTCATTCCCTGCATCCTGAACTGCGACCCGTTCCAGACCGAAGACATCTGGCAATATCTCTATCGAGGAGCGTACTGGCGCCGCGGTCCTGTCACCATGTCCGCGATTGGCGCGGTCGACATGGCTCTGTGGGATATCAAAGGCAAAGCCCTGAACACGCCGGTTTACAACCTCCTTGGAGGACGCAGCCGCGACGCTGTCCTCGTCTATTGCCACGCGCACGGCAGTGACATCGAAGAGGCTCTGGACGACGTCGCGCGCCATCAGGCGATGGGCTACAAAGCCATCCGCGTGCAGAGCGGCATCCCCGGCCTCGACGCCACCTACGGCGTCCCGAAAGACGCGCAACCCTACGAGCCCGCCGAACGCGGCCTGCCCTCGGAGAGCCGCTGGTCTACGGAAAAATATCTTCTTCACGTCCCCAAGCTCTTCGCCCGTGTGCGCGAGCGATTCGGCGATGATCTGCATCTTCTCCACGACTGCCACCACCGTCTCAGCCCCATCGAAGCCGCGCGTCTTGGCAAAGAGCTCGAGCCCTTCCACCTCTTCTGGATGGAAGACCCCGTCCCTGCCGAACTCCAGGAAGGCTTCCGCGTCATCCGCGAGCACACCGTCACGCCCATCGCAACCGGCGAAGTCCTCAACTCTGTCTGGGATGTCCATGACCTCATCCGGAATCAGTGGATCGACTACATTCGCCTCACGCTCACGCATGCTGGCGGCTTCACCGCACTGAAAAAGCTCGCTGATTACGCCGCGCTCTATCACGTCCGCACCGGCTGCCACGGCCCCACGGATCTTTCGCCGGTGTGCATGGCCGCCGCGCTCCACTTCGATCTCGCCATCCACAACTTCGGCATCCAGGAACACATGCCGCACAACCAGGAAACGGATCAGGTCTTCCCTCACACCTATCAGTTCAGCGACGGTTGCATGTCTCCCGGCGATGGCCCTGGCCTCGGCGTTGATCTCGACGAGAAACTCGCCGCAAAATTCCCGTACCAGCGAGCTTATTTGCCGGTCCTGCGCAAGCTGGACGGGACGTTGTGGGACTGGTAATGCCCGCGGAGGATTCGATTCAGGTTCTGCGTCCTCTGTGCTCTCTGTGCTGAAAGCTTCTCTTCGAAGGAGTGATGCTGTGACTAAGCGTTCGACCCTGATCCTCTGCGCCTTCCTCTCCGCCACATTCGTCCCCACATTCGCGCAATCGCCGGATCCCAAAGGTCAAATCTGGTTCGACTCCTCCCAGCCTCTCGACCAGCGCGTCGAAGCTCTCGTCCACGCCATGACTCTCGAAGAAAAGGTCAACCAGATGGAGAACCACGCCGCCGCCATCCCGCGCCTCGGCGTTCCTGAATACGACTACTGGAGCGAAGGTCTCCATGGCATCGCACGCTCCGGTTATGCCACCCTCTTCCCGCAGGCCATCGGCCTCGCCGCCACCTGGGACGTGCCCCTCCAGCATCAGGTCGCCGACGTTATCTCCATCGAAGCGCGCGCCAAATACGAGCAGGCCATGCGCGACAACTTCCATAACATCTATTACGGGCTCACGATCTGGTCGCCCAACATCAACATCTTCCGCGATCCCCGCTGGGGCCGCGGCCAGGAAACCTACGGTGAGGATCCATTCCTTACCAGCCGCATGGGTGTCGCGTTCGTTAAAGGCCTGCAGGGCGACGACCCGAAATACTTCCGCACCATCGCCACGCCCAAGCACTATGCCGTGCACAGCGGCCCTGAACCCAGCCGCCACGCATTCAACGTCAACCCCTCACCGCACGACCTCGAAGACACCTATCTGCCGGCTTTTCGCGCAACGATCGCCGAGGCCCACGCCGACTCCATCATGTGCGCCTACAATGCCATCGACGGCGTGCCCGCATGCGCCAACACCAAACTGCTCCAGCACTATCTCCACGACGACTGGCACTTCCGCGGCTTTGTCACCTCCGACTGCGGCGCTATCTCCGACTTCTACACCCCCATTGGCCATCACTTCTCGCCCGACGCTGCGCACGCCAGCGCTGTCGCGGTCAAAGCTGGCACCGATACGAGTTGCGGCAGCGAATACAAATCCCTCGTCGATGCCGTCCACCAGAACCTGATCTCGGAATCCGAAATCGATGCGGCCATCGAGCGCCTGTTCACCGCACGCTTCAAACTCGGCATGTTCGACCCTGCGCCGGAAGTGAAGTACGCGCAGATCCCCTTCTCCGTCGTTGATTCACCCGAGCATCGTGCTCTCGCCCTCAAGACCGCCGAGGAATCCATCGTTCTCCTGAAGAACGACGGCACGCTCCCGCTCAAGCCCGGTCTCGAACGCATCGCCATTATCGGCCCCAACGCTGCTTCCCTGGCCGCCATCGAAGGCAACTACAACGCCATTCCCTCCCACCCGTCTCTGCCTGTCGACGGCATCGAAGACGCGTTGCATGGCAGGTCGACCGTTGCCTACGCTCAGGGCTCCGCCTATGTCGACGATCTCCCCATCGTCCTGCCACGCACGGCTCTCCATGCCGAAGCTGGCTCGAAGGAAGAAGGCCTGCAAGGCGAATACTTCAGCAATCCGGACTTTTCGGGCCAGCCTGCCGCCATCCGCATCGACAAGCAGATCGACTTCGACTGGAACGCTGCCGCCCCCGTCCCCGCACTCGGCAAGACGAACTACAGCGTGCGCTGGACCGGCGTCTTCACACCGCCCGTGGCCGGCCATTATGAACTCGGTTTCAAGCGCGGCCGCTGCTACCGCTGCGGCAACGACGAGACCTACACTCTGTGGCTCGACGGCAAGCAGGTCTACGACAGCACCCAGCATCCTTCGCGCAACCGGCGCGGCGAACCCGATCCCACCGTCAGCCTCGACCTCACTGACACACAGCCACACAGGATCCGCGTCGAATACGTCTATAAGACCCAACTCCTTGGCGCCAGCATCACCCTCGAGTGGCACGCGCCCGCAGAGGTTCTCCGCAACGAAGCCGTCCAGGCAGCAAAGGATTCTGACGTCGTGCTCGCCTTCGTCGGCATCTCGCCCAATCTCGAGGGCGAAGAGATGCCGGTCCACGTCGCCGGCTTTGATGGTGGCGATCGCACCGACATCGATCTGCCGCAGACGCAGCGCGATTTGCTCGAAGCCGTCGCTGCCACCGGCAAACCGGTCGTCGTCGTCCTCATGAGCGGCAGCGCCATCGCGATGAACTGGGCCAACGACCACGCCGCCGCGCTCCTCGAGGCCTGGTATCCGGGCGAGGCCGGCGGGGAAGCCATCGCCAACATTCTCACCGGGAAGGCGAACCCCTCCGGCCGCTTGCCCGTCACTTTCTATGCGTCGGATTCACAGCTCCCGCCTTTTACCGACTACAGCATGAAGGATCGCACCTACCGCTACTTCGCCGGTGAGCCGCTGTATCACTTCGGCGATGGCATGAGTTATTCCACGTATCGCTTCTCGAACCTGAAGTTATCGTCCAGCTCACTCGCGGCCGGCGATCCTCTCACGGCCGAAGCCATGGTGACCAATACAGGCACTCGCGCCGGCGACGAAGTCGCCGAGCTCTACCTCATTCCGCCCACGGGTCAGGGCTTTCCCTTGCGCAGTCTCGAAGGATTTCAGCACGTGCATCTCGCGCCGCATGCCAGCGCCGTCGTGCACTTCAATCTCGATCCCCGCGAACTCAGCGAAGTCGACGGCGCCGGACATCGCGCCGTGCGTGCCGGCGACTATCAAATCTTCGTAGGCGGATCGTCGCCGGAGACGGGAGCCACGCCGGGTGGAGTCTCGGCGAAGCTCACGGTGACAGGGACCAGCGATTTGCCAGAGTGATCGTCGCCGTTCCCTCCGAGTAAGGGCGCCTGGACCGGCTATGTTGCCGAGCGACGCTGGCTCCGCAATGCGTGGCGGAGCAAATCGAGTTTGCCGCTCGATTCGGGATCCTCTTTCAGCCGCGCCCACGCCGCCTGCGCCAGCGCAATCAGAACTGCGATCACAAGACCGGCGAACGTGGACACAAGGACGATGATCGTGCGCTTGGGAGACGACCGGCGGTCAGGCCGGATGGCCGGATCGACCACCTGAATAATCGAACCTTCCTTGGCTTCGTCGAGCTTGGCGATTTCGAACTGCCGCGCGAGGATATCGAACATCGTCTCGTAATACTTCACGTCCCGCAGTTTGCGCACATATTCCAGGCCCGCCTCCGTCAGCTTGCCTTTCGGCATAATGAGCGCGTTCGGATTGTCCTCGTCGCCACCCAGCTTTGCCAGTTGTGCGCGCATACTCTCCAGCTCCTGCTGTGCCTGGATCAGCTGTGCATTTCCGCCGGAGGCAAACGTCTGCATCGCCTGAATCTGGACTTCCTTCGCCGCAATCTCCGCCCGCAGGCTGGCCGCTGACGCAATCAGCGCCTTGGCCTGGCTGTCGATTTCAATCAGCCCTGTTGTTTGCTCGGTGCGCTGCATCGCCACTTCCGCGTTGGCCAGACTGTCTTTCGCCTGCTCCAGCTGCTGCTGGAAAAAGAGCGCTCGTTGCTGCGCCTCAGTGACCGCCAGATGCTCCGATAGCTTGCGGTATTCATCCACATAGCCGTTGGCCATCTGCATCGCCCGGTCCGGATTCCGCGCCTCCACAGCAATGTGGATCAGCCCATCCTTTCCCGACCCGTCCACTGTCGCATGCTTTTCGAAAGCCTTGCGCGCGTCGGAAAGGCGCTTCGCGTGATATTCGCGCTCCAGGCCAAAGGCCTGCACCATCCCATCTTCCACGGTCTGGCTTTTCAGCATGGCCACGTACATGTCATTCGGGTTTTTCAGGTTGAGACCGCCGCCGCCGCCCGCCAGCGCTGCCATCGAACCCAAGCTGCCCAGCTGCGACGCGATCGCACTCCCCAGCGAGCTATTCTGCTGCGGAGGCAAAAGAGTGACATCGGCGGTGTACCAAACCGGTAACAGGAGGGAGGCAATCGCCGAAACAATCGCGAACGCCGCGGTCACATACAGGATCGTCCTCCTGCGCTCGGCCAGGACGATCAGCAGATCGAGGATGGAAATCTCTTCGTTGGGAGCGGATGCAGGTTGCTCCGGCGGCGGCAAAATGCCGTTGCTCCTCTCGAGATCGGAGTATCGTGTTTCGGTTGCCATCAAAAACGGCCGTACATTCCGGTCCTGTTCTCCCCTATCTTACAGTTCGCAGCCACGCCACAGCTGGTCGCTTACTGGATCACGGACAGGGCTGCTGCTCCCAGAGCGAACTGCGAGAACAACTGCGACCACTCGAAAATACCCCCCAGCACCGATGGCTTGAATGTCTTGTTGGGAACCACAATGGTATCGCCCGGGTTCATCCGCAGGTTGTCGAATTCGTTGCCCCAGATTCCGTTCTCCGCCTCGCGGCTGATCACCGATCCGTCCGCCCGGATGATAAAGACGTGCTTCCGGTCGGCATCCCGATTCGGGCCCCCGGCCAGATGCAGATAGGTTCCGGACCGCCGCCCATTCGCATACAGGAAGGAATTCTGGTCGTACACCGCGCCCACCACATTCACGCTGGCGGGGACTGGTGGAACCACGAAGCGATCTCCATCCTCCAGCGCGATGTCCGGAAGCGCGTCGAGTCCACTGCTGCCGGCGCGAAACTCCAAAACGATGCGTCCTGTCGCGCGCATTTGGCGCAGTCGTCCCAGCAACTCCTGTTCGCTGCTCTGCGCCGCTGCGCCGCTGGCTAGTTGCGCCGGGTTGGCTGTTGCCGACGCCGCCAAGGCCAGATTCCCGCGCTCCATCTGCATCTCCAGTTCCTGCACGTACTCGTCCATGCGGCGCTGCTGGATCGCTCGCGTCGACTCCCGCGTGAATTCTGAGCCGTACAGGTAAGCGCTGGCCGTAAATCCGCCCGCCCGTTCCACCAGATCGCGCAAGGTCTCCCCCGCCTGCACCGTATACACGCCCGCATGCACGAACTCGCCTTCCAGGCGCACGAACTTCGTCTGCTGCGCAATCGGGACCCGAATGTCGCCCTGCGAGAAAATCGAAACCACGTCTCCCGCCTGGAGCGCCAGATCCTGCGAAGCGTCGTGCTGCAGAACCAGCCTGCCCAGGTCGAAAGGAAGCAGGACGGTCTTCAGCGTTTCCGGATCCAGCCGCTCGATCACCGCGTAGTTCCAGTCGATTTCCGGCGCGATGGGACCGACCTCGGTGCGAGTCCCCGGCGCCATCGCGTTGCTCGGTGTCGCCTGCTCCACCGCCAGCGATGCGCTGCCCGCTCGCTGGGCTGCCGTCAGATTGCGAGATGCCGCCGCCCCCGCCACCGGCCCGGTTGTTGCCAGCCCTGAGTAATTCTGCTCGTTAGGCTCGTTCGGATTGTTCGGCTGCCCCGGATTCTCTGAGGACTGATTCGTCGTTTCCCCGTTCGTCGTGGGAGCCTCGCCGTTCATCGAGGGCTCCACCAGTTTCCGGCGCGGTAATTCTGTCGCGCTCGAAGGCTGACGCAGGTTCTGCAAATTCGGCTGGGGTTCGAACTCCGGTCCCGGCAGCCCCATTTGCGCCCGCTTCCACCAGTAGTTTCGCGTGATCAGCGAGTCCTTGTCGGGAATCAGATCGCTGACGTGCATCCCCGCGTGCCAGGCGAATCGACCCGGATTCGCGATGTTGCCGCGTATCGTAACGGTCTTCTGATACCGCGGAAGAATCGAATAGACGCGGACCAGGTCGCCGTCCGCCAGCGGCGTCGCCAGCCCAGGCTCATCCCACCCCACTTCCATCGCGGAGCGCTCGCGGTGTTCGTCGATCCGCTCGATGGAGATCCGAGCGTGCGCCGCCACGACCGACGCACCACCCGTATCGGCGATCACATCCGCCAGAGTGTCGCCGCTTCGCAGTTCGTAGATCGCCGGGTTTCGCACACTTCCCGTAACGGCTACCTGCGGTCCTGTCGGGGGGATGAACAGCACGTCGCCGTTCTGCAGTTTCACATCCTTTGATTTGTCGCCGTGCACCAGCAGCGAGTAAAGATCGAAGTCCGTGACCTCCGCCCCTGCCCTGCGCAGAAGTATGTGGCGAAACGACCCCGACGCCGACGGACCACCACTGGCGAAAAGAGCGTCGACCAGTGTGCTCAGCGAACTCACCGTGTAAACCCCGGGCCGCCGTGCCGCGCCCGCAAGATACACCTGAATGGCGCGAATCTGGCCGACATCCACCGTCAGGTCGAAATTCCGGTAGACCCGGCTGATCGCTGACCGCAGATGCGCATCCAATCCTGAGAAGGGCATGCCCGCGACATGGACTTCTCCCACCTGCGGAAGATAAACCTCGCCCGAGCGATCGACGCGCACATCGGCGCTGAAATTGATCTGTCCCCAAACGCGGATGCGAAGCTCGTCTCCGGGACCGATGACGTAATCGGGAGGAACAGGAACCATATCCAGCGGTGCAAACGTCGAAGGCACGCGCCGGAACAAATCTGCACCATAGATCGGGAGAATCTGGCCGCTCGTCGAAGCGATGAACTTCTGGAATTCCGTCAGCGGTTCAGGCGGGAGAATTTCCTGCGGGGGTGTTCGATTGGTGTTCGACTGCCGCGTCGGATTCTCCGTATCGCGGTAATCAAAAAATGCCGGCTGCGTACTCGTCGGGATCGACGGATTGACCGGCGACAGGGGCATGCGGTTCGGATACTGCGTCGTGCATTGTGACGAATTTGCCAGGAGGGGATCGGAACAATCGGGGCTCCCGGAAGGGTTCTGCGTGCCGCTCGGAATCTCCTGGGCTCGGGTCCGCGGCACCAGCACGAGGCATCCGGCCGCAAGAAGCGACACAAAAAGTTTCGTCATACGAAGGGAAGACACGAAGCGGGAATAGGGCACAACTGGAGCCGCGAGGCGTTTGGTTTCATTGCTTCGTGCGAGGAGGATAGCCAGTGACCACAGTCTAGCATGGTGCCTGCGGGGCATCGCCGATGTATACCTTTGGGGGATTGAAGTGTCAAAAGAAGCAAGATTATTGTCGTAATGATCCTTGCGTGACATCCGTGCAGGCATGTCCGATTTTGATCCTTGCGCGGCTGGCTCGCACGGTATACTGCTTCCAGAAACACGAAACATTCTCGGTTACAGTTTAGTAACAACTTACAAAGTCATACATATTCCACTTCCACCAAACGCCCCGCCGGAAACGCTGCTTCGTTTTTTCCTGAGGTTTGCGACAGTCAGAATATCAATGTCGTCGTGATGGGTAGGAATGAGTTCGCTTTCATTCGATAATGTGCTTTCCTCCGACACTGCTGATTCGTCAGAAGGTGTTGGTCGAGTTCGCTCTGCCGCCCGAGTTTCCAGGATTGTGACTTCCCGCAGCGATGCCCCGCATCTTCTGGACCCTGCACAAGCATCGGTGCAGACCAGCCCCTGGGCTCTCTCGGTTGTACGCAGGACGATTGATCTCGTTTTCGCTACCCTTTGCCTGATCGCGTTCTCTCCGCTGATGCTCCTGGCTGCGCTCATGGTTCGCTGGGGCTCACCTGGCCCGGTCTTCTTCCGTCAGCGCCGCATGGGCCGCAACGGTCATGAATTCACCCTCTACAAATTCCGTTCCATGTGCCCCAGGAAGGACAACAATTCCTGCATCACCGTGAGCGGCGATGTTCGCATCACTCCCGTTGGTGCCCTCCTGCGCCGCTACAAACTCGACGAGCTTCCTCAGTTCTGGAATGTTCTTCGCGGCGATATGTCGCTGGTTGGCCCGAGGCCCAAGCTCCCCCACCACGAGGCGCTTCGTCTGGCCTGCCGGCCAGGAATCACGGGTGCTGCTACGCTTGCCTTCCGCAACGAAGAAGAGTTCCTTTCCGAAATCCCGAAAGAGCAACTCGAAGCGTTTTACGAAAGCTTTGTCAAGCCCGCGAAGGCTCATCTGGATCTGGAGTACATGCGCACGGCCACGTTTGGCACCGATCTGAAGATCCTCTGGCGAACCGCCACCGCCTGCCTCTTTTCCCGCGATAACTCTGTGGTTGAATCCGCTGCCATGATCATGCAGTTTGAGCACGCCACCCGTGCCCGCGCGGAGAAGTTCACTCCCGCTTCAACCGTTCACCCTATTCCGAAACCCATCGCTTATCCCGCAGCCGCGGGCTTGAATTCCGAACTCTAGAAATCCTCTCCTCTCCCCGTTTCCGTCTTCGGGGGCGCGTGTCATCGTGGCCTGCGATCCAATCGCAACGCCGCCGATAGCTCCTTCCGGCTTCGATTCCCAATTCGAATCATCCTCGGTACCAACGGCACCCGTCCCGGGCGAAACGATCAGCGGTCCTGCCCGGGCCGCTTCCATAATGAGCACATCGCACCCGGCCTGGTGCCGCGCACTCTGTGCGTTGAACGCACCCCGCCGCAGGATGCCAGCAATCGCGCGGTGATCTCTGGTGAGGAGTTGGGTTCAGGCGCTCGGATTGTTTCCGAGCATCGTCGTCGGGTCTGATTTGTCGTCGTCTCGCGAGCGACCCGCGCTCCGGCACAACGCTCGTGCTCTTGCACTCGCCATTCTCGCTCTGTGCCGCGCCATCGTTGCCCCGGTCCTGGCGCAGGCCCAGTTTGCACCGGTGCCGGCCCCCTATCACGCGGCGTCGGCGACGATCCCGGCTCCTTCCACCGTCTGGCAATCCGTGGGTCCAGCACAGATCGCCACTGCCCCCTGGAATCTTGTCACCGGTCGCGTGATCAGCATCGCGGTGGACCCCTCGGATTCGAGCGGCAACACCGTTTACCTCGGCACCGAAGGCGGTGGCGTCTGGAAATCCACCAACGCCGCGGCCTCCGCTGACGGCGTGACCTTCGCGCCCCTCACCGACAACCTCAGCGTATGGTCCGACGCACTCCTCACCTCTCTCACCATCGGCGCTGTTACTGTCCAGCCTGGAGGCACAGGCGTCATCCTCGCCGGAACCGGCGATCCCAACACCGGCTACTCGTCCTGGTACGGCGCCGGTTTCCTGCGCTCCACCGACAACGGCCAGACCTGGAGCCTGACCTGGCTCACCGCACCCGGTGCTGCCGGCTTCACCTATCAGTTCCTCGGCAGCGCCGTCGCTGGCTTCGCGTGGAGCACGACCGACCCGAACCTTGTCGTGGCCGCTGTCACGCTGCCAGGCAATACCAACACCGCCATCACCAGTCTGAGCGACCTCACCGTCTACGGGATCTACTACTCAAAGGACGCAGGCAGCACCTGGCATCTTGCCACCCTCGAGGACGGAACCCAGGTGATCCAGGGAGAGGACTACATGAGCGGGGTGGGGAATCCCGCTACCGCCGTAGTTTGGAATCCTGTCCGCCAGCGGTTCTACGGTGCCATTCGCTTCCACGGCTACTACGAATCCCTCGACGGCATCACCTGGACCCGTCTCGCCAACCAGCCCGGAACCGGTCTCACCACGGCCATGTGTCCGCCGAATCCTCACACCACCGCCTCTCCCGCCTGCCCCATCTTCCGCGGTGTGCTCGCAGCGCAGCCCTCGACCGGCGACCTCTTTGCTCTCACCGTCGACAGCAACAATATCGATCAGGGTCTCTGGCAGGACACGTGTCACCTCAAGTCCGGTGCCTGCTCTTCGTCCACAGTCCAGTTCGCCACGAAGATCAGCGACAAGCCTCTGCAGTCGCCCGCGGGCAGCGGAACCGTTGCCCAGGCGGACAGCAGCCTCTGGCTGGCTGCCGTGCCGTCGCAGCAGGACACTCTCCTCTTCGTCGGCAGCCAGGACATCTGGCGCTGCAGCCTCGCCAACAGCTGTGCCTGGCGTAATACCACGAATACCCAGACTTGCGTTGCCGCCCAGGTCCCGCCCAACCAGCACGCCATCGAGACGACCTTCGGGTCCACAGGCCTCCTCTACTTTGGCAACGATGGTGGACTCTGGCGTTCGACCGACGCCGTGAACCAGCAGGAGGCTGCATGCTCCACGGACGATGCCTCCCACTTCCAGAATCTCAACAGCGGCCTCGGCTCCATCGCCCAGGTCGCCAGCTTCGCTCAGGATCCCGCCACGCCATCCACCTGGCTGGCCGCGTTGGGCCCACTCGGCACTGCCGCTCCCGGCCCGGATCCGTCGACGCCCTGGTCGCAGGTCCTCAATGGCGAAGGCGATGTCGTCGCCATCGATCCCGTCCACCCTTCGAACTGGTACGCCACATCCATCGGCGGCGTCGGCATCAATCGATGCACGGAAGGCACTGGCTGCAACCTCGCCGGCTTCGGCAATGTCGTCATCGGAGAATCCCAGGTCGAGAACGACTTCCAGGCCGTCGCCGCTCCCTGGATTCTCGATCCGCAGAACTCCGCTAATCTACTCCTGGGCACCTGCCGTGTCTGGCGCGGTCCCGCCACCGGCAGCGGCTGGAGCCAGCAGAACCTCCTCAGTTCCATGCTCGACAATGTTCAGCAGCCTTCCTGCGATGGCAACGCAGAAATTCGCTCCCTCGCCGCCGCCCCCATCACCAGCGGCGCTTCCGCCGGCAACGGAGCCGAGCAACTCTACGCAGGGATGGCGGGCGTCATCGACGGCGGTGGCCTCGTCCCTGGACATGTCTTCACCGCCACGGTGAACAACGCATCGCAGTCGTCCGGCACCACGTGGACCGATACTTACGCATCGCCGGTCACCAATCAGGGCACCACTCCGGGACATTTCAATCCGAATGGCTACAGTGTCTCCAGCATCGTTCCCGATCCTCACGACCCCACCGGCCAGACCGTCTACGTTACCCTCCAGGGCGCTTCCGGCGGCTACTGGTCCGACCCCATCGTCTACCGCTCGACCGATGCCGGCGCGCACTGGTCCAACATTAGCTCCAACCTTCCCGAGGTTCCCGCCAACAATATCCTCGTCGATCCCAACGACGCCAACATTGTTTACGTCGCTCTCGACAGCGGCCTTTACTTCACCAAAACGGTCTCCGATTGCCTCCCCACCACTGGCGCTTGCTGGAACCTCTACGGCAGCGGCCTGCCCACTTCGCCCGTCCTCGGACTCATGGCGTACAACGAAGGCGCGATCCAGAAACTCCGCGTTGCAACCTGGGGCCGTGGCATCTGGGAAGCCGATCTCGCCACGGCCGGCATCGCGCCCACCACCGCGTCTCTCCAGCCCACCTCGCTCACTTTTCCCGGTCAGCCGGTCCAGACCACCAGCGCCGCGCAGAGCATCACGCTGACCAACACCGGCAGTCTCAACCTGAACATCAACAGCCTCACGATCACCGGCGACTTCACCGAAACCGATAGCTGCACTGGCCAGTCGCTGGCCCTCAAAACAGGCTGCCAGATTTCCGTCACCTTCGATCCATCGCAGAGTGGCGCTGCCACCGGTCTGCTCACCATCTACGCCAACGTCGCGGGTGGGCAACTCACCGTGCCTCTCTCCGGTACCGGCCTCGCCCCTGCGTCGGTGCTCCTCACTCCGTCTGCCCTCACCTTCGATCCACTCACCGTCGGGCAAAAGTCGAACCGCCAGTACGTCACCATCGCGAATACCGGCGACCTCGCCGCCACGCTCACCAGTACAACCGTCACCGGCGACTTCTCGATCGCCATCAACCTCTGTCCCACCTCGCTCGCCGGCAACTACAGCTGTACCCTGGGCATTGTCTTTACTCCGGTGGTCTCCGGAACCCGCACCGGCGTTCTCACCGTTGTCGACTCTGTTGGTACGCAGACCGTGCCTCTCTCCGGCACGGGGCAGAACCCCGCCACGGACGCCCTCTCGCCCACTGCCCTCACCTTTGGCCCCCAGCAGGTCGGCACCACCAGTACGCTCCTGCCCATCACCCTCACCAACAGCGGCGATCAGCTCCTCACCGGCATCGCCGTGGCCGTCAGCGGCGATTTCACCGTCGTCAACAACTGCGGAACCACCCTCCAGGCACAGTCCTCCTGCGCCCTTTCTGTTTCGTATGTGCCCACGATGGCCGGCGCTGAATCTGGAACCGTCACCGTGACAGATGAGTTCCGGAACCAGAAAATCGCTCTCACCGGCACCGGCGTCGTTCCGCCTGGAGGCTCTGCACTGCCCACTTCCATCAACTTCGGCGCTCTTGCCATCGGCACCACCAGTAGCGTCCAGACTGTCACGGTCAGCAACACCGGCGGCTACGATCTCACCGGCCTCGCCGCAACCATCACCTCCAGCTTCATTCTCGCCACCAATACCTGTTCCGCTACGCTCACCGTCGGATCGGCGTGCCAACTCGGGATAACCTTCTCGCCCGCTGCGGCCGGTCCCGTCTCCGGAACCCTGACCGTCGCCGCTGCAAACCTCTCCAAATCGTTTGTCGTGACCCTTGCCGGCCAGGGCGACGACTTCGGCCTCACGGTTAGCGGCTCCTCCACTGCCGTCATCACCAGCGGCCAGAGCGCTGCCTTTACCCTAGAGCTCTCCGGTCTCAGCGGAACCACCGGAACCGTCTCCCTCACCTGCACTGGCGCTCCGCAAAATGCGACGTGCGGGATCAACCCAACCAGCATCATTCTTTCCGCCACGAACACGTCCAGCGCTACGGTTTCCATCGCCACCGGCGTCGGCACTTCGGCCGCGGTGACCCGGACACCCAATCGCAACGCCCCGAAATGGAAATCCACCGCACCTCTGCTGAGCCTCGCTCTGCCTTTCGGCCTCCTCGGCTTTTGTCTTCGTCGCAACCGGACGCACGCCGCCTTAGTCGTGATCCTGCTCGTCAGCCTACTCACCGGTTGTGGCGTCGGGAGCTCCAGTGGGAGCGGAGGAGGAGGCAGCGGTGGTGGGGGTGGCGGAGGCGGCAGTGGAACCAACCAGAATCAGACACCCTCGGGAACCTATACGCTCACCGTTACCGGCACGATGTCCAACATCGTCCACACCACGAAGCTGACGCTTACCGTGCAGTAGTTCGGCTGTGATTACGGATACTGATGCTCTAGCTTCCGGCAAGTAGTTTGAGAAGGGGCCGATGCACCGCAGGGGCCACCATGAAAAAACCGTTCGTCTTGCTGCTGGTTTTGGGCTCTCTCATCACAGGGGCTGCCTTGGCTCAGACTCGCCCCACCGTGCTCGTTACAGCTAGCAGGGAACTAGACAAAGCGACCAGTACGACTGGCGCAGCAACGAAAGTGGGAGGAGTAGCTGTGGGCGCAGCTGGTACTGATACGAGCATCTATGAGCACTCTGAAGTATGGGAAGTCGTGCGCCGTTTCGGCGAGGAGTGCCCCGCAGCTTCCTTTGTGACGAATCCACAGACTCCACACAGTTTAACGATTCACACGGACTATGAGAAAGTTAGCAGCTTGATGACCGGTACGGTAATTCTCTACCAATTGGTTCTTTTGGACAGCGCTAACAATCCGCTGTACATCAGCAAGAAGAACTGGCTGCGACGCGAAATCAAACCGATCTGCAAGGTCATTGAGCAGCATCTGCAGGAGTAACGCGGCCCCCGATCGGAGGATGTCGGCTACTTCCAGTCTCGGCTCCCAGCTCCTGTCTCCCGCTTCTCCCACGAGCAAAAAAGGCCGCCCCATTTTCGGAGCGGCCTTCTTCTATACCCTGTTCTCTCGTTTCAGTCGTGCACCGTATCCACAAACGCCCGCAGCTTCCGCGAGCGCGATGGATGCCGCAGTTTCCGCAGTGCCTTCGCCTCGATCTGCCGGATGCGCTCGCGCGTCACCTGGAAGCTTTGTCCTACTTCTTCCAGGGTGTGCTCCGAACCATCCTCCAGCCCGAACCGCATCTTTACCACGCGCTCTTCACGCGGGGTAAGCGTGCGCAGCACCTGCGAGGTGTACTCCTTCAGGTTCACGCTGATCACTGCGTCCGACGGCGAAACCGCCTGGCGATCCTCGATGAAGTCGCCCAGATGCGAATCTTCCTCTTCGCCGATCGGCGTCTCCAGCGAAATGGGCTCCTGTGCGATCTTCAGCACCTTGCGCACCTTCGCCACAGGTATATCCATCCGCTTCGCGATCTCTTCCGAGGTTGGTTCGCGGCCCAGTTCCTGCACCAGCTGCCGCGAGGTTCGAATCAGCTTGTTGATGGTTTCGATCATGTGCACCGGGATGCGGATCGTTCTTGCCTGGTCCGCAATGGCGCGCGTGATCGCCTGCCGGATCCACCACGTCGCGTAAGTCGAGAATTTGTAACCACGGCGGTACTCAAATTTATCTACCGCCTTCATCAGGCCGATGTTGCCTTCCTGAATCAGGTCCAGGAACTGCAGTCCGCGATTGGTGTACTTCTTCGCGATCGACACCACCAGGCGCAGGTTCGCTTCAATCAGCTCCCGCTTCGCCTGCTCGGCGTCCATATCGCCCTGGATCATCTCGCGCTGCGTCCGCTTCAGTTCCGCGATCGTGACGCCCGCTTCTTCCTCCAGCTTCTCCAGATCGGTCTTGCAGTTTTTCTGCTGCCGCCGGTACTCCTTTTTCAGCTCCTCGCTGCGGCTCTGCTCCCATTTCTGATCCAGCGACCGGATCTGCCGCTCCAGCGTGCGCATCGCCTCGACGGTCTTGTTCACCTTGTCCAGCAGCCGCTTGCGCTCGAGGTTGGTGTACTTCAGCTCCCGTACGATGCGCGATACCATCACCTTCTCGCGCGCGATGCTCCAGCGCAGCCGCCGATGCTCCCGCGGCTTCGCCTTCTGATTCACGCCGGCCAGCTTCTCTTCCAGCTGCTGCGCCTTTTTCTGGTGCTTCACCAGCGTGTCGACTTTGTTGACCGTCGCACGTACCCGCGCCTGAACCACTTCCTCGGTCAGCTCCTCATCGTCGAAGATGACCACTTCCTTGATGTTGCGCACGCCGCGCTTCAGGTCTTCGCCCAGCGCCACGATCTCGCGAATCACCACCGGTGACCGCGAAATCGCTTTCAGCACCCGCAGCTGCCCGCGCTCGATGCGCCGGGCAATCTCCACTTCGCCTTCGCGCGTCAGCAGCGGTACCGTGCCCATCTCGCGCAGATACATCCGCACCGGATCGTTCGTCTTCTCCAGCGTCCCCGGTGTCAGGTCCAGCTCAACGTCTTCGCCTTCTTCTCCTTCAAAATCGTCACGCTCGCTGCCGGTCGCGATCTTCGGACCGCCTTCGAGAATGTCGATGCCCTGTGTGCCAATGGTGGTGATCAGATCGTCGAGATCGTCGGGCGAGTTCATGTCGCCCGGAAGAAGGTCGTTGACCTCGTTGTAGGTCAGGTAGCCCTTCTCCTTCCCCGCGTCGATCAGCTTCTGTATGTCAGCTTCGTATTTGTCTTCAATCGCCAAGCGGATTGGTCCCCCGCGTGAATTTTCGAATCTTCTGTCTCACCTGGAGTGGACGAGGTGCGGTCAGGGCCATAAAAGGCAAAACCCATTGCGGCTCAATGGCCGCAGGGACTAGGGCGCACGTCTCCCCGGGACGACCAGAATACCACGAAACCAAGCTAACTCCGGTTATTTCTGATAGTTCGCGTCAGAACACGCCATTCCACGTCGTGCCGTCCGGACAGGATCCTTAATGTTTTAGATGTGGAAATCGTCAAATTGTTTCATCAGCCCACCTCGAAAACCCCCATGGCCCCATCCGCGGTGCAAACCGCCGTACCGTGACCCCGGCTCGGTCGTACCATGACCACGCCAAAGGTACCGTTACCCTGGACTGATCGTCTTTCGCGGACCGCTTCACCAGCGAAGGGCCCCCGCCGACGGCCGTATCACCGAACCGGCCTTTCCGCTTTCTCCACCGCTATACCCTGTACCCTCGTCCCTGGGTACCCTGTACCCTCGTCCGTGGCCACCGACTTCGCCCAGTCCGTCAAGGAGCAAGCCGACATCGTCAAGATCATCGGCGACTACGTGCGCCTCAAAAAAGCCGGCGCCCAGAACTACACCGGCCTCTGCCCCTTCCACAAAGAAAAGACCCCCTCCTTCTCCGTCCATGCCGGCCGCCAGTTCTTCAACTGCTTCGGCTGCCACGAGCACGGTGACGTTTTTACCTTTATCCAGAAAATCGAAAACGTCGGCTTCGGCGAAGCCGTCCGCACCGTCGCTCAGAAATGCGGCATCCCGCTGCCGAAACGCGAATTCTCCTCCCCCGAAGAAGCCGCCGAACACCGCCAGCGTGGCAAGCTCCTCGAACTCCATGAAGCCGCTACGGTCTGGTTCGAAGAGCAGCTCCGCTCCCCTGAAGGCGCATCTGCCCGTGAATACCTCAGCGGCCGCGGCCTCACCGCCGATGGAATCGCCAAATTCCGCATCGGCTATGCCCCCGACTCCTTCCGCGTCCTCGGCGAGCGCTTGCAGTCCCTGGCCGAGCCGGAAACCCTCCGCGCCTCAGGGCTCTTCTCCTGGAAAGATCAGGAAGACGGCTCGCCTGGCCCCATGTACGCGCGCTTCCGCAAACGCATCATGTTCCCCATCGCCAACGAAGCCGGCCGCATCATCGCCTTCACTGCGCGCACGCTCGAAACCGGCGAGAAAGCCGGCCCCAAGTACCTCAACTCCCCCGAAACGCCGCTGTATTCGAAAAGCCACATCCTCTTTAATCTCGACAAGGCCCGCCAGGCCATTCGCCAGGACGGCGGCGCGATCCTGGTCGAAGGCCAGATGGACTGCATCTCCGTCTTCCTCGCCGGAATTCCCAACGTCATCGCCACCAGCGGTACCGCCTTCACCGAATCCCAGGTCCGCCTGCTTCGCCGCTACGCCACCCGCGTCATCGTCAACTTCGATCCCGATACCGCCGGCGCCAACGCTGCCGAGAAGTCGATCGCGCTCCTGACAGAAGAGGGTTTCGATGTCCGCGTGCTGACTCTCGAAGGCGGCCTTGACCCTGACCGCTATGTCCGCGAACGAGGCGCACGCGCCTATGTCGACGCCCTCCGCGCCTCACCCACTTTTCAGTCCTATCTCACCGACCGCGCCCGCCAGCTCTTCCCGTCGCGCGATCCCAAATCCAAAGCCGACGCCCTCAACTTCCTCCTGCCCCACATTCGCCGCATCCCCAATCGCATCGCCCGCGATGCCTTCGCCATCGATGCCGCCCAGGCCCTCGGCATCGATTCCGCCCTCGTCCGCGCCGAGCTCAAGGAAGCCGCAGCCAAACGCCGCGACTCTCTCGCCGCGCAGAATTTCCCCCTCACCCACGCCGAGCGCATCCTGCTCCAGGCTTTCTCCGCGCCGCGTTCCAGCGACTGCAACATCATCGCCGAGGGGAACTGGCACCAGCACAGTCAGGAGCTAGCCGCCCTCCGCGCCGATGTCCGCGCCATGATCGAGCAGCTCCGCACGCGCCCCGACGGCGCCGATCCTCTCATCGCCATTACCGACCCCGCCCAGCGCCAGGTGCTCGCCGAACTCTTCCTCTCGATCCACGACACCGAGCCCACCTCCGACGACGTCGATGCCGCCGTCCTCGCCGTTCGTCGCAGCGCCTTTGAACAAGAACAGCGCCAGTTGCGAGTGTCCATAGAACAAGCCGAAAGAACCGGCAAGTTAGAAGAGGTAACTCGTCTAACTCGCGAAAACCAGGAAGTCACTCGCAAACTCCGCGAACTCGACTGAAGTCAGGCTGCCGCGGCTGCGATCCCTCGAACGCTGAACGCTGGCCTCTCGCTTCACCCGCTCGCTCGCGGCTCGCTTCCTCAAAGTCGACTCGTCCTGAGCGGATGCCTATGGCCTATTCGCGGTTCCCCGCTTTCCCCACGTCTACCTCCGCGTTCAGCGTCCCCATGCGCCCCGTCATCGTGTCCCACACCGCAACATAGAGGTAGTCTCGGCCCTTGGGCAGGTTCACGGTCTCAACGAACTCGGCCTTTGCGTCCGGCATCGCCCGCTGCTTCGCTTCATCGATGCTCAGCGTCACCTCCAGCAGTCGCTTCGCTACCGGCTCGCCGTAGTGATTGAACGCCAGCAGCGCCGACCCCAGCACATCCGTCCCGGTATTCCCATCCACTTTTTCCGGATACACATCCTTCGCCGGAAGCACAAACCGCACCGCATACCGCGTCTCGCCCCGCTTCGGCGGCGGATCACCCGCCGCCGGCGTCGCACCCGTCGGCACCGGATCCAGTTGCACCCGGAAGACGATCGGGTCGCTGCGATCGTTCGGCACCTCCACCTTCCTCGCGTCGGCCTTCAGCACCGTCCGCGTCTTCGCCGTCGACTCCGCCGGTCCCGACCCGCTGGACCCATCGTCGAAATACCCGTGCCGATAGCTTAGCGCGTAACCCTCGCGGTCCAGCTTCACTTCCACGCGGTGCCACTTCCCGTCACTCTTCAGATCCCGTGGTGCATACGTCAGCGTGTAGTAGTTGCCATCGGTAGCAACGATATGCTGCGCCGCCAGTGCCAGGCCGTTGGTATTCACGTACGCCTGCCCGCCGGTCGCGCCCGCATCCTGCCGCATCTGCGTCTGCTGAAACGCCATCGTCGTCCCGCCCGCGACCGTCAGCCCCCGCGCGTCAATTGGATAAATTGCAATCCGTTCCTGCTCCAGCAGGTCGTAGATGTTCTGCCGCTGCGGTGCATTCGCCGCCGCCGTCAACGCCGCATTCATTCCCGCCGCGTCCGGATCCATGTTCAGATACAAATTCGACCCGCCCGTAAACCAGATCAGGTTCTTACGGCCCGGCACCTGGCTCAGATACACCGCCATCTGCTGCAGCGTCTCCATGTCGTTCGCCATCCACGCGCCCGGCCGCTGGAAGTGCGGAATCGCTCGTCCAATCGCCGCCATCAGCGCCTCGTGGTCGTCGGTGAACCCCGACAGCTCCAGCGTTACGTCGCCCGACCGCACGAACACCGCAACCGGTTCGCCCGCCGGCAGACCCGCGACAAACTTTCCCATCTGCTGAAACAGAACCATCTGATCCAGCATTCCGATTGTCGTCGTGTCGAACAGCAGCGCATTGACCTGCGGCGGAGGATGCTGCAGAAAATCGTTGCTGAAACTGCCTGCCTGCGCCGACGCTGTTTCCAGCCGCGACGCCTGCTCCCGGTGTTCCTCAAACGATGCCAGCGTCTCCGGCCTCCCGTTATCCAGGATTCTGAAGTCATCCCCGGTCAGCCCCGTCACCGGATTCCCCTGCTTGTCGAAGACCGTCACATCGGTCAGCACCACGCGCGAGTTCACCTGCAGCGTGTAGGGCGCAGGATTCGCCCCCTTGCTCTGATTCGGCGATCCCGTCGACTGGCCTGCTGAGCTCGCCAACCCCAGTACCCCCGCCAGCATCATTGCCAACCCCGACCGCCGCCGCATTGCTACCCTCCAGCCCGCGCAACTCCAGGATGACGCACCACCGTCCTCCGAAGTCTCACCGATGACCGTCCCTTCACGTGGAAGCGCGAAGCGCGGCCGACCCGGAGGCGACTCCTGCGTCCGCATGGACGCCCAGTTCCCCCTTGCCACACCTCAATCTCCCATGATGCACTGCTCTGCAGGATCCCGGACCCTGATTCCGGATCCTTCCGCATGAAAACGACTCTCCTCACCCTGCTGCTTCTCGCCTTCTCCCTCACCGCCGCCGCCCAGTCCCCCATGCCTCCCATGCCCGGCATGCACACCTTCACGCCGCCGGAGCAGCTGCCCACCCCCATCCGCATGTCCGGCATCGGCAATTCGCACATCGCCATCAAGGCCACGCCCGAAGCCCAGGCCTGGTTCGACCAGGGCCTTAGCCTCCTCCACGATTTCTGGGACTACGAATCCGCCAAAGCCTTTGAGCAGGCTGTCCGTACCGACCCCAACTGCGCCATGTGCTACTGGGGACTTGCCGAGGCCATGACTTTCCGTGGCGAAGAAGACAAAGTCTACGCCGACCAGGCTCTCGCCCGCGCTGTAGAGCTCGAACATCATGCCGCCGCCGCCAACCGACTGTATATCGATGCCGCCGTCGCCGAATCCCATGAAAACAACTCCGGCAAAGACGACGACCACACGGCTTCCATCGCCATCTACCGCAAGCTCGTCAGAAAGGCGCCCCACGACCCCCAGGCCCGCATCTTCCTCGCCAATGCTCTCGACGACGGCTATGACGAGAACGGCGAGCCCAAACCCCAAACCAAAGAGAAAATCTCCATCCTCGAATCCGTCCTGCGCGACGTTCCCAACGATTCCGCTGCGAATCACTACTGGATCCACGCCATGGAGCCCAGCAACCACCCCGAGCGCGCCATCCCCTCCGCCGCACTTCTTGCCTCCCTCGCTCCTGCCTCCGGTCACATGGTCCACATGCCCGGCCACATCTACTACCGCGTCGGCGACTACTCCAGCGCCGACCGCTGGTTCACCGCCTCTACCGAAGCCGACGAGCGTTATCTCCACGACCAGCACGTCTCGGTCGACGACGACTGGAACTACGTCCACAACATGATGTACGCCATCGCCAATCAGATGGAGCAGGGCCGCCTCGCCGCCGCCAACGCGCTCTCCGATCACCTCGCCGCCGCGCACGGCCAGCTGGAGGCCTCACTCTACATCTGGAGCGCCCGCGATCAAATGTCGCGGGTCAGTCTTCGCCTGCCCGTGGCTCTCCGTACCGCTGACTGGCCGACCGTCCTCACCCTCATCGACGCGTCTAACCTGCCCGACAACGACAACACCGCCAACCTCCGCTTCCTGAGGGATGAACTCCGCGGCTTCGCCACCGGCATGGCCGCCCTCGACCGCAGCGATCTCCCCGCTGCCCGGCGCGCCTCCGCCGAGATGGACGCCGGCCTGTGGCGTCAGCAGCAGGACGCAAAAGCGGCAGCCGACGCAAAGAAAAAAGCCGACGCCGACAAGGACAAAGACAAGAAGTCCGACGCATCCGCAAAGAAAAACGAGCCGCCCACCACGCCCCTCAATCCCGACGCCAACGCTGACCCGCTTGTCAAAGCCCTCGCCATCTCCTCCATGGAACTCCGTGCCGGAGTCCTGCTCGCCGACGGCAAATCCGACGCAGCGAAGAAGCTCTATACCGAAGCCATCGCCGGGGAAAAGAAGCTCGGCTACCACGAGCCGCCCATGTACATCAGGCCCGTCGCGGAAACCGAGGCCGAAGCCCTGCTTCGCGCCAAAGACTATGCGGGAGCCCGCGCCGCCTACGAGGTTGCCCTCGACGAGCGCCCGCAATCCGGTTTCGAACTCTACGGAATCGCCCGCGCCGACGAGCTCGCCGGCAACGCCGCCCAGGCCCGCACCGAATACACGACGTTTCTCAAAGCCTGGACCACCGCCGACCCGGCGCTGCCCGAACTCCACCACGCGCAGGAAGTGCTGGGGACCTCCGTCGCCTCCCGCTAACCGGCGAGCCTGCTCATCTCGCTCGCCTCACTCTTTCCACCGCAGTGCCCCAATTAAAGCCGTCAGCGCCGCTGGCTGATTCCGCCGACTTGGATAGTACAGAAAATAGCCCGGAAAACTCGGGCACCAGTCCTCCAGCACCTGCACCAGCCGGCCCTTCGCGATCAGCGGCGCCACGGTCGCCTCCATCGCCATGCCGATTCCCAGCCCGCGCAGCACCGCCTCAATCACCAGATCGGCGTCATCGAACGATACCGGTCCCTGCGGGCTTACCGTTAGCGCCTTGCGCCCTTTCTCGAACTCCCATCGGTACAGCCCTCGGCTGAAGCGGAACCCGACGCACGCATGGTCGCCCAGGTCTCGCGGTGTTCGCGGTATCGGGTGCGAGCGGAAATACTCCTGCGATCCCACCACCGCAAGACGCAGGTCCCGGCTCACCCGCACCGCGATCATCTCCCGCTGGATGAACTCTCCAATCTGCACGCCCGCGTCGTACTGTCCCGCCACCAGATCGGCCGGGTCGTTCGACAAGGTCACCTCCAGCACGATCTCCGGATACGTGCGCGCAAACGACGCCAGCATCGGCAGCAACACCTGCTGCGTGGCCGAGCGCGACAGGATCAGCCGGATCCGTCCTGCCGGACGTTCCCGCCGCTTCTGTGCCTCAGCCAGCGAGTCCTCGATGCGCTCCAGAGCCGGCGCCAGGTCCTCGAGCAGCGCCGCCCCGACTGCCGTGGGCGCAACACTGCGCGTGGTTCTGGCCAGCAACTGCAGGCCCAGCCGCTTCTCCAGCCCGCGCACTGTGTGGCTCAGAGCCGACTGCGAGACCCCCAGCCGAGCCGCCGCCCGCGTAAAGCTTCTCTCCCCGGCCACCGTCGCAAACGCCGCCAGTTCTCCCAGATCGTTTCTCATGATTCATGAATTCTATTCATGACTACCAGCAAGGCCAACCCTCTAGTGTCATAAGCGTGTCGTGGTCGACAATGGATTCATCGCCGGTTGCGCACGTACCGGCAAAATTCCCGGCGGCAGGGATCGGACACGCTGTCCCGGAAAGGAATCCATCCCATGAAAAAGCGCACACTGGGCAAGAGCGGCCTCCAGGTTTCCGAACTCGGCTTCGGCTGCATGGGCCTGAGCCATGGCTACGGCCTTCCGACAGAAAAACCGGAAGCCATCCGCGTGATTCGTGCTGCCTTCGAGCAGGGCGTTACCTTTTTCGACACCGCTGAGGCCTACGGCCCCTTCACCAACGAAGAACTGGTCGGCGAGGCCCTCCAGCCCTTTCGCGACGAGGTCGCCATCGCCACCAAATTCGGTTTCAAAGAGGCGATTCCCTCCAAAGGCGTCGACAGCCGGCCCGAACGCATCCGTGAAGTCGCGGAAGCCTCACTGCGCCGTCTCCGCACCGACAGGATCGACCTCCTCTACCAGCATCGCGTCGACGCCGATGTGCCCATCGAAGACGTCGCTGGTGCCGTGAAGGAGCTCATCGCCGCGGGCAAAGTGAAGTACTTCGGCATGTCCGAAGCCGCTGCCCAGACCATCCGCCGCGCTCACGCCGTTCAACCCGTCACGGCTCTGCAAAATGAGTACTCCCTCTGGTGGCGAGAGCCCGAGCAGCAAATTTTTCCTACCCTCGAAGAACTGGGCATTGGATTTGTTCCCTACAGTCCATTGGGCCGAGGCTTTCTCACCGGCGCCATCAATGAAACCACGACCTTCTCCGCCAACGACTTCCGCAACTCGGTTCCGCGATTCAACGCCGAAGCTCGCAAAGCTAACCAGCCCGTGGTCGATGCACTGGGCACGATCGCTGAACAGAAGAAAGCCACCCGGGCTCAGATCGCCCTCGCGTGGCTTCTCGCGCAAAAGCCGTGGATCGTTCCCATCCCCGGCACGACAAAACTCAGCCGTCTGGAAGAAAACAACGGGGCCGCCAATGTGGAACTCACCCCCGCCGATCTTCGCCAGATCGACCACGCCTTCGCCGCCATCGAGATCCAGGGAGCCCGCTATCCGGAAGCCATGCAGAAGCTGGTGGGCCGGTAGCGGCGCCCGGCTCCGGTGCAGGAGTCGCTGCTATTTCGAGGATGCCAGCGCGGCGTGCACCTGCTCAGCGCTGGGTTCCGAGGCTTTCAGATACTCGCTGACGCGCTTCCGTTCATCAGGAGCCAGGGTGGGCACAAGGGCGAGGATGCGGCGCATCGTTGTCGCCACGTCGTCCACCAAATTCATCATGCGAATGGCTTCGCCGGAAAGGGGCATAGACCGTAGTTGACCTCTCGACCTATTGTCGCCCGATCCGAAGATTTCGGTAAAGCGGGAACGGTGGGCTCAGGCAGGGACGAAAACCCGTGAGAAGATGCTGCCATGAACCACCTGGAAGCTGCGCGGGATCTGCGCCGCGTGGTTGGCGAGTGCGAGCCGAAGTTTTTAGCCATCCCGGAGGACGACGCTGGCCGTCCTCCCGCGCCGGAGAAGTGGTCGCGGAAAGAGATCCTCGGCCACCTGATCGATTCGGCAGCCAACAACCATCAGCGTTTCATCCGCATGCAGACGACAGCAGAACTGCGCTTTCCGGGCTACGAGCAGAACGACTGGGTGCGGCTGAATCACTACGCGAGCCGTCCGTGGCGGGAACTCGTCGTCCTGTGGGCCGCGTATAACCGGCATCTCGCCGATGTGATGGAAGAGATCGCGCCGGAGACGCTCGGTCACGTCTGGGACAAAGGCGATGCACGCTATGGTCTGCAGTTTGTCGCGACGGATTACGTCACGCACCTGCGCCATCACGTCGAGCAGATCGAGTTGCTCGTGCTTCGGGGTTAGCGACCATGCGCCTTCAGGCGATTCATCCCGTATAAACTGAACTCGTATGCATGTTCATGGCGCGAACACTGCGGCCATGCAGCGGGTGCTGCGCCTTTCGCTCATCGCTACGATCGCGTACGTCGTCCTCACGCTGGTGGCTGGACTTCGCGCGCATTCCCTGGCGCTGATTTCCGAAGCCGGGCACAATGCCTCCGACGCCCTCGCGATCGTGCTTTCCTTCGTAGCCGTCTGGTTCCAGACCCGCCCTGCCACCGACAAAAAGACCTTCGGCTACCAGCGCGCCGGCGTGCTCGCCGCGTTTCTCAATGCGATTACCCTGATCGTCATCTCCGTGTGGATCGCCATCGAGGCCGTTGGCCGCTTCAGTCGGCCCGCCCATGTGCAGCCTCACATCATGATGTACGTTGCGGCCGCCGGAGTGCTCATGAACGGCCTCATCGCCGCGATGCTGTGGCGCGTGAGTCACGACGTCAATATCCACAGCGTCTTTATCCACATGCTGGGCGACACCCTTTCCACCGCCGCCGTGATTGTTGGCGGCTTTGTCATTGTTGTCACGGGGGCGACCTGGACCGACCCGGCGCTCTCGCTCGCCATCGCCGCTCTGATCCTATGGTCGTCGGCTTCCATCGTGCGCGAAACCCTCAACATCCTTCTCGAAGGCACGCCGCGCGGCATCTCTCTGGTGGAGATTCGCACGACGCTGGCCGCCATCGAAGGCGTCGAAGACGTCCACGACCTGCACGTCTGGAGCCTCGGCTCCAATAGCCATGCGCTCTCCAGCCACGTGACCATCGCCGACATTCCACCCTCGGAAAGCAACCTCATTCTCGATCGCATCAATGGGGTTCTGCGAGAGCGTTTTCGCATTTACCACACGACGCTGCAGTTTGAGCACATTGTGTGCGAGACGGCCCACGGCTGCCTGGTGTCGGTCGAAGAAGCCGAGGCGCACCACCACCATCACGGCCACGCCCACTAGCGCCCGAATCGATCCGGCGGACCCGTTACACGGGTTGTTCGCCCGCCTCCGGGGCCGGCTCATCCTCCAAGCCCTCGGTTGCGTGCGGAGCCACCCCGGCCATCGATGCGGCCTGCCTGAGCAGTTCCGCCGGCCCACCCGCGGCAAAGACTTCGTCTCGGGGGCCCAGCAGCACCCGGTCGCGGCCCTCCGCCAGCAGAAGGATTCTCATCGGCGTCGGGAGGCTGTGTACCATCTCGACGATGCCGCGACACTCTCCATCGGAGAGCGAATAACACAGCAGGACGAGATCGAAGGACTGCCCCGAGAGCAGCGCGACCGCCTCGGCTTCGGTATGGGCCAGCTTTACTTCAAAACATCTTTCCAGAATGAGCCGTCGCGTGCGGTTCAGCACCGCGTCGCGGCTCACGCACAGCAGATTCGGTTTTGCATTCATGCGCGCGCGTTGCCTCGTCCCTCAAAATTCCAGTCCGCCCGCACGCGCGCCCGGATCGCGCCATAGAGCGTCAAATCCCGCCAACGCCGTCTTTCGGGTATCCGCGGGAAGAACCTTCCCGTCGCTGTGCATCCCAAAATATGGCGGATGACTCGCCGAACAATAACTGGATTCGTGGCCTCGCGTCGGTCTAATAGCGAACATTCTGTGCGATAGCGAACATAAAAATTCGGCTCGAATTCATATAATCCGCAGGTCAAAAAAACCTCTGAATTCTTCAGCGACAAAGACTTTTTGCCGGGATTCGGCGCATTTGGTCTTGCTCCTGAAGCACAAGGGAGCGTAATGGGCCAAAGTTTTACCAATCTCCTTCTGGAGAAACTTCCTCAGCCATATCGAAACTCGTTTTACTCCCGACTCGAGGAAGTTTCCCTGCCCGCAGGCACTGTCCTGTATGAAGCCGAGCAGGTTCCCCGCTTCGCTTTCTTCATTACGTCGGGACTCGCCTCCAAAATGGTGTCGATGTCCGACGGCCGCAGCGCCGAGATCGGGCTCACGGGCAGCGAGGGCGTCGTCCCCTGCTACCACCTTCTTGGCGGGGAACCGACCAGCCCGGCACGCTGTGTAGTTCAGCTGCAGGTCACCGCATACCGCATTCCGTTTCCGGAACTCCAAAAGGAATTCCAGAGCTCAGAGCCGCTGCGCCAGCTGGTGATGAAATGCGCTCAGCGGCGCAGCATGATCCTGTCGCAGCTCACCGCCTGCAATCGCCTGCATGAAGCCGAAGAACGCCTGGCGCGCTGGCTGCTCACGGCGCATGAACTCACCGGAACCAACAGCATTCTTCTCAATCAGGGTCTTCTGGCCGACATTCTGGGAGCGCGGCGCACCACCGTCACTCTTGCCGCCGGAGCGCTCCGGCGCCGCAGGCTCATCTCATACCGGCGCGGACACATCCAGATCCTCGACCACGCCCGCCTCAAGAAAGCCGCCTGCGAGTGCTATCACACCGTCAGCGGCCTGTTCCGTAATTACTACGGCTGACGTCGTCAAGCCACCGCTGCACCCGCCTGCTGCGCCATCGTTCTGGCCGGCAGAAACACGCGGATGCAGGCTCCTGGCATCTCTGGATCGCAGCGATCGATCACGCCGATCGAACCGCCGTGCTTCTGGACGATTCCCATGCTCACCCACAATCCCAGCCCGGTGCCCTCCGCCCCCTTCGTCGTAAAGAAAGGCTGGAAGAGCTTCTTCGCCGTTTCCGGCGAGATTCCCGGACCGCTGTCGGCGATCTCGATCACCGCGCCCGCTCCGTGCAGCTCTCCGGAGTCGGCGTGCTGCATCGTGATGCGCACCTTTCCCCTGGGCCCCGCGGCTTCAATCGCATTCACGATCAGATTGGTAAACACCTGCCGCAGTTCCGCCGGAAATCCCTGCACGGCGAGATCCCCGGTGATTGTCGTCTCCAGGCGAATCCCCTGGTGGTGCACTCTGCGGTCCAGCAGCAGCAAGACGCCTTCGATCAGCTCGCGCAGATCGATTTGGATCGGCGCACGCGGTTCCCGATACAGGCTCAGCATGGTGCGGCTGATCTGCATGGTCCGCCCCAGCTCTTGTTGTGCCAGCCGGAGAAATTCCCCGCGCCTGACGGGATCATTCTCCTGGGCCAGAAGGAAATGGAGATTCGCCACCGAGTCCAGCGGGTTATGGATTTCGTGCGCGATGCTCGCCGCCAGCCTGCCGGCGACTGCCAGCTTCTCCGACGCCACCAGCGCCGCCTGCACCTGCCGTTCTTCCGTCACATCGCGAAAGACCAGCACCACGCCGATCATCTTGTCGGCGCCGGTCATAATCGGAGCTGCACTGTCATCGATCACGTATTCGTGCCCGTCCTTCGCGACCAGGACGGTGTGATTGGCCAGTCCAACTACCTGCTTCAGCCGCCGCACCTTCTCGACCGGGTTTTCCGCCGGTTGCCGCGTCAATTCGTTGACGATGTGGAATACCTTCGCGAGCGGTTTCCCCTTCGCCTCCACCAGGCGCCAGCCGGTCAGCTTCTCCGACACAGCATTCATGAAGGTCACCGCGCCGCGTTCGTTGCAGGCGATTACTGCGTCGCCAATCGATTCCAGCGTCGTCTTGAACCATTGCTGGCTTTCGAAGAGATCGTCAGAACGTTCGGTGATTTCCGCAATCCGCCGCTGGTAGCTCGCCGATATGGCGTGGACGTGGTGGCGCGTAAACAGCGCGAGGAAAAGCCCCACCACCACCGCCGAGACCAGCAGCGACACCAGTTCTCGCCTCTGCAGCCAGCGCGCGTGATGGGAGCGCTCGGCGCGCAGATTCTCCTCGTGCTGCGCCATCTTCGCGGTCGCGATGCGGATCCCGTCCATCATCGCCTTGCCGCGTTGGTTCATCCCCGCGGCCTTCAGCGCTGCTGCATCCTGGCTCAGGACCGCATTGGCAAATCCCAGCCACTGGTTATAGCGAACATCGAGATCGTCCAGCGCCCGCGCCTGCGCGGCATCCCCGGCCAGCATGGTGCGCAGAGTTCCAAAATGAAGCTGGATGGGGCCGGCGGCCGCCTTCCAGGGATCGAGCATCACCGGATCGCCCGTCAGCTGAAATCCGCGCAGGCCCGTCTCCTGATCGATAAAGAGGTTCTGCAACTCCTGCAGCTGCGCCGTGACCTGATCGCTGTGATCGAGGGCTCTCTGCGCGACGGTTGCTGCGGCGATCTGCCATACCAGGAAGCCAGCCATCAGGATCAGCAGCACGATGGGCAGCGCGACCAACTGGCGCAGGGTCCGATTGAATTCGGGCTCCCTCACGCCATTCCCCCCATTCGCGGTCCCCTGGAACTCGCGGACCTGAGCATCAGATGCAGTTTCTCCAGCAGTTCCTGCGGCCCTTCGCCCTTCAGCAGAGTCACGTCTGCCAGTTCGACCACTTCCACAGGCAAATTGATGTAGGCAGAGAGCAACATGATGGGAACCTCGGGCCGCTCGCGTCGCATAGCTTCCGCCACGGCTCCGCCATCCATCTCAGGCATGTAATAGTCCAGCACCACGCCGTCGATCGGGTTCCCGCGGAACAGCGAGAGGCCCGTCGGACCATCTACCGCGGTCAGTACCTGATAGCCGGCGCGCTCCAGCACAGCTTTGCGGATTTCCAGACCGAGCGCTTCGTCGTCAATGCACAGAATAGTCGAAACGGACACAGATCCTGTTCACCTGCCTGACCCGGACGGCAGAAACTCGTCGCGCTCAGTGAGCGGGGTCCTGGGGTTTTTCGGCCACAACAGTTGACGGAAGTATAACACCGTGAAATCGCCGCAAACCTTTCGATTCGCAGGGCCAGGACGCCAAACTACGCGATGGACCGCAGATGAATCCGAGGCTGCGCAAGCTGCGCGAGCCGCGTCCCGCTCCCGCCCGAATTAACACAACGTTTGCAATCTCTTTGCCCCTTCAGGTTTAGGCTGATGGCGAAAGCGCCAGCCGCTGCCGGATTTCCCGGGAAAGGAACCCTTCGCTTGAGCCAGACCGTTTTCGTGCTTGAGGATGACGCCGACATTGCTCGTCTGATCCAGCATCACCTCGAAGCTGCCGGATTCCCGGCGCGCATCTATGCCACTCCCGCCAATCTCATCCCTGATGCTGAACGCCAGGCGCCCGCACTCTTCCTGCTCGACATCATGGTTCCCGGGGGCGATGGCCTCGACGTTTGCCGCCGCTTGCGCAACCACCCCGCTCTGAGCGCCATTCCGATCATCTTCGTCACCGCACGGGCCGCGGAAAACGACCGCGTTCTCGGCCTCGAACTCGGCGCCGACGACTACATCACCAAGCCTTTCGCTCCGCGCGAACTCCTCGCCCGCGTCAAAGCCGTGCTGCGCCGCTTCGAGCGGCCCTCCACTCCTTCGGCGATTGCCTTTGAGGACGTCGAGATCGATGCCAGCGCCATGCAGCTTCGCGTGCGCGGCAATCTCACTACAACGACCGCCACCGAATTCCGCCTGCTCGACTATCTCGCTCGCCATCCGGGCCGCGTTTTCAGCCGCGATCACCTCCTCGACGCCGTCTGGGGCGATGCGCGCTTTGTCACGCCACGCTCGGTCGACGTTTACGTTCGCCGCATTCGCGAGAAGATTGAGACCGATCCTGAGAATCCGCGTTATCTTAAAACCGTGCGCGGAGCCGGTTACCGTTTCGAGATCCCACGCGCCAACGAGCGTGCTGCAGTTTAGGGACACTCTCCCCGGGCACAGAAAAAGGGACCCATGACCATCCCGGAGTTATTTCTGCAGGAATTCGACGAGGAAATGCCCGGCACCCGCAAGATGCTGGAGCGCGTGCCCGAAGCCAGCTTCTCCTGGAAGCCGCACGAGCGATCGATGACCCTTGGTCGACTCGCCTCTCACATCGCCGACCTGCCCGCGCGGTGCGCCACGATCATCAACACGGAGGAATTGGTGCGCCAGCCCGGCTTCAAGCCGTGGGCCGCTGTATCCACGGCCGAACTTCTCGAGCACTTCGACGCGGCCACCATCGAATCCCGCGCCGCTCTCGCCGGCCTGCGCGACGATCAGCTCCAGGTCATGTGGACGATCAAGCTGGGCGACCGCACCATGGTGTCGCTTCCCCGCGTCATGGCCCTCCGCCGCGTCTTTATGGACCACATCATCCATCACCGTGCCCAGCTGGGAGTCTTCCTCCGCCTGCTCGACATCCCCATTCCCGGCCTGTACGGCGCTTCTGCGGACGATCAAATCAAGGCGTAAGACTGTCGTTTTGCCGATGGCTCCGGGTTGCCGCTGGACACGACAGCGCCGGACGAAGGCTGTACGCTGAACCCTGTACGCTGGATTGGACCGTGACCGGAAGAGTCTTCTCCAAACTCCTCTTCTCCTTCCTCTTCGTCCTGTGCATCGCCACGGCTATCCTCGACCTGTCCTTCCGCAACATCGTCGCGCACTCCCTGCACGAAGAAGCCCGCGTGGCTTCCCTCGGCCCCGCGCAGCAGGCCGCCGCGCTGCACATTCTGCGCCGCGACCTCTTCACCGCCTCGCTGATCTCGCTGGTCCTGGCCGCCCTTGCCTCGGCCTGGCTCGCCCATCGCATCTCTGCCCGGTTGCGCCGGATCGTCGATTTTTCCGGTCGCATTGCCAACGGTGACTTCACCGCCCGCATCGAGGAGGACACCGACGACGAAATTGGCGGGGTGGCGCGCGCTCTCGACGCCACGGCGGATCGCCTGCAGCGCTCTTTCCTGGCGCTCGAAGCCAAGCAGGTGGAGCTGACCGCCCTGCTGGACTCGATGCAGGAGGCCGTCATCGCCGTCGACGCCGCCGGTCAGGTCAGCTGGTCGAATGCCGTCATGCAGCGCATCGCCCCCAGCGCGGTCCGTCCCGGCAAAGCGCTCGTCGTCACCGTTCGCGATCCTGAGATTCTTCGCTGCGTCGAGGAGGCGTTGAGCAACCGCCGCATCGGGGCGGGCCGAGCCATCTCGGTGGTCCCTGGGCGGGCTTTCGAAGTCAGTGCTGCACCGACTCCTGATGGCGGAGCGGTCGCTGTCCTCCACGATGTCACCGAGATCGAGCGCGCCGAAAAAACCCGCCGTGATTTCATCGCCAATGTCTCCCACGAGTTGCGCACGCCTCTCACCTCCATCTCTGGCTATGTCGAAACTCTGCTGGAAGACGAGATGGAACTCCCCAACCACGCGCGCGAGTTCATGGCCATCATTCTCAAGAACGCGCGCCGCGTGAACCGGCTCACCGAGGATTTGCTTGCTCTCGCTCAGGTGGAATCCGGCGAGCACAAGCCGCGCATGCAGCCGGTTCGCGCCTCCGCTCTGGTGGCCGATGCGATCGAGTCGCTGGCCGGCATGGTCGTCGAATCGGGCGTCGCTCTTGAAGCCGGCGAAACAACCGACACCGCTGTTCTCGCAGACGTCGACGCCATGACCCAGGTCTTCGGCAATCTCATCGAGAACGCGATGAAATACGGCACCGGCGGCAAGCGCGTCGTCGTAGGCGCGCACCCCGTCGAGCATGCCGTCGAGTTCTTCGTCCAGGACTTCGGTCAGGGCATGGCGGAAGAGCATCTCAGCCGCATCTTCGAGCGCTTCTATCGCGTCGACAAAGCCCGCTCCCGCGAATCGGGCGGCACCGGTTTGGGCCTCGCCATCGTCAAGCACATCGTGCTCGCGCACGGCGGCACGATCCGCGTCGAAAGCGAACTGGGCAACGGCGCGACCTTCCTCTTCACCCTCCCGCTGGCTCCCGTTGCCGCCGCGCCCGCCCCAACCCCGGCCGTAATTCCCGACGAAACGTCGGCGACCAAAGCCGCGCGCTAGCCTGCTCCTGTCTGCTGTTCCCATAACCCGGTCACTGTTCACGAATCGCCGTTGACCGTTCGCTGGTTACGGTTCCCTGTTCTCTCGCTGAACGCTATCCGCGATCCGCGGTACCCTATCCTCATGCGCACCGTTCATGCTGTCTGCTCGCATGATTGCCCGGATTCCTGCGGGCTCCTCGTCACCATCGACGACGCCGGACGCGCCACCCAGCTTCGCGGCGACCCGAAGCACCCCGTGACCCGCGGCTTTCTTTGCGGCAAGGTCGCAAAATACCTCGACCGCGTTTACTCGCCTGACCGCCTTCTCTACCCCATGCGCCGCCGCGCAGGCGTTCCCAAAGCCTCTCTCCCGCACGGTCAGGAATCGGAATCCTTCGAGCGCTTCTCCTGGGACGAAGCCCTCGATACCATCGCCGCGCGTCTCGCCGCCATCGCTCAGGAGCACGGTCCCGAATCGATCCTCCCTTACTCCTACGCCGGCACTATCGGCCAGCTCGGCTATGGCTCGATGGATCGACGCTTCTTCCATCGGCTCGGCGCCTCGCAGCTCGATCGCACCATCTGCTCGGAGACCGGAGGCCAGGCGCTGCTTTCCGTCTACGGCCGCAAGCTCGGCACGGACACCGAGGCTTTTGCGCAGGCGAAGCTGATCATCGCGTGGGCTGCCAACATCCACGGCAACAACATCCATCTCTGGCCCTTCGTCGAAGAAGCGCGCCGCAATGGGGGGAGGCTGGTTGTCCTCGATCCCTACGCCACCCGCACCGCGCGGGCCGCCGACTGGCATATCCCGATCAACCCCGGCACCGACTCCGGCCTCGCGCTGGGCATGATGCACATCATCGTCCGCGATCGCCTCTTCGACCAGGACTACGTCTCCCGCTGGACCTGCGGATTCGATCAACTTTGCAGGCGCATCGCCGAATATCCGCCGGACCGCGTTTCCTCGCTCACCGGCATTCCTATTGCCGACATCGAGCGCCTTGCGCGCGACTACGCGACCACGACTCCGGCGGTCATTCGCGTAAATTACGGCGTGCAGCGCTGCGACAACGGCGGTGCTGCTACCCGCGCCATTTGCATGCTGCCCGCGCTCACCGGTGCGTGGAAACACTACGGTGGCGGTCTCCAGCTCTCCACCAGCGGGGCTTTCAAGTGGGACAGCGCGGCTCTGCAGCGGCCTGACCTGATGCTCTCCAGCCCCCTCGGCCACCCCGCCCGCGTCGTGAATATGTCGGTCCTCGGCCACGCGCTTACCGAACTCGGCAGCGAACTCGGCGAGGGTCCACGCGTCCACGCTCTCTTTGTCTACAACTCCAATCCTGCTGCCGTGGCTCCCGAGCAGAACTCCGTCCTGAGCGGCCTTGCCCGTCCCGACCTCTTCACCGTCGTGCACGAGCAGTTCTTCACCGACACAGCCGACTATGCCGACATCGTCCTGCCCGCCACTACGTTTCTCGAGCACAAGGACGTCCAGGGCGCCTACGGCCACTACTATGTGCAGCTTTCCGAACAGGCCATCGCCCCGCTAGGTGAAGCGCGTTCCAACGTCTGGCTTTTCTCTCAGCTCGCGCAGCGCATGGGGTTCGCCGAGGCCTGCTTCCGCGACACGCCAGAGGAGCTTATCGCCCAGACGCTCCGCGACGGCGATCCCGAGCACCAGCATCCGTGGATGGCCGGCATTACGGCCGAGACCCTGCAAAGCGCCGGTGGCGCGGAGCGGCTGAAATTCCCGGAGAAGCGGGGGGAGCAGCCATTCCTGCCCTTCGCTGAAGGTCCTTTTGACACGCCCAGCGGTCTTATCGAGTTCTACTCCGGCACGCTCGCGGCGCAGGGCCTCGATCCGATGCCCGCCTTTGTTCCTGCTCCCGAATCACGTCACACTGCAGTCAGCGATCGCTTCCCGCTTGAATTTCTGGCACGTAAGGCCGACAACTACATGAACTCGACCTTTCCCAACCTCTCCGGTCATCGACAGATGGAATCCGCCTTCAATGGCGTGCTTGAAATCCATGCCGACGATGCCTCTGCACGCGGCATCGCGGACGGCGACCTGGTCGACGTCTTCAACGACCGCGGCAGCATTGCGCTGCGCGCTCACGTCAACGGCAGCGTGCGTCCGGGCGTTGTTGCGGCACGCCTCAACTGGAACAAGCTCTCCGAGGGCGGCCACAATGTGAATCTGCTCACCTCGCAGCGGCTCAACGATCTCGCTGGTGGGCCCACGTTTTATTCCGTTCTCGTTGACGTTCGTGCCGCTGCTGCGTCCCACCAAAATCGAAGCCATCTTCGATAAACTGAACCCAATTTCTCCCCGCCTTCATCCTGAGCAGGCGCAGTCCTGCGGGAAGGGAGATGAGGATGATGTTGCCATCGATGATCTCGCCGGATTTCACTGCCAACACTGCAGTCCGTATCCGCTTCTGGCCGCCGGCGGGCGCCGCCATCGGCGCGCATCCCGCTGATATAATCGCCTTTTCCCAAAGAACGGCCCGATTTTGAGCAGTGAGGGTGTGCCTATTTCTTCCGTGAACTTCTGGAGCGCTGGCTCCCCGCACGTACCATGCAGGAATCTGCGCCGCCTCCTGAGGCGCTCTCTGATTCTGATTCTTCTGCTGGCTCCGGTCCTTCCCGCTGCGCGGCTGAGGGCCCAGGCCTCGGCAACCGCCTCCTCCAGCGATGTGGGGCAGAAGATCATCGAGATTCGTGTTATTGGCAGTCGCCGCATCCCCAAGGAAACCGTTCAGGCGCGCATGTTCAGCCACCCGAACGATACGTACGATCCCCTCACGGTGGAGCGCGACTTCAACTCTCTGTGGAACACCGGCTACTTCGAAGACGTTCGCATCGAAAAAGAAGAGACGCCGCAGGGCATCATCCTCGACGTCTACGTCCGTGAGAAGCCCACCATCCGCGACATCACCTACAAGGGGCTGAACTCGGTCACTGAATCCGATGTGCTCGATCGGTTCAAAAAGGAAAAAGTCGGCCTTTCGCAGGAGAGCCAGTACGATCCGGCCCGCATCGCCAAAGCGGTGACTGTGATCAAAGAGATGCTCGCCGAGCACGGCCATCAGTTCGCCACCGTGCGTCCCGAAGTGCGGACCATTCCCCCGGCCTCGGTGCAGCTCATCTTCCAGATCAAGGAAGGCCCCACCGTTAAAGTCGGCAGGATCAGCTTTTCCGGCAATCGCCATGTGAGCTCGCGCCTTCTGCGCGAGTCCATGCGCAACCTCCGCCCTATCGGCGTGCCGCACTCCATTATTCTGGAGAACCTGTTCGCCCGCACCTACGATGCCACCAAGCTCGATGAGGACACGGAGCGTGTTCGCCAGGCCTATCGCGATCGCGGTTATCTGCGCGGCGGTCCCGTCGGCTCGACCGAAACGAAGATCCGCAACGAATCCGGCCTCTCCCTCCTCACCTTCCGCCCGCGCAAGGGCAAGCGCATCGACATTCACATGAACATCGAGGAAGGGGAGCGCTACCGCCTGGCCGGCATCAACTTCACCGGTCTTCAGCCGGGGCAAAATCCCAAAGCCATCCGCGCCATCTTCACGCAGAAAGACGGCTCCATCTTCAACCTCACGATTTTCCAGAAAGACCTCGATAATCTGCGCAAGGCATACAGCCAGAATGGCTTCATCAATTTCAGCCCGGTTCCGAATCCCACCTTCGACGACGTCCACCACACCGTGACGTGGGATATCGACATCGACCAGGGCAAGCAGTTCACCGTCTCCCACATCGAGTTTCAGGGCAACACGGTCACGCGCGACTTCGTGATCCGCCGCGAACTCCTTCTCCAGGAAGGCCAGGTCTATAACAGCCACCTGTGGGAGCTCAGTCTCCTGCGTCTCAATCAGCTCGACTACTTCAATCCGCTGCGCGTGGAGCAGGATTCGGAAACGCACCAGAACACGGAGAACGGCACCGTCGACCTCCTGCTCAAGGTTCAGGAGAAAGGCAAGAACTCCATCGGACTGAACGGCGGTGTCAGCGGGCTCTCCGGCGCTTTCCTCGGCCTGAACTACCAGACCAATAACTTCCTCGGACTCGGCGAAACCCTCAGCGTTCAGGCCAACGCGGGCAGCCTGGCGCGCAATCTGCTCTTTGCCTTCAACGAGCCCTACTTCCGCAACAAGCCGCTGAATATCGGATTCCAGGTCTTCGACCGCAAGACCGACTACAACGCCTCCAAGAGCTATTCGCTCTCCGGCAATGTCAGCGGGAACGAAAGTTCGGCCATCTCTTCACTGCTCCAGAACTACAACCAGGGCGAGAAGGGCTTCAATCTTTCCGCCAGCTATCCGATCCGGCACTTCAACCTTTTCGGCTTCTCCCGGGTCGGCGCGACCTATGCCTGGGACAGCTCCTCGGTTCGCGCATTCAGCCAGGCCTCCAGCAATCTCTTCCAGACCCTCGCCTTCCGCAGCGGCATTCAGGGCCAGAATGCGCTGGAGGGCATCATCACCAGCTCGGCGATGTTCAGCTACAACTCCAGCAACATCGACAGCAATTACCTGCCGCACAAGGGCCAGTCGCTGGCCGCCACGGTGCAGCTGGCCGGCATTTGGGGCAGCGTCCGCTACGTTCGGCCGGTAGTGGAATACAAGCGCTATACCCCGATGAAAGGCCTGTGGTTCAACCCTGCCGGCCGCAACACCCTGGGTATGCGGCTGCAGGCGATCTACATCACGGGCTTTAGCGGCGACGTGGCGCCACCCTTCGATCGTCCCTCCGCCGGCGGCGAAGCCGACATTCGCGGTTTCGATGTTCGCACCATCACGCCTTACGGTTTCGTGCCCACGCGCGTCCTCTTCGATCTCACCAACCCAGACGGCTCGATCGTCCCGCGCGATCCCACCAATCCGAGCCTCGGCCCCATTCAGGTGCCGCTGCCGGTCTACGGCATCGCCACCATCGGTGGCGACAGCAGCTTCACCGGGAATCTGCAGTACATGATTCCCATTTACGGACACACGGTCGGCTTCAATTTCTTCAATGACTTCGGCATGGATATGGCTATCAACAGAAACCAGCTCCGCCAGAGTCCCGAAGGTATCGACGCGCTCAACTCGCCGCTCTACGGCTGCCCCAACTACGTCAATGGAACCTGCCAGGGCGGGCAGCAGATTGCCTTCGACCGGATCATCGAGCCCATTCACGGCACGAACTACGTTCCCCGTGACTCGGCCGGCGGCGAACTCGATGTCATGATGCCGATCATCAACGCGCCGTTCCGGATCTACTACGCCGTCAATCCCCTCAAGCTCTTTACCAGCTTCTCTCGTCCGAATCTGATCACCCGCAGCATGTTCCCCGCGGGAGGAGCGGGCGATTACTCCTACTCTTTGGCCGAAGAGTTTTATAACGGGCTCTACGTCCTGCGTGAGCCCAGCAAGACATTCCGGCTCACAGTCGCCACCACGTTCTAGAGCCAAAGAAGCGGTTCGCAGATCAAGCGGTCGGCCAAGGGTCCGGTCTGCAAAAAACCGGTCAGCTCAGCTGACCGCTTCCCAGCTCTACTGGAGCGTTGACGACCCCTCCCCACCGCCCTATAATTTGCCCAGGTTCCTGAGAAAATCTCTCTGTCCGCGTCTTGCATTCCGGGCGAGATTCCAGCCCGGTCCCGCTCCCGTAATTCAAGGAACCGGAATTCCTGAGAGCGAGGAATGCGGGCTAAGCCACCCAGGCAACCGAAGGAGTTCTTGATTTCCATGAAGCGTTCGTTGTCACTCGTTTGCGTGCTCGCGTCCGGAATGGGCGTTGCAGCCATTGCCCAGGCCGCTCCGGCGAAATCGGATCCGGCACCTTCCGCCCCAGTCGCCATCACCGGCGCCAACAAAATTGCCATCATCCAGTTCCAGGGTTGCGTCACGCAGACCAATGAGTTTCAGCGGGACATCGCCGATCTCCGCAAGAAGTACCAGCCCCAGGAATCGAAGCTCCAGGCTGACAACCAGGAAATCGAGACCCTGAAGAAGCAGCTTCAGGATGGCGGGTCCACGATCAGCGATGTCGAGCGCGAAACCAAAATGCGCTCCATCGACGACAAGACCAAGCAACTCCAGCGCTCTGCCCAGGACCTCCAGAGCAACGAGCAGCAGGATGGTCAGGAGACCTTCAACCAGGTCGCCAACAAGGTCGGCGAGGTGATGGTTTCCTACGCTCAGGGCCAGGGGTTCAACCTGATCCTCGATGCTGGACAGCAGGGCAGCACCGTTCTTTGGGCGGCTCAGTCGACCGACATAACCAAAGCCGTGATCGACGCCTACAATGCCAAGTCCGGGATTCCCGCACCGCCTCCGTCTGTCCCCTCGGCGCCGGCTCCGCGCTCCACTCCTGGAACCCGCACACCCGCCACCACCCCGCACCCGTAATTCGTCAGACGAGTCGAGGGCCTTTCCTTCGAGGAAAGGCCCCTCGTCCTCTCATCCGAATGGCCGTGCTGTCCTGTGGAAATTTCTGTGGAAGATTTCCTGCCGTGAGGGCCTTAACTACCTCGCCACCCTGCGTTCAACAACGAGAAACCTCTGGCGTGAAGCTATCTGCCTTCAGTTCAACAAATTGCGAGACTCCCAGAAAGTTACTCCCATCCGTAACCCCTCAAAATGCGACCTTTTTGGTTTTCCACAAAACCGCGTGAACTCAGCGTGAACGCAGGCTCTTCTTGCAATCGGCCGCAGGGACTGCCGGGCTTAGCGGATAATCCCTCGCTGCGAGGCTTTCACGAACTCCACGAGATAGCGCACATCGTCCGACTCCACGCCCTCGGCGCTTAGTTTCTCCACCGCCTGAGCTGTGTTCATCTTTGCAGCGGTCAGCAGCCGAAATGCGTGATGCAGGGCCCGCACCCTCGTCCGATCGAAGCCGCGCCGCTCCAGCCCGACCTTGTTCATTCCAAACGCGTGCACTTCGCGGGTCGCCGAGGTCAGCGAATACGGCAGCACGTCCTGGGTGATGACGGTCCCGCCTCCGATATACGCATATTTACCGATCCGACAGAACTGGTGGACCGGGCACAGTGCCCCCACGGTCGCGTAGTCCTCCACGATCACGTGTCCGGCCAGCGTTGCGCTGTTGGCCAGGATACATTCGTTGCCGATGATGCTGTCGTGACCAATATGGGCGTAGGCCATGATGAGGCAGCCGCTGCCGATCCGCGTTGCCCCGCCGCCGCCCACCGTTCCCCGCGAAATCGTTACGCACTCGCGAATTGCATTGTCATTGCCCAGCGTGACGCTCGTCGCTTCGCCCTTGTATTTCAGATCCTGCGGCGATACTCCGACGCACGCGAACGAGAAAAACTTGTTTCGCGCCCCCGCCGTCAGATGGCCATCGAGCACGACGTGCGAAATCAATTCGCAGCCTTCGCCCAGCACCACGTTCGGTCCCACCGTGCACCAGGGGCCAACCGTACACGATTCCGGAACCACTGCACCCGCGGCGACAACGGCAGTGGGATGGACGCTCACTCGCGGCTCACCGCTTCGCTTATCAGGGCCGGTTCAGGAACCGCCGCAGTGCTCGCCGGTTTCGGCGTTCGTGCGACCAGCGCGCACATCACGATCGCCTCGCAGGCCAGCTTGCCGTCGACGGTGGCCGCGCCTTCCAGTTTGGCGTAGCGTGGCCTGAAATTGAGCACCTTCACCTCGATCCGCAGCTGGTCCCCGGGCACGACGGGGTTGCGGAACTTGGCCCGCTCGATTCCGGTGAAGACCATCAGGCTGTTGCGGGGATCGGGAACCTCCGGCATCAGCAAGGTCCCGCCCGCCTGTGCAATCGCCTCCACCACCAGCGCTCCGGGCATGATCGGGTAGCCGGGAAAATGCCCCTGAAAGAACGGCTCATTGATCGTCACGTTCTTGATGGCGACAATCCGCTTTTTCCGCTCGATCTCCACCACTCGGTCGATCAGCAGGAATGGGTAGCGATGCGGCAAAATGCTCATGATCTCGTGAACCTCGAGCACCTGCCGCCCTTCCAGAATGTTGTCGGCGTTCTCCATCTTTAGCAGGGCCGATTATAAATGGAGCCACCGGCGATGAAGCGGTCAGCGGGAGTCCGGTAGCAAAGGCGGGGCCAGCGGCGAAAGTCATCGTCACCCACTGAATCGTGTTCGCTGTTCGCTCTTCTTCCCGGTGATCGCTTCTGCGCGGTCTTCAAAACAACGCCAGCAGCGCCAGTCCCAGCGCCACCGGCATTGCAACGATCCCGATCTTCAGGAACTCCCATCCCGTAATCTCCGCCTTCTCGCGCCGCAGCGCGATCAACCACAGGATGGTCGCCAGCGATCCGGTCACCGAGAGATTGGGACCCAGGTCGACCCCAATCAGCACCGCGTGCGCCAGCAGCCCGTGCTGCCCCATCTGCTGCAGTCCGGTCCCGGCCGCCAAGCCTGCGGGCAGGTTGTTCATCAGGTTGCAAAGCACCGCAATACCGAAACCACCGCAGAACTTCCCCACTCCGTCGGGTGCGGCCGCCAGCCAGGCCAGCGCGGCCTTCGTCAGCCGCATCATCCCCGCACGATTCAAAGCCTCCACCAGCATGAACAGCCCCGCCACCAGCGGCAGCACGCCCCAGGCCACGTTGCGCACCGCGTTCTTCGGCGCGTTTCGATCCCGCGTGGCCACCAGGAGCAGCGCCACAATGCCCGCCCCAAAGGTCGGCGCGCCCAGCGGCAAATCCATCGCCGACGCTACCAGCAGACCGGCTGCGGCGATCCCGATCCCCGCCAGCGCCAGCCACCCCGCGCTCTGCATCCGGTAGGGTTCACCCACCTCCGCCGCTTCGCTCGCCAGTTCCCTCCGCGTCAGCCAACGCAAACACGCAAACGTCGCCACCATAGCCGCAAGCGACGGCAACAGGAACATCCGCATCCACACGCCGAGCCGTGGTAGCTGGGTTCCGTACACTACCAGGTTCGCAGGGTTTGCGATCGGCAGCAGAAAACTCGCCGCATTCGCCACCAGCGCACACGCCAGCAAATGAGGGCGCGGATTCACTTTCGCACGGCGAACGGCCGCCAGGACCGCCGGTGTCAGCACGACCGCTGTCGCATCGTTCGAGAGCAGTGCCGTGACCGCGACCCCCACTCCATAGACCCAGAGGAACAACCGGCTCGCCGAACTCTGGGCGTGGTGCACGGCAAGATCTGCCACCCAGTCGAAGACCCCCTCTTCCCGCGCCAACTCCGCCAGCAGCATCATTCCGGTCAGGAACAGATACACATCGACGCCCTCGCGGATGGCATGGAGCGCCCCGCCCAGCGGCAGTAATCGTGTTGCCACCAGCAACACCGCTCCGCCGCCGATCCATACCCATTCCGGAAGCCCGCGCGGACGCACCAGCATCAGGGCGATGCTGGCCAGAGAGATGACCCAGATCAGGATGGAGGACATGAACAGTTCTTAGTCGGCGGGCCCGAATACTCGCGACAGTGGGATGCTCTCGCATTACACTAAATCGGGCCTACCCCCTAATATGGCCTTTTTTGCGCTGGCGGACCACGCACCGCCAGACGCTGGAGTCAGAACAATGCCCGCATCCGAGCGGCTGTATTACGCCGATTCTTTCCTCAGGTCCTTTCCCGCTGCCGTTGCCGACGTCCGTGAGCTGTCCCGCGCCGAAGGCGAATCCGTCTGGCAGATCGCCCTCGATCGTACTGCGTTTTATCCCACCAGCGGTGGTCAGCCCTTCGATACCGGCAGCCTGCGTGCCATTTCGGCCGGAGGTGCCTCCCTCGATATCCCCGTCGATTCCGTTGAGGAAGACGAGCACGGCCAGGTCTGGCACTTCGTCCGCAAGCCTCTCGCCGTCGGCGCCCGCGTCGAGGGCCATATCGACTGGCAACGACGCCTGGATCACATGCAGCAGCACACCGGCCAGCACCTGCTCTCGGCCATCTTTCTGCGCGAACTCAGCGCTCCGACGATTTCTTTCCATCTCGGGGACGCGGTGTCCACTATCGATCTCGCCGGCGGGCCGATCGCTCCGCACAGCCTCGAGCGCGTCGAGCGTCTCTGCAACGAAATCGTCGCCGAAGATCGCCCCGTCTCGGCCCGCCACGTCTCTCGTGCCGAAGCCGAGTCCATGCTGGCGGCCGGTGAGCTGCGCAAGCTTCCTGAGCGCTCCGGCGACATCCGTCTGATCGAAATCGAGGGCATCGACCGCAATGCCTGCGGTGGAACCCACCTTCACTCCACCGGCCAGATTGGCGGCGTGCTGCTGCGCGGCACGGAAAAAGTCAGCCGCGGCGTTCGTGTCCAGTTCGTGTGCGGTCTGCGAGCCGTCCGCACCGCGCGCGCCGATGCCGCTGTCCTCGGCCAGCTCACGTCCGGGCTCTCGGCCGCACCGGCCGACATTCCAGCTGCCGTCGAGCGCCTCAGAACCGACGCCAAAGCCGCGGCCAAAGATCGCCAGCGTCTTCGCGAAGAGTTAGCCGATTACCACGCTGCACGCCTGGCGGTGGAAGTCCCCATTGAAAACCGCCTGCGCATCGTCGACCGTGCCTGGAAGGATCGCGATCCGGAATATTGCCGCCTCCTTGCCTCGCGCCTGACTGCGGCAGCGCCCTCGACGATCGTGCTCTTCTTTTCCGAAGGCGCGAATCCGGCCTCCGTCGTCCTCGCGCGCAGCCTCGATTTCACCTTCGATTGCGGCCGCCTCCTCAAAGAGGTCCTCTCGCAGCTCGGTCTCCGTGGAGGAGGCTCCGCGGACTTCGCCCACGGCGAAGTCCCCTTGGAGCAACTCTCCTCTTTGCGGGCTTCGCTCGTCTCCGCAGCCCACGAGGCCGCCACGGCTGAAAGGCACTAACGCTTCACAGAACCGATCAGTCGTCTTCGCCAAGCGCAAAGTAGCCCTTGCGCGCCTGTACCTTCAGATCGCCGTCCTGATCGTGGCAGGCAATGTCGATCCTGCGGAATCGCCCGTCCATCGACTTGTTCACCGGAACGTATTGTGCGACGTACTGCGTCCGCAACTCCTGCTCGATCTGATCGAACGCGTCTTCGAGCTTCTTGCCGTTATTGCCGACGTTGATGACACGGCCCCCCGTCGCCTCGGTCAGCTGCTTCATCTGCGCGTCGCCTGTGTAACCCAGCCCGAATCCGCCGCTGAAATAGAAGCCGCGGTCCGCAATCATGATCACGTAGATGATGGCGTTCGCATTCTCCGCCGCCTCAATCGCCTGCTTCGGCTTGGTCTCGCTGCCCTGATCCTCGCCGTCCGTCAGCAGGATCAGCGCCTTCCGCCCCGTTTCCGTGCGCATCTTGTTGTTCGAAGCCAGATAGACCGCGTCATAGAGCAGAGTTCCCTTGGGATCCCCGACCGTCGGCACGGGGCCCTGGCCGATTCCCGGCACTCCCACCGATCCGCCACCAGCAGCCGTGTTGATCTGCACTTTGTTGATGGCGCGGTCCAGTTGCCGGGTGTCGTTCGTGTAATCCTGCTCGAGGTTCACGCCCACGTCGAAGCTCAGGAGAAAGGCCTCATCCTTCGGCCGCAGAATCCGTTTCAGGAACGCGGCCCCTGACTGTTGCTCCAAAGGCAGAACGTTCTGCTGGCTGCCGCTGGTGTCGATCAGGATCCCCAGCGTCAGCGGCTGGTTGGCTTCGGCCACGAAGCTGGTCAGCTTCTGCGGTTCCTTGTCCTCGAAGACCGAGCAGTCATTTTTCGTCAGGAAAGGGATCAGCGAGTTTTTCTTGTCCCGAACGGTGAAGTATTCGCTCACCAAGTTCGACGTCACCTTCAGCGTTTCTTTGGGCGATTCCTCGGTAGCCGAATTGTCCGCCGGAATGTTGCTGGTGGGCGGCGCGTCGGGTGACGGAGCCGACTGCCCCCACGTCAGAGGGATAGCAGTTCCGACCAGCAGGAGGGGGAAGATCAGGACTCGCAGCCTGCGCACGGCAGTTTCTCCTTAGGCTTAGACGGAGCGGTTCGGCGATGGGTTATTGGAAACAGAGGCTTCTCGCTCTGTTAATCTTGAGCATACGCCTGAAGGGTCCGAGCGTTCGACGGCGCATCTAAAGATGGTAAGTGTTTTGCGGATCGTCTCCGGACCGGCGGACAAGCCAACACGAGAACAACGGGCGAGGTCCGGAGCAATTTTGCAGGGGTTCTTTTGCAAGGATCAGGGGGTTTCAGCGTGATGCGGGCAGTTCGGCTTAGCGCTTTCTTCATTGTCTTACCGGCGGCTCTTGCCGTTTGCGCCTTCAGCCAACAGCCGCAGAATGTGCCCGATGCGCCTGTCCCGCACGCCGCGGATCAGAGTCAGACCGCGCCTCCCAACGCCCCCACCCCGCAGTCCCAGTCTTCGACGCCGCTCCCCGATCTCCGCGGCCAGATCGCTCCCGGGAAGGGCACCAATCCCGACGAACAGGGCGCCGCAGCGGCCGGCCAGCCCGCACCCAAAATAGAGAACGGCACCGTGGGCCAGCAGACCCCGAAGCCTGACGCCGTTCAGCAGACGCCGCCCACCATCGGCACCCCCGGAGAGGAACCGACCGCGCCTCCGCCCAGCCAGGGTCCCGTGCCGACGATCAGCGTTGGCGTCACCGCCGTAGAAGTTCCCGTCACCGTCAAGGACAAGCACGGCAAGGAACTCCCTGGCCTGCCGTGGTGGCGCTTCCGCGTTTATGAGGACGGCATCCAGCAGCGCATCGCCTGGTTCTCGACCGACGCCTATCCGCTCTCGGTCGCCTTTGTCATCGACGCCACGCTGCCCTCCGACATCATGGGGAAGGTGAACCGCAGCCTTTCGGTGGTGAGCAACGGGCTGACTCCCGCCGATACGGTTTCGGTCATCACCTATGCCGGAACCGGTCCGCAGATGGTGACCGACTTTACCGCGGCTCAGGGGACGCGGCTGGTCGCCGCCATGGATCTGGCGAAGAGACCCGGCGAACAGCCGGGCGTTCCTATCGTGGATGGCCCTTTCGCCGGAGGCCCCAAGGTCAATGGCCTTTCTGCCGATCCAACTCTCGACACGCAGCGCGGCAATTCCAGCGGCGTCCTGCAGCTGCCGAAAGAGGTCCACCCGCTCAACGACGCCATTCTCTACGCCGCTGAGCAACTGGCCAGCCAGCCCCGCGGGCGCCGCCGCGTGATCTACGTCATCAGCGACGGCAAGAACTCCCGCAGCAAGGCCAACTACAAGGAAGTCGTGCAGTATCTGCTCGCCAACAACATCACGGTGTACGGCACCAACGTCGGCGACGCGGCGCTGTGGGGCATCGGCTATCTGGACCGC
>Ga0335072_10000786_pt1 | contig 56382 bp, 52 predicted proteins | sample Lox_Sample_21_FD_206725 | JGI IMG/M metagenome (GOLD analysis project Ga0335072, IMG submission 206725) | Soil microbial communities from Loxahatchee National Wildlife Refuge, Florida, United States - Lox_Sample_2.1 | ecosystem: Environmental > Terrestrial > Soil > Wetlands | place: USA...
TATCAATTACCCAGGAATACACACAAAATACTTTAGCATGACTCTCACTGATGGGAAGCAAGTACCTGGCTGCTCTTGCATTGCCAATTCCGATCTCAATGCTTCCAGCACTCCCGTCACCTGCACTCATAGTACTCCTCAACATGATCCACGACATATCTGTGTTGTCGGCGCAGGAATCGCTGGCTTGAGATGTGCTGCGGTCCTGCATGAGAATGGGATCCGTGTCACCATCCTTGAGGCTAGAGACCGAATGGGAGGAAGAGTATGTTGACCAGTCATGCCTGTACTTCTCCTACCCATCGAAATGACCGCAATATCTCTGATGGCATCTTCATAGATATGCCAAAATGACAAACTAGGCTATCCTATTGATTTGTATGGAAACCGGTCAATTTGAGCCTCCCTTTCGTCTCTGCTTCTGCACCTGTGCTCAGTCTTAGGTATTTTTTAGGGGACCGCAATGGATTCACACATCCGGCAGTAACCCGATATTAGACATCGCCACTAAAACAGCTACCCCTTTGCACTCCTGGAACGAGAAGATTAATTTGTACGATAGATCTGGTAATCTCGTCGACAACGCCAAAGCCATCTCCATCTCAGACCTCCGGTGGAGCATAATCGAAGAGGCCTTCGAGTATAGTATCCAGAACAAGACGACGATATCTACGACCGAGAGCCTGTATGACTTCTTTATGGGAAAGGCGAAGGAAGCCCTTCCTGAGAGGGTAGATCGGGAACTTCTGCTTGGTATGGCAGAGATGTGGGGTGATTACATTGGTGATCCAATCCAACGACAAAGCTTGAGGTTCGCATGGATGGAAGAGTGCTGTGGTGGCGGTAAGGCGTTCAATTACTGTCTAAAACGCTCAAAGATTGACAATCCGAGTTAGAAGAACTGATCGTCGCAAGTACTTACGCTGGCATTCTTGACGAGATCAAGAAGATTCCAATCTCTACCGCTGAGATAAAACTAGGGAAGAAAGTCACTCATGTTGAAACCCAACAGCCTTGTACAGGAGCTGGTGGCGTGAACGTAGTCACGGATGATGGCTGTAGGCAAACTTTCGACGGCATTGTCATGACCACGCCGCTGGGCTGGTTGAAGCGGAATAAGGAGGGATTCACGCCTAGTCTCGATAGACGGTTGCTGGATGCAATCGATTCGATTTCAGTTGGCCATCTCGAGAAGGTAAGCGCCTGACCTACAAAAATTATCATCAAGAGTGTCAAACCAACGCCATGGAAGGTCTACATCAAATTTCCCCACGCTTACTGGGAAGGCTCGCCATCTCGGCCAACTCAAAACTCCGCCACCCCTCCAATTTCCAAAAGCCCCGAAGATGATTTCCCCGGCTATACGAACTGGATAAGTCCAAAGTACGCAGCCAGCACTAACCCTAACGCGTGGCCGCAAGAGGCGTATAACCTTGCCGCCTTCGCCGCTCCTCACTCCCATCCTACCCTGCTCTTCTACATGTACGGAGACCAATCGGCCTACATCATCGATCTGGTGCATGGCATGTCAACGTCAAAGCACCTCGAAACCCTCAGCAAATTCTTCCACCCATATTACTCCCGCCTGCCACACTACGACGAAAAGAACCCTGATTGCCATCCGGCGGCGATCGTATCCACAGAGTGGTATAAAGATGAGCTCGCTGGCTTTGGAAGCTATTGCAACTTTCAGGTGGGCATGGCCGACGCGGACGGAGATGTTGAGGCACTGAGGCATGGATGCCCAGAGAGAAGGTTGTGGTTTGCCGGCGAGCATGCTGCACCGTTTGATGAACTGGGCACCGCCACAGGAGCATACCTATCCGGGGAGGGAGCGGCAAAGAGTGTCGTTCAGACTCTCGCAAGAATTGGTGGTTCTGCAGACCTAGGTGGCTTCGCTGAAACTGATACGTCTGCCTCAAATTGTGCCTTCTAGTACCTTTCAGCAGCCTTACATATACCAACCCGCTCGGGTCCTCCGACCACTATGCGCCTATCATTCCTCCACGAAAGACTAGCTTCAGTATCATATCCGTCTACTGACTAGGGAGAATTCTTGCAGTTCTCTGCCGCGTCTCCCCGTTGCGGTAATTCAGCCTTTTTGCCCGTCCACGTCACATGGGGCCGCCATGGGGAGAAGTCGGCAGACGTGCTACCTTACAAGCGAGACGGGTTGGCGTACCACAAATTCAAATCAAAAATGACTCAACCAGGCTCCGAAGATCCCATAAAGCGTGCAGGGACATGACTACAGATCATTCACTGATGAATTGATGGATACATATGCATTTGCTAGGTATGTCCGGCGCGGTAATGGGAATGACAGTTGAAAAAAGTCCTCGCTGCCCGAAATAATTCTCATCCACAAAATCTCCCGGAGAAATAGATGCTTGCCCTTTGCAAACCCATCGCGACGAGAATATTCAAAACCGCAATCTGGTGTCCCTCTCCATCAAATGAACATAATCGGGGCCCAAGGTCAGGCACTCTCTGGGTCATTTTCAACGCCCTTTATGTTCGTTTACCTTATCCTGTTGTCTTACCCCTCCTCCATCGCCCTCCTTGTCATCTCTTCCTCAATCATCATAACCAGTGTTCTGTGTCCTTTATTTCTTGCTAAGCTCAGCGGAGTGTCCTGGTCAACGTCTCGGTGATCTAGCGTGGCGCCATGACTCATCAAAACTCTTGCTACTTCAGCGTGACCACCGTATGCCGCCATTGACATAGCTGTCCAGCCCCACTTGTCTTTGGTGTTGACGTCGACCCCGACACTGAGAAGACGCTCTACTTCCTCTGCATTGCCATCACTTGCTGCTTGAATGATTTTCTGATCGGACTTCAAAAGCTTGTGGATCAAGGTATTGAGTTGGGAAGACTTCCGCCGCTTGGTGGTCGGTACCAGAGATGGTGGGACATCTGGCTCCTGACCTGTCTCATCGCGGAGCTCAAGCCATTTGGCATCAAAGACTTGGTTAGCAAGCGTTGGTTGAGAAGCCAAGAACATTTCCCGCCTAGCATCGAGGCTAGTATTGACCAGCGTCGGCTCTAAAGACAGTCGCGTGGAGAGACCGGACATTCCCTCTCCAGATTCCGAAGGCGGGAACAGCGGAGCAGACGCAATCTCCAATGACAATGGCTGCAGCTGTGGCAGAGTTGCCACCGATCCCGTGGGTGTGCCGTGAACCAGATTGGGGTCTTCATCCATTGCCCCGGCCTCCATGGCGGCTTGGAGCCAGGTCTTGACGTACTCTTGGTGCTCATCGATAGCCAGAGGCGGTACTCCTACGTCCTCCAGTTCACGCTTGATTTCGGCCCAGTCATCTAATGTATCTAGAGTCGCCCCGGTCCTGGATGAAAGAACAGAGCCCTGGCGATAGCCGGCACGATGTTCAGCCGCGTACTTATGTAACTTTTTCTCGAGCCTCGCGAGGCCGGTGCTGTCCCGCATGGTCAGTGCCAATGCTTTTTAAGAGGGTACCACGCCAGGACGGAGCAATGCATCACTCACTGATGAATGCCTTGGCTCAATGCACCTAGTGTCGCTGTATGAGATATCATTCGGCTCCTTATATCAGCTGTGTCTTTCAGTCCGAAGTTCAGTCGATCCCACACCCGCTGGTTCTGCGTATTCATTGACTCGTAAGACCCAAGAAGCTTTTCTAGGTCTTGGAGCGCTTTCTCACACTCCTCGATCGCAAGTTTGAGTCGCTCCTCCCGTGTCGGGCTCAAAGGCTGGTTCTCCTCAATCGCTTCTTTCGTCTCGTCCAGCACCACCTTGAGATTTGAAACTTCGCCCGATATCCTCTGGAATTGGTCGGACGAGTCTCGGCAGGCCTTGTAGCATCGCCACGCCAGTGCCGAGAGCGCAATGATATCGCTAGGACTAAAGCCGATACTCATCTTCCACGACCCAATGGGGACCAGTTGAAGTGGATTAGGCTCTTTCCATGATGTAGGCGCTGATTTCGCCCCTTTAGAAATTGGCTAGTGTAAGCGGTGCTCTCTACCTATAAATGTGCTGCGACCTTAAGGACTTGAGCCACTGTCCACAAAGTTGATGCACGAAAACTTCTTTTCGAAGTTCTTGCGGCTCAACGTCTGCCGCAAGTTACTGCATGAGGGGTTTTAACGGCAAGTTTCTTGGAAGGAAACATCCACAGGGCTGGCACTGCAGCTCGCCGACAATTAACCTGCGCGGTGAGACCCCCTGAAAAATCGCAAGGGGGCTTGTCGAATGTGAACGAAAAGGGGGCCACACTGCAGCCTAGCCCGCATTTGCCATGTCAATGAAGTCATCAACATCGCTTCAGCGGATCCATTAGAATACCCACGATGACATAAGCGCTCGGTTTGGATCCAGACATCGAACGAAAGGGTAAGCGCGCGAGAGAGGCAAGGCACTCATCCTGCACTTACCCACCGCTCACTCGCTCTCACAATCCCTTACCCTCCCCCCTCCAATCCCTCCCTTACCAGGCAGGCGAAAAAGGTTAGCTACTTAAATCTGTAGCTCCCCACCTCACATCGTCCTGGTATCGCCGTATCAGCACACTAGTTATACGACAAAGGCAGCGCTGCTCACCTTTCATCACGGATTGGTTCCGGACGAGCAATCAGCCGCTGTAGTGATTCGGGTCCAAGTATACTTTGCTACTGGCAAGAAGCAAGCTCGAAACACCATGCATTTCAGCAAAAGCTGAAACCTCTCTCAGTTAATGATTGCTAACGTCAAAGATTCTGTCTGTAGTAGTAGCAACTCCAACCCTGGTCCGAGAAAGACCACAACAGTATCCCGCTGATGCCTTCCTTAGCGGAGACTCTGGAGCTTCTTCTTGACTACTACCAAAACCTACAATTTGTACGCACATTGAACGTGCAGCCCTTTTTTGTGATGCTCTCGAAATAGTCTCGAAAAATTTCCATCAGTTATAGGTCAGGCCGTCAGCCGGCGGGAGCCAGTTCCACCAAACCTACATCATCCATTCCGGGTTACCATACGGATGCCAGTAGAACCTACACCTACTTGCAAACGCCTTATCCCAAAAGAAGCTGCCCAAAGTCTCGGCTACCTCGCTCCAATCCCTCACATATCCCCACCTCTCCCTCAACTGATCCACCAACTCGATTCCGGTCGGTAATAACTTCTCGCTCACATTTCTCCATGAATCCACCAAAACCATCCAGATCCACATCAAACACTCTTCCTCTTCCACACACCCCTTTCTTGTCTTCCTGATAACATTCGTCAACGTCATCCTTGACCCATTATAGACCGCAGTTACGGCGCGCATTGGACTGAATGCATGAAGACAATACAGTAGCAGCGCCAGCACGATTAATTTCTCGAAATTAGGTCCATCCACGTCCGGCGCAGCGAGACACGAGCATGCTTCCCAAAAGTCGTGGTATCGCGCAGGGCGCGATCGGAATACGTCCACTGGCTGCACGACCGAGCCAGTCCGTTTCTGCATCTGCTCAGCATCAGATGCTCGAGCGAGCACTTCCAGCACATCGATAGCGAGCTTTCGTTGCTTGGCGAGTGCTTGGAAGCCAGGAGGTAGTTTGCTGATGAGCAGACATAGATCTTCTGAAAAGGGGATGTCGGGATATATCGGAGTGTAGGCGAGTCTGGCCTCAGGGAAAATGCTCGAGCCTGTGTTGAGAGCCCAGAAGGACTCCCACCTAGATTTCCTGTCAGTGGAGAAGCTTGAGCCACCTTGTACCATTGCGGAGGGTACGTCGTACTGCATTAATGTGCACTTTGCCAAACCGTCGTGCCCCAAGCAATCCAGTCCACCCCGTGAGGACACCAGACGAGCAATGCTCTTTTTGTGTACTTCATGAGATGACATATCGCCTATGGCTCGCTGCCAACGACGTCAGCTGTTTGTCACCTTTGGTTCGTTGAAGGTAGGGTTTCTAGCGCATACCGCAGCAGCCGCCAGGAAAAGTACGGTCATAATGGTAAGGTCATCTCCTGTTGCACCAGGCCTCTCTAACCTGCGTCGCAAGTTCGACATCGCTTTGCCGATATGCCGAAGTACATTTTGTGAAGGCTTCTGGCCAGGAGTTCGCAATTGGTCTATGACTGCTTGGACGCTGGCGACACCGGTGTACAGGAAATCCTCATGTTGCAATAGCTCGAAGTAATAGGAAGTGTAGACATTAGTGACATTGAATATGGCATAGATTGGGGCGTGGTTCGGAGCCATTATTTGTGCATCTGGTAGATGAGGGCTGGTTAGGATGTTTCCAACAGTGACTCCGTTTGGTGTTGAAACGCACGATAGTCAACCACGCTAGAAACACTCTCGGACCCACGAGCGGGGATGCAATCAAAAGGATCGGTCCGCATCCCTCGAAAGCATCGATAATCGCTGGGGATCAGGCCCACACCTCGATTGCGGACAATGAGATCGCCGGCAACTGGTCTTCGAAATGCTTCTGAGTGTTTAACCTTCATTGTCTCCGCCTGGCCTTCATTTGTAATGTCTTGCTCCTCCTCCCATGCTTCCGGCGTCTCGGGGGGACTCAATGGTCTGGCTGAAGAGGAAGCACAAATAGCGCCAGTGGAACTCAGCTGATGGGTGGAATCCGGCGACTGGTCGTTTGGGGATTGAGGAGAAAAGGGAAGCCCGTAAGCAGCTGCGGATATGTTCAATTGTGGTGCGGGTACGTGGAGGACATCATGGATTATCTGGAAAGAAGTACGTTTTCGTCTCGGACAGACCGACGCTGCATGCGCTCGAGCTCGCAATTGTTCGAGCTTCCGGGCTTCTTTTGACTGCCCGAAAGGCGAGGTCTGGACAAAACAAAACTTGTCTTTTGCCATGGCGCGTCGCGCCCTGCACTGGAGGCGATTTTTGATCCCACGGTCTTTGCTAGAGCGTACGATAAAATGGGAAGACCCAGCAAATAGCTATGTTCGCCAACACCAAGCGTTTACATTGCTGATTTTCGCGCCATATCATGGCTAGATACTGCTCGTAGTACGTACAACATGGTACACCGCTGTGCACAGCTGCAGCGAACGACAGCTTGTTCCGCCGTGGGGGCAGCAATGTGGGATAAGTCTAAGAAGGGGGATCAAAGAAGCAACTGGGCGTAGCAGATTCGGCCGGGCGAATGATAACTCAGGTAAGCGACTGCTCGAGCTTATCATATAAGGGTGCTCCAAAGTGGAGAAAGGGCTTGCCGCAGACCTAAGCCAGATACAGGGCAAGGGACAACCGCCATCTTCCGGGGAGAGCGATTGCCTGACCGGCAACTTCTGGAAGCAGCACTGGCTATTGTTCTACCTTGAAAATCGGCCGAAAAGTGTGCCTCTGACATTCTGAGAGTACATAAAGAACACAAGATCCGCCTCCGTGGACTTTTCTACGAGTAAGACAACCCTGGGCATGTCAAGCGCGCTCATTCTGCTCATTCGCTGCCTCCCTGATCTGCTCGGAACCCCCCAATTCCTGCAGGTAGACCCCATAATGTTAGTGGCCACCCCCTAAATTTCCGGCTCAGACCGAGTTTTAGCTTCTACAGAAGAAATACAGCTGCCGACCTTCGAGCCAACCTTTTTTCATTCCGAGCAGCTTATTGGGAGCTACCTTCGCTATTTAACGTAGTCGCTCGTTCTGATTGGGCTGCGCTCAATTAGGACTCAGCGTCACTTTCAAAGTCTGCAAAAAGCAGAACAAAGGGTTCCTGCGTCGGCCTATCTTCTTTTCTGGGGTCGTGGCTCGTTGCAATCGTAGAGAAAGCTTTCCTATTTGTTGATTCGTTCTCGACAAATCGGCCTCCATACTATTGACAATGACTGGCAGATCGATGCGATTGCGACTTCAGAAGGGACTGCTACAAGTAACCCTGTCAAAGGACACTCGCATGCTCTTGGAGACCTTAAGGCCCAAAATTCCGAGAACCAACCTCGCCAACAGTAATGAGCAATCAGACAAGTGGCACCATCCCGTACGAAACCTTAGACGACTCTGAAATGTGTAGCACCATCTACGTTGTGCAGATGCAAGACTATAATCACCATCTACATGGCACCCCTTAGGACATGTGTGATTGCAAATTCCATGCTTTCGGCCACAGGTTTTCGCGCACTTGCGATGTTGAACCGCTGAAGGACTCTGCTGCTGTATGGGCATTACAGCTACCGCAGGTCCCAGGACATTGATAACCGTATGTGAGATCAACGGAACAAGACAGCGGATGGAAGCCTTAGACTTTCCCAATCGCAACTGTATCGTCCAGATCGCATGCTTTAATCCCGCAAAAGGAACCCCAGACGTACTCGCCTCGTACGCCAGGCTTCACCGCAGGCACATAGGCTACCTTAACCCGAAGAACACGCCCCAACTAATCATCGCCGGTCACAGTGCTGTAGATGACCCTAGCGCCTCCAGGATCTTTGCCCAGACAATCAAACTCCTAGAAACCAGATCCAGCGATGTTCGCTCTGACATTGTCGTCATGCGCCTAGGTCCAACCGACCAAATGCTCAACACTCTCATGTCGAATGCCAAAGTTGCGCTGCAGCTCTCCACACATGAGGGCTTTGAAGTCAAGGTCTCCGAGGCCCCTGCGCAAGGGAATTCCCCATCATCACCGCGAAGTCTGGAGGAATCCCGCTGCACGGCAAGAGTGGCTTCCCCGTCGACCCTGGCGATAGTGTCGCTGTGGCTGTTCATCTAAACAGTTCATTCACCGACAAGGAGCTTTTGTGATAAGATGTCTCGATATGTTGCTACGCACGTGAGCGACGAAGTTAGCACGATTGGCAATGCGCTTAGTTGGCTGTATCTGGCTGATGCTCTAGCGAAGGGGGAAGAAACTAGAGCCCAACTGCAAGTGGATTACTAAGTAGTAACGACATAGCAAGAGATACAGCGGGGTTTGCCTTACCAAGAGGGCGAAACTACTAGGTTACCTAGACACGAGGGCTTGAACTTGGCGAATTAAGAGCCCAAGTCATGCGCATTCCGGGGCAACGAGGGGCGGCTGGCGCGGCTATGGTGATAGTCTTGCTCAGCTTCCTGAGATGTCCTTTATCATGCCTGACTGAATATTACCATTAAATGGGTTGCCCCTTGCGAAATATCTGTCTAAAATCAAACCCGCATCCAAACGCATGATGTACAAAGACAAAGAAACCGGATGCTTAATGCATGTGACAGACAAATCCTCTCACTGTAGTTAACTCCGAGCATATGCTGTAGACGAAACTCAAAAATACTCCCAAGGCTAACAATCCTGTGGGCAGCGTGTCAGGTCTATATAGGTGCGATACTACTGACTTGGGAGAAAGTCGATCAGTCCCACCGCGTGACGGTGCTGTAAACCTTGCCTGAACTGCCGCCTGTAACGAGCAACGTGCCTCCTGTCGTGGCGTTCGAGAAAGGCGCACCTATGAGCAGGGCGTTAGATGTTGTGTCGAAGCATGAACTTGTTGCATTGCTGCTTGAACAGAGCGGCCACAGCTGTTTCTCATCCATGTCGCAGAACAGACCTTCTGACAGGGAGACAAAGTCGGGGCCAGCCGACATGGGGCTTTGGCAGAGTTCCGCAGCACTATGCTGAGGGTCGCTGCTGATGATGACATGGTCTTGGCTTGTAAAATCCGTTGTCTGACGTCTGCGCCGGCGACCAGAGGAAGGTGCCTGGACTGGGAGGTTCAAAGCCGATGAAGGTCCAGTAGCCACACCATCAATGCCACTGGGTATGGGTCTGCCTATTAGTGAGACCGGTAATGGGATCGGCGGGTGTCATGGGCGCAGTAGACACGGCTCCCGGATCGGGATCCGTGAGATTGCCTGGATTGGTGTTGATAGGAGGATCAAAGACCGGAATGCTATCAATCATGCCAATTTGGGTATACATGCTGAATCTTGGCTGAGCATGGCACATGGAGCCATCGTGCAGGTTGTATTGCGCCAGCCGAGCCTCCGTGAAGACGAAGTCCGGAAGATGTATTCCAAAGCCTTGATATGGGCGTGTTTTGCTGACCGTATTGGTGATCCAGACGCACCTCGGCTTGAAGTCAAGGTTGCCTAGAATTTCGTTTGAGTGGTACCACGGTGCCCCACACTGTGAGGGAACATCGCCATACATGACTAGGTTGTCTCCGCTAGGCATAGTCAGAGCGATTGAGGCAATACAAATATCATCGCTTCCGGCAGCGGCGACTGCCATGTATTCAGTGGCTCGGTCGTTGGTCGCGGACGGAGGCTGCACGTCCAAATCGACAAAGTCTCCTGAGCCAATGCTATCGACTACAGGCCCACTAGACCCGATGAAGCCGCCGGAGCCATCCCACAAAGCAACGGTAGGGCAATTGCCACCTGTTCCGGAGGTTAAGTTCAAGCCAAGCCCAGCAAAGATTCGGACTTTCGTTTGATTTGGAACCTGGACAGGGAGGTTGTTTACTGTAAACCCACGATGCCAAGTGTACCCGCGGCAAAACCAAAGATATTGAGAAAGGAAAAGGAAGCAGCCATTCGGTGCAGGGGAGCGGGGGTAATAGTAACGAAAGAAAGACTTGGGCTTTACGCTTTGTATGACTCTAATGAATGAAGAATGCGATACCTTTGGGAAGGACAGTGTGCTGCAGTTATAGGAGCAAAGTGACCGAGACTGTCCTCTCGAGGCCATGAAGTTGTTGCACGAAGCGCCAACATTGCTCCAGATACTATATCAGTCCTAACATATCAAACAGAGGTTGACACTGCCACAAATATCTAACAAGGCCGAACACGGCTTGAGGGTAGGAGATTGCGATTTTCTACCCGACAGCCGCGCACCGAGCTGGGTCAACCTCAGGTCGGCCGCAGGGTAGTATGGTTTCTGAACTGAGAGCGGAAGCAGGACACGGCGAAGTAGGGCACAACGAAGACTTACACAACTCTATGCATGATTCGCCGAGTTGTTCAGTAAAAGTGGAAAACGATAGCGTTGCTTGTAAGCAGTCAACGCGTATCTGCTGAGATCACAACAACTTGTGAAGTCACGAGTGCACGAGTGCACTGCAGCTGAAGAAAGTGGACTAGGTTTCTTTGGTAAGTATGTTTAGGGATTTGCGATATTTTGAGAAGACCGCTCGGTCAGTTAGAGGATTTTCAAAACATTTAAGCTTCATATAGCTAGCGTAGCCAAAATGCGGCCGCTTTCCCGGCTCCCCTCTAAGCGCCCTCCCGCTAAGTGCGAAACTCGAAAATCACCGTTTTTCTCGACTTAGGCCAAGCCATTGGGTAAGGGCGCTTGCCTATCCAGTAGTAGAAACTGGCCAACCTCGCCCGGTGCTGTGGGCGTAAGAAGATGCGTTGCGGCCCAAAACGCTTGAATATGTAAGTACATAGCATTCCCACCGGCTTTGCCTGATTGTGGGCGGAATCCATCGCATACAGGACACAATTTCTCCAACTATCATCCGACGCAAACCTCTCAGCAGCACTGCCATGCGATTCATCTCAACGAGAACAGCCCTGGTGCTTACACTTTTCCACATAGGACATGCCCGAGCACAACTTGTGGGATGCGACGCTGTGAAATGCCCTGCCGGTGGCTGCGTCGTGGGGAATGTCACCAATTTGGACCTGGGCATTGCATCTTTCAGTAGCGACATCAGTCCTGGCCATGATTTGACTTGGACTGTGGGCTTAGCTGACATACCGCGTCACAATTCGATCAATGACACATGGCTAAAGAGCTATTATCTCGGCACTCCATCAACTCTGGATCTAAAGCACCTCGGAAGTGTGTCTGAAATATCTGGCTGTGCTCTTTTCTTTGAAGACGAAACTGTCTTATTCAATGTCAGCGCTCCAGAATCTAGCGTCGGAAATTGCCAAGACGCCCTGAATGCCAGGTGTGTCGATGAGCTCCTTGCTCTCGCCACCAACAGTACAACAATGCTCTCATCTGGCTCGTCCAACGCAAACGAGACATACGTCTGTTCTCAGCTCCAGGAAGCGTTGGCAGGCAACATACCAGCTAGTTGTTTGTCGAAGGGTTTGGCAGGGAGAGCGATTGTTGCCAAAGGTTGATAGGCCCTTCATCTAACTCGTTGGCGTTCACTGACCAATTCTCCGCCTAGAATTAACGGGATCTGATTCATCTCTGCTACCCGTCCAGCAGAGCAGCTGTAACGTGTCCACTGGCGGCCAAGCATACAATATTGGACTTGTCGAAAGCGAGTATTTCCGCTCGGACACCTACGTGAGCGCCGTCTCTGCGTACGTCTTCGGCATCACCCCAGTGTTGACTGTCTTCTATTCCAACTTTGGGACAAATTCGACCCTTTTGCGCGGGCAAGCCGAAAGTCACCTTACCTGTCTCAAGATCGTCGAGGCTGCCGCCCCTGACAGCGGTCCGCGTACATTATTGAACGCTGCTCCTTCGCTCGGGGAGCCGCGCGCATGGATAATGGTGTCTTCTTTGCTCCTCATAGCCCAGATTTTGTTTTGAGAATATGCAATCTAGCGACATCGTGCTATTAATGCTCGGCTGTTATTGCTTTCCATTGTCGTGCCATGGCGTTGTCGGGTTGGAGGCTTCGGTATCACATGATGTACTTATAGTCTTAGAAATACATGCAGAAGACGGTTGCGGCCTGAGAATCGAGCACGCTGTCCAGCTATCCCAGACAGAGTTCCTTTGCAAGTGCCCGCCATGCCAAAGCCTCTCACGCAGACCATTCCCCAAAGTGACCACATTCGAGCATCTTGGCGTCCGCACACAAAAGATCCGCAGGCATTGTGAGATCGGCCAGTGATGATAAATCACTTCATTCAACTCACTGTTCAAGGTAATCCGAGGTAAGATGATGCGGCAAGAGAGTTGGGGTCTGTTGCCCGAGACTCCAAATCGCTTGCCTTACGCCAATTTGCAACTCCTCGGTTCCCAATGTTAATGCCACACCGTTTCACGTTTGTCACTCCGCTTTGCAACGGCCCTAAACGTTCATCTGCCCACTAACAGAAATAGCGCTTCTCCTCGTCGAACACAAGTCAAGGAGAAAGAAGAAGTATACCACTGTGAGATCAATCTTGGGACCGGAGGCGAAGGCTTGGATGGCACCCCGTGCAAGGCCAATCTAGGCTGCGGCCCCTTTGCCCAGCTCTTCTGGCTAATTCAGGGAAATTGTAAAACGAGGAGGGAGGAGAAAAGGAAACAGTGTTTTTGGTCTCCAAAGGAGAGGGCAATACTATACTCGGTTTAGACGTGTTTGGAATGGGGAAATGACTGCTTCTTCTAGATCTTTGCAAGCCCGCTGTAAGCTACGTAATGTTTGGCATCGGTACCCGATCGGCAGATACTTCTAGACCCTCAGGTTCTTTTGGTTAGCAGTGGCTCACTGACGAACCTGCCAAGCACAACACACGCCCCCCAGAAAGCGCTCCTTATGACCACCTACTGCACACTTAGCCTGGGAAATCTAAAGGGCGTGCACTTTCACATCAGCCATCGCCATCGCCTCCAGCGCTGCCATCTCCTGCACTTGCGAGCTCCAGGTCGTGGTCATGACGTCCAGATATGTTGCGTCAGGAAGGAATCAATCTTGCATTCGACAGAGTTAGTAGCTTTTGGAATTATTGCAATATTTGCTTGAAACTCGCCTTCTGTCTCGAATGAAGCCTTCCGAACGCTTTGACTGAGCTTGACAGCTATTCTTATCCAGGCAGGAATAGTATTCTCAAACTATCCCGACAAAGATGCATCTCCACCCCTACCATCGATCCGACCTACCCTAGATGACTTCCATTCGAGTAGCTTGCGACCTCGAAGACCCCTGGCCAATTTACGTCGTCAAAGAGGCCGGTATGACCAAATGTGCAACAACGTACCGCAAGATCAGACTCCATTTCCTGCGCCAGGTACTACTGAACCCCGCAGACCCTGGCTTGGGTAGTCGAGTCGGACGTCCACAACATCCCTCCAGCAGCGACCTCCGAAGACCCCTCCGGTCTACCGAGCCTTTCGCGTGGCGGATAGGTCATCGGCTGGGCCGTCTGGACCCGCCACGGCAGCTCACCCATGGCCCGGAACTGGCAACATGCCAACGAGACATCTCCGACGATCAAGGGTCTGCTCCACTCTCTCCTGACTCAATATCTCACCCTCGCCGACCCGCTCGTAGACTTTCAGCACAAGATCTCCGTGACGCACATCATGCGTTCAGCCTTCGGCCCAGCTATCTTCACCGAGTACTGGCAGCTAAACGGCTGCTATATCAACCCGCGCTGGCACGGGTGGGGCGCGGGAACGCTAGTCCTGAGTTGCGGATTCAGCAAGTTCAACCTGAACAGGTGCCCGTCGTGATGAAAGCGAGCCCGACGGGCGTCGCGCTGTATGAGAAGAGCGGGTTTCGTCGGTTGAGGAGGGAGGAGTTTGGCGCGTTCTTTGACACGGAAGGGGACGAGTATTGGCGGATGGTGTGGGAACCGGAGGGTGGGGGAGGAGAGGAGAGGCGGATGGGGAGGGTTAGGGGAGACGATTAAGGCCAAGGACACAGCGTGCTGATGACGACTCTGGCATAACTAGTTAGAAATGAGATAGTCAGTTGTCCGCATCACCTGACGGGGAGGTCGGTTGTCCTCACACGAGTTCTCTGTTTTCCCGGAAACGAGCACATGGTGGAGGCTGTATCCCTCTCGGTTCGGCCTGCCGAGAAGACTAGGCGGGAGCAGTTGACGGGGTAATTCTTCAAGGCAGAACTTCTTGTTTATATTTCCATCAGTTTTGATTATCTGGCTTCATGTCTTCTCCATCATTCATACATATCTTCACAGCTTAGTCCTTCCCAAAATTGACCCACCATCCGTAGTGATGACACTTCCGTTTAAATGGGTTGCCGCCCGACTGGCCAAAAACACCACCAACCCTGCGATATCCTCTGGATGGCCAACGCGCCTGTTCGGCGTCGTCTTCGCTAGTGTCTCCACGCCGCCCTGCATCTCCATCAGCCCGCTCGCCATCTTACTCGGGAAGAATCCTGGAGCAATCGCATTGCACGAGATACATCTTGGGCCGAGCTCAACGGCCAGGTTCTTCGCAAGGCTAATGGCGGCGGCCTTGGAGGCAGAGTAGGCGTACGTGGCATTTGGGCCAAGGGTGCCAACGCCGAGACCGGTCACGGAACCGGTGATGATGATGCGAGACGGGTCGTCAACTGTCCCGCGCTTGCGGAGCAGGGGCTCAAGCTTTTGTACGGTGTAGAAGACGCTCTTGACGTTCAAGTCCATGACCTTTGAGAAGGCGTTCTCCGGGTGGGTCTCAAAGGGCGCACCCCAGGTAGCGCCTGCGTTGGCGAAGAGGATGTCGATGTGATCGGTCGTCTTTGCCACTTCCGCTGCAAAACGCTCGATCTCTGAGATCTTGGAGAAGTCGGCGGCAATGGCGATCGCTTGAGCGCCAGGCCGCTTGCCGGGGAGGGCGTTGAGGGCGGCGACGGCCTCATCGCATGCTTTGGCCTTACGGGAGGTAATGTAGATTTTGGAACAACCGGCTTGCATCAAACTATGTAAGAAGGGTGTTAGCCTATTTAGGAACATCGGGAAGTGGGATTTCGCTGGGTGAGCAGAATGTTCAGTTTGATTGGGTCAGTGACCGGAGACCACAGACAGCCAGGTTTGGGTATGCTGCAAAGAGTAACGTACCCGCTTGCGGCATGCAGCCCTAGGCCTCTGCTTCCACCGGTGACAACAGCAACTTTGCCCTCGAGGCTGAATATCGTGCTGAAGTCCTTCAGCTGCACGTCGACTTGGGCGGACATGACGAATCCCGAGATAGAGGATTTGTGGTACGGTTCAAGGAGTGTCTCGCCTGTAGTACCAGATGAAGAGGCCACTCAAGGGTCGAATGGATCGAGATCATGAGGATGTGGCAGGGGAGTTCCAGGTAATATGTTACGAGATTTACATAAGCCGCCAGCGGCTAAAAGATGATGAATAGATTTCGATTAGTGACCAGCAAAAGTCCATTGGAATTTGCAGAGATGCCGAGGTTGGAGGTGTTGGGGCTGTTGTTGTCTTGGCACGGCGTGCCAACTTTTGCCACGCGAGGTACAGTGTGCCGGACATTCATCTCGCAAAAGTAGTGCATACGTATCGGAAACATGACAAAACCTCTGAGAAGGATCTTTGGTTTACCACTGCTTGTTGTGAGAGAGTAAAATGTTAACTGATTCGGTACGCTTGACAAGGCAGATTTTCAGGCAGGACCCTTATGATGAAGCATTCGTCCGCCTTTGCTACCAAGACTTGCCATTGCCAGATCTCGCCACAGTACTTCAAATTAAGAGATCCTTGTATTCGCCCACTGTCTTTACAGAAGCTTGCATCGAACTAGGTTCCGAGCTGTAGAAGCCCATCCGTCCAACTGGTTAGGGCGGTGACCCACATTCCATGTCACTATTAGCCGTGGGACTCTTGCATGGCCAGGCTGTTAGGTTCGGGTTGGTAGCGTAAGCAGTATGGATCGAATCAATGGAAGCATAGATTCCCAAGACCGCAGTAGGAACCGACCCAAGGAAGAAAATCGGTATCGGACAGGTTCAGATCAATTCTTTCTTGGACCCCCGAATCCACTTCTTCAAGCCAGAATCTACATGCGTTACGCGTCCCGTTGCTTGGTCAAACTTGTTCTCCGGCAGGATAGCCTCGCGCTGCCTCTTGAATCCAACCACTAAGAACGGAGGAAAGGTGGACGTGAATGGAAGGGCGCAGGCGTCTCCGACAAAGGACAGGAAGCTGGTAATCTGTGGAATCGATGCCGCGAGGACCAGCGCCACGATCCAGTACAATGGAGCGAAGATGATCCCAATGAGTTTGCCTTTACTGCTTCTAGGATAGGGAACCGGAAGATGTCATGTCCGACGTTGTATGAGACTTTGATGCTGATGTTGCCATGCAAGCAGCCCTCAAGGATGCCGGTGACAAGTTCGAAAGGGTTGCCAAAGATTTCCCAGGAATATAGCGACAGGCCCTGGTAAGACGGGTTAAAGATATATTGTCCTTGTAAGGCATAGCCGAACACGCCGTAGACCATGTAGCAGACGTAAATGAGCAGCTCGATGCAGAGGAGGCCTTTCCAAAAGCCCATTCTGTACGGCGGTTAGCCATTATGCTCTCAGTCGTAGGGGCCAATATGACAACTGATAGTTGACGCATTTCTGCAATAAGTTCACAGAAGAGCGTTGCTCCGCCAAAAAAGAATACCACAAGCATCAAACCCGTTGATGCCGGTCACCAAAGGTAACCAATGAGGGAGGAAGGCGGAATGATAGATTGGTGGCGGGTTATTGGCGTCTGGCAAGATTTTGGGATACGAGGCTGCAACTGCTCCGTAGTTTGGTGGGCTGTGAGCCGTGACGCCCATGCTATACAATGAGAGGTCAGATCGGCTAATGAGTCAAAGAGATTATGGCACTGACTGGAAAGGCCCAGCTGGCACAAACACCGCAGCAATGCCTGTAGCTCAGCCGTAGGATCCGACACAACACTAGGTCAGCAAAAGAGGAATAATTAAGAGCTGGAGATTACAAGCAAGTTTCGAGACTTGCTCCGCCTTTGCGACCGGAATTGCTATCAAGTCCACAAAACAAGTAACAGATGGGTCCGGTGCTTCTAGACAGCAAAATATCAAGGATATTTATATCGTATGCTCCCACCGGTGTGGAGGTAGATGCTCAAGCAAACCTGCTGATGTAACGGCATTCGCCTGGTCGACCTAGCGCCTTCCTTTAGCCAGTTGCACCATTGCGAGCCGCAAGTGAATATGGGGCTCTTTTCTCCTATCAGGCTATGGGCAGGAGCAACGCCTTGTCCGATGAGATGTTGTAGGCTCCATGGAAACTATTGCGTTGCATTCAATATTCTGGAAGACTGTAAAGATGGCCTACCGCTAGTTGTAGGTCAGTAATGGCCACTGGCGCTGTCAAATCACATATATGAGGTTGGTAGAGGTTGCCATCGCTAGTGATCAAATAGGACAATTCGCCGCTTGCTCTAGAAAAAGATGTCATCGGACAAGCCGTATTCCGCCATGCTTCGCATGGAGCAGTCATTACAGCCCCAGTTCCCCCTCCCTCCGGGTGGATGTGTAGTGCACTCGTGCGGATACCGACCACAGCAGCGATGGCAGTAATTCAGCATTTCCTCGGTACATTTCTTGGAGATGCGTTCACAACATCTGATCTGCCTGCACTTCATTCTTTTCACTCGCTGGTGAGGGGGTCGGTGAACAGCGCGATATGCGCTTCAAGAGCGTCGACTCATCGAGCACAAGCTCAAAAATGAGCTTGTATGACCAAGTTCTGCTCTAGAAGCGGCCAGGTAAGCAAAATCGACGAGTTGGCCGAGCGCCTCCCGGGGCCCCGAGTGTCCTCGGGGCCGACCTAGAGAAAAAGCCAGAAAGCTGGGTTGGTAATTCTTTTCGCCGCACACACCCCCGACTCTCCGATCGCGTCATAGGCAAACTCATCAGGCTTCCACAAAAGACGCGTATGGCTACAAGTCATTATTGCCCCTCATTGCTTCCAGACCACTGTCAATCTGTGGCGCGCTCATAGAGCCTTCTGGCAGCTTCGACCGAACAATACGTATTCTGATTCGTGCTTACGAGGTAGGTTTACGACTCGATTCCATGGCCGCGTACGTTTCATGAGTGCCTGCCACAAGGCCTCTGGACTATAAGGTTGTCTCTTGTGGCTTGACTTTCCCACCACTATCCATTATCTCTATCCTTCCCTTTTCAAAAGTACAAATCAAACCTTCATCAATCTCGACTACGCTCAGGTACAGAAACTCTGACATCATGCCTTCGATCCACTACCTCAACCCACCACCGCACCCCTTCTTTGACTTCGTAGCCAATCTCGAAGATCACCCCTTCTTCGCTGCTTACGGTCCGCAAAACCTTCCCTTCCGCCGTAATGGCAATCCCAATCAACAAGCTCCTCCCCAGCAAGAGCAGGAGCAGGAGCCCGCCGAAAAGAGCGGGAAAGCAACGGAGAAACAACCAACCGTCGAAGATGACATCCAAGATCCCCCTGAGGTCGATCCTGCCACCTTGAACGCAGAGCAGACACGTGAGGAATTCCGTAGCATGCCCTTTCGTCGCGGTGGACGTTGTGGCCGCGGTCGTGGTAGAGATCACACCGGTCCCTTCGGCTTTGGCCTACATCACGGGCCACATCCTTACGGCCCTCATGGCGGTCCTTGGTGGGCAAGAGGACCTCCAAGCCCTGGCCATGGCCCACACCATGGACCACCCCACCGTCACCATGGGCCCGGCTCTTGCTCGCCTGGTCGCAGCGGCATGAGAGATGAACCTTCTGGCTTTAACCTTGCGGAGTTCTTGAACAACCTTGGTAACCGTCTTGGGATCGATCTCTCCGGTGCTGTTGAAGGCCTCGGCCTCGAACGCTTCAACGTCCCGCGGAGCAACCCCGATGTCGACTTCGAGCCCCGAGTTGACGTGTTCGATACTCCCGCCAACTACACCGTCCATCTGTCTCTTCCAGGCGCCAAGAAGGAAGATATCGGTGTTGATTGGGACGGTGAAAACAGTGTCCTTCGTATTGCCGGTGTGGTTCATCGACCAGGTGCCGATGAAGAATTACTGAAGCATCTTGCTGTCGACGGTCGCAAGCGTGAGGTCGGCGTCTTCGAGAAGAGCGTCAGACTCGGTACCAAACGTGATCCAGCTGCCATCGATGTCGCTGGCATCAGTGCCAAAATGACCGATGGTGTCCTTGTCGTCAAGGTCCCTAAGGTCGAAGTCGAGCACCAGAAACGCGATGTGCCCATCACTAGCTCTAGCTCGCCATCGCCACCGCAAGCTCCAGAGAAGGATGTCGATATGGAGAAGGAAGCCCTTCTCGACGCCGATAATGCTGACGACACAACTCCCGTCCTTAGGGCTACACCTTTGAGTGCTGGTGCAAAGGAGAAAGATGCAGAGCATCAGCGTGAAGTGGAGATGCGTGACACGAGGTCCGAGACTATGGACTTCGATCACGACGAGAAATTGCCTGAGTACCCAGTTGAGGAGCCAGAGTATGCCACATCTGATGAGGAGGAAGGAGAGTACATCAAGATCAATGTCGATTAGATCTTTGACTCCCCCGGAGTGGCAGCGGTCACAGAGCAGGGATAACGGGGCTTGGCGAAGCCGTCAAGGAAAGGCACAAGTGCCTCGACAAATCAGTAGGTAGTTTTGGAGTAATAGGAGTAATTGATTTCAAACGACTTCCCACTCGTGTTTGTTCCATTCTTTTTCTTTCCACTCATTTTCTCCTTCATACGGTATTATGCTCATCAGTGCTTCCTCATTCTTGTTTGTTTTGCTATGGATGTGAAATTGCAGGCAAAAGCTCCAGAAAAATGGTTGTCAAGAGGGTGTGCTGTTGCATGGGAAATGGTGAAGGTTGCTTCTAAAGGACATTAACTAGCTTAATTCCAAACAAAGATTGTAGCGTGGCATGGAAGTGTTATCACTTCATTGATTTTCCCAATTTCACACATCTCGCTCGAGCCTTCAGAGCAAAAAGCAAACTCTGATACCACATGCAGTCTGGTCTATCTCATCCAGGGCCTCGTTGAGAGTGTTGTGACATTTTTTTTGCCCACTGAAATCATTTCTCTCTCCGATGCACTTTGAGATACACCGGCCTACTTGGCTTGCTGGATGCATGGCCTTCAACATCAATCTTGGGCAGTCCGCGAACAGCTTTGCCAGTGCGGTCGCATAGATGATACTCGTCGAACGTGGCCAGAAAATGCGCGATGATGATGTTCATCTCGAGTTTGGCAAACCTCATGCCGAGGCACGGATGCCTTCCGACGCCCCAACCTAGATACCCATATGGCGCTTTCTTGTCCTCGGCGCGCTCGGGGAAGTAGCGAGAAGGATCCCACTGCTCCGGGTTGGGATAGATGGTGGGATCTTGATGGGTCGCGGCGAGATGATATGTCTGGGAAGGACAGAGCGGTTAGCCGGTGCAGACCGAGTGGAACTTATTCCGTCACCGGAGTAGGGAAGCTTTAGAACTCACGACAAAAGCACCGGGCGGTATAATCTCGTCTCCAATCTGGACATTTTCACACCCAATATTTTGTCTGAAAGCAGCGCCTAGCAATTGCAGCCGAATAGAGTCTTTGAGACAGCAATCGAGGAAGGTGAACTCCATTTCCCAAGCCTCGATCGGAATGTTGGCGAGCTGATCGACAAGCGAAGATTTTGAGTGCAGGTTGTATTTCAGGGCAACAGCCGCAACCTCTTCGCGCGCTCTAGCCATCCACTGAGGGTTGTCGGCCAGATAGCAAAGCACCCAAGCCGCGTTAATACCGCTGTTGATTTGACCAGCGAAGAGGGCGCCAATGATAAACTGCAGTCATTAGTCAACGGTCGTTTTAGACTGAACACTGATTGATTACTTACACCGATGATCTTTGTCACGTCATCGCCTTGATCAATCATAAATTGCAACGCGTCCTCTTCCCGCCTCCCCGTCTTTTCCCTCTTGTTGACGATACCCTGGAACATCATATATAGTGCTGCGCCAGCATAAGTTCGTTTGAGCTTTGCCGGTGTCGGGAGCCAAGGAAAGATGACTCCAGCAGGCGTTGCACTCCGCTGTATCGTTTCAAAGAAGCCGAGCGTTTTAGCCTGCAAACGAGGGTCGTTGGCAATTTCGTTGCAACCCACCGTCCGCATGGTCAGCTGGAAGACGACTTTATAGACGCTGTCGAAAGGGTCCGTAATTCCGCTGGGAGAAGATGGAATGCTTTTCAGCCTGGCATTAGCATCTTCAATGAGCTGAGGCAAGCCTGTCAAGGTCAGTGCCTGGATTTCACACAACAAACCTCTCCCACATCCGCCATACCTCGGACGAAAGTTTCTCTTTTGAGCATGCTTGTTATGCGCTGATTGAACCACTTAGAAAAATCGCTTTCACTCCCTGGCGATGAAACTTGAGGAGCTTGTCCGAACATTACTGCATAGCTTCACGATTGTTCCCTTCAGTCAGCTAGGGAAAGCTATCCCGGCTCAGAGAATCAAGCGTACCCTTCCGAGAAACTAAGTTGCCGGCTGTCGAAAAAGACTTTGCGCCCTTCCTCTCCGCTCAGCCCGATAATAGGATGTTTGCCAAGGTGAAAGCTGAAGTTGCCCGTGGGGGAGTTTGCAATGGCGCGCTGGCAGAAGGTCCATCGTTCGGTGAAGAAGCCCAGGGCACCAACAATTGGGTAATTGTGGGGTGCTACTCTTGGTGCTTTAGATGGGAAGGAAGTGCGCGAAGACAGATAGCAAATGCACAAAATAAGAGGAACGGCAACGGCGACGAAGATCTGGAGGGACGAATTCGGAAGGGAAATCTGCAGAGCTCTATAAACAGCCATAGCCGTAGAAGGCTTGTAACAGCTAGATAGTGATTAACGAAGACTACCAAAGAAAAGCAGTCTTAGAAGCACTTCGAAATGGAGGATTTTCACTAGTGCTTTGACCTGAAACGTCAGCTCTCACAGCAAGCCCCCCCGAGCGGGATGGATTCGTCATTATAGCACCGATTTACGGAAGATGACACGGCCGGGAAGGACTCAGCACCCTGTAGATGTGGGGGTGCTTCTGATTGATCTTGTAAGTCGATAAGATCTGATGAATAGAAGTCTCGCAGGTATGAGACGTCTGCTAGAGCATACATTGTCAAAAAGCTAGAAAAGCGCCATTCTAACGTAACTTACAAGTTGCTTCCAGTTAAGAAGTTTAGGCGCTCGGGGGGTCATTGACGTCACTGTACACGAACTTGGCGCCGCGGAAATCTCCTTGATGTGATTTAGGCGATCGCTGATGAGCGCTCCACGATGCTTAATCGATAAGGATTAATTTGATTGTCGACTCAAAGGGCGTGCTTGCTGCCAATTGTCCCTTCTTCAAGTTGAAGAAGGCCTCGTGGAACAATTTCTCTTCTCGAACAACCTCTGCACAAATAGGCTAGGCATTGAGCTCACAGTGATGTCTCCATCTGCAATCAACGGCAACGGCCCCGACAAGAGCGGCCAACAACCAGCTTTGGAGGAAGAGCTACCCAACCTTTCCCTTGAGGATGTCGAGCCAGCCACCCTTGCCATTCATGCCGATGATGTCTTGAATTCCATTGAAGACGTAGCCCCCCCCATACACGTCTCTACTACCTTCAGATACCCTAAAGACCCTGACTTACTGAAACCATTCCACGAAGAACACGATGGCCGTTACGAACAACATATCTATTCGCGGCACACGACCCACAGCTCGACACGACTCGAAGCAATCCTCGCCTCGCTCCTTCGCGCACCCTGTTTAACGTACTCCTCCGGTCTATCAGCACTACATGCGCTCCTCACGTTCCTCAACCCTAAAGCCATAGCAATTGGCGACGGCTATCACGGCAGCCACGGCGTGCTTGACTTACACAAAAGGCTGACGGGCTGCAAGATCCTCCCCTTAGACTGCAAGCCCGAAGATCTGGGCGAAGGCGACCTTATATGTCTGGAAACACCTGTCAATCCTACAGGCAACGCTTTCAGTATTCAACACTACGCCGACGTTGCACACAGCCGGGCCGCATATCTGTCGGTGGACTCTACGTTCGCGCCGCCGCCGTTGCAAGATCCATTTCGATGGGGCGCAGATGTGGTGATGCATTCGGGAACGAAATACATTGGTGGCCATTCAGATATGCTATGCGGTATCCTAGCAGTGAAGAGAAAAGAATGGTTGCCGCGGATGCTGGAAGACAGGCTCTATTTGGGGAGTGTAATGGGTGGCCTTGAAGGATGGCTCGGCGTGAGATCGATACGCACTTTGGAATTAAGAGTCAAAAGACAGAGCGAGACGGCAATGCAAATCGTGGACGCGCTTGAAAGTGCTCTGAGCGGGCATACGGTAGGAACAGGGCTCTCACAAGGGGATGTCGAGGCCGTCAGAGCAGTGGTAGTGGAGGTGAAGCATGCTTCATTACAGGCTTCCGACATGTCATGGTTGCGCAAGCAAATGCCAAATGGATATGGGCCTGTGTTCTCAATAGTGACGAAGACTTCGGATCTCGCGAGGAGGTTGCCGAGCAAGCTGCAGCTGTTTCACCACGCGACCAGCTTAGGCGGCGTGGAAAGCCTAATCGAGTGGCGGACAATGACCGACTCGACGGTCGAGAAGACACTGATGAGGGTCAGCATCGGAATAGAGGACTCAAGAGACTTGCTGAATGATCTCTTGCAGGGTTTTAGAGCAGTCGCTGAGGAAATCAAGAAGTGATGAAGAAGGATCAATTTACATTAGATAGACGGGCAGACATCCCCGGGGAACTCTCAAGACACCAAGGTTTCTAGACTTGTAAAGCTGATTACGTCCACATGGAAATGGTATGATAAATACAACGCTGAGAGTTGTCCCCCCATATGGTTTCTAGCGATCTGTCGACATTAGTGGCCCTCGGGCTGTATTCAGAACTGACGCGGCTTGAACACCGTCGACAAGGGAAATTACAGGTATGGACGAAACAAATAGCTTCCGATGGACAGCTGTAGAATTATCTTCGCCGTTCGCAACATCATGTTTTGTAAGCTGACACTAGTACTATTTCGGCCAGGGAAAAAGGTACGCAAAGACATTTGATTTCCAAACGGCTTGCGTTGAAGAGCTGCTTTTCAAACATCGCATCTATCATCGAAGCCGCCACATTTCTGCCATAAAGGCTTCGCCTCCGACTTTCTCACCTACCACCACAACTCGCTAGATAGTATCCTTCACAAGCGAACCAACACTCAGCCTCACGACTACATCGGCAAAGATGGCTAACTACCTCGCTTCCATTTTTGGCACGGAGCAGGATAAGGTAAGTACGGACAAATCACTTTTGTCTAGAGTCAGTAACTAACATGGTCCACAGGTCAATTGTTCGTTCTATTACAAGATCGGTGCTTGCCGTCATGGCGACCGCTGCTCGCGAAAACACGTCAAGCCGTCGTACTCACAAACCATTCTCCTGCCCAACCTCTACCAGAACCCAGCCTACGACCCCAAGAACAAGATGAACCCATCCCAACTACAAAACCACTTCGACGCCTTCTACGAAGACTTCTGGGCCGAGATGTGCAAGTACGGCGAGATCGAAGAAGTCGTCGTCTGCGACAACAACAACGACCACCTGATCGGCAATGTCTATGCACGCTTCAAGTACGAAGATTCGGCGCAACAGGCCTGTGACGCTCTCAACTCGCGCTGGTACGCCGCGCGCCCCATCTACTGCGAGCTCTCGCCCGTGACAGACTTCCGCGAAGCGTGCTGTCGGCTAAATAGCGGCGAGGGCTGTGTGAGAGGGGGGTTCTGCAATTTCATACACAGAAAGGAACCGAGTCCAGAACTGGAGCGCGAGCTCGAGCTCGCGACGAAGAAATGGCTGCGGGCTAGGGGTCGGGACGAGAGGAGCATGAGTCGGAGTGCGACACCTGAGCCCACAAGGAAGAGGGGCTGAAAGGAGGATGGATGATACTATGGCTTATAGTAGTTACTATTTGGGGACTGTGTACGAATGAAGGAAGAAAAGCCGCGGCGTCAGAAGGAGAAAAGAGCCGCCTGCCCCCATGCTGCGTCTGGGGAGGGAGGATAGAAGAAAATGAAGGAAGCGCGCTATTGTGTTGCCCAGCAGTGGCTCAGAATGCGGTGACTGCCCTAGTTGGCATTTCAGAGTGGGAGAAATCAACCAACCTGGCCACTTGGAGCTACTCGACAGTTCAGAACAGAAAAAGTTAGTGCAGCCCTGACCAGAAGCGTCAGAATGGCATTGAGAATGTCATCATCTAGTCTTAGATTCCTTGCGCGAATGGAACTAGTTTGTTAATGTTCAATTGTGATTCAGCCATGATCTGACTGGAAGATTTATATCGACGCTCATCATGATGTGAATATGTCTATATCGTAAATCGTTCGTTAGCACTGTTGAACCTGCAGAGGCTGCCCTGCAGTAATGCTCTGAGAATGACTAAAGTCAAGACAACCCCAGGTGATTGTCTTGATAACCAGTCCATTCTACCACCCGTTTCCAATCAACCATCTAACAGCAATCTGATCCTGTGACAACCTAACACCCATGTGAGAGCTTATTTCACCATATCGGTTGTCACCTGGTACTGATGTGGTGATCGCAGGCTGATTCTCCGAGACCGACCGGCCCTTCGTGATGACGCATCTGAACAGGCGAATTCTTGTTCGACAGTAGGTCCCTGCCGGTGTTGAAGATACATTGTTACGACAGGTCCTTGTGTCAGTGTTGATGCCTTGGGCGAGATCTGTATCGAGTTTGGCGTCGAGGGCCGGCTTATCCGAGTGTCTGCACTGCTTGTCCACCCCTCCACCTGCTTCGCCTGACCTCTCTCCCTTAAGCCGTTTGGTGTCCTTTTCCTAACTCCTTTTCCGGAATATTCCCATCTTGAGCAACCACAAAACCACCAGAACGATGGCAGCAACGACAATGACGGTAAAGAGGACGATGAGCCAGCCGATGCATTTTGTCCGTCGCTGTTTCTTGTGGTGCCGGTCGAGCCAAGATTCTCTGGTAAGATGTGTGTTAGTAATGCCCGCATCATCGGCAGATTTGAAGCACGTACGTATGCTTGATGGGCGGTCTTGATCCATTGGAGGAAGCTGACTTGGTGTCGGCAGTGGTATTCTGCTCTTCGTCGAGGTGGACCGCCATCGAGAAACGACGCCAGAATGCCGGATCGCGGACGTTCGCCATCGCAAGAGAGAGAATGGATCGACAGACTCTCAAAGTCTTGATGTTCCCAATATTGTGAATGACACAATTTAGTGGCCTTAAGGCAATAAGTAGGCAGTTTTCGACAAGTTTGAAGATGGCGTTAGAGGTTCAGAAGTTTCTTTTGTTGTATTCATGAGAGGTGTACTGGGAAAAGCAACGCAAGAAAGAGCGGCTGAGACTGGTACAGGAAGGAGTGAACTGTATCAATGCTCGAGGAAAGAACGGCTTCGCACCACAACACGAACTGGAGGGAAGGAACGTCAGAGAAGGAGAGAAGATTGTGCAACATGCACGCAAGCTGACTGACAAGCAAAAAACCGGTTGCTTGTTTGACACGCGACACGAACCCATGGGCCGGTCTTGCGCCAATCGATCCAGACGCCAATGAAGTGCCACCGCCACACCCGCGGAACCAGGATGCAATCTATCGATTCCACAGTGCCTACTATCGGGTGGCGGACGTTGTTTTCGGATAGGGCTCGGAGAGCAGCTTCCTGTGCCGTAAGTTGAATCTCAGGGGTTCGGGTATTAAGGGATCCATTTTGGAGATTGCAGTCGGAGAGTCGGAGATTCGCTTGTGGGACAAAAATCACGTGCCGTGCGACAGAACTGCTTCAATGGGAAGTTGGACATTTAATCATCCAACAACCATCCGTGTGAAGAACCAATATCCAGGAACAAGGTTCTGGCATGGAGATTGGTGCACAACATAGCTTGTGACTTTGGCCTGGCCAGGTCATCACAGCTGTCGTGTTACGAGTCAGGAACCCAACGGCCGCGTTCAGTAATATCCGGCACTCTGGACGGTGTTCAAGCTAGACCTCATCGTGGACTTGATGAACAAGATCCCAGCGTCCATAAGCGTTGCGAAAGAGGGTATCACGACAGGGACGAAACTAGCACTGAGTGTCTTGCAGGACCATAACTTCTGGCGGTTCATGAATCTGGACCTCCCGTTGGATGAATTCGAGATTTTGCTGTGATGAAGTTCTGGGACGCGCTACTCTAGTGCGTTCAATAATTTCGTGTAATTGAATGCTGATTCGAAAAAAGTTGATGCATTTCCTTATGCGCAGGCTCGAGAATATCGGTCCAAGAGAACCTGAAGACGGCGATATCCTAGAAGAGTGTTCACAAGCTGTCTACGGATTGAGTCTATTCTCACCAGTCGCCTGTAAGTAGCAACAGCAAGAGCCAATGCAGCTGAGGATTGTAGGGATGTATTTCATGACTATCTCAACTGTTCACTAAGTTACAAGCTTGGTCATGTCCATGATGTGCAAGCAAAATCTTAAAGTGGTGCTTCCCACACATTCCTCTTCCTGACCTCTCCCTGGCTAGTCAAAGGCCGACTTGGTCTTCATGAGTGTCGCGTCGTGATCAGATGCCTTGCTGGCCGGAAGTTATCTGTCCAAATCACTTGCACAACGGCCGCTTCACTCTACACAAGATCCGCACATTCACGGTTCTGACAACTTCGCCCACCTCTGGCCCACTGCTCATAAGGACTGTCTGGTCCGAGCTATTTTGAGAATATCCTTGCATTACCAAGAGACTTCCGATGACGTGGATCAAACCCACAGATTAAGCGAGAGGAACTTTGCCAGTGAGAGCGACTGGAAGTCCAACAATGACGAAACACCCAAACCTGAGCCCAGTGTTATCTCCGGGAGAATTCAAAAGGTCCTTCTCAGCGAGAGAAATGTTGGGAGACGTCCCAAAAGAAAACGTATACGAAGAACGCCGGGAATCTCATTCCTCAACTTCAATAACCTACACTGCAGGGGGAGAAGTATAGATGCTACGTCCCTGGATGTCGGCAGGCCCAGGGGAAGAAGAGTAATCTATCAACCCACTTTAAGACTGAGCACATAGGCGTACCCTGGAATATCAGATTGGTAGAGGACCCGCCAATCTCTCCATCAGCAGCGGAGTGTAAGTCTGATAGCGGCTGTGAGCCTACGAAGGTGGATTCTGACAGCATGTAGCATCGAAAGCAAGAACAACTCGGCCATCCTCGACCACACAAAATCACCCGGATAGAGTTGCTCCACTCAAACCTCCCCCATTATGGAGGAAGATCTTCTCTAGTGATACCTCAAGCTCTGCTGCCAATAGCACCGTCCAGATCTTTGCTCCTGAGAGCGGGCAAAATGACCACCCCTCCCATCTAGTTGTCGAGGGCCCTCACATGCAAAGGCACATAAACAAGGCGGAGCCGGAACGCCAAAGACTCGGCCCTGCACCTGGAGGTCCCCGCAAGGCCCACAACCGGAAGAACGCCATTGAAGACAACGAAGAGGAGGAGGAGGAGGAGGAGGAGGAAGATGTTGTCGAGCTCAGCTTCGAGCACTATAGACGCCGAGCACCCAAGCTAGGTTGCCCTGCCAGCCAACTGAAAGTCCACAACGCACGATTAAAGTACGTACCACCTCATCTTCCAAAGCCACGCCTTCAAGTCAAACTCCTAATGACCGCGTCCGCTTCCCCTCCCCGGCAGCAACCTGACGACGACTTCGCAGCCTTTCTGCCCAGTGCCCCGCCCTTTAGCCCTAGAGCCACTACGCCTATGACATCGACATCGACTGAAGACGCTGCCCCTTTCCAACCCGCATCGACACTTTTCCTCCAATGGCGCCTCAAGCTCTTAGGAGACGAGAACCAGAAGCTCAGCACCAAAACCCACAATCTGACTGCTGGACTGTTGAAGCTGAAAGCACAGAGCGCGAGGATGCAATCACGCATCAACTTGCTGCTGGAGCTGTCCTCTGCGACGGACGAGCAAGTATGTGCCCTGATCAGGTAACATCAGGTCAATGAAAATTCGGCAGATCGACTCTTGAAGGCCGACCGGCTTTGTGGGCACACCAAAAGTGGGGATGCCGTGGTTTCGAGGTGAGCAGGGTCAGAGGTGTTGGGGGTTGAGGAAGTAGGGTCAACCGGATCGCTGGTCTCGGCGGGGATTTATTGTGTATTGAGTAAGCTCTGCACAGGGAGAGCATCGTAAGAATCCACGTAGGTGGCTGTGCGCGAACTTTAGTTGAGCGATTCATGCATGCCGGCTTTCTGTATATTGTGTAGCAAGCAGCCAGTTACTACTTAAACACCTTTTCCATGGACGAGCGAAACATTATGGTCTTGCTGAGGTCCGGAGACCTCGACAAAGTATTTCATTGCCATTGCTATTTGCAGTACTTTGGAGTGGCTATGTACACGTCAGGATATGTCATACCTATCACCCCTTTGCTCGCGCTCATCATCGCTTCTTCACCCCCCACCATAGTGAGTCAATCTTGTTCCGTTCACTGAGAGGCTCAGGCTCTTTCCTGCATAGTAGTCTGTCCTTCGCCAACCGCGGTTTCGGGCCAAACCCCCCCCCCAAAAAATTTCACATCCCCGCAACCGCTGTCAATAGGCACTATTCTAAAAGCTCCCTATTCATTGTTAGAATCTCTGAATGTTCACCAGAGCGCTCACTATATTTAATTCGACTGTTGAAGTACGTCTTCTCTGCTTTTTCTCCCCTTTTTGCCGTACACCGAATTGGATTGCCAGTTTCCCCAAAATCCTGGACTCGGGCCAAGGGAGGCTATAATAGCCATAATTTGTGTTCTCAGGGGTGGTGTTAGGTATTTTCAGATCAAATGGAGTATGTGATAATGCTCATGCTGGGGCAGGCGTCGGCGTTGGTGTCAAGCTTGCAGATGTAGGCCTCTTAGCGATTCCGTTCGCGGCTGGACCCTGTAAATGGTCAAAAACTCCATGTTATTGAAAATATTTTCTCCCTTGAGCTGAAGTAATTGCCTGATTGTGACCAGGGCACGAGTGGCGGAAGAGGATTCAAGAACTTACCTCAACTTCATTAAAGCTTCTTTTCAGGGCAGGCTTCTTGCCATTTACTGCAGTCTTTTTCTTCGCCTTGGTGGGCTTGACATCACCCTTCTCCTTGTCAAAGAGATCATCTGGAAGGTCATAACTGGATTCGTTAGCGGGATGTGCAGGGTTGCAGAGCGGGAGCCATGATACACTTACTTCTTGAAAGGCACAATATTCAGCTCGTGCAGGTCTTCGTTGAAATTCGGCCAGGACGTGCAGACACTGCGGAAATGGGAGATGGCTGCAGAAATGTTGAGATTCTTGGTCGCTTGGGGTGTCAGGTCTATGCCGACATAGAATGTCGTGGTATAAATCGTCTCAGGTTCATTTGGTGCATGCGCCTCCGGTTTTGCATCCTTCACTTCCGGGATGATGGCTCCATTCTCAGCGTTGTCCACAGCCAGCTGTGGATTGGTTGTCTCTGTAATCTTTGTTTCCTCGACTTGGTATTTTACACTGCCTTTCTTGACCTCTTCTGCCTCAGCAGCAGTGTTGGTCTTGTGCACTCGTTCGTAGCCTTTGGTGAATGGTCTGGCCAGTTCAATCATGTCGGCTTGCTCTTCGAGCTTCATCACGAGTATGCGCACTTTGGATTCAACCAGACCTGACCAAGATTTCTTGGCTTCTTTGTTGCTGCTGCTAGCTATCACATTCAAATAGTATTTATGATCTGCTGTGAAGAAAGTATGTCGCTGGAACAAGTCTTTCCATTGCAACTTGTTCTCGAAGATTTTTTGGACGATGTCATTGCCTCGTTCAAGCTCTTTGAGGATGATTGACTTTCCTGACTTGGAGATATTGTAGGTTGCGCACATACTTGGATAGGCGGGAGTGATGATGGGCATGATATTCCGTTTGTCGCCCGAGTAGAGTTGTGGATTCCAGACCTTCTCCTTTCCAGTGCCAGGATCTATCGACTTCAGCATGATAGGTGATGGCCAATTCCATTGCTTGATGATGTAAAAGAATTTTCCGACAATTGTTCCTCCTGTCGCGTGTGGGTACAGCTGGCAAACACGGGCGACAAGCATAGCCCATGCGACACCACCGGGGAAGCCAAGTATGTTTGCATAGACAGCCCTCCGCTGTGCCCATAGTTTGATGGCTCTCAAGGCTGTGCGAAAGGTTTTCTGTTGGGGCACGAGCTCGAGGATTTCGTCTGTAACACGCTGTTCATGGATATTAGTGAAAAGCTTTCGAAAAGGTGAAGAGAACATACCGGCCCAGTAATTGCTCTAACGCCTGGTTGATCGAGGCTGTCAAGGAGTTTGTTGTCTTTCAACTCCAGGTTGAGAGGTATTGTGTGCAGGCTTGCTATGCTGACGAAGATCAAGTCGATATCTATGTCATTGAAGACAAGCTTGATGATAGGAACGAAGGAGTCCGGAACCGCCGTTAAAGAGCTTAGAGAATCCGGCGCAATCTTTCTGAGGACCGCAGGGTAGACATCAAAGAAGTCCTCGCGCTTGACGTGTCTAGGCGCCACAACCAGAGTGTCGATGTCAGATCCTGTCGAAGTTGTCAGTAATCACTGTCCTGCTGCAGTGGGAGAAAACACAGTCTCCTTAGGCTAACGTACCTGGACCGAAGACCCCCAGACGATAACTGCCGTAAGGATAGATTCTGCCTCCAAATTGTGTAACCTGTGATTCAGGGTATCCTTTTCTTCGGCTGACTTCCTTTACAAACTCGACCGTTATGTTTTGGAGCAGCTGTAGTGTGCTTTGCCGTTTTTGTGTCTCAGCAGGTGCCTCATAGTTATTTTGTTGCTTCAACTCTTCAACCATGGCGGCGTTCTGGGCAACATCAGCCGGAGTGGGTAACGCAGTGGAGATCGGCGGTGTCAGGCCCCACTGTTTTGTTGGCTGGGCCGTCATTTTGACTGACAGGCGAAGCTACGAGAGGGAGAGCGTGATGGTTGAGGAAAAGTGTCGTCGGTTCGAAGGCAAACGGAAATGCGCAAGAAAAGGAAGAACGGCGATCACGTTGCCGACGTGGCCATGGAAGTGATGGACTGCGTAAGCAGACTCAAATTAGATGTGAATATGCACAGACAAACCCATCCGTGACCCCAGAGAACACCAAAGGAAAAGTAAAAAGATGCGCGATGTGGAAGTCAGAATGGTGGAAGTGTTCGTCGCTGAGAGTTGAGATCGACTATCGGGAAACTTTTGCTCCAGCGAGAATGTGAACCTAGTCTTAAAATGGGACCTATGGGACGTGGGCCGCCTGGCCATTTCATTTATGCCAATTCACCAATCATTGATTGACAATATTCTACATCGGGAAGACACGACAACCTTCCATGCTTTGAGTAATGCAGCGTATAGTCCCGCTCCTTTGAGTCTGCTCCGGAACGGAGGAAATCTAGATCCATTTTCTAGTCAGCGTCATGGTGGCGCAGGCTCTACTGACCCTCCACCTTTGGCTGCAACAATTGCTCTGGAAGTTTTCCTTTCTCCGTCTCTTGCTTGAACACTGGCCTCGGAATCTCAATGCCATCCACCACTCGGCCATACGTGATGCCGCCTAGCCTGCTCATCGGCTTCAACACATTCGGGTCTATCAGACTCCTGTCTTCGTTAATGGCATCCTCTCTAGCCCAGAAACGAATACCCTCTAGGATTGCCATGACTCCTGTCTTCTTACCAGGGGTGGCGCGTGACTCGAATTCCTTCGTCTCCACTAATTTGCATTCGACGCTGAAGATGGACTCCTTAACCCGGCTGCACTTGACGTCTTTGCAAGGTGCAGGATGCAGCCCGGAAAGGGCCCACTCGGAAATCCCGTATTCTGCATCAATGGAGGTAGCGTTGGCGGCTTCGACGAAATGCTCGGACACTATGTTGAACGTGCACTCGCCTGTTTCTGTGAGGTTGCGCAGACTGTCCTTGGCATTGTCGAAGCCACCAGCGAATCCAACGATGAAGAGTGGAGGATCGTGATTAATGACTTGGGAGTAAGAGAATGGTGACAGGTTTGTGGACTTGCCATCCTTGGACCTTGTGCTAAGGAATCCAATCGGCCGTGGAATGATTGCTGAGATTAGGAGTTTATAGTTCAGAGGTGCTGGACGACCGTCTGCATAAGGGTCGATGTCGATGTGGTTCTTCTCCAATGACGCTCCGCCGTCATTGCCTCCACTCCCATACTTCCAGTCCGGATCCAGTGTCTTGGTGAAAGTCCAATCCTTCTTCGGGAAGTCAGGTCGCGAAGCTTGTACCTTACTGAAATCGGCATGCGGGTTGCGCTTGATAGTGGCCTCAGCGTCGTGCTTCTCCTGCGTCTTTTGTGGGCGAGACATGTTCCTGGATAGTTTGTGGGACTAGGTTATGAAGGCCGGAATGCTCACGCCGGTGCTTCAACCGAGGTGCTGTACAGTTACTGTGAGGATTGACAACAATGAAGCGACGAGATATAGCTCAACAATCTGAAATGGAATCTGAGGAGACCTGCGGCTTTCAAGAATTTAGTCTATTAGACACCAAGAAAATGTGGGCAAAGACCTTTGAACCCGTCGAATATGTAAATGAATGTCAGTCATGGCCATTGATAAACTTGATTCCGAGGAGATATCACGTGACGGTGCTGCTAGTAAGGCGTAGGCGTTTAGTTAGGTTACAAGCCTCCCCAATAAAATGGGTGCGAAGCTCGCGAGGCTCTTCGCTGTGTAAAGAGTGCAGAAGCATACATCACGTATCTGTTTTACGATTCGGATTCTGATGGAAGCTACGGACATTGCGCAGAGTTAGAATGGGTGGAGTGCTTCTTGAGAACAATAATATTACTCTGTTACAGGCCGCGTGGTAGGTAAAGGTGGCCTAAATTAGGTGAGGGAGGGCTCACCGATCAAGCGACCCCACGCCCAGGGCTTAAGCGACCGATGCTCGGAACGTGGATTCCGTGCCTAAGACTTGAGGGGGGCCCGTGTTACTGAAATTAAGCAGCCATGCTGGGGGCGAGAGCAAAGTAATCTACCTTAGTAAACGCCAAGCTTTAGGAAATCATGAGAGGGGCTGCAGATTTAATGACTTTCTAAAAGCGCCATCTTGGACTCTGGAATTCAAACAGTGCACTCTGGAAAAGAAGTCCATTTCCGGAAACTTTAAGCTGTGCTGTGCAGCCAATGCTTTCCTCGGACAGCGTCATCGTCGACCATCTGGGCTCGACGTACTGGGGCGGGGCAGGTCTAAGAATGGGGAAGCAAAAGGTGGGGGGATGAACGTGTTGAAGGGGTAAAGGAAGAGGGTAAGAACGGCTCTTCTTTACCTAATGATTTGATGCAAAAGCAGCAAGAGTGTTGTTCTCTTCCCTTTTAGCTTTGAAGGAGTTGTTATATTTCCTTCTCGTTCTTCTCTTTTCCAAGGCCCCGCCTCTGTCGAGCTTCAAGACTGATCCACGACAGGGAAACCGATAACAACGGTAGACTTGTCAGCTGTATTTAGCCCACTATGGCGCAGCTCGTTGAAGGCGTCAAGAATCTCATGTCCGGCATCTCCACCTATGACCTTGGTGACTTCAAGCTGCAATCTGGTGCCAGCCTTCCAGGTGCATGGATAGCTTACAAAACCTTCGGTGACCCAAAATCCCCAGCAGTCCTCTACCCATCCTGGTACTCCGGCACTATCGCTGATAATGAGTGGCTCATCGGCGAAGATAAGACTCTCAACCCAAAGAAATACTTCATCATTATTACGGCTTTGTTCGGTAACGGCCAGTCAATCTCCCCCTCCAATTCCTCCATCTCTCCCTTTCCAGATGTGACCTTCTACGACAATGTCCGTGCCCAACATACTCTTCTGACACGGAAACTGAACATCACTCACCTCCGCTGCGTGACTGGCTGGAGTATGGGTGCCGGCCAATGCTTCCAATGGGCGACTCAGTACCCCGACTTCATGGACACCATTGTTCCCTTCTGCGGCAGCGCCAAGACAAGCATCCACAATCAAGTCTTCCTCGAAGGCGTCAAGTCCGCCCTCCTCGCTGCAAAGCACACCTCATCTGCTGGATCAACCTTCGGCCGCGTCGAAACCGCATCCACGGCGCCAGAAAACAGAAAATGGACAAATGAAGAAAAGACAGTTGGGCTGAAGGCGTTCGGCCGCGGCTACGCAGGTTGGGGCTTTAGCCAGGCATTCTATCGTGAGAAGCTGCATGAGAAAGGTATGTTGCCAGCGCGCTCCCTCCTGGATGTTGACAGCTGCCTCTAGCCCCAATGGCCTCCAGCTAACTAATCTCCCCACTCTTGGCTTCAGTGTACCATGCAAAGGACCTCGAAGACTTCTTGACTTCTTTCTGGGAGACCTGGGCTCTGTCCAAAGACCCCGAGAACCTGCTCGTCATGCTGCACACGTGGCAAGCTGGCGACTGCTCAAAGCAAGAGCCCTACAACGGCGGTTTTGAGGCTGCGATGGGAGCCATCAAAGCGAAGTCGCTCGTGATGCCGTCTAAGACGGATCTGTATTTCCCGTAGGTCGTGACCTACCCTGCAGGTGGTAGACGTGTGGAAAATCCAGTGATAGCAGCCAATTAACGCATGTCTTACATGTAGGCCTGAAGATTCCGAGTACGAAGTCGCGAATATGAAGCCTGGTGTTGGGAAACTAGACGTCTTCCCTTCGATATGGGGACACTGGGCGGGAGGGCCGCCTGGAAACATGGAGGATGTGAAGTACTTGGATAATGCACTCGCGAAGTGGTTGGAGTAAACTTAAGAGAAGAGGCAAAATGAGCAGCAGCAGCAGTAGCAGCAGTAGCGGTGATGGTGGTGTTGAGAGTGAGAGGCAGACACTCGTTGTCTATCGAGGCAGTAGCGTGGGCAGTAGCGATGGAGCTGAGCGGACAAAAGGGGTTGGACACTCTGCCTCTACGAACGTAGGATTATGGGATAGCACATGATTGTGCAGTAAATCGTCTATGGCTGCAAATATGATCTATTTTAGGGATTATGGGTCTACTGTGTGATTCATACTTCGTCTCGTACGCTACTGGCCGTCCTATATGACCTGTGAAAAGGTCGCATGCCACTGTCAGGGGTGGTCATGACTCAGTTTAGAGCTAAGGTGGTATTTCAGCATCCTTAGAGTGTGCCTCGTAGGACATAGCGGCACCACTGCCAACATGCTCTGGCCTTTCTCTGCCATTTCATAGGTTTGACAAATCTGCCTCACCGCAATAGGACGTGTTTGAGCCAAAGTGGCCGCATATATGGTCAGTGTGGCAGCGAGCGGAGTTTGTAGGCCATCTATCAAGAAGGCTTGGCGGCTCGTATCCAGTGTCATGGCAAGTCTGCAGAACGGCCTCTCGAGATTCGCCAGATTTGGCCGCCATTTGATGTCACCAATGCAGGCCCCCTTATGGTCATCATGACCAGAAACGTCGGAATATAGGTGCCAAGGCTCAGCGATTGTTTCAAAACCCGCTGAGACTCGCAAACCGTTCATCGTCCTCTGTGAGTCGTCAGTATTTTTGTTTCAGGGAAAAGCTTGATGGAGGTCCCGAAAAAGCACAAGCCACGTTGCAAAGGGGCGGCCTCTTCGCTTCTGCACTTCGGGGAACAAGCTAATTTGCATCAATAAGACGTGACTTGCCGCTGACATCGACTTGATCGGTCTCTGAGTGGCCGGGCGTGGGTTTCTTTCACGATGCGCTTTCCAGGGGAATTCTTGATTGGACCGAGAGCACTCGAAGCGCCAGAATTTCAATTAGCCCCATGCATAGTCCGATCGGTGTTTCCTCTTATGGCTAGTCTAGTATATGCGGAAAGCTCGGACCCCGTCCCAGTACGGCATTGGCCTTTTGAGAACGAGCTAGCATATGTCCGTGGCTTCAAGCGCCGACGTCTCGTTGTTGGCACCAACTCGTCCAAGATGCTTCGGACGACGATTAAGACATACTGCGAACTCCAAATTACATGTAACTCATGCGTACGAATAGCGGTCGTTTTGCTCTTTCCCGCGGCCCGCGAAACCTCGCAGATTGCTTAAAAACTCGTGATCAGCACGTCTTTCTCAAATTAGTGACCAACAAGAGACCTAGGGGGGCCACGGTTGTGCCGCACTGTGGGGCAGCATGGCTCCTGTGCCCTCATAGGGCGTGGATGCGGGCCTTGGCCGAGCTCAGAGGCGCGTATATGCAAGCCTCCGACGCTATCTGGGTCGAAAGTGGTCGAGCCTATCTTTGGGCTGAGCCGCAGAAAGAGGCATAGTAGGTTCAAGGATGAAACGCACTTCCATCGTCGGAACACGGCCTAGCTGGCAACTCTCGCGGCTATTTGTTTCCATTTTAGAAACCCAGAGAGCAGGGCCCCGCATCGACACTAGAGCATCGCTGCCGGCACCAAAGCGCGGGTGGAGGCACTTGCGGCGGCCTTCTGATGCTCTTAGGGTTTCCACTAGCCGAGCTTTTGCGCAAGTCTATATATCAAGGGTTCCTTTGCACGGGCTTCATTGTTGAACCACTGCCGACGCTGGAGGATTTCTCTTCCTTCCGGCTAATGCTTCCCCCCCTTGATAGTCCTCTTCTGCTTGAGACTGGGCAAACATCCTGCCCTCACAAGTAAGCCACTCTCTCAGTCTTTCATGGTTGCTGCCGAGGCCCACGAAATCATAACGCTCTTTTCCTTGGACGAACCCCTCTTCCAAACCGGTTGGCACTGAGAACCAGCTTCATGAACCCATGTTTGCTGATTAGCCCGATGGTGGATACTTTGTATCCTAGCCGATTAATGACCATGAGCGATTTTCCACAGGCTGGTCAATGGCTCACTCCGGATTCGGTACGTCACCGGATGGAGTGCTCCGACGCACTCTATGAGCCCCCGTTCCAATCGAGGTGTGCTAACAGTGGATTTTAGACACCATATACGACCTTCGATGGTTTCGAAGCATTGTCGACAAACACCTTGCCCATGCGGCCAGTCTTTGAACCTCAAGGATCGTCGTATTTGCAAAGTTGGCATAGTCCTCAGGCACTCAGTCCAATCACTAGAGACCAAGTCTATAACGCCGTCGCAGGCGCATCAGCAAATCCTAGTGGACTCGGTATTTCGAACTCGCTGCAATACTCTCCGCTTCTCTCCACCGTCTCGACTTATCCAAACTCGGGAGACAGTAGCTCTGTTCAAAGCAATTACATGGCAGGCAGGATCTATGGTCAAGGACAAACAATGGTTCAGACTGGATTGCCTCCGACCCCACAAACTGGAGGGCTGCCACCCGAGGGCTCCTTTCGAGCACGACAACCCTCTCCAATTGAACCCCGTCCCTCAAGCTCCCGCCAGTCACGCCAGTCACGCCAACACAAGCGATTACGTCCAAAGGGTGGGCAGGACGAGCGACCAGCCCTGAAACGACGTCGATCCAGCAGCACAAGCCAAGCGTCACAACCGAATCCGAATCCGCAAGGGATTCAACCGGAAGCACGAGCCGAGATGGAGCGCAAGAAAGAGTTTTTCGAAGGCCTGAGGAGCAAAGGCGTGCCGTGGAAAGACATCGTCAAGCAATACGAGATCGAGTACGGAAAGAGTATGACACAGGCAGCTCTACAAATGGAGCGAAAGCGGGTGAAAGACAATCTCCGGGTGTGGACCGAGATTGATACCAAGGCCCTCGAAGCTGCCCACGAATATTACGAAACCCACAAATTTTCAATCATAGCGGAGAAGATGCAAGAGTTTGGTGCCGAGGAGAATTGGTCACCAAGACAATGCCAGAAGAAATGGGAAGAAATGTCACAGAGTGCTCAGGAGACCGCCCTTACTCCAATACCTCAACCGACACCTGTCAGGCGAGCGCCAACGGTGCCTGCGCCCGAGCGGTGGATGCAGCAAGGCTACGAAGCCATAGCATCCTCCCGAGTCAGTCCGGTGTCGGCAGCCTCTAACACCATCTCGCCGAGTCCCTTCGCAAACACTCCCTTGAGCTCGGAAGCTTTCAACAGCTACCAGCAATAGCGCGAATCTGTAGCGTGCGGTATACGACAGACAGGTGCCCAGCCCAACTCTGGGTGATCCTCTCTGCCCCAATTCCGTGAACAGCGAGCATCCGCTCTCGCCAACCGCTCACCGCTATTGCCTCCATCCAAGCCTACGAATACGAATAATGAACGAGCCGTCCACCTCCCCCGCTGCTCATGGTCGACATTCCTTCTCATCCTACACAGCTTGGAGGTGGACGCTCCGGGGGGGAGGGAGAGAACATCCTTTTACTCACTTGCCCCCCCCTTGTTACGATAACCAAGGCACACACACACACAGAATACTGTATACTCTAGAAACTTGCGCGAGCACTCTGTGGTGGAGGATCATGACCTACATTCGTTCTAAAGCTATGACTTATACAGTGTATTACTAGTTCGAGCAGTCATCATACCTTGGCATCTTCGTACTGTCGAACAACTATGCTTCTGCTTTTGCAAAATCTCTTCTACCATTTCCCAATTTCTCCAAGCTCAACTTTTTGCTGGGAAAATGGAAGCTGAATGACTGTGACACTCCTAATTGGTTTAGGGGCGTCTTTACTGTTTTTAAGAGACGTACGTTTGCTGGCTTTTTACTAAAGCGCCAGGGAGAGGGGGAGTTCTAGCCTAGAGAGGATGCCTGCGGCACCAGCGGGGCCAACGTGGGAATATCGTGTACGAAAGCTTCTATAATCCAATGCTATTTCCTACTGCTGTGCAAAGAACATCGAACCAGCCAAAGCATATCACTTGTTGCGGAGATAATTCATTTACTGTACACACGTGGCCATCTGGAGCACGGGAAGAGAAAACCAAAAGGATACAGAGTTGCTCAATGCTTCCTTTAGATCAAAGTGAGATAGAGACTTGAATTTGCTGAATGTGTAGCTGAGTAAAGGAAGGGCAAGGAGCTAATGACATGGGTATCCGCAACGCTCCCCAATTATGAGAGTCCTTTTTGCCATGGCGCCAACGCCCGACCATTGTTACTCGCCACTGTGATGAAACGTGTCAAGGTCGTGAGCCTTTGCCCCATTCATGGTCGCTATTCAGCACTGGATGACTCTGCCCACCAAGTGGTCGGGCGTCTTCTTCGCCATCGGAGAACAAATCATCGTCATCCTCCAAAATGGCTGCTGCTTCCTCGTTCGTCCCGTCCCGCTTGTCTCTAGCTATCCTTCCCTTATTCTTTTGCTGGTGCTCTTCCAATGTGTCGTCCGCGGACACTGAAACCCCTCTTGCTCCCCAACGAGTGGGTTTGCGAGGTTCATCGTTATTGGGTATGTTTTGGTGTCCATTCGCAGCTGGGAGACTTTCTTCATCGATTTCAGAACTTGGTCTGCCCGCATTGATCACTTTATTGACTAGCCAGCCCTTTCTTAAGTCTTCAGAGTCGACAATACCTCCACCTCGTAGTTTCACGCGTTGTCTTGTCCAGTATACCCATGCAAAGTCGATGTAGAAGGCTGTTTGGATAATGCCGAAGATTGCTGCAATGGGATCGAAATGGTGCTCTTGGGAAGCAGCACGATAGATCCAGTTCACGATGTAGAATGCGCGGTAGGAGCCAAGTGTGAGAAGGTAGAAGGAATCGATGACGGTGGGAACGGTCGTTTGACGAAGCAAAAGCAATTGCGGCAGAATGCAGACAGACTCGAGAATGATAGAAAATGTGTAGAGCATCTGTGTCGCAGTTTGTCAGCCAAAAACCCACAGACTGGATATGAATCTGAAGTATACCTCAAATGGTCGCGACCCTGCCCAGCCGTAGAATATGAGCGTGACGATAGGCGCCAAGATGAGGGAGCCTCCAGTAGCATACCCGCCCAACTTCCATGCCTTCTCTCTCTCTCGCGTCCGCGCGTAGATCCTTGTCATCAAGATTATGATGTAGATGGAAGACCATATGTAGAAGTTTTTGAGAATGAAGTTCCACCATGATACCTGTGGTGGGACCCAAAAGAGATCCAGGTAGCGAGTTGTGAAGACGGCGATGTAGAGGACTTGGGTGATGAGCGAGACTCCTTCGGCGGATTTGTTGCTATGAATGGCCCAGATCAGAATACATTTTGACGCAGTGTGCGACACATCTCCAAGGATCCGGAACGGGTTCATTATGGCGGTAAGTGAAGGGTGGCAGGTCAATCAGGCTCAGGTGGCCGGTCTGGTAGGGTAAAGGTTTCCACAGCGCGTCTCTATTCAAGGTCGAGGCACAAGACTCCGTCGATGTCTAACAGTCATACTTGTCAGGTAGGCATTGATAGTTTGCTATCTGCAAAGACGTCTGCCTAGAATGATGTTTTCAATCGAACAACCACGCGGCTTCAGCTGAAGGAAGCCATGCCAAGACTGCGTTCATTGTGTTCTCAGTTAGCCCGAGCAGCTCGGATCCGCGAGCTCCCCATCGACGACCTGACTTGATCACTGCCCACAAGCTCAAATTGACCCAAACTGAAGCTGTAATGTCTGCTCCACGGGCGGCTTTGGCTTTGGCCAGGCGTATACCTCTCAGGGCAAGGCCAATTGGTACAAGATGCTTCACGAGTTCCGTCGTGAAACGTATGTCACCCGTGCCCATGTCACTTGGGACAGACAGCTAGGGAGCAACGGCAAGCTGACAACCTCTCTATCAAACAGGTGCCGAGAATAAGATAGCCAAACCCTCGAAATATGATCCCAAACCAGGCGACCCTGAAGGCAAAATCTTGGCCTTTGATGGTACTGATCTCCATGATACACCTTCGACAGCGAACCTTGACCCACACACCAGCTCTCTATCATGCGAACGTTGAGGTATGTTTGCTGACGAGATGGTGTGAAACAGAGATCAAAAGCGAATCAGATCTCCTTCCCCCAGGTGCAGCTCCAGGAACTGTCCCGACCGATCTCGAGCAGGCTACCGGCCTTGAGCGTTTGGAAATCCTCGGAAAGATGCAAGGAATTGATATCTTCGATATGAAGCCTCTAGATGCGAGTCGAATTGGTAAGCATTGATAACTGAACCGGAGTTGTAGAACTTGTCGTGCCATCATACTTCTACACATAGGCAGAACTCTTGAGCACCATACTGATACAGAATCTTACAACAGGCACATTCGAAGATCCAATCATCGTTAGATCAGCCGGAGAAGAGCTTCAATGTGGTTGCACAGGATCTCCGGCAGATTCACATGTCGTCCGTTGGTGTGTGGTATGTTCAGTTGCGCTCTCCTTCCAATTTGTCGTCCTACTAATCCAACATCAGGTGTCTCGACATCGACCATACGAGCGTTGTGATGAGTGTGGCAGCGTCTACAAAATGGAGTACATCGGACCTCCTGATGACCCACATCACCATCACCACGGGTACGAAGAACCCAAAACCATGGCAGACTACGTCAAGCCCGAATACTGGTACAGATGAGAGGTGGTAGCAATTCGGAAGTGACTGGCAAGCACATTGTAGATAGCACGCTAAGAAGACAGATTACACACAACCCACTGAACGTCACTGACGACTTCATCAACGTGCCTGTGGCTACTCTCAAGATCTCGTTTACACTCTTCCCCCTACGGCAAACCCATCCTCTCCCCACCAATCTCATTCAGACCCCATGCATGTATACTCCCATCATGCACCGTACATCTTCGCATATCTCGTACGTACTTGCCCACGAAACTCCCCTCACCTGCTCGATGCATAACACACGTGTTGTCCCACACCACCAGATCCCCTTCCTCCTTCCACTCCACACTCAGTACGTTCTCCCTCCTCGTCGCGTGCTTCATGAGCTTATCAATCAGCGCCCGCCCCTCCTCCCACGGCACCTCTTCATACTCCCCATCCCCTCGTCTCCTCTCAAGGTGGTGGACGTGGGCCGCGACGTACAAGTTCGTCCTCCTACTCCCCTCATGCCTCTGCACCAGCTTGTGCCTCCCGAACGGATAGCTGTACACGTCGACATCGTCAAACTGTCCCGGCGCTGCACATTTCCGACTCCACCACAGACTGTGACATGCCACATAATCCTCCCGCACCAATTGCTCCTTCAGCTCCTCATCTAGATCGTCAAACGCTCTCCGCGCATCTGCAAACTCCGTATTCCCGCCCGTTCCGCGCGGCGGCAGTGTGTGCGCCCGCAGGAGCGAGAACCCGGCCCGCCGCGGATTGAACGACGAGTCGACATGGAAGAGCGTGTTGCCCTGGCCGAGGTAGTAGCGCTTGGTGTTGAGCTGGGCGATGGAGCCGTCGTCCTCGAGGTTCGAGACGTCGAAGATCTCGTCGTGCGCGAAGCGGTTCTTACGTCCCAGTGCTAGGTACGGTTTGACCTGTGAATCTGGTCAGGCTAAAGGAGCCAATTGGGAAAGTTTTGGGAGGAACGAACGTCGTCGAGTTCGCCGAAGAGGCGCGAGAAAGCTACGTGCCGGTCGTCGTCGAGGGATGCATGGCGGAAGACGAGGACGCCGTACTATGGGTGAAAGAGAATTAGAATTCATGATATGTTCTTAAGGACAACCGCACGGGGTGTAGAGACATGGGAGAGCATGGAATGGACAGACGGTCTGTTGTCTGCCTATGTTGAAGAATACAAAGTAAGTGGATTATGCTGACCCTCGTGATGGCCTTGTATATTTCTGAAAAGACATCTTCCGGTACCGGTGTGGAAAAGTCTACTCTATGGACCTCGGCGCCAAACGTTGGATGTAACTCTTTCATTTGGATGTGCTTGAAGTCGTTATCATCGTCACTCGTTGCATGAGGCATGGCGAAAACAAAGTATTATGAGATAGCGACAGCTGCAAGCAATGTGCCTCGGCAGCCTCCATCGCAACTGTGGCATGTGGATCAATATATGTACTAATCGAAGATCATCTCCAACGACGATGAGGAGAACGCCGCCTAAGCAGATAGGTCGGATAGGCCACAAGCGGAGAAGGCCAAGCATTAGAGCAAAAGCCGACGCTTTCAGGCTTCTCACCCACCACTGGCCGAGCTCCGAAAACGATGTGGGATAGTTCCGAGCTGCTTTTATGTATGTCATCAAATGGGCGTTTACAGATGTCAGCATTCGCAAAGCCAGAGTTCGCTGATAGGCCATATCTGTCACAACCAGAACTATGCTTGCGCTATCGTCCAAACTTCTTCAACTCCAGCCACCGCAGTGGTGGATATACAAGCGCAGCACAAGAGAAACCCACGTAGTTGCCTGCGTCCCCTCCATACTCTCCGATGAGTCGAGCAATTGGCCCAATGTACCATACCTGGGCCATGGAGATAACAGAGCCACCGTAACCGACCAAAAATGCCACGAGAGCTGCGATACCTAACGGCAGCTTTTCACGATCATTCCAAGCTGCCCAGTTGTAGGCTTTGGCGCTTCTGCGGAAGATCAAATACTCTTCCAGGATAATAGCAACCCATATTGCCACCCAATAGCCCATCAAAGCCAGAAAATTGGTGAAAATCACAGCAAGATGGTTGCGGCCTGCCAGAGCGCAAACGGTGTAGATGATGGCTCCGATGGTGTTCCATATCACCCGGGGGACCTTGGCCGCGTATCGGCCGAGGATTTGGAAGTCAACGCCAGATGAATAAGTTGGCGGAATTGTATTAGCGATTACACCGAGTGCTGCTATGACGGCACAAAATTTGCCAAAGTCATGCAAAGGCTCGAAGCCGGCGACAAGTAGAGCGCCAGAACCAGACCCCCCCTGAGAATTCGTCCACGCGTTGCTGTAGGGTTGATACGAGGTAATGCCAGATCCAAGGCCAATACCAAGGACGAGGGCATATGTGAATGACACGGACAAACCCAACAAGGTTGCCGCGAAGATGGAGAGTCTGCTTGTCGATGTAGGCCAGTAGACGAAGTAGTCGGCGCCTAGACCACCGTAGGTAATTGCAGCGCTCAGACAGATCGAGAAGAATGATAGTCGGTCACCAGCAACGGTGCGTGGATCACCTGCGGACGGGGTTGTAAGATCGTAGTGCTTCGCGGAAATCCCAAAAAGGATACTAAAGACGATGATTTGCGGAATAAAAGCGAAACGCTCGTAGTAGTGAAAGACCGAGATGCCAAACGTGGTCACGGCCCATGTAATGACAGCCACAATAATTATACCCACCACAACCGACATGCTGCCATTAGGAGACACCGCGGAGAGGATTTGTCCTCCCACCACGCAATCGAGCAAAGAATAGCCAAGCAACACGATGATATTCAGAATGACGATCAACTTCGACGGCCACCAGCCCATGGCATAGCGTCCAAAGGCCTGGCATAGATTAGCAACACACCGCCGTTAGCATTTTGTGCCATACTAACCATCGTACGATTTCCAGAGAGCGGTCCCCATGTTGCGATCCAAGCTACTGGTATGCTTCCCACTAGTACGCCAAAACAGGCACAAAGGGAGGCATCTCGGAAGCTCAGGCCATATACTGCCGGACCAAGCATGCCGAGAGTGATGTTGTTGGCGGCAAGATTTATGGATACCCACAGGACAAACACCTGCAAGTACGCAAACCAACCAATATGAATTTTCTCGTGTTCTTCAACACGTTGTATTCCTCTCATCTCAAGGTTGTACTTCAGCAAAGTGCGTTCAAACGATTTCCACCTTCCACCAATGCGTGACGCAAATGGTTGCCTTTCATGAGTCGTGTCATGGCCACCAGATGCTTCTGTTATCGATCCTGTCTTCTCGACGTCGGTGATGGGGTCAGCGGGAGGCATGATGATCCTGTGTTGCTCATCTGCACAAAGGCATGAAAACAGATGTTTGCGCAAATGTTTTCGGGGGGGAATAGAATGATGGTAGGCCCGTGAGTCATAGACTGGGCAGTTTTTGTGGGCAGACGTGGCTAGTGTCAGGCCTCCCTTTTTCCTCAGGTAAAGTATCTTTACGCGCCGTCATGGCATAACATGTGGAGTAGGATGCGGTCAGAAAAAGGAAGTCGGCTCGGATTGTGGTTGCAATCACGTTGCTAGCGGAAGGGCGTCGGGTGCAAGTCCCTCGAGAGTCGTGGGCAGATTATGCGTCACCGAGTTCTCCAATAGTACCTTGAACGACATGGCTAGTCCGGGTGTGAGGAATCCTTCGTGTGGAAGGAAAAAATCGGGCTCCATTGGCGGGGGACGACAGTCACTGAGATCTAAAAAGCTTTGGAGAAAATTTTAAGGGTCTGACGCCACAGAGATTTGCAGCTGCAACTCATTTTGTTCGAAGTAAACAGAGCCGTGACAGCCGCACCCTCCCTTGCTCATTACTCGTGTTCAATTTGTACAAGATTAATTTCAAAGAGCTGCACCTCGTCATAGGAGCTCGGCATTCAAATTTCAATGCAAGGCAACATGAGTTCCAATGGCCAACAAAATGATGTCAGGATTCTGACGTATGTATGTGCAGTACGGAATCTCAAAGAGCCACCACTGGGGGTTGTGAAAAGGTCAACTAGTTTCAAGTCTGCTCTAACACCGCATCGGCGTGGCGCTCAACTGTGCAAGCTCACACTTATTGAATGCTGTCCATACTAAGTCCGTGACGGGGGCAAAATGTTGATATTGACCAAACTCCACGCAATGCTGGTAAATGAGAGATACATAGTAATGACACGCTATACGTTTCTGAAATGCTCCTTCGCATACTGCTCACAGGCCTAAATTTTGTAAGCACTTTACGCAGTCGGTAGCCATTTATGAGCAGGCGTACCTTAGCCGGCTTTCCAACCTTCTGCCCAATGACCTTCCATTTGTTGGCTTCGTACTCTCTAATTGCCTCACGCAACGCGATTGACTGCCCCAGAGTTCATCAGCCACATGACTGCAAGAAGGCCGTATTTCTTACCTCATCCTCGGCGAACTCGGCGTAGTGCATGTCCTGATTTTGAACTGAGCCTCAAGTCAGAGAATCCGCCGTGGGGATTCCTACCTTATACCAATGCTTCTTCACGCTCCCTTCGGTCCGTGATGGAAATGCCTTGGAGGCGTCAGATAGAGCCAGTCAGGTTTAGCTGGGGAGATCAAGGGCGGTACTACCTTTGCTATCTCGCCCCAGCTATTGCCTGCGTCTCGCATCGTTTTTAATCTTTGCTCTTCAGTTGCAGTCCAAGGTGTATTTGTTCTCCCCTTCTTCCTCCCCGCTTCTTCAAGAGGTGCGAGAACTGGTGCAGGATTCGGGGGAGTTGAGAGTGTAGGGGCGGCACTGCTACCTTCTGCTGGCGCCGGAGGTCTTGCAGGCGACCCTGGAGGGCTGGTTTCGGGGTTGTTGGAGGCCCGGCGTTTCCTTGGGTTGGGAGACGTGGGTGGTAAGGTTGAGAAAGTAGTGCTTGTTGCGGCTGGTTGTGAAGGGCTGGGTGCCTCGACAGGTGCGGTTGGGGCAGGTAGCGTTGCAGGAGAGGTCGTCGAAGCCGATACCTTCTGCCGCTTCTGGGAAGGGGGTGATCTGAGCACTCCATCAGTCTGGCTAAGTTCTTTTTCTCGTAGTAGGCCAGATCAAACGAGATAGCGAGGAACTCACGCCATATTGGTCCCGGCTTTCGAGTGACTTCGCCCCAAGGTCAACTATGTACGGCCATCCGGATGCTCAGGCACCAGTGGTCGTGGGCATCAATCGGGAATACCCGTTCTGGATATGGTCATGCGAACTGGTGCAGCAAATGAAGAGAACCCGTTGCACACGAGTTACTGGCACGCCGTGGCTGGAGTGGAACCGTCACACCGCCGGAAGGAGAGGAGTTGGTAGGGTACAGAAAAACAAGTCGGGACGGAAGAGAACATGTGGTCATTGGTTCACGATACAGAGGTATCAGACGATAGAGGGCCAGGAATTTGACTGGTTTTTCAGATGTTACGACATGGGGGGTGGGGAGCAAGCAGTAACTAGCCTCATGAGTGGGCGCTCCCGGCATCTTACAGCGAGTCGCGAAGCCTGTGTGACGGCAAAGATGACTTACATTTAGGGAATAGGCACAGACATCACAGCAGGCCATGTGCACCACTGCTGCAGAGCTGCGGGGTAGATTGGGAGAGCTTTGTCAAAGAGAGCTTCTTACAGAAAATGATGATAGCACACACACTGGCGTACTTCGGCGGGCCAGTGAGCGGGGAAGGAGGTCCTTTGGCTGTGGCCCTAGCCCCGCTTGCATAGATGCCCCAGCATGAAAAACCCAGACGAGGTCACCGGACAAGGCTTAGGTGGCTGGCGCTACATTTCGACACGGGAATGTCTTGCAGATCTGGACAAGAGATCTCGCGTTCAGTGGGTATCTCGACAACTAGCCAGTTCAGGTTTAGGTTGACAACCTGATGGCTGTTGTGAGGCCAGTGTTGCCCCCTCTATCGAATGTTTTGCTAGAATCCATGAATACCCGAAGCCAAAGAATGTTTCCGAGAAGAGATATATCCGGCTTCCTCAACCTCGCTTCGAGTCACATCTATTATCCACACTTTTTACACATGTCAGGATTTTGGTAGAACCCAAAACGAATCTTGACAACTGCGAGATTCGCAGCTGCGCGATTTTACACAAGTAGTCTCGATCGAATCTCAGTGACCTGAAACTGCTCGGTTAGCCACCAATTCCGTTCACAGAGTCCGTGCCTTGCGCCATAACCACTATCTCAGCGTCAGACCTCAAATTGGACAAGTGTGTGATGAAATTACCTCGGCCAAGTTGCCATAATATTGGTCATGTTTTGCTCAATTGTTGACAATTTTCAAATCCTTTGGATGTGCTGCGTGCGATAAGGTGATGAGAGGAATCACATCTCAAAACTTTGTTTCTGGTATTCGTCCATGCATTTCCACCTGAGAGGTTGCCGAGCGGGTGGGAAGACCTCCTTCTGGGGTTTCGAGGCTAAGACCAAGCTAAGCTTATTTTGGCTATTTGTTTACGCCACGTCTGCCTCCCGAAGAACTGTAGAACAAAACCTACTCGATTGATCAGTAGTAACAGCGTAGTGCGAGGTTCATCGCATTGATATTGAAGCGTTGAGATAGCAATGACTACACCCTCCATCCGTCAACATTGAAGATTTCTCATTCCAATCCCCACATCTATCCGTCCCCACATTCCACAACCCACGTCCCTTCCTCTGCGCCTGCACCTCCTCTGATGCATCCTCCGCCCACCCTCTCACCGCCACACGACTACAACTTCTCCAGCGCAGTGTATGACGAGTCATCCGCTCCACCGACCGACCACGAAGATGCCTATGCGACCACCGACGACGAGATGGCGCGCCTCGCGCAAGGCGCGGAAACAACATCCAGCCGCTCATCGATTAGCTCGCTGCCTGCATCCGTCACAGGCACCATAGTCTCACCACCGGAGAAGCTAGTCACGCCCATAAGAAAACCGCCAGGCTTAGGCCACATGCGCACTGGAAGTGGCTTGAAATCACTAGGGCGACGTGATGGCGCATTACAAGATCGCGATCGCGAAGCGACACCGTTCCGACACCCGAGTTCAGTTCGCGCGATGCAAATGCGCGACGAATTTGATGACGACGACGATATGACACCCGGACACAGACGATGCGGCTCGCGCATGTCCGGTGGACGGCTTTCGACGTTCTCTACTCGAAGCTCAAATTCGACAAACACATCACCGACGAAGCGAGGTGCTGGGAATCGGTCCAGTCAATCTTCGCCGCAAAAGTCCAGTTCGAAATTGAAGAAAGAATTCCCTCTTGTCTTGCTGCATTGTAGTCTGCTCTCCCCGTCACTGGGTTTGCAAATGAAAATGCCCGAGTCATGGTGGTTGAAGGAGGTGTTGCCAGAGGAGTACTGGAATAGGTGGAAGACTTTGGAAGAGAAGGTTCTGGGCAATGGCGAGGTGCGCACGAGAGGAGTTTTGATACCACATCCCAAGGCCGACTACGACCTACTGGAGGAGAGGCTACTGGAGAGTCTCGAGTTGGAGAGACCCAGAGTGAGAAGCGGTCATTTTCTTGGGGTCGAGCCGGGAAAGGTGGAAAGCGCGGAGGAGGAAAGCGAGGCAGAGAGCACACGGTCGTCGCAATGTCCTGACTGTGGTAGAGTGGTTGCAACTGGTGTGGAGATGGAGCGGAAATGGGAGATCAAGGTCTATGCGGCGAATGGTCTGATGAGAGCAGGAGCTTGGGGTGCGGCATGGGGAGAGATGGAGAAGGTCGACGTAGAGGTAGGCGTGTGGATGCCTGCGGAAGTGAGAAGGGAGGTTGAGGCTCGGCTCCATGACATGGGGTACACCGGTCTAGAAGAGGACGATACGGTGCACGGAGATGTTGAAGAGTCGGAAGAAGAAAGGCGGAGACGAGAAATCTACGGCAGTTCTGCTCCTGATTCACAGGAGAAGATTGATGGGCTTTTTGATGAAGAATACCATGAACCACGGCCGCAATCAGAAGAACGGCATCCACATCCTGCGACAGCTCAACATCCCCCAACAGCTGATCTTCAGTCACTCCTCGTTCGCTACCTGAAGGCACTGGTGCAGGATAGACGGAACATGGTGATCGCGCTTCTCAGTATGATTGTGCTGTTCTATGCGATGACGCCTCCAGCTTCGCAAGCGGCTTCCTCGGGCAATCTTTTCCCGAGTACACGACAGGGAGCCATGACAACAACGGTCACCAAGACAGCTACTGCCACAGCCGTCTCAGAGTGTGCTTCAGCTACGTCAACCCTATTCCCAGAAGGTATGGCTCCGCTGAGCAGCATATCGGCAGCAGAGGGTTTGTCTGTAAGGGAAACTGCATCTGCAACCCAAGACGCCTCCGCTAATGAGAACACGCCTACAACAGCAGCAGCGATCCATGACATGTCTACCAGTGAGAGCAGTTCTACAAAGACAGCAGCAGCAGCAGCAGCAGCAGCAGTAGCAACCCCGCCGTCGGAAGAGTCACAACCTTTGGTCCAGCAGACAGTGGCAGCATTTTTGGCAGATGAAGTTCCCTCTGCTATAGCAGAATAATCAGGGGCACAGATCGCATAGTTTTCTCATAGTTTTGATGCAGGACGAATCATGAGTGAAACCATCACGAGCTGAGGGCGGTTGGTTTGTCAATGATGATTCCCGGATACAGAAAGTTCCGCATTGCCACGAGGACGACGAAGACGAGGGCCTGTTCCCCTGACTCAAAAGCCCCATCCGATCCAGGATACGCGAATATCCTGTCAGGTACGAGGGCGGAATTTGACCTTACTAGATCTCTTTGAGCATGCGGCCCAAGCGTTGTTTTATATGTGTCCCAAAACGGACTAGCTTCAATGGTGAATCGCAACGGCCGTCTCATCCCCTGCACGTCGGCCATCCATCAAATCTTGGCTCGACACACCCACCTTTGCATGAAACACACCCTCATGGACCAGGGTGTGTCGCTTGAAGCAATGAGCGCACTGCTTGCCGCGCCGTGTTGTGAACGACTCTTGTGGTTGCCACCTACAGCGCTTAGAGAGAAGCTTAGCAGGGCTAAGTTTAGACCGAAGATCTGACACAAATCAGATCATGCACTAAGCACCTCATTTATTCCTCCGAACGAGCCCCCAACAAACGCCGCGCGTTCTAGAGAAGCTCTACTAGAACCAAGCTCGGTCCTTCGCTGGGAAGTAAGTTTCATGAAACAAGCCCTGCTCGGAGCCATAGCACACACTAGGGCGTGAACTGATTACTCTCTCTCTCTCCCCGACGAGCTGCCCCCTTCGAGTGAGAGGAATGGCCCCATTCTGCCGCGTTGGTCCTTTACTCTCGCCTATAGCATCGTCCAATGAAGATGAAGACCATACCGTTTCGTTTGTGACCCGGCCCTCTATCGACAAGGCAGACAAATTGACGCCGACCGATCTGACCTTGACCTTCTCGTGACGGCCACAGTGATCCTGACACCCTCTGCGTTTGGTGCAAATAACATCACACAGCGATCGGCCAGGGCCTCGGCGGATGAGCATCCAATGACAAGCATTTTCTAGATGTCCCACATGTGAATGGGTTGCCGTCCAGACCAACTGCGCTACTTTCCGCCAACTGAAATGCCGTTCAGGTTAGACCCAACGGGCGTACAGATTCCCGTAAGAGACGTACTGGGGGTCCCAACTCGGTGCTTTCTCCGGGATCTTGTCTCATCTTGACTGCTAAGCCATGGGGTGATACTTCGCCCTGCAGCAAAAGCAATCTAACTTGGACAAGGAAAAACTCTGGCAGCCGGGCACGGCACTTAGGCGAACCGCTCAAATCAGATCTGTTTGTAATCCGCCATTGTGAGGCTTGGATAGGCGGCCATAAGTCTGTGATCTCTCGGCCTCCAACTCGACCACTTTTCATTTGTTACTCTAAATTCTCGATTGAGCTGCTGGCGGCCATTTTTGACTTTTCCATTTTGTTTCTTTCATTCAATTCAGACTGATCTTGGCAGTTCAATAGAACACAATTTTACTTTGCAGAAGCTTGTATTCACTATCTTACCCGATATTCGAACCAGGTCCCCCCCACCCTATACCAATGCCATCAAGTTTGGCAAGATTTTGGATCTGAACATGTCGGCTAGTATGCTTGATCGTTTCCCATCACCCCAGGAGGAAGAGCAATCTCAATGTCCGGCCACTCCTTCACGGAGAGATGAGCAGAATGGGCATGCACCCAGACATCGCAAAGCTGCTTCCACTGGAGGTGGAAGAGCCTGGACGGAAGAAGAGGTCAGCAACACCCCAGAGGCTTATCTTATTGTATGTACTGACAAGAAAAAGGAGTCGTTCCTATTGCGAACACGCAACAGCAAAATGCCCTACAAACACATCGCAGCGCATCTCCAAAAGACTGAACTGGCTTGCCGACTCCACTATCATCAGATGACGTTTGGCAATAACCGCCGTCGACGAGCCAACTCCGCCTCCTGCGTTCGCAACTCAGCCAGCCTCATCCCCGACTCTGACCCTTGCAATACACATGGAGGACGGGCGTTCCGGATGCTACCTGGCAGCTCGCCACCCTCAACGCCGAAGATGGCCCAAACCAGCCCTCTAGCAAAGAGAACGGACGCTCACCCCTTCAGGAATGATGATTGTGGCGATTCCGATTCAATTCACTCAAGTGAAAATGTGCCGACTGGACTTCTGCCACCAGCTACGGACATTGGCAAGACTCTCCGGCTGGACACCGCCTTTGCAATGCCCAGTGACGTCCGCCATCGTAAGATGCACAATATAGACTTTGGACGTCTTCAAAGCATCTACGCCGCCAACCGTCAGGCGTTCTGGTCCAGCATTGCTTCTCAGTACTCCCCCGATCAATCCATTTCACCCTCACAACTCGAGCAAGCATTCTTCGCAGAACATAAAATCAACCCTGGCTTGGGGCCCTCATTGCTGCTGACACCGAATGCTACGCCGAAAGTTTCACCAGATCCTTCGTACAGCGCCCCCATACTTACCACTGTCGAAGAGTATGGCTTTAGTGCGATAAATCGGACGCCAGTGGTCCACACCGCTATCAGCGCTCCAAGTCCGGGCCGATGTGCTGTCAGTGCCCTCTTAAACGAACCTATCGATTGATGGCGAGATTCCGATCCCCGGTCCGGGGATGATTTGGACAGCAAGCGTTCTTTGCTTCACTTTTCTTTCACTTCTGGGTTCTGCTAGGTGCCCCTTGGTGCTTGAAGGCAGACACTGGTTACTTGTTCGGTCGATGGAGTCAAGGGTCCTTTCTCCTATTTTATCCTCTAGGTGGCATCCTGCCCGGAGCTACACCGTTGGGTTTGGGTTGATTCCGATTCTGGGGCACGCCGTTTCCTTCGTGCCCGGATTTTCGACGACTTACGAATGAAGGACAATGACCTCGGATAACACAAAACACGGGGGCCAAATTTGTATCTAGTTAGCATGAGTGCGGTCATGGCTCTCAGGGGTTAGCTGTATCCGTTTTAAGGGAGTCCAAATTCAATGCTTGAAAACTTCCCCGTCAATCCTCAGGCCGTTAGGGACTTGTCTTGTAACTGGCGTTAGTAATGGAGCAAGCCGGGACAAGAGTGTAAGCAGGTGGGTCACAAACATTGACACGAACATTGAACGAGTTCAATTTAGTTTCGTATTCAGCTGCGACCTGAAACAAGCCGCGACTGCTCGCGCTATCCCTCAGAACATGGGCAATCCTTGAAGAGTAATAAATCATGAGGACGTCGTTAGTTTGTCTCGGGCGGTAGTCCATTTTAGTTTGAGAATTGCCCAGGTACAGTTTTACCCAAGATGAGGCCGCTGTAGGGGCTTCTCTTTTTGTCTTTGTGGAGCGATCGAGCGGACGCCCGCAACCCCGCAAAAGTCTGGGCAGGGGCACTTTTCGAGTTCAATCTCCAATTCGAGCGTCTCTCTCACGCATTAGGCCCTTTGTTGGCTTGGTATCTCCCAAATCGACTTGAAGATCACGCTACATATCTCATCGCTTATCAGCGCCCTTCCCGTCCACTTGTCCTCCCTCCTTGCCAGACTGGCCAGTCTCAGATTACCCCCGACCCAAACGATGCCGATGCTTCTCCGCATTTCCGGGCTCAGCCCGTTCTTCGCAGCATGAGCCAGCCTGGGCTTTCACATGAGCAAGACACACCTTCCTCCCACCTGGCGCTCGCTTTGGAAATCATCTGCCGCCACCCAAGCAGATTCGGTTCATATCACACGACGGCCAGACGTATGCGAAGAGAAGGGTGAATGCAGAAAGACTCGTTGCTCTGGCGAGAGACCTGAATACAGCACATGCACCGAAAATGGGCACTCTTGTGGCGGGTACGGGGATTCTGTGCAGGTACGCAAGACGTTACCAGACAACACCACCAATGATGAAAAGGTGGTCGGGGAGGACACTGTGAACCTCAAGCCGTCAAGCGGCAACGGTGATCGTAATGTGACAGCCCTTCAGATCAGCTCTGCCGGGGGCAATTCATCCCAGGGGACGCCTCACACAGAGGAGACCGGGGTAGTCCAAGCAGTAGCTACGCAACAAACAGCGTTGTGTCGACGCGAAACCGAGTTCCTTACTTCAGATACCTTGGGCCCACAGCAATAGTGCCAGGATTTAAACAAATGGTCGTTCAACACCTTGCTTAAAGCTCACCAGCCGTATAAGAAGGCGGAAGCCAGTTTTGGATCCTCGTTGGGTTCTATGGAGCGAGTATCATATTTCCTCTCCAGCCGCTAAGCAGATGCTGGCGTATTAAGCCTTAGACTATTCATGATTCTTTCATCCAATTCTCTCGCCATTGCACCGGGAGTAATTTAGCAAAATAGAGCAAGAAGCGATCGCCTTTAAGTCCGACTACAATTCTGTATAACGTAGCCTGTTAAGTTTGACGTGATTGATCTTCGCCACTGAGTAGCAACTAAGTAGCAACTGTACAGACACCCAAAAGGTAGTGGAACATCGTACTTTTGCTCCCGTACCAACTCTCGCTCTCTAGATCTTTATTCGTCTAAGGGATTGATATCAGCTATGTCCCTTTGAACTTGATTGGCGCATTCGATACGCAAAAGCGTTCGTGCCCTGGCCAGCGCGCTATGCGACGCCAGACGATCCGGGTGCTCGGAGTCTAGCGTCGTCTTCTGAATCTCGACCACCTCCTCCAGTAGCTCAGCCGCCCGTCGGTGCTGGCCGTTGTCCATATAGGCCTCAGCCAGCGTGTGTTGCGACGCCAGACGGTCCGGGTGCTCGGGGTCCAACGTCGTCTTCTCAATCTCGACCACCTCCTCCAGTAGCTCGGCCGCCCGTCGGTGCTGGCCGTTGCCCATATAGGCCCTGGCCAGCTCGTG
>Ga0335072_10000787_pt1 | contig 56377 bp, 44 predicted proteins | sample Lox_Sample_21_FD_206725 | JGI IMG/M metagenome (GOLD analysis project Ga0335072, IMG submission 206725) | Soil microbial communities from Loxahatchee National Wildlife Refuge, Florida, United States - Lox_Sample_2.1 | ecosystem: Environmental > Terrestrial > Soil > Wetlands | place: USA...
AGACAACACGAATTCTTCGTCAACGTACAAGTTCGTTTCAAGCAATTTCAATATTTCCTATCTCGATGGCAGCGGAGCATCGGGCGATTATGTGACTGATATACTTCACATCGGTGGTCAATCATTGGAAAACTTTCAGTTTGGTGTTGGCTATTCATCAACGGCTTCGCAAGGTGTCCTTGGAGTTGGTTATCCTCTCAATGAGGCTGTAGTCAACCAGAATGGGGGACAGCCATATCCGAACCTCCCACAGGCTATGGCCAACGACGGTCTCATTCAAACACCAGCATTCAGTCTCTGGCTCGATGACTTGGCCTCCAGCACCGGATCAATTCTTTTTGGTGGCGTCAATACTGACAAATTCCATGGTTCCCTCCAGACACTCCCGATTCAGCCGACAGGCCAAGACAGCTCGGGCAATTATGTCTACACTGAATTCATCATTGCCTTGACAGATCTGAGCCTTACGCAAGGCGGCACGACCACGAACATGTCTTCCGGTCAACTCCCAGTCCCGGTGGTCCTCGACTCCGGCACCAGTCTAACCTACCTCCCCGACAGCATCACCCAAGCAATATTCAATGCCGTCGGTGCGCAATATGACAGCTCGCAGGGAACAGCATTCGCACCATGCTCTCTTGCAAACACCAACGCCACTCTAGACTTCACCTTCAGCAAACCCACCATCTCCGTCCCTATGAACGAACTCATACTCACATCCAGCGGCCAGGTGACCCTTTCCAACGGCGAATCGGCCTGCGTTTTCGGCATCGCTCCGGCTCAAGGCAGCATCCCTATCCTCGGCGACACCTTCATCCGCAGTGCGTACATCGTCTATGACATCGCGAGCAATCAAATCTCCATTGCTCAAACAAATTTCAACTCTACGCAAGACAATATCATGGAAATCGGCAACAGTATCCCAGATGCGACCACAGTGTCGAATCCAGTCACAACAATCAACGTCAGTGGCGGTGGTGCCGGCGTTGCGGCGCCACTCGCTTCGTTCACAATCAAAGTGGCACCCAGTTCTACTGCGAGCTCTAGAGCAACATCAATGCAGATACCGCTGAGTATGGCTGCTGGCGTAGCGGGAGCTGGGCTTTTATTGGCTGCGCTGTGATTAATTGTTCCATATGATTAACGATTGGGTTTGGGATAGGTGCTAAGGCAAATAGCGAAAGTTGTTTCAGTATCTGGCAATCTAGATCTTAGATGTACAATATTACGCAAGAAGATGTGAGGTTCACAGATCTCATCTGTAGCCGGATTCACTCTCTTGTTTCATAGCTACACATGGAAAGCTTAGCCCTGAACGAACAGCTAATCGGTTGTGGGATCTAGCTACCGTGGTAAAGCATATTGCAGAGCAATATGCTGTTGACCATCTCTCGCATTCTCCGTTTGCAGCTGGCCATCCAGGCCTTTAGGATCTTCGGTCCTTCAACAGATCTTTCCAATCCCCGGGTCCAGCCGTTGCGTCGAGCGAGACTTTAGGGATGAGCGATCGCGAAATTTGAGAGGAAGAGAGGCCGGATCTTTATAGGCGCGTGGCTGGTGATCCTAGCCCTCTCAATGGGGACCGAGAGCTCTCCAGCCAGTCACATTTGCCCGTCTCCTTTCCTGCACTTGCAAGGACCTCTCATGGCTGCCGCAAGGCGATTCCTCTCGCCCCCGCTCTCGCCCTCAGCCCTGGCCCACAAATCACGGCACGAAGAGAGCCCGATCCTTCATTTCCAGCTCCCTTTTCATAAACCCCTCACAGCCTGTGTGCCCCCTTGGCAGCACAGCGCGTCCACAACCGTGTTAGTGACGTGTTTGCTAGTTTTCGTCCGCCTGCTCGTGCTGCCCTTGTCGCTCCGTTCTGTATATCGCGGGAAGCCAGCTCTTCGCCTCGTCGACCGCGGTTCACAAACGGGGATAAGAAAGCGCCCAGGGATTTTCGAGTCGAGCGCGAGAGAAAGAGGTGCCCCAATTGAAGTCCGCCTCAGGCAACTGGCGCTGCCGCCCGACCACTTCCATTCATTTCAGGAGCTTCACCGAGCGGCTCCGCTGCTGTAGCTGCATCCCCCATGTTGAGATACTGTAATTCACGGTCAACTTGACCCGCAGAAGCGCAGATCCCTTATTCGGCGCGCCCGTTCGCACCACCGGAAGATTAAAAACCCGAGACCGAGACTCCCAAGACCGCCACGCGTCGGCCAAGGCAGACTCCCTAACGGCCACAATAAGGCATTTTCTTCATTAGTCTTGTCGCGCCCTCACGTCGTCCTCTTGGCTCTCTCCACCAGCTAATTGAAATGCTTGGGGAGCGTTCTCCACCCGAACCGGGTATTGCTGGCGCCGGCTCGCTCCATTCTGCCTGCTCCCAAGAGCAACTGTGCCCCCTTCCGAGTGAGACAAGCTGACGATGTAGTATTTCTCTCGTTAGTCATTTCGTATGTCCAACCCTATACCATTTCCCCCCCCCAAGTCGGAGGCCCGAAGCCCTAGCGCGGAGGTCGACAAGGGTCGGGTCGTGAGAGGCGCGGCGAATTGCTCGTGTTGGCACGACATCGTTGGTGCCTGGAGGGGAAAGGCCGCGAGGCGGATCGCTCGAGAAGGCGGCCAAACGGGAGGAAAAAAGGATGGGGGAAAGATGGCGAGGGAGGATTGGGGCCACCGAAAGGATCAGGCAGAATCAGACCACCACCGATCTGGTCGGCGAGGCTGTGCGTCGACGGCCATACCGGAGGCCGATCGTCAACGAAGACAAGTCGGCTCGAGGGAGGGACGAATCAGAGCAGGGAGCCTGGGGAGGGACTGGACAGCGAGCGGGGGTAGTGTGAGACCACGACGTCACGGGGAAGGGGAGAAGTGGGATTCAGGGGCCTCAGACAGCCACAGGGGCGACGGGGGTAAAGGGAAATGGTGTACAGACAGGCGACAAGATAAATGAGAGGATGGAAAGCAGAGAGGGCGTGGCCGAGGGGGGAGGGGGTCTCTAAAGTCGCGCAGAGCGGCGAGGTCGCGTGATAAGTTACCGGATCTAGCGGGCTAAACCGAAAGAGGCAGCGCACTGGGAGTCGATTTTACAGCACAATGCTACATCTTGGGACAATGGCTGCCAAAAACCGCCGCTTTTGACGCCGTTTTTGACGCCCGTTGCACCGCGGAGGGCACGTGATCGAGTGCCATCTATTTTGGCGCTTGGCCTTTTTTTTTAGCCGTCTACCAAACGGCAAGTTACGGTCCAAAAATGGCACCCCTCCATTTCTTCACTCCTGGCAGCGAGATGCCGACCGAAGAGCCTGGCCTATATAAGAGGCCGTGCCCCCGCTCGCCCTCACATTCTGTATCCACCGACGAATACTTTGTCTGGCGCCTCTGTGCTTGCAACCTTTGCCGTCAGTGTCGAGAACGAGCTCTCGAGATTATTACCGCCCGCATCACCCTCGCCCCTCACACCTTCTTGCTGTGCTTCCCCTTCCTTCGTCGCCTGCTGCAGTCGCCGGCCGCTGTGTCACCCGCCAACTACGGGCCGTAGGACCTGGTCGACATTTCCGTCTCACTCTCCATGAGACAAGTCAAGCCAATTCAAAACGCTCTTGAAAGGGACAATCTCCTCATCAAAACGCGCAGACTCACTGACAGCTGCTACGCTTGGGCCAAGTGATGGCAATTATGGAAGCAGGGAAGGAAACAGCGCAACATAAGAACGCCGATCCCACGATGGGCATGACGACTACAAGAGCAGGCGCAGGAACTTATGGCAATCAAGGTCCAAATTTCATTACGCAAGGCGTTTCACCACGCCGGGATGTGGTTTACTCGAAAGAGCAATCCCTTCATCAAGCAGAGAGTGGAGCAGAGGCTCCCGCACCAGCAGAGTCCACTGCAGCTCTGCGGTGTTCATCTGACCTCCAGGGCGAGTGCTCCCCGCCCAGCCTCACGAGCTTACTTCATATCCATGGATTGCCAGAAGACCGAGCTTTGTCTTCGAAAACACCCTCCACAGGACCCTCGAATCTCCTCAAGGTAGTCTTCCACACCAAACTTCCTCAACCCTCTGCTGATGAGATCTTGTTCTTCTCAAACAAGGCCAAACTCCTCCGCAACTTCATTAATTTGTGCAAGTTCTTTCACAAACGGGGAACTGGGGTCAGCAGTAGCGAAAATGTCTGCACTGTTGCGGGCTACCGTTGGGCCAGCCAGAGCTGAGATCGATCGTGCAAGTTCTTGATGAGCTTTCTTGGAATGGGACAAAGCGCGCTTTGGAATGGCTGGCACGTTTATGCTAGAGTGGCTGCTGGAAGGACGGGTACCTGCAACGGTCTTTGACCGATGAGGAGTATCAAAGAAGCTTAGGCTATTGTTTGGATTAAAAATCGGCGATGCCTCGACAGACGATGAGTCTGGTGTCGTAGCTGCAGAGTCGATAAAATTTCTGGAGATGGTGGTGAAGTCGGAATCGTTGCCCGAGCTTATTGAGGATTTTGATGGCGATACCGATGGGTAATTCAGTGCGTTCAGGTTGGTGGTTAAGATCAGTTCGGTAGGAGGAGAGATGAGCTTTCTGTTGACTGAGCCGGCTGGATATCTTGCGCTGCCTTCACGGGTTGGAGTATCCGTTACTGTGTGGCTTCCGCTGCGTTTGGTGTGCTTTGTGATGGCCCGAGCAAGAGCCATGGTCGAGGAATGCCACTTCCGAAGATGTAGGTCGAAGTAAAGGATATCAAGAACTGTAGGCTTTAAGAAGTGTCCGAAACTACAGGAGAACGAGCGCGTAGCAACGCCTAGGGGAGAGGCTACAAGAGGGAGACGTGAGAACGCCTCGTCTGAGCTCTCGTCCCCCGATTGAGCAAACAAGATGCCTGAGATGTGTCCAAAACAGTCTGCCTCAGGTCGAGCAGGAAAATCTCCAAGTCGACATACAAGCTGACGTACAAGCAAGCCTCCCCTCACCTTTTGAGCCACTAACCACCCCTGTAACCTCTGAAAGCCTGACCTCGCTGTGCAGGAAAATTGAACAGGACAGCCAAGTTCTTGACGATACAGCCAAACGACGAATGCAGAAGCTAGCACGTGCAGCCAAACGAGCAATGGCTGGCTGCGATCTCCTCTTTGTCGACAACGACCTGTTGCGTAAGCAAAACAACGAAAGATCCCTTCGACAGTCGGGGAATTCAACTGTGGTCGGCTCTGCCAAAATCATGAGCTATGCCGACCTCGTAGAAGCCAAAAAGAACCGGAGGACAGACAGTGGCCTCGATTGCTTCTGAGGAGACGCTTCACGGTTCGAAGCTTTGGGTTGCTAGCAACGCTCCATTCGTATCGCGAATCACTAAACATCTGAAGTAGATGCTGCAAGAGTTGCAAAGTCTTGCTACGAATGCCAACTCGAGCATTGAGAATACACAGCGTCGTGTTTTCCGAAGATCTATTGTGTTTGGTCGCGAGCGTATAGCGTTTTACTTTCATTAATTCCGCGCTCACGAGATCTTCAAAGACATGAATGCGGAGGTACAGACGCAAGGCCATCCTGGATTCTGTCACTGGCGTCACATTCAGACTGTTACGCGCAGCAAGTGAGGAGTGATTGTGGAAGCACTGCTTATTGCCATTCTACCTGGGAGCAATGAGTGACTAAATACATGATGACGTCGAGCATGAGATATAAATATCTTCTCAAGGGCTATTTGTAAAGACTGGAGGGTCCCGGAAAGGTACAGAACCACCCTGGCATGTGGTGTTTGTAGGTGGTACCTTGCCTTGTTGCAAATAAGTCTGTATGTGTTCGAAAAGGCATGGAGATCCACCATTGCCAGTTGCGGTATGCTGCAATCCTTCTGTTAACGTCTTTGTGATTCCTTGCGGAGAAATAGAAGACGACTTACTCCGACACCTTCTTGAATCAGGACAGCTGAACCTGTAAAAGCTCTCGACATTTTGTGTGCACTGAGTTGCGCCCCCGTCAGTGCTTTAATCAGAAACGACCACATCGAATAAAAAGAGATGCGTAAAGCCTTGTACGTACCCTCTGATTGGAGTGATTGGGTCTAACGTGTTGCTGACGAAGAGGACCGGAAAGGACGTGTGATTGCTGGACGGAGGTAGGGGACCTTGAATCAGGCAGTCAGCATCAATCACACAAGAAAGTCAGTTTTGCAAAATTGGACGGACGAACCAGGGAAACTGCCACCTCGGGGTAAGTCGAGATCCAGGGATCTGCAAAGAACGATATCGGCATTAGTCGGCCAAGCGTCCCCCAGATACTTGCTTTGCTCCGTCTGGATGTTGACCCAATTTTGGTAGTCGTCGAAACTCGTGAGGACATTGTTGCCATACGAGTCGATACACCTTATCAACGTAGCGACATCCGGTCCAAACAGAAATGACTCTGCTACATTGACTATTAGTGATCCATTGCCCATTTCCAAGCTCATGAGAATATCTGCTAGAAGGGGGAAGGCCTGTGTGGGGGCAAAGAGTGTTTCCAACATCGATTGCTTGAGATCTGAATAGGTCGCCAGGCCTATTGTACCTCCATCCGGAAGACCTGCTACTGGGACAGGATGGTCTTTGATCTTCATGAGGATGTTGTCGAGACGATCCGTGATGTTTTGTTCAGATGGGCCCCAGAATGAGCAGTTCTTCGGACCACTTTCATAGCAATACTTCGAAAATGTAAGCAGAGTCTCATCGGTGTCAAATAGGTTGGTCTTCCAGCCCCCTTCGTAGTAGTCTTGAACATCAAGGACTCCGTCGAGAATAACACGACCAACATTGTTAGGGAATAAGGACGCAAATGTGGATCCAAGTACGGTTCCATAGCTTAACCCATAATACCAGAGTTCCGCTTCGTCCTCAGGTTTGCCGGCAAGACGTTGTTCTGCTTTAGCAAACGTAAGCATATCCTGAGCCACCGCAGGGGTGCTTATGTACTGCTCGGTTTTGTTCCCAGAACCAAAAGTTTCGGTGCACCATTGACCAAATAAGTCCGATGAGTAGAATTGTGTCTCTAGGGAGATGGAAGACGCGTCGGTAACATCACTGAGGAAGATGGTCTCAAACGTGATCCTAGCTTGTTGATTGTTCCCGAAGCAATCAACACTTGGTCCACTGTTGTTGACGCCACGAGGATCAAAGCTAACCACGTTGTACTGTGGTCCCAGAAGCTGTGCGTAAATCTCCCCAAATTCAAGAATAAGCTGTACACCGGAAATTCCTGGTCCACCTGAGAAGGTCAGTGAATTGTAAAAGTTGTGGAGATTTTTTTCCTCTTGCCTGGATTGAATACAATGCTCGGAGCCGACTCTGATGCGTTCTGTGCCGCCATCTTGATAAAAGCAATAGATGTAGTTCCGGCGGACGGATTAGAGTAGTTGAGCGGCACTTCTAATCTCGTACACGTGAAGTTATCGAAGCATGGTGTCCATGTCAATGAAGTCGAAGGAGTCAGCTATCGAACCCTTGGTCAGCGCTTACACTCAAGAAAGAAGATGATGCATAAATTCATCCAGTGCGGGAAAAAGAACTTACTTGATTCCAATCATTGACCATAGCTCTTGAACTTAATGGGCTTGCTTGTACACACGATGATTTGGACACAATTTGAGACGATTTCAGCGCCATGATGGCAGCACCAAGCCACTTCAAACCACTTTTAGCCATCTTGGGTCCGCCTCTGTAGCCCTGACTGCTCTTTCTCTCCAAGATTGATGGTAGTTCTTGTCAGCTTCGGGTGGCCCAAGACGTGATCTATGGCCCAGGAGCGGCTTTTTGCTGCCGGATCAAGTCTGTTAAATATACTTCCATGACAATCTCTCAATCCGTCAATATGATACGAAGCCATACTGAAAACAGGGCAGCGGCATTGATGCATGACGTATCGATATCGGTGAGGCTAAATGTAGTATGTCCTGATCAGGATAACAGATCGTGGTGCATCTAGGGCTTTGTGTTACGATCTGACCTAGCCTGGCCTGGCATGCACCTCGCAGGCCCCCTGGCAGAGTCGTCCCGTGACGTGTGGCCCGAGAGCGCGCTGATAAGTTTCCGTGCTGGCGATTCAGGAGCTTCCCTCCCTAACTTGTTCTTCTAGTCAGTAGAGTGTTGTTGGATTTGATCTGTGCCGAAGCACTTACGTAACAGCTTGTATCATAAATCTGGGGCCTAAAGTCTGGTTCTTTAGCACAAGTCTTTCGTTTCTAGGGGGTTGGCTGGGTCGGGATGCGGAAACACGCGGGGCCAGGCTAACTAGTGGCTGCTGCAACATTCTCTATGTCCTGATTAGGATAACAGATCGTGGTGCATCTAAGCTTGTATCATAAATCTAGGGGCTAAAGTCTGGTTCTTTAGCACAATTGTGCCTTTCATTTCTAGGAGATTGAATCAAAATGCAGAAAACAAGCAGGGCCAAACTAAGCTTCCAAATTAATGGCTACTGCAACATTATCTAAGCAAAGGAGCTTCTGCGTCAAGAAAGAAGCTATCCGTATCGATGATCTCCAATAGAAAAGCTAGAGTTGCAAATCGTTACCTGGATGACCCATAGTCAGAAGCAGTCTGCAGACCACGTCTAAATGATCAAAGTACCATTACAACACCGAATTGAAGCAATTGACGACGGGACGCGTGACCTGTCCGGAACGATTTCGATGCTGGTCCCTGCCATTAGGCAACCTGCCACCAAAACCAGGCTCACCTATTGGCTATTGGAGACGAGCTCGTATCCTCCAACTCCAAAGCGTAAGGCATCATGCCAAACTTGTTTTGTGGGACTTTGAATGGAAGGTCTAACCTCTAACTTGCTGTCCGACGGGGTTACTCTGGAAGACCTCGTTTAGCCCCTTCCTTTAAAGGACAGCTCCGTCGAACGCCACGTCTCGTACGGCGTGTGCAAAGATTACAATCTTCGACAGTTGTGTCGGCACGGCCAGATTCATCAAAATTGTCCGCCGACGATGCACACGTAAGCCGTGCAGCGAAAGAAGCTAACAAAGAAGGACGAAGTCGCAAGGCCAATAAACGGCCAAACTCGACGACGGTGCCGCTTCGAGGCAAAAGATCACGCACTGAAGAGGTGGAGGTCGGCGGACGTGAAATTGAAGCGATGGGTTGAAAGATTATTGCTCAGTGTTGCAGTTTTGAAATCCAAAACAGTGTGATGGTCGTCCCTTCCGCTTTATTTCGACTTCGACCTGTAATTGATAACGAAGGGAGCTCGTCGTCGCTGGAGTAATCGCTGGAATCGTCGTAATTACTGCATTTGCGCTTATCTAATCGGACGGACGTAGATAGCGTCGCTCCGTGTGCCTCGCCGTTCTTGACTGCACCTGGTGCCCAAGGTGGTCTGTTTTTAAATGGGGACGGTTTTTTCTGTTGGGGTGATGTGTTGGGTGCTGTAAGCTGGATTAGGCGTGTACTTTGCGTGGTGCTGCCTGGTTGTGTTAGGGTGGACGGCCGGTCTGTAGGACGGCCCGCCGATGGCAGCGCAGGTAGGCATAGGCCCGCTTCCAGCCGGGGAGAGACAGAAGAGGTGGATCGCTGCGCCGTACGGCTGCTTGGCCAGGGGCTCGTGAAAGAACGGGAAGTAGGAGATAAGGTCGTCGACTCCTGTAGGCATAAGAAGAGGGTTAACTCGAGATAATGCTAATCTGGCTTTAGGTGCTCACCTCGTCTAACGAGTCGCCAGTGAGATCGATGGGCTCGTTTTCACGAGCAGGTCGTCATCACTCCCGTTCCTTGGAAAAGAGGGCGGTGTCGAGACCGAGTGAGCAGGCCTGGTCCGGGGGAGAGACGAGATTTGCCTGCTAGCGCGGCTCGTCGGTTGAAGGGCCGGTTGATACATGATGACTTCTATGAAGGGTCCAGTCGTCGGTCAGTTGAGAGGGAGCGAAGTTAATGCTTTATGTGTGTCTCGAGCAGCGCAGATGCCGATGCCAGTTTGGGTGCGCACGGAATGTTGGAGGAGGTGTGGAATTCAGACAGGAGCAGGCCCCATTCTTATAGACCGACCACACTGGCGTTCTCGTTAAACAATCCCGTTGCATCCTGACCTGCCTCGCCGTAGCTCGGCCCCAAGAATGTCACGTCATAGATCCGTCCCCTTGCTCGTTCCTCCCCCTTCATCTAAAATCGCTTTTATGCAGCTCCGCGGTCCACAGGGGGGCTGCGGCGCAGTCGCTAAATTGCTCAATCGCTCTCGCCATCAGCGGCGGCTCCGTTGGCTCCGTTGGCAGGGTCGTAGCTCGCGGTCGTGCCGTCAAATCGACGGCGGTGTCACAAGACGGGCCAATCCCGAGCGCTGCACGTCCAGAGCTAAGCAGACCGCGCCGTTGCCTGGACGAGCCGCTTTCGCCATTGGTCTTGTCGCACTTTCAGCTGGCCGGCAGGTCTCAACGTCATCCTTGTCCGCAGATATCGCTGCCTGTTAGGACCCCTAACCCGCACATGGCTCTCCTTTCGAACGCGCAGCAGAGGTCTGGAGCACCTGCAATTGGCCCCCCTCTCTTTCTCTCTTGTGGCTGCGTGCTCCCGTCGTCACTTTTTTCGCCTGCTCCAGTAAGCCCTTGCGCCTCGCGTACACGGCACGGCCTGACGGCATGGCCTGACGACGCGGCATTTTCCCATTGGCCTCGTCGCACTCGCATAATCACAATCGGTCCGTTTCCGCCATGCGGGGCCACCGGGGCCGTCGGATCGGCGAGGGGCCGCAAGCGAGGTGGTATTGAGGCAGTAAGGTGGGGAAGTGTGTCGGTACATCGATCACCCGTCATCGTGCAATCATGCACGTGGTACTGCCTGACGACGCGGCATTTTCCTGATTGGCCCCGTGGCATATCTTATCCCCAGTCTGCCTGTGCCCATCCAGTGTTCTTGATGACCTCGCATGGCCGAGGAGACAGTGAGGCGGTAAGGCAGCGAATCGTGGTGTCGACATGCCGACACGGCAGCTTGAGGCGCCTGGAGAGGAGGAGAGATTTGCAGTGACTTATGTGGGTCGTGGGCGAAGCCAGGCGAAACGAAGCGAGGGCGAGTAAGATCTAGAAGTTGCTTTGGTGGAGAAAGGATAGGCAGCCAGTTGTCGCGCTATTAGCTGGCTAGGCGGTAGGTCGGGGAAGGTTAGGAAGATTAGGAAGGTCGCATCGAGGTGTCGGACGAATCAGAGACTGGAGGGCAGTGCGGCAGCACGTCGAGGTCGGTGTCGAGGGGATGAGAGAGACGGAGCGCGAGAGGGTGAGACACGAGGGACGTCACACCGCCCTTAGCGGGGGACAGAGGACGCGCGGCCAGGAGGGTGGTGACCGGGGCGTCGATTGAGGCCAGCGTGACAAAATGCGTGAGAGTGTGCTGGGGAAGACAACAGAGGACGAAGGGGAGGCAGCGGGTTCTTATAAGTCGTGCAAAGCGGGCGAGGGCGGCGCCAAACCCAAAGAAGCAGCGCACCGCGACGTAGATTACAGTTACAACAAGCTGTCCTAGTGCGTGAGAACTACGAAAGGATATCCTTGTATGTTCGCCTGTCTCAGTTGTGAGATCCGCGTTGACCTGACGTCTCCCTGGCGGTGATGTTATTGTTGATTCTGGAGGTTATCGGCTCCCTTCTGCTCGTTTCGCTGCTCCATCTTAACTTCCCTCTTAGCTTCCAGGATGCGTCTTTGCTCTGAAAGTTGTATGACTCGTGCATCCTTTACAATGCTCCCAGAACCAGCACAATGGCCATATCTGCGTCTGCGTCTGCTCTGACGGTACGTGTAGAGGATTTGAGACATGAAGATCTATACGCTCTTCCCGCGGGATAAAGCTCGATCGAATAGCTCAACAGTATGATCCCAGATCTTTTCCGGCAATCCTTCCTTCCTGTACGGTCCCAGCACTTTGTCGTCGGAAACGCCTTCCCCATTCCAACTCAGTCGATACACCCCATTTCCCGGAGCTGAGCACTCCGTAAACTCGCTTGCCTCGACCTTCTCCGCATCAACACGAGCCTCGATCGTAATTTTCGAAGGATACCTCGAACTCGTAGCATGGAAAGCTTGCCGCTCTCCCGACTCTTCTGCGGAAACCCCAAAGACTTTCAAGCCCCATGCTGCCATCCATCTGGAAAGCGCAAAGATTGAACCATACCATGCTCCAGGTTTGGGGGTGAAGAGTTTACCCAGGATATCAGTTCGCACCCAGCCTGGATAAGCATGTATGAAACTGACGGATGGGTTGCTCTTGGCGAGGTGTTCGAAAGCGAGGGTGTGCATGGTCGTTGTGTGATTGACCACATTTATGATTGTGTAGTTGTGCTCCAGACCTAGGTCGTGGGTCAGGATTTGGCGTTCATTGCCACCCGCTAGGACGCTCAGGATGCGAGGCGCTTGGGACTTCTTGAGGAGGGGGAGGAGCTTGGTTGTTAACCTCATGCGAGAATAATAGGATATTGAAGCGCAAGTATCAATGCCTTCGGCAGTATCTATCTCATGTCGTCAGAGTCCGCGTACTCCAATTTGAAACTGGAAGTTAAGGGCACTTGCGCACAATGAGGTCCGCCAAATGCTAGCAACCCAGCACTCATGAAGAGAAGATCTACCTTCGCTTCTCTCGAAGCCACTTCCTCGCAAACGGCATCTACGTTCTTCAAGAGACTGATCTCCGCGTGGATAAAGATAATCACGGCACCAGAATTAACAGCCTTCAGTTCAGCAAGTTGGCTTGAGAACCTGGTTTTCGATCTGCCGATGACGTAGAACTTAGGGGCGGAGAGGCCCTTGACCAGTTCTTTGAGTGTGCTTGCTCCAATGCCGCTCGTTGCACCTACGAAGACAGCGACAAATCCTGATGGATTGGCTCTGAGGGCAGCGTTGGATTGGCGGACGGCGTGGAGGTCGACCATTTTACACTCCAGATCGAGCACTCAAGGACTTCAAGAGCATAGCAAGATCACTAGGGTAGCTGGGCTGAAAATATCAACGTTGAAGGATAGGCGGTCTCCAAGAAACGCCATTACTGAGCGGCCGAATTCCATGAGTACGTGCCGAGCAGCTCCTAAAGGCAACCTGCAGCAGGGTATTCCTACCTGTTGGGTAAACCGGGCATCTCTAAGATCATATGGGGCGATCCGCTTGTCTTGGACAACTGTCTATTAGCGTTCGGCCGAGGACGCAACTGATCATGATACGAAAGCGAAAGAGTCGGTCGGAGGTGAGGTGAAAACCTGGGGATGGATCCGGAAGCGGAGTGGGATTGGGGCCAACATCTCGGGGAACGAACGACATCTCCGTCTCGTCTCCGCCTTCGCCCAAACTTCAACTTTTACGACATTTGCATAGTAACCTCGGGCTGAAGCGGCCGGAGACTCGCTCACCGGATTATTATCATGGGGTTCCGTCGTTATCGCCGCCCGCCTTGTCAGATCCACCAAGGGGGGTGGCCAAAAGCCGTGATGGCCAGTAATGCACCTGATCCTCCTGGAGATGACCCGTCCACAACATGACTGCGGTCCCCTGACTTATCAGATTACATCGTGTTCGCTCCCATCAGCTTCAAATGAGCGGAAGCGCTGGTTTCGACTCTTCTGACCTCTTTCAAGTCGCTCTGCGTGAGGATGCGAAGGGAAAATATTGAAATCATGATTTCACGAGAAAAGGTGGTTATTGTAGTTGGGCTCTACTTTCTCGTAAGTTGTTTGGAATGCTTTTTGCAATGAAGTGTTCGTTTTCATGCTAAGATTGGCTGATCAATAGTATTATCTTGCTCACACGTTCTACAACCTCTTCCTTCACCCACTGCGTAAATTTCCTGGGCCACGCCTTTGCGCAATAAGCAGGCTCCCCATAACCAAGCATCTCCTTCGAGGCACACAAATATACTGGATCCGAGACCTTCATGAGAAGTATGGGCATGTCGTGCGCGTTGCACCTGATCAGCTCAGTTTCACCGACGAACGGGCCTGGGGAGACATTGGTGGTTCTACACCTGCAGCCAAATATGGCATGCCAAAGGACGAACGCCTCAACGACCTAGTTGGCGGCGACACTGTCAATCCAGACCCCACCAAGTCCAAGGCTGAACAAAAACACACGCAAATGCGTCGTGCATTCGCATCCGGCTTGACGAAAGCCGCGCTAAGGCAGCAAGATCCCCTGATTCAGAAGCATGTCAATGAATTCATTGATGAGGTCCGTATACGAGGTTCTCCAGGCCAACAGCCTCTGAACATCGTCGAGATGTTCAATTTCCTAGCCTACAATATCTTCTCCGATCTGTTCCTTGGCGACCCTTTCAATCTGTTCAAAGACCCGACATACGTCCCCTGGGTCCACTCGATCAAGGGCTTCGCCAAGGTCACCATGTCTATGGGATCACTGCAGCACTTTGTCCTTGCTCGCTATGCCCTCGCCTTCATCATTCGGAGATTCGGCAAGAAATATCGAGACGCCTTCATGAACGTGTGCTTCGACCGTTTCGATCGACGCGCTGCGAGCAAATCCAACCACCCAGACCTCTTCCACTTCGCCACAGCCGACAGGAAGAAGGTAGAGCAACAACTCGCCCTCAGCGACATGCGCGACTTCTCACCCTTCCTGATGCTGGCCGGTGGCGAAACAACGCCCACCCTCCTCAGCGGCCTGACATTCTGTCTGCTCAAGCACCAGACAAATTCTCTCGCCTACTCGACGAGGTCCGCGGCGCCTTCAAGAGCGCCGACGAAATGACCATGGAGAGTCTCCTCCGCCTGCAATACTTGGGCGTCTGCATCGAAGAGACTCTGCGCCTTTACCCGCCTATTGCAGCCGGCGTCGAGCGTGTCGTCCCCAAGAGCGGGGCACCCATCGCCGGTAGATTCATCCCTGGCGGAACCATCGTCCTTGTCGCACAATATGCCACGCACCACCAGCCGCGGAACTTCGCCCGCACGAACGAATGGATCCCGGAACGCTGGCTGCCGGATGCCGATGCCGAATTTCTGGCGGATCGCAAGAACGCGTCGCGTCCATTTTCCGTCGGGCCGCAGTCGTGTTTTGGTCAAGAGTACGTTACTAAACCCTCTCTCCACAAGGGCAGGATGTAGACTGACCATGTATATATGTATAGCTTAGCCCACTACGTCATCTGCCTCAGTACGTGCAAGCTGCTTCTCAACTACGACTTGGAGTTGCACCCTGACAGTGACAACTGGATGGCGAATCAAGAGGCTTATTTTGGTTGGATGAAGCCGGAGCTTAAGGTCTATCTCACCCTCAGGCAGCAGCTTCTCAACTAGGTCTGTTGCGTAAAGTAGCCATACTGGCATCTCCCTCTGATGGATGTGGACGGTATGTAACACGTTGGATTTGGGAATTCATCTGGACGAACCGCTCTGAGCGCCCTTTCAGATATCTCCATACATAGGTATCGAACCACTTGAATCTTTCAGTAATAGGTCTCTAAGTGAGCATCCAACCTGGAATTTCGTTCAGGCGTGTTTAATTCAACAGAAGTAGAGTTAAGACGATCACTAGTTGGGTTGAAAGATTCGAAGACCTCAGGGTTTCAAAATTCCACAGAACTCCGCGGCGTTTTTGGTACGGAAACCTCGATGAAGAGCTAACCCAAAAAACTCTTGGAGGACAACTGCTAGAGTAGAATGTATACACTCATTCGGAAACTCTGTTCCTCTACTACTGTCTTTTTTGTTGAAGAAAAGTGACAATCACCATGATCTGAGAAAGAAAAGAGGCCGATTGCTTTTCAAATCACGTATAGAGTAGTAGCACGGAAAAAGTCAAGCTGGGTAACAAATCCAACACCGTGAAATCCCATCAACCTTTTGGAAAAGATTAAAGCAATTGCGACAACACCCCTTACAGTACCAATCTGGAAAGTCTCCTCCCGCCCGCCCCCTTTCCCCTTTTTCTTCTATGCTTTTCCTTTTCTCAATTATTCGACCTCGCCCAAGAACGGAAACGACATCGTCTGCCCTCGCTCCACGATGGCCTGCAAGTAACTGACAATCAGCGGCTCAATGCCCATCTCCATCGCCTTCTCCAGCCAATCGTGCTGGCTCAGTTCTTCAAAAGAGCCGCCGTACAGCAGCTCCATCCGCTCGCGGAACGCGGAGACAGGGACTCGAACGCCGCTGGAGTGGTGGCGGAACGTCACTGATGATTTGATGTTCTTCTGGTGCTGAGTGTCACTGCTGGGGGCACCACTGGCTGTCGTCGTTACCACGGTAGGCGCAGCGGCGATTTCTGCGGCTACGACATTCACGTCTTTGAAGTCGAAATATCCGTCCATATTCTCGAACTTCGGCACCGCACGCATCAGGATGGAGTAGCGGAGCAGCGCGTTCTGCGCGTCTTCGCTTGGGGCACTGTCTCCAATGACTGCACAGGTACGGTGCACGCACACCGGCAGCCCGGTTTCCCGCGAAAGATTCTCGAGGAATCTTTCACTCGCCCATTTTGTGGCGGTGAATCCCTCGGAGCCGTCGGACGGTGGTGGATATGAGGCAACGGAACGGGGAGGTAGGCATGTGCTTCCGGACAGAAGGGTGACGCGGTTAGAGGAGAGTAAGTGGAAGGGAATGCGGCGGGGAGCGGCGAGTACGGCAAGGAAGCGCGTGGAGAGGTAGTTTGGCGTGCGGATGGAGGAGTAATTGTTCAGGCAATGACCGCAGGATCCAGCGTGGATGATCCGGTCGATGCTGGATTGGACTTTCTCATACTCTGGTTTTGACAGGCCCAGGGACGAGTCCATGAGGCTGCCAGTATAGACAATTATTTTGTCGGATTCAGGTAGGTTCTTTCGGCAGTCTGGTTGAACGGCGATGCAGTGAATCTTGTGGACGTCGCTGTCTTCGAGTAGAGATCGGAGTATCGCGGAGCCTAGGAAGGTTGTTGAGCCGGTCAAGAGGATTTCTCTACCACGACTGCGGCCTCTGTTCTGTACTGTCTCCTCCGATGAAATCGCAACAAGATTACGTGGCACCACAGTTTCAACATTCCAGTCAATTGCTTGCTCTGGTTGCTCCGCTTTCTCGGAGTTGATCCTGGCGGCCATCTGGGCCAATGTACTCGCTTGATAGAGGGTTGCTATGGGCAAGGTGACACCAATTCTCTCTCTGATGGCGTTTTGTAGCTTGACGAGCAGAAGAGAGCTGCCACCCGCCATGAAGAAGTCCGAGTCGGAACGTAGATGGAGGGACGAAGTCGTCTGGTGGAGGACTTCCTTCCACAACAGCAGAAGTTCGCCTTCGAGCAAGGTGTGAGATTCTGTAGTTCGTGGCTGTAGCTCTGGCCTCTTAACTGGCCACGGCAGAGCCTGTATTGCTTTGCGGTCGACTTTCCTGTTCTGGGTCATGGGCAGATGCTCCAGGGGTATGATCATAGATGGGCACATGTATTGCGGGAGTGGAAGGTTTCTTGCTAGTTCCTTCAAGTCGGAGTCGCTGATGCTTTTTCCTGGAGCGAAAACAACGTGCGCAACGAGGAACTCGGGATCTCCTCGAACTGATACGATGGCGTCTGACAGAGAGCCTTGTGCAGTGCGGAGCAGTGTATTAGCAACTTCGTCTAGCTCGATGCGAAGCCCACGTAGCTTGATTTGAGTGTCGCCGTCCAATCGACCCATAAAAACCAAGGATCCGTCCTTAAGCAGTCGTCCCTTATCTCCAGTCCTGTACATTCTTGACCATCCTTTGGCACTATCTTCAGGCAGTGCAAAGGGATCTTCAACGAATTTCGACTTATTCAATTCCGCTAAGTCTAGATATCCAAGTGCAACACCTGCACCACCGACGCAAATTTCTCCAGGAAAGCCATTTGGAACTGGTTTGCCTGCTTCGTCCAGAATGTAGATGGAGGAATTATGAATGGGCTTTCCGACAGAAAAGAAATCATCTGCGTCCCCATCTTCACCAAAGGCCATGGGAACCGTTTCAAAGGAAGTCGCGGCTGAGATTTCCGTTGGCCCATAGCAATCGGTGAGGATAAGATCATGATGGCCCAATTGACGGAATTCCTCTTTCAATCGCTCACTGACGGCTTCACCCCCCAAGCAGGCATGACGCCACGACGAGCATTGTTGCAGAATATCACGACCATACCTCATAATCATGAGATACTCAGAGGGTGTTCCGATTGTGAATGTAACTTTCTCCTTCAACATCAGCTTCGAGATTGCGAGTGGGTCGCCTCGTGCGCTCTGCGGCACCACAATAAGGGTCCCACCATTGGCAAGAGCATTGAAAGTCTGGGCAATAGACATGTCAAACCCAGTGGAGCTTTGTTGCATGACAATCTCCTTGCCTAGTGACAGCTTCCTAGCCTTTGCAGCAGCGTAATTGATGAAGCCTGCTTGGGAAAGAGAAATACCTTTTGGTGTACCTGTGGAGCCGCTTGTATAGAGCAAGAATGCAGGCGAACTTCCCTGTGCCATGTTGCTGACTTGCTTGTCAGACGTAGGCAAGTCAGAAATATTGATGATGCTCATGTTGAAATTGTCGAATCCGCGTGCCTTCTCTAGGGCCCTCGAGTGAGAAAGCATTAAGCTCGGCTTGCAGCTCTCCATAATAACGACATGCCTCGACTGCGGGAGGCTTAGATCCAGAGGCACATAGACGCACCCGATGCGCAGGGTGGCTAACATGCAAGTGATTGTGTCAATTGATGGATGACAAAGGACTGCAATACGCGATCCCGTTGTCACCCCATTTTCGAGAAGAGTCGCCGCTAGGGCGTTGACTCGGTCAACCAGTTGAGAATAAGTGACAAAACCGATGTCGTCCTTAATTGCTATGTTGTCTTCACACTCCTTTTGAACGAGATCAAGCTTCTCCGAAATTGTTTCCGGCCAGCCGTGGTCCATTCTTCGACCGCGTCCTGTGCTGACAGCTTGCTGAGCGTTCGTAGAATCGTAGAGATTAAGGCTTTGGATTGGCGATGAACGGTCCGTGGAGAGAGTGTTCAGCAAACAGACATACATGTCCATCAACAACTCTGTAGCTTCGGGAGTATAGAGATAGTCTCGAGACGTGATTTGAATACCGCAAGTACCCTTCGATGAGATTTGCGTGATAGTGAATGCAAAATCATATGGATTTCTCGCGTCTTCGATTCCAGTAAGTTCCATTTTGCAGTCACCGAGGCTGAGTTGTACCATATCCCCCATTCGATAATTGAGGGCAACCTGGAAGAGGGGGCTGTGTGAAGAAGATCTCGGCAAATTGAGCCTTTCTAGCATCAGATCGAATGGCACCTTGGAGTGCGCAAATCCTGCCAAGGCAGTTTGACAAGTTCTCTTGACCAGGGTCGAGAAATCATCGTCTTCGTTTACTTGGAAACGTAATGGTAGGAGATTGAGGAAGAAGCCAATACTCTCTGCGAAGCTCTCGTCGGACCTATTGGCATCAGCGACACCTATGCAGAAGTCTTGCACATCAAGCAATCTTGAGAGCAAGACTTGTACCACAGTGAGATGGAAATGGAAGGGGTTCACCCGGAGGTCTTGGCTCGCTCTCTTGATCTTGGCAACGAGATCAGTGCCAATCTCTTTGGTTATGGTGTGGCTGTTGTAGCCGCTCGTAGCTTTCCTCGCTTTTACACGAGAAAAGGGTAGGAGTGGCAAAGGCTCCAGTGCCCGTAAATGCTCCTGTTGCCAAAAGGCGAGCTGTTCATCGAACTCCCCGCTTTCGGCAGCGCGGGTTTGCTCGGCCGAGAAATCCGCATATTGTTTGAGCACTGGTTTGAGAGACACCATCTGGTACGCAAGTTTGAGATCGCGCAGGAAGAAATGCCAACTGACACCATCCATGACAATGTGGTGGTAGCCAAACATGATCCTATGCTGGTCGGGAGCGAGGGTAATCAAAATTGCGCGGAAAGTCTGACCAAGTTCCAAGTTCCAGACGTGATTTGCTAATTCTTCAAAGGTGCGCTGCGCTGTTTCCTCGTCGGCTGATTGTATATGCTTGAAACCGCTTGTCGACTTTGGTAGGACTCCTTGCATAAGCTCACCGCTGCCAGGCTGAGCGAAGAAGCAGGTCTGCAAAATGTGGTGGCGCGAGACGGCTGTTTCCAAAGCACGTTTAAACCTTTCCACGTATAGCTTTCCCTTGATATTGTATGAGACAGTGATGTTGTACGTCGTCGGGTCTTTGAGATAGACACGCAGGAACCATATCCTTGATTGAGCGAACGACATTTTTTCCACGCGTTTGAAGTCGCCCAAGGACAGCTGCTTGATATCTGTGTCTTCTGAGGGCGGCGCTATAGGCGTCATGGCCGAAGAATCGTCGGTTGCATCCATCTCAGGAGAACTCGCTCCGATTGGGGGTTGTGGACGTATATCTTCGGCCTTTGAAGACGAAGAGGCCGTGTCATCCATATTGGAGTCAGGTTCTGACCTGAAGCTTTGAGAGCTCTCTTGGTCGTCCACTTGAATATTGACACTGCCACCAACTGCCGTTCTGTCAGGGGATTTGTTGTTGATTTTTTTGGTAAGGGTTTCAGAAGCCTGGCCTTTTCCAAATGTTGACTGCAGGAACTTTCGGGCGACCTCCCGGCAGATCTCGGCCACAGTTTCTTGACCGAGAATCTTAAGAAGTGGTACGTCGACCTTCAACTCCTTCAAAATCCAGGTTCGTATCTCAACCGCGAGTAGCGAATCGCACCCAAGGTCAAGAAGCGATGTGGTGACGTTGATAGAGTTCGGTGGCAACTGCATCATAGCCTCTAGCTTTGACGAGAATAATTCCTGTACAGCCTCTGCTGCGACATCCTCTGATTCTGCTGTTTCAAGTTTCTGACGGGCCTGTGCAGATGTCGAGTCTGCCTGGCGGTGTTCTTCAGAAGCGCCATCCTCAAGAATGAGATGAGAGAAACGCGGGTTGGGGTACCACGGCGGCCGGACAATTTGATTTGGAGAGTCGACGAACTGGTTTATGCCCAAGATGATGTCAGCGTTTCCAGGTGACTCAGGACGCCCGGCAAGTACAGCCTCGGCAAACAATTGGTGTAAGTCCGATTCTGACAGAGGCCTATACAGATGCTTTCTTAGATAGTCCTCGATGTGTCGACCAGTCCTTGCAATATATCCGATATCCGTAAGCATGCCGATCCACATCACGGACGCCGCGAGTCCTCTTTCCCTCCGTTGGGCAGCTAGGCTTGTCATGAATAGGTTTGCTGCATGGTAGATTGATTGACCACCGTTTCCGGTAATACTCGCCAGCGATCCAAATAGGATAAAGAAGTCGAGGGAGTCTTGAGAGAACACTTCGTCGAGGTGCCTGGTGCCATCAACCTTAGGCTCTAATTGTCTGTTTACCGTCTCGACGTCTGTGTCGATGAACAGTTTGTCGAGAAGCACCATCGCAGCATTGCAAACTCCGGCGATAGGTGGCATTGTCTCCTTGATGGTAGTAACTGTCGATTGAACCGATTCCCTATCAGATACGTCCATTTTGCAGCCTTTGACATTTGCCCCGAAAGCGCGCATCTCCTTGAGCCAGCCTTCGTCGACATTCGCACTGCGACTGGTAAGAACGAAATGAACAGCCCCATTGTCCACCATCCAGCGGCAAAGCGACTGCCCAAGCTCACCAGTCATCCCAACCATGAAATAGGTCTTTGTTGGCGAGAACATTCCGCTCGTGTCTAGCGGCTCGACTCTGACCGTTAGATCATCCGAATGGCTCCAATTAACCACATTTGGATAAATTGTAGACGAAAGAGGCGCTCCAGTCAGGTCTTGTATTGCGATGATCTGCTGAGGTGCGACCAGAACAACCTCGGTTGCCTTCATGTATGCTTCGGCAAGGGGTTCCGATTGGAAGTAAGAAGGGAATTCTTGGTGTAGCAGAGAAGGTTCGAATACTCGAACAGAACATCGTCGAGGCAAACACGACTTAATCTTTTCCGAAACCGAGCTTGATAAGTCAACAATGCATGCTAAGCCTCTAGGCAAAAGCTGCTCTATAGCCCGCTCAGATGCCTGGGGATGTATTGATACCCAATCTCTCTGAGCAACGGATGGCTTCGATGTGGCAAAGAAAACCTTTCGCTCGTTTCGGTCTATATTACGCATGACCGCATCGGCAAGGCCATTTTCGGGCTCGTAGAATAAGATTGGACCGCTAGTGGGAACGATTGACAAGATTATGCGTGCAATGAAGTGACTTGCCAGTGAACACAACATCGCTGGATCGCAGGTATGGTATTTCTCAGGAATAAAGATGCGGTTGAGCGGGACCTCGATCATTGAAGACTGAGACTGAGATAGGGCAAATGCCAGTTGTCCACTCTCTGATATATGACCAAGGCATAGGTAGTATGTTTGCTGGTCCTTCGATGGAAGAGCTGTTGAATACTTCACATCGATCCTGGCGTATCCGGCCGGAGTTGGCTGGTGCACCATAGACTTCCTCTGTACCAACTGAAGGGACGCTCCAAGTGGCTTGACTTCGATAGAAGCCTCTTTTTTAAGGACTTTAGAAGTAATTAGGCGTCTGGAAGCATTGAACCTTTCATTCCTTGTCTTGTCCATGCAGATACGCGGAATGAGAGTTCTCTCGCCGTCAATTATAACTTCAGGCTCGGGGATCCAAAGCGCGTCATAATCGGCGTATCCCGGCGCGGACCGGAGTGCAAGCCGAAGGAAGGTTTCAACCACGAGCCTTGGATCTGCTGCAGTTCTGTCGAAGTCGAGATATTGTAGGTTGATATGAGGCAATTCCGTCGACAAGGCACGCCCAATGCCGACTGTCATGTTCGAATGGGGACTGGCTGATCGGCGGCCGCTGGTGACCCAGAGGACGTTCTTGGCTCTAGCGAAGAGATCTTGTAGTGAGTCCAATTTGGCAGGAGTCATGAGCTCCGAGAAAAGCGGCTTATCTAGCTCCGTAAGACATATGATAGAGGTGCCGTGCGCCACATTCCTTGTGTCGAGAGTTTCAATGCTGTTTACGACAGTGATACGATGCTTCCATGGTGCAAGAAGCGTCCGTATGCTGCGGACGAATTTAGCAATAGGAAGCGTCTGCCCTCCAAGAACCAACAGGTGGTCCTCCTCCGGCACTATGTCCAAAGACGACAGTGGATCACGGAGCAGCTCATATTTCTCATCCATTGCTTGGCTGACGATCAAGCAGAAGGAATGGCTCAAGGCATCACGCATGTCGTACGTGATGTAATCTACTCCGGAGAAGCCGGTAGCCTGAAGAAGTTCATTCCACTGGACGGGTGTGAGGGCTGGGCCGAGTCGTCGACCTTCTTCTGCTCCAAGCCACCACCCGGGTAGTCCACCCATCACGAGTGGCATTTGCAGGAGGTTTCCAGTCAATTCGACTAGAAGCAGATATCCCCCTGGCCGGAGCAAAGATCTCGTATGCTTCATTGTTTCGGACATTGTACGGGTCGCGTGCAAAACGTTTGCAGCTATGACAACGTCATAAGATTGTTCAGAGAAGCTTTGTTCTGCAATGCCCTTCTCTACGTCGAGCACCTTGAAAGTCATCTTGGATTTATGGTCTTTAAACCTTTTCGAGGCCCTGTCAAAAAACCCAGCGGAGATATCTGTGTAGGTATATGCTGAAAATTTGTCGTCGATAATATCGAAGATGTGCTTGGTGGTGCCGCCAGTCCCCGCGCCGATTTCGAGTATCTTTAGGCGTGGGTATTTGTGAGTAATCTGTTTGAGTACTTGCGCAAGGTACATATTCATTCGCCTGAATCCATGCCCTTCTGTGTATAAGCGCTGCAGCATGTTGTTCTCCATCAGATGTTCCAATATCTGGGCCTCGCCACGGACGACGGCCACGAGGTTTTTACCTGCAGCGTGCATCAGGTCGAGGTCGATGCAATCAGGAAACTGCTTTGCCAAGTCCATGATAGTCTCATGCGAGTCTGCTAGCCACTCGGTTCGCATTGCAGGATGCCTCCCCTCACGGACAGTCGCCAAAAGAGCACCAGTGGCCTCGCACAACCTTTGATGGTGCCATGCTAATTCCTCAACCTCCTCAGGCCGGATCTCCCGAAGGAGGAGTTGGAAGTAATAGAGAGCAGTTCGTTGCATTGCATGAATCAGCTGGATCTCCTGTGGGTCTTCTTCTTCTGCAACGACGCTTTCCACGCCATAAGAAACATCGACACCCCAGCGGTTCTCGGCAAACATCAGGCGATCGTCTGAAGCTTTGGGTTCGGCTATCGACTTCAGGTTCAAGCCTTCAACCTGCACACCAGTATAATCCCCGTTTGGATCGGTCAGGTTGATGTCAATCTCGATCAAGGTCGACGACGATTTTGTAACAAAGGCGTCTATAGCAACCTTGATTTCCCCAGAGGAATCACGACAAGTCATGTTTGGATTGACGATGACACGGTGAATGCTTGTGGGAAGATAGGCTGTGCACAGCACGTCGGTCGCAGGCGACGCAAAGGCGGCAAATCCGGCCTGAAAGCCAACGTCCAACATTGCGGGATGGAGCGTATAGTCCAGACTCAGGTCTGAAGCTGACCATGACGCTGACGCTCTTGAGCGGCCCAGAACCCTGGTCGCTGATGTCAATGTCCGAAAGACACCCGAGTAGTCCAGTCCGATGCCTGACAAAGCATCATAAAATCTCTCCAGATCCACCGGTGCAAAGTTTGCGCCGCTTGTTGGCTTCGGAGGCAGCTCTTCAAAAGAAGGCTGACCAAAGTGGATAACAAATCGACCATCACACCCTCTCTCTAAAGAGTCAATACGCTCATCGGCGCACATGTAGCAAGCAAATTCTGCTTCTAAGACAGCGTCATCCTTTGTAAGTGTCTCTCGATTCAGGATTTTGACAGTAAAGACTGTTTCAACACCGGCACTGCCTTCATCGATGACTAAACCTCGAGGTATAGATATATCGCAAACTTCAACAAACTTGACTGGACGATCCTCTGCAACAAATTTCGCGGCTTCGACGGCCATGGAGACATAGCCCGCACCAGGGAAAATCACCTGACTTTGGAATTGATGTCCCCTGGTCCAGGGTAGTTCATTCTGACGGAAGACATTGCGCCATCGCATCTCGTACTCGGAGTCATCAGGAGCTCTCCGACCAAGAAGTTCATGGTATCGTTGCTTACGGAGCCGAAAGTTTCGGGAAATGCGGGATTCCTTCCAATAAGTCTTGTCATGGTCCCAAGCGTAGGAGGGAAGGTGCTTCAGCATCTTCGGTGGTGCCAGATGCTCATATGATTGCCGATACCCATCAAAATCCACGAAAGATGGCCCAAGGTGCGACCAAATGTACCCGATTGCCTCGGAGAATGCCTCGACTTCATTTCCCCCACGCTTCATGAAGCCAACGTAAGGAGGAGTTGATCCAAGTGCACCTTTGAACGTTTGAGTTGCTGGACCTTTGAGCGCTGGATGAGGGCCAGCTTCGACAACCATGTCAAAGGGACCACCGTTCCAGAGTGAACATTCGATAGCCTGTGAGAACAGTACGGGATTGACCATGTTGTACACCCAATACTCGCCCCTCAATGTCTGCAGACCGTCTTCAAGAAGGTCGATATCACCCCTTACGCTGGATATCCAGATGCAGTCACTTCGTGAGGGATTAACCTGTATATTGCAAGCTTTTATAGATTGCAAATAGGGTTCTGCGCAAGCAAGCATGTGTTGGGAGTGGTAGGCAGTATCCACGTTGAGGACTCTTGCAAATGTCTTCTCCTCGTCAAAGATCTGCTTGGCTTCCAAAATGGCGTCTCGGTCACCCGAAAGGGTCACGCTTGTTGGGGAGTTACTCGCACCAACGCCGATGCGCCCAGAGAAGGCAGGGCCTGCACAGAAAGAAGTTGCACCTTCAAAGGAGAGCGAGACAGCCATCATAGCCCCTTCCTGGCCTCCGGTGCCTCCCGCAAGCTTCGCATAAACTCCTCTGTAGTATGCAATCCGTATCGCGTCCTTAGCAGATAGAATTCCTGCCGCGTATGTCGCAGCTATCTCTCCCGATGAATGGCCAACGACAGCATCAAGTTTGATACCTGCTGCTTGAATAAGATCAACCAACGCAATCTGCAAGGCGGTACAAAGCGGTTGAGATATTGCAGCGTCCGACAGCCGCGATTGGTCGGCAAGCAGCTCCTGCTTCAAGGACCAACTTGGAGGATCTGGTAGAGTTGCTAGCGACCCCTCACATTGCTCAATAGCTTTGCGGAAAAGCGGGCATGATTTGTACATCTGCCGACCCATAGTCGCCCATTGTGCACCTTGGCCGGTGAATATGCCTAGTGTACCTGGGATCTCGTTCGGATTGACAAAGTGCGCTCGAGTCCCAATATGACCACCCGGGCTTCCTTGAGCATTTTCGATTAGCTTGTCGATGGATTCCAAAAGTTTCTCTCGAGTGCTCCCAGAGACGTAAGCCTTGACTGCAAAGGGAGTTCTTCTGGATTGCAAGACCCAACTCAAATCTGACAGATTGACGCACGAATTAAGTTTGAGGTAGCTTGAAAATTCTTTGAGTGTTGCCAAGAGCGATGATTCGGTGTTCGCGGAGAATAAAAATGGTCCCACAACAACCTCATCGGCGCGGTTGCTGAGTGGATGAGTCTCTTCGGAGGTCCCAAGTTGCCCTGGCTCATAGCTTTCGAGTATAGCGTGAGCGTTGGTCCCGCCAAATCCGAAGCTATTCACGCTTGCGCGGCGTGGCTTATCCATGACCTCAGGCCAAGGAGTCAGGCTTGTCACGACCTGGAGATGGTCATAATAAGGAGCTATTGCGGGACTTAATTGGTTGAAATGCATGTTAGGTGGTATGATTCCGTTTTGGATGGCTAATGAAGCTTTCAGAATTCCCGCAAGACCTGCACAGCCTTCAAGATGGCCCACAACCGTTTTGATTGAGCCAACGAGGAGCTTATTGGTGCCTCGATCTTCGGCGCAATGTCCGGTGGGGAAGAAGGCTTCCTGAACGGCCTGAGCTTCCCTCGGATCTCCAGCCAAAGTTCCAGTACCATGGCACTCGAAAAACTGACATCGATCGACCAAGGGATCCAATCCTGCATTGAGATATGTCTGTTGGATCAGTTCTTTCTGTGCGATAGAACTCGGCATCGTTATGCCTTTGGTGCGTCCATCAGAATTGACTCCAGTCTCCCTCACGAGGCACTCGATGTGGTCGCCATCTTGGAGCGCTTGGCCCAGGGGCTTCAAGAACAGCGCTGCAAAACCCTCCCCACGAGCATACCCGTCAGCATCCTTGTCCCACATGCGGGATCGAGAAGTAGGTGAGAGCATGTGAAGCTTCGATTCAGCGATATACATGGTGGGATCAAGTAGAAGGGCGCTCCCTGCAACGATCGCATATTTGGAATCGCCGCTTCTGAGACCTTGAACGGCTTGATGCAAGGCGACGAGAGAGCTCGAACATGCCGTATCAATGGTGACAGAGGGACCCTTCAAGTCAAAGAAATAGGAAATGCGATTAGACAAAATACTTCGACTCGTGCCTGTTGCGCTGTATGCTGGCAGCACCTCTGGGTCGCGGAATTGAATGTCGGAGAAATCGGCAGTCATGGCGCCAACGAAGACTGAGGTCAAAGTGCCTTGGATTTGCTCAAGAGTGCAACCCGCGGACTCCAATGCCTCGTAGACAGTTTCCAAAAGGAATCGCTGTTGGGGATCCATTCCATCCACCTCAAGAGGGTTAATCCTGAAGAAGGATGCATCGAATAGGCGGTAGTCCTCATTCAGAAAATAGGATTTGTTCTGAACGTCCGTGCTGCCGTGGTGCTCTCCATTGGTGTGGTAGAATTGCGATAGATTCAGTCTCTCCTTGAATTCACTTAACACATCCTCGGGGTCTTTCAAGAGATCCCAGAGCTTGGATGGCGAGCTTGCACCACCGGGGAAGCGGCAAGCCGAGCCTATGATAGCGACGGGCTCCTTCATTCTGAGTGCACTCCAGATGCTGAGACGCGGATGAATTGTAGTAGAAAGATAGGCCACAGATGAGAGGCTGTTGAAACCTTTGAAGGTGTCAATAGCAGTGTAACTTCATTAAGTGGAATAGGAAACAGGTGGCAAACGAACGAGCACACGCGGTCAGCGAGGGTATTCATAAGATGCCTCAAGTGGTAGTCTCCATAGCCCGGTATGCTGCTGTGCGGAGACCGATAATCCGGAGTAAATACGTGCGTAGATAGGATAGCTGAAAGGTTAACCTCTACCCCCGGCCCTGGAGGCCATGTGGAATCGGCGGGGAATATTCCGGGAGCGGGCATGCATCAAATGATGCTTTCTAATCCCGAAAGTCTCATTACCGGGAGGCTGTGGTCCGCAGGTTCCAACTCGGCTGCTGCAGCATTCGTGCAACCCCGAGAAGCTGGTTGCCGAGGAAGTGTACTCCGCAGTGTTCAAATAGACTACTGCAGGGACACGTACGATTTCGGACAACAGAAGTAAAGCTTATGCAGAAGTTCAACCATGCAGCTGCGCGGCAGATCGCCGTGAGACGAATACCGGAAATCGTCTTAGGGCTGTGTGAGTCGGAAGTGAAATGCCTAGTATGCATAAGGCGGAAGGTCGGGGACAAGGAGTTGTTCCGTTTGCCAGCATAATTAGGGATGTGTATATGAAGCCGCCATCTTGCATGACTTTAAAAGTGTCAAAGTGCGGTTCTCCATGCAATACAGACACTTCAACATGTCGTCGGCGGCCATCTTACAGAAAGCGCTCAAGGTTTTGGGACCGGGCAACATCGAGCTCACTGACAGGACTCCGATCTCTCAACCCCAAGCAGATGAAGTGCTCGTTCGGGTCATCTATGTTGCCCTTAACCCAGTGGACGCGAAATCAGCGGATTTGTCTCCCGCCCCGGGAGCCACTATGGGCTGTGACTTCTCTGGGGACGTAGTCGCTGTGGGCAGCGTGGTGAAGAAGGCTCTCTCAGTTGGAGACCGCGTATGTGGTTCCGCATTCGGCAATAATCCAGACGAACCGCACAATGGAGCATTCGCCGAATACGTTGTTACCCCGGGAGACTTGGTCCTCAAAATTCCGCCCGACATGTCCTACCAAGCCGCAGCAACCCTCGGTCTCGGGCTTGCTACGGTCGGACTGGGACTCTTCCAGACGATGAAGCTACCGCTTCCTGGCTCACCAGCGCTCGAGCCGCATTTCGTGTTGATTCATGGAGGCGGAACGGCGACAGGTACCCTGGCAATACAATTGACTCGAATGTAAGTTGAAACTGGAGGCGCGAAGAGCCGGTCAGGCAATACGCGTCGGACTCGGTGTTCGTAGCGCTGACGTGTGATTTTAAGGTCTGGCCTAATCCCAATCACGACATGTTCTCCACGCAACTTTAGCCACGTCAAATCTTTGGGGGCGGCTGAAGCATTCGACTACCACTCACCAAGTTGCGGGAGTGATATCCAAGCGTACACCAAGAACTTACTGGAATACGCCTTTGACTGTATCACCGATACTGCCTCGATGAAGATCTGCTATTCGGCCATTGGATCAGGCGGAGGCAGATATGTCGGCCTCGACCCGATTCCCATTCGGGCCCACACGCGTCGAAGCATAAAGCCCGATTGGATTATTGCATTCACGGTCCTCAACAAGCCAGTCAATTGGCAGAGGCCCTTCAAACGTGACCCAAAGCCGAAACATCGCGAGTTTGCGGAGGGGTGGTTTGAGATAGCGCAAGAGCTGGTCAACCAGGGATCGATTGCTCCGCATCCTCACCAAGAAAGGACAGGAGGCCTAGAAGGCGTGATTGATGGATTAGACCGAATCCGAAAGGGCAAGGTCTCAGGTGTGAAGCTGGTCTATCCAGTAGCTGTGTAGAGTATAGGAAAAAAAGTTTGGACCGGTGTAATAGTAGTCTGTCCTGGGAGCTGCCCTATGGGGAGGGAGAAGGGATGGGTTCGGCTCGAGTGAATTGACGAGCCGTATTCCAAGATTAACTATACCTCTTTTGTATTGGTCTCGCGTTTACTCTAGGCTGATCAGGTCCCTACCGAGTTAGTACGGGGGGCTAACTTATCAAATACTCCGTTGAGTAAAGCCAGCAAAACAAAACAACTCTTGCCAAGTATGCCGGCCGGATTCGCGCCTTCGCATTGTTGACACGCCGGTTTGGCCCCCAAAGCAGCTGGCAACCTCCGTACGGGGAATGGGAACTCGGGTTTGATGATCGAGGTTGACGGTTCCTCACATCAGCCAGCTACTCCCGCCGAGCCCGTCTGACTCATATCGGACGAAAGTTACCTAGCAACTTTGAGTACAATGTGAATCGCGCTCTTGGAGTTGTGATTTCGGAGTAAAGGCCTCCTCCGATGCTTTGTCCGAGGGTGACGAGACCGGCAACAGTCTAAGATCTCCGGACTGAGATCTCGGGGCTACCCAAACCCGCCCGCAAGTGGGAAGAGCCACAGAGCCGGGAATAGCTTTGTCAAAGTTGGACTTGATTAGAAGATGCCATGATCAAGCGCAGCGTCGTGGAAGAGTCTGGCAGATGCCGTTGCTCGTCGAATCCCTCTCAGCGCCGCATAAGTTTCGCTGAAAGACAGCGCAAACAGAGGTTTTGTGTCTTCATATTTCTTCTTGGCACATCTGATCCTCTCATATTCTCCTTGCCAACAGTTGACTACTGCATATCCTTATTATCATCGCCTTTGCGCTCCTCGTCGTCATGGACTCCCTCGAGAAACTGCCGCTTTTATCCGAATTGCCAAGTTGGAGCGTTGTGAAAGAGTTGACACGACAAGCTCCGAGTCTGGCGATTGTCATTGGACTCATCTTTCTTCTGGCTGTGCTTCTGTTGTCCTCAAGCAACTCCTTCGATGTAAGCTTTCAGCTATCGTCGCGTTTTCGGGTCCATCTAATGAGAAAGCCCTGGTCTAATTCGTATTCCGAAGGATGGATACTTCAAAAATGACAAGGGAGAAAAGATCAAGGAAATCAAAAAGGATACTCGGGTTCTGAGGTTCATCAACGGGTAGGTTCATGAGGGCCTTGATTGCGCTCGCTTTTCGGCCATGACAGCTGATGATGACTTCCTCGCAGCTCGCAGTTGTCTCAGGAAGGCAAGGATTTGGCCGGTGATGATCCATACATTGTTCGCAATGGGCCGTTTCGAGAGCTGGTGATCAGCACCCCCGATCAAATGCAAGAGTTCCTCCGTAAGGACTATAAAGGTACGCTCTACTGGAACGCGCGACTCGTGCCTTTGCAAAGTTTACGCACCATTAAACCGTTTCCACCGTAGACCACAAGAAAGCGCATGACATGAATCTGGGAGATTACGCTGGACGGTTCGTACCCCATTCCCAACACAAGACCCAGCATTAGAATCCTAACCAAACTCCTGCTGACGTGTATCCCTGTGTTGAGCCTCTACGGACACTGTCTTGGCGAACAAAACGGTCAGCGGTGGAAGATGATGCGAAGCCATTTCGACCCCAACTTCTCGCATCAAGCTGCTGCAGGAATGATCCCGCTCTTCTCCAACGAGATTGCTCGGTGGACCGAAGAGCTCCCGGCCAAAGCTACCCGTGCCAACCTACCCAACGGTGGATTCGTTGAGGATATGGTCAAGGCCAGCAAACTCTTGTCATTCCGATTGATCAGCTTGACCCTGTATGGTGACGCTTTTGACGAAACGGTACGTTGGCGTGAAACTTGGAGCCCAAGAGGCCCGGAAGGGGTTGAATAAGCGTGTGGGACAACGCTGACTACAACTAGATATTCTCGAAACTCTTGCATCTGAACCATCTTTATGGAAAGCTGGTCGTGACTGCGCTTTCGCAACCGCGAACGTCGTCAAAGTGGTACAACATGCTTCCGACTTCATCGAAACGCCAGATGGACACCTTCCAAAGGGAATGGAAAACCTTCAACCTAGATGTCATCCAAACGGTCCGCGAGGTAAGCAAAATGCCCCTAACACACTGCTGATCGTGCTGGAGTTGTGAAATGACCATGTGCTGCAGCGGAAGCTCTCCTGCCCAGCTGAGCGAATCTACAGGGGCGTTGATCATGTGCACGAGATGAGCGAGATTGAGGTATGTGCCTGACCAAGCCTGGGAAGAAAGACACCCGAACAAGGGAATTACCCAACCATAACCTTTTCTCCTCCTCCAGTTCCTCCAAACCCTCATCGAAATCCTCTTCGCCAACATCGACATCACCGGTCTCGTCCTCGCCTCTCTCCTAGTGAATCTGGCCAGTGACAGCGCCTTCCAGAACAAGCTGCGCGCGGAGATTGTCCAGCAGAAGGAAAAGAAGAATGGTGCCTTGAACGTCGCTGACTACGCCGCCAAGCAAGACAGTCTCGTGCATTGCCTGACCTTGGAATCCGTGCGTCTGGTCTCCCACGGTCGTAAGTTCTGACACGCGGCCTTGTGTTGAGAACCCTACGGGATCTCGCCCCTACCCTCCCCCCAAAACAAACATGGCGTCCCCAAATCTAACCGGTGCCCTACCCTAGACTTCTCCCCTCCAGAACTCACCGGCGCCCCCAAACACCTGTCCGGCTATTTCATTCCCGCCGGCACCCCCGTGGTTGTCGACGTGCACCGGCTGAACACGCACCCCTCCGTCTGGGGTACGGATTCCCTCGTCTTCCGCCCCGAGCGCTTCAAACACATGGCCCCAAGCCAGTGGCGGTACGCTTTCATGCGCTTCGGCATCGCGTCGGGACGGTGCTTGGGGAAGAACATGGCGGATTTGATATTGAAGATGGTCGCGATCGGTGTGGTGGAGAAGTTTGAATTGAAGAAAGCCGAGGGTGGTGTCGAGTTGGGAGAAGGGGGAAAGGGCAACGGCAACGGCAATGGAGGAGGGTTCGTGGCCGAGGTAGAATTTAAAAAGCGATGAAAAGGGAAGGAGAAAACGACGCCGATGCGGGGGGGGAAGGGGACGGAGGAAGGAATGAAGTTGAAATTCTAGCACCAATTGGACCAAGAGGAGTTGTGGAAGGGATGTTCAATGAATGAAAGAGCAGTACTCTCCTTGAATTAGATTAGAATGGTCAAAAAGATCCCGGAGTTGACAACCTATGCAATGATCAATCATCACCGATCAACATCGCGTATGATCGAGTAAATGCATGTTTTTAACCGATTAGACGGTTTTGCCCGAGAGCTCTGATTTACATCCAGTCCCTTTTCGTCTTCTTTCTCAACCTCCATGTCTCTTTGCGAGTACGCTAGGAAGGCCAGGCGACGAGGGGCACCCATTGACGTCTTGGCGAGATGGAGGGTCAAAGATATTGGTAGACCCTGGCGAGGCGACGTGGGGTGATTGGAGTCAAAATCATCTATCATGTTCGGCGACGCTGGCAGGACAAAAGGACGAGACGTAGAGATTTAGATTTTCGAGTTCGGGAGTTGAGGGCTTGGAGAATGCTGAGTAAAACTTGGGCTGGCGACCAATCTCTTTCATCCGCTAGAGGGTCCTTTCGGTCTTTTCCCGACCAGGGCGACCTACAACACACACGTAACTTTAGACCAAGAAAGGAACGCTAGGAAGCTCATCCGAAATACGATTGGTGGTTGAGTTGCTTGTTCAGGCGAATAGGAGCAGGGTAGTGGGCGGAACCGGGGAAAGATACACAAGTAGCAAACCTAGAAGAACCGAGGGTCCGTGTGCGGAAGAGTAAAACACTTTTGGAGGGACACTGAAGGCTTTGAAACCTCGATATATCTACCTCATTACCCATCAATTGTCAAGCGCTACCAACCCCTGGGCAGCAGATTCTGCGAAAGTCATGCATCCAGATACATCGCTGAATCTTGAATCCAGAAAAATTGAGAAATCTTCGTTAGCCTATATTCTGTGAGGTTAGTGAGGCAAGGGAACAGGATAACTGTAGCAACTCACCAAATCATCCCTTGGAAACCAATCTTGCGGGCCGTCAACCCCAACAACATCTGCTTGCCTGCCGTTACTGGTAGCCTCGGAGTCCAATGGATTGTTTACTGCGTTCTCGTCTGTCCTTGACTGCAGCATACGATAACAATGATCTAGGCTTTTCCTCAATGCGTTTGATACTCCTTGGTCCACCGACAAGCCTGACTGCATGGCGTCGACCTGCGCGAGCAAGCACGAGAAAACCACGTGGCCTTTGACGTTTGTTTCCCCGTGCTTGATTCTCGAGGCGGTGAGGTCAACGTAATCCTCGATTGCTTTACGGAGCTCTTTGCGGGAGAGTGAGCTGGCCACGGGGGTAAAGGAGATTTTGTCTTCTTCAAGTTGGTTGATGAGTTCCGCACAGATGGTGCTGGTGGCTAGCAGGGGCACGTCTCGGAAGAGGCCGGTGCCAAGGAGTCTGAGGCGCGCGTAATCGTCATGCGGAGGTCGTGAATCCCTGGACGGAAAGGGATAGGAGAGAAGGAACAGTGAGACTTCCAGGCTTACTTTGCGGGAAAAGTAAAAGGTGGGATTCGCTTTCGCTTTGGTGGCGAACGGATAGTGAAGGGCAAGGAGAAATCGATGGGTCAACAGGTCAAGGAGTTTGACCTGGAAGGCGCTGGGACGTGATTGATCAGTGCGAAAGGATTTGAATAGGAGGGAGTTTGTCCGACACAAGGATGAAAGGCGTGCAGCGAGATGAAGAGTCTCCGCGTAAGAAAAATCTGACCGGAAATCGTTGATGAATCGTGCTATCTCGAGTCGGATAGGAAGTGATCTCACCAACGCGACCTGCACGGAAGATTGCGTGAAATGGTCCGCAGGTTTGGGAGCCGCCGCCATCTTAGCTCCTTCGTCCATCTGCACATCATCGATGTTGGACGGCGGCTCGCAGTCAATATCCTGGCTGCTGATCAGAGGTAATCCCCCAGCGTCCATGCTCGACTGCACCACAATCTCCAGGACTGAGGCCCACAGTCTTCTTCTCATTTCGGCATCGAAGAAGGACATCTTGGGAGAATGGGCCGGGTCAATATGAAGACCCATATGCATTGCTGTGCTCAGGAGAGAGCCTGCAGAGATCCAAGTCAGGCCGCCTCCAACCTCATTCATCTGGCGAGCCAAGAGAAGAAGGCAATGTATCTGGAGACCGGAGACGTTGATTCGGGGCTTTTCGAACGGTGAACTCAACCATGATTGAGCAGTGCATATCCACTGCGAGGAAGATGAGCGCAACGAAATTGGTTCGTTGTGATCGGGAGAAAAGCCCATGCCAATGGCCATGACCAGAAGGAGCTTGATGACGAAGTCATGGTTCGCTGACCGCGGATTGCTCCAGTAGTGGTTGTACTCTTGTAGGAAGGAGGGGATATGCAGGACTCGATAGACAGATTCGAAGGTGCGGAGATAGGCCTGGACGAGCTGGTCGGATATCTTCCTTGATGGGACATAATCACAAAAGTCGGCTTGGAGAGGTTGGTTGACGAGTTCCCGGGCTTTGGCCACCCTCGCCAACCCCTTGCATTTGTCGAAAATAGCACGGATGTCGGTCTTTTCGTCACCCTCGAATCTCTGGATCACTCCGAGGACCTGGGAGAACTTTGCCGGAGGGTTCAATCAGTTTCAAAGTCCCAATTGCAAGGATAGGGGCTAAGCAAGGCGCGAGAAATAGCGAAACGCGTACCTGGTTAATGCTGTTCATCCAGTGGCTCTGGCCGAAAAAGCGGGACTTGGAGAATGTGCCTCGTATTGAAGTATCTTCTTCGCAACCAGGCGATGACGGGCTTGAGGCCGTTTCCAGGTATTCTTGCGAGGTGACTGTACTCAAAAGTCTCTGCTCCAAAAGACGTACTCTGTCGATGAGTGCTTGCGCGGCTACTGCAGATTGTGGGACCTCGGAATCTGCTCCACCGTCTTTCCTGCGCCCTTGGCTTCCTCGACTGTAGTCCGTCCTCGGCGTCGTTAGGCTAGCATAGTCAGGACTCGGTTGCAGACTGGGAATGGTGGGCATGGCGGGCGATTTTGTCGTGTAATTCAGGTCAGAGCAGCGGGGGTTGCCCATTCCGCCGGTGGAGTCGTCGAAAAGGTAGGTGCATAGCTCGCCCTTGGAACGAGTGCAATGCCAGCAGGGAACGTTCCGATCACACCTGACAGACGCATCAGTGGCCTTGTACCACATCCACATCTCCCGACCCACAGTGACATGGCGCCGCTAAGGCACGTGTCGAGAAGGGGGAGCTCATACCGAATCTTCTTTCGCCGGCAGGGCTCGCATGCCAAGGCAGTCCTCCGGCGCTTTCGCGGCGGATTTGCGTCCATGCAGTGCTGAAGCAAATGGGTTCTGGTCAAAGAAGCAGTTGGTTCCACGGAAGATGCGGTCAAATATATGTCGATAGCCAGGCAAACCTGCCAAGAGGCTTGGCGTGTTCTCGCTATTTAGAATCTCTTCGCACCACATTACACACAATCAATGACAAAACATGCGGCGTACACACCTCGGTTGGCCCACCGCCACTCCGTCGTATGTAGCTGGCCGTGCAGAGAACGAGGAGACCTGTACATAAGAGGTTACGAACAACGTGCTCAGGAACGGCCGCGCCAGTAACGCCAGGGTGCGGGGGCGGAGTGGACGCTGCTCGATCTCGACTCCCCAACGCGCTAGTTAGGGCTTGTTGACCGTCAGTGGGCGCGCTGTCAGCCTCGCAGTACAGTGTCGGTCTCCTAACGAGTGCGTGCAGATCAACGCAGTCTTGTCCTTTTTGCCTTTGCTTACCGTCCGCAACAAGAGAAAGGATGATCTATACACCGTCCACCACGTGCGATTGCAAGTGGGGCATTAGCTAGGAACCGGCGAAACCTTAATACAGCGAATCGCTCAACAGCGTTTGCTCATTGATTTGTCCCGATCAGCACCTGAATCAGCTAGTATGTGGCGTTTAGAAAGTTGACGCTTGCAATCGGATGTGGCAGACAGTGTAAGATGAGAATGCGTTTTCGCGTCCAACGACCGCGAGCTGCTTGTTGTTTTCTAGTCAATCGTTCTCGCGCAATCATCCCTGTCGACGCCGCACCCCTAACCACAGCCCCTGCAAAACGAGTGGAGACTAATTATGCCTCCCGTCTTCCCCGGCATTCTTCGCGCCACTCTTCCTGCATGTAAACGCGGCCGCATCGAGGCCTTGTAGCACGGTGGGAGATGGCTACTTCGATACGAGCTCCCTGTATGCTGGTGAGACTGCGCAAGGCCTTCAGTTCATGCAGTGGCACCGACGAGATGAAGTATGGTTGGGTTATTATGACAGATTAGGCAAATTCAAAATTTTCCAACCACAAGTGACCAATTGCCCGCTATAATCTGCCCCCCATAAAAGAAGGCTGTCACTTTCCTCAGTCACTAATTCAAATATCCTTTTAGCTCGTTCCGAGTGGGTTGAGCACAGCCCGAGATGAAATGAATGTATAGATGCAGCCCGGCTGTATACTCGCTTTGCGAGCAGGTATGCTGTAGATGTCCAAAGATTGTACGAGACTTAGCTGGCAAGCGATATGAGGGCGGTTTCGAGGGAAGAATCAGGTTTTCGTCGGCCCACTACTGACTATCGACTATGTTCGTAGTAGCTAAGCCGGAATCCTACTGACTCAAAGCGGCCGAAGCCTGTCAAGTATGAAGAAGACGAGGTTGCGCAACGGGTGTCACCGATTTGGATGCTCAAAAGGTGATCAATAATTAGTTAGAAGGTCTAGAAATAACCTTAGGTTCATCAGTGCTCGGAAAGCTGCTTGATCACAAGCGCTGCTACCATTTATAGAGTGACTGTGCGAACTGGTTTCTGACTGGTTCTACATCTATAAGATCTCACGAGACGCCACCGCTTCCCGTGGCCCGCCAATAAGCGAAGTTACACCGGTCCCGCACCCCCCAATAACTCCCCATTTATTTTCGCACACGCAACCTAATCGACGTAAGTAGGCGGCGGTGGTGACAGCGACGGCGAGGTGCCTATGGCAAGGTCCATAGAGCTTTCTATAGCTAGATCACCCAAGAGGACAGCGTTACACCCCATATATAGTGTAGTGGGGCCAGTTAGTCATTGGCCCCTTATGGGCACAGGAGCTGTCTTTTGGCATCATGGACAGCAAGGCCATAAATCATTGATTTTTGCGGCCCCGAGCGCCTCCGCCCACTCCCCGAGGCAGGCACCTCGATTGTCACCTGGGACCACCAAAAACACTAGCACTTCACGGACAATGAGATGCAGGGTAGCTACTCGGGATACGTGCTATAGTTACACCTCAATTACGCTATTTAAACCTTCGTGCGCCTGTGCCTGTAGCTCCTTCCTCCTGGGTATCCTCCTAGGTATGCTCTGGCCCCTGTTCGAGCGCCGCTGCAGGGCCAGCTCTCTAGGCTGTTCAGGTGCTCGTTCCGGGGATAGCCTCGGAGATTTGGCGCTTGCGGCTTGTTTATTTAGGTGCCGGCTCGCTTGCCTCGGCAGAAGACCTGAGATTAGGCCTAAGATTGAGTTTTCTGGGCGTGGTGGCAACCATAGGTGCCCCGCGCACCTGCGCTTTTAGGGGGGGAATAAGCTGGCGTCCGTAGAGCATCGCCTATCAAAATGACCTCCTCCCGGGGCCATCATAACTCGATGCTCACCACACTAAATTTAACGCTGTTAGTGCTTGTGTATAAAACTTGGAAAGGCGCTCATAATGATGCTAATATCGTCTATATCTGATGTCGATTGGTGTTGTTGCAAGTGGGTTGAACGAGCAACACGGAAGATACAGCAATGCGCTGCAGGCGGTTTCATACGGCGGCCACGAGAAGATTGTCGATTCCAGCAGAATCTATAAGGCTGGACAGGGGTTCTCCGTTTCTGTCATCAACCCGCACTTTATCTCTACCTTAGGCTCCTTTTCTCGTCTGCGAAGTCCCATAAGGTATTTACCGTCTTGTGGGCTGAAATAGACAGGGATTCGCGCGGCAACCGCGGTGAAGAAGTGTAAGGTGGGAAAGATTATGGGACAAATACCACCATGTTTGCCATGTAGCCACTTACCAACTTCACGAGCAGCGCTTTCTCTCTTGTTTCATACTTCATCGGCTGATTCTCCCACCCTCGATTCCAATGCCTCAGCTGGCGGAATGCTTTCGATTCATGAACCGGCTAGCGTTGAACATATTCGACCTGTTCGCTCTGTTCTGTGATGACGACCAATCCCCACCCATGTCCACTTGGATCTGAACACTGGGGTTCTGCATAGCACCAATCACCTGATCAACAACGTCATTTCCATCTCCACTATCGCCACCACTTCCTCCTGTAACGTCGCTCAAGTCAACACCGCTTGAGCTCATGGCTCCACTGATAGCATTAGCCACATTGGCGACCTGACCCACGCCATCAACGACACCGCTGACGTCCATTCCGATCAAGTTGGAAGAGACCTGGCTAATTGCGACTTTCGCTCCAAGCTTTGCGCCAGCTCGCACATATTTGTTCTTCGCAAATTTCGCTGCCGTCGCTTTCATTTTCGCGCCGGTCAAGTTCGACTCTCGAACTTTGGTCGGTCGCTGTTCTTGGTCGGCAGGGGTGACGTGGTCTGGTGGCAGTGGGGCAGAGGATGAGTGTACCAGCGGCTCAGGGCGGGGTTGTGATTTTGCGGGTGGAACGGTCTGTGCCGGTGAGAGGGTGAGGCCGTAGGCAGTTTGAGTGCTGTCGCTTGCTGTCGACGTTGGTAGCGGCCTTGTTGTGGGCTTCACCGGAAGACTAGGCGACGGATGGCGGTGAGCGATCCTGATGCCCTCCGAGTCCCTGTCACGGGGAAAATTGGAAGCTGGTACTGGAGATAGCAGAGGAGCTTTGTCCCTAGAGTCGCCCTGATCCAATGGCTGAGGAAGTCTTGGAAAATTGGACGGTGATGCTGAAGATAGAGAAGTGGCACTGCCTCCGAGACGGGCCCGATCAAAGGATTGGGGGGACTGGGGCAAGCTCGAAGGTGAAGCGGAGTAGAATGACACAGCGTTACTCTCTTGACGCAACGACTCTTTCGACTTCGAAAATTGGGTAAGGCTGGGAGCTCGTCCATTAGATCGTGGACCAAGGCTACCTCCCTGGCTAGCTCCTGGTTCCGATGACGGAGGAGAATGGACAAAGTTGGAATGACTGGTATCTCGACGGGCTTTTTCCTGAGGTATTGAAACTTGTCGAGTCTCAACCGGCTGGGGTATCTGTGGCGGTACAGGCGAAGCTCGGTGGGCTTGCTCAGGCAGCTGTGAAGGCCGGACGGCGTTTACAGGAAACCTAACAGGGTTCAGAGCGGGAAATTTTGAATTATTAGGAGCCTCTGTGGACTGTTGTCTCTGAGCTGGTAACGGAGAGCTTCGCGAAGCATATACCGGGCTGTCCTGGCCAGGCATTGGGGTTTGTTCAACCACAGGTATGTTTTGGTTCAGAGTCAGTTGCTGCACTGATACCTCCAGGGCACTATTTGCCTGAACTGACGAACTAGGAAGGTCGGAGAAGGTGACAAAGCTGGATGCAGGGTGACAGTGAAGCGATGTTGGTGTTGCTGAGACAGTGCAATGCGAGCAAAACCTAGTTTGCAGATTACACGCGCGACAGTAACTCAGTCTCGTATGTGGAAATTCTGCTATCTGTTAAAGGCCTTAGGCGAATTGAGGAAAGAGGACGGTGCGACGTACTGTGCCTACAGCAAGAACATTGCTGGTCGCCTCCTTCCGATACAAGCTCGTCACACCGGCTTTTCTTGTTCCAGCACCGTCGATACGATCGGAAGATAGCATCCTCGAGTCTCTTCTGATCCTGGTAGAGGGTGTATGACATATGTGAGTGTTGCCGGAGCTGGCGGATGTGGTGGAAAGCTGTCAAAGCATTAATGATGATTCTGCATGAAGCAAGTCTAAGCAGTTCCTCACTCATGTTGCACGTGTTGCAGTGGATATAATTTTGGCCAGGCTCGGTCACCAGAAACCTCCACTGCCAAAGTTCATGGGACCAGTCGTGCAGAGGTCCTTCGCTGACTTGACATTTTTGGCAGTGAAATATCAGTTCGTTATAGTTTTCGTGGCAGGTTTTGCACACCCTCGTCGGTTGATCATATTTGTTGGCTGAAAAACTGTCAGCGTTGGCCCCCGAAACACACAGCTATGACTTACGAGCCCTACAGAAGTCGCAATGTCCAAAGTTGGCGTCCCAGCAGCACAGGCTCTCATCTCCGTGTGTCTGTTGCCGAACATTGGGCTCCACAACCTCAAAATCGCGATGTTGATGTGTATTGATGCCTTTATCCGACCAACAGCCTCGACAGTATGCGTGAACACATTGTAGACAAGAATAACGGTAATAGGAGACTTTATTGCATCGAACGCATATTTTGTCGGTGTTGCTGACGCCGGAAGGCGTGATCATCGTTATATGTACGATTGCTGTCTTGTGAGTTGAGTCATGTCCACTCAAGCAGTTCCGACAAATCGGAATGCGACAATAAGTACACTCAAACGATTCCGCCTGCGAACGGATGGCTGAAGTAAGTCAGCCCGAGATAAATGTATGAGTATCGATTGGAGGATGTACCTTGTCTACAGGTGCTGCAAGCTCTGCCTACTAGGCCCTCAAGACGAGCAGGCTCCATTACTACACTCTTGTAGTATGGCACAAACTCGAGGATATTGGAAACCTTTGTGATGTTTCCATATTATTTACATGAAAAGTGCATGCCTTGTGCGGCTGAATCATGCCAATGCAGGCAAAGGCGGGGTAGTCCTCCGACACCTGGGAGGCTGAGAGTCTAGACTGCCAACTAGTGAATTTGATTGGCAGGAACAAGCCATTACCTCGTGTTCGCTTATTTTACTTTCTGGTCCGCAACACACCTGCTCAATAGCCGGCACCAGCAGCTTGGAATCTTGCAAGAAAGTTTCCCAGCTGCACCTGAGAGTCTTCGCCTAAAACGAGCGGCCTTAGTCGCAGAGATGGTCGCGAAAAATCGGGATCGCAACCAATGTGCTAACTCACAGAACCGGTTGTCGAAGAGCGGAGGCCGTTCTTCACACACACAAATCACCTACAGCCTCGAAATGGCCTGGCAGGCCAAATCTGGGTGCGCAGAGCACCATCGCTGCTGTTGAACGCATTCCCAACTCCTTTCCCGTACTCTGGCTTCTTGCACCTCGCACAGGCGACGTTTTTGATAATCTTGAGCACTGTAATCGCCGCCTGCGCGCCTAGGCTTTCGTTGAAGGCTTTGGTATTGTCCGCAATGGAGGAGGCACCGCGGCTAATCCTGGCTATCGATTTAGGTGTATTTTTCATGGTATAGCAACCAGGAACAGCCGTAAGCTCGAGGACCTTGCGGAGAGAGAGAGGAGGAAGGTCGAATTGTAAGTAAACGACAGAGGGAGGCTACGAGCGCGCGTTGATTGCAGTGTCCTTGGTCAACGCTCTGTTCGTTCAAAGATATAGGGAAGAAAGGTACTGGGGATAAGGGCTTCGTGTTAACTGTACAGTGTGAGGATCATCAGAACCATCAGCTCGCCGAGGACCCACTTCAATTTCCTGCGCACCTCAAATCGCCAGAAGAATACCTAGAAGCTCATCGGCAAGCTATCAAGCATCGCGAACAAGTTCTACCTTACTCAGTAAGTAGGAGGTTGATTGATGCGGAGGATCTAGGCGTGGTACTGTCGTCTCGTGACTACTATAATTCTATACGCAAATACCTCCCTGATAAGGCGAAACCAGAGACAATCGTCACCCTATCGAGGATGTTAGAGGACAATAAATTCGTGTACACTACTTGCTTTGAGGTAGAAAAGGACCTTACCGGTAGAAACTGCTCCGGAACATGGCAAAAGTCGGGTATTTAAGTGTCGATATCGCTTACTTAATCTTTGACGAACCCACATATCAGAATATGAGCACGTTTACTGGGATCAAGCGTCGGTGTAGGTGCAGGTAGGGCTGCTTGACCCAAACGTTGTGCCGGAGAAAACGAAGAGCGAGGGTGTGAACAGACTACCTGTTGTTCGGCGGGAGCTCCTCAGCTCTGTGTCCTAGCAGCTCGATCGCCAAAAGAGCGCTAGAATCGAAGAAGCCTCCTTGGTAGAGATTGTCTCTAAATATCTGTCAGCCAGAATAGGACTGGTACAGCCTTTCTACCTAGTAGCTGCTCCCCTCGGCCACGCCGGTGTGCTCGTATACCAAGTAGGCTGTGCTCTGAGATGCCGAGATACAGTAAGTATAGTGGCAAGCATTGTACGTATATTAGGAAGCTGGCCTTCCTGTCATTCTAGATAGCTCAAGCAATTCAGTATCACCGTTCTGAGTCTGACAATATCCTTTACAACTAATTAGGATATTCAAGTTCAATCGTTCATTTGCCTGAACACGCAAAACATCATTACACAAATTTCTGGCCTATGCGTTTGAACACAGGCATCAAATTGAAACGGGAAAACGAAATGGCTCAAGAAGAGCAAGATTCATCCAACCAACTTTTACTGACAATTTCGACGTTATCATCGGCTCGGTGTCGGGCAACGATCCACTCCGGCTACAGTTACTATCCCATTATGCAGTATTGAAGGTACAGGAGTATGAGCGGAAGGGACAAATGGACAGTGTGAATGAAGCTGTATTAAAGCAAACCCAAGCCGTGGAGGGCACAGCTGAAGGGACCCTGGTCTGGCTGACGGGCTAAACAACCTGAGCATCATGCTCTAGAGGCGATTTGAGAGGACAGGAAGGATGGAAGACTTAGAAGAGTCTATTTAGCCAGCACAGGAGGCAATCGATATCACACCTCCAGATCATACTAATCTACCAATGCATCTGAACAATCTCGGCAGCAACCTTGAGATGCGATTTGGGAGGACAGGAAGGATGGAAGACTTGGAAGATCCGCAGCAGGCTCGGCGCCACATCACAACGTCCTTAAAGCCGAGAGCTCCGCTTCAACGGTGGACCTGGCCGCAAAGAAGTTATTCTTTGTCGACTCGAAGTCCATTCCACCAGGGTTATTACTCTACCCTTCCATCTTATGCTGATGGCGGTGAGCCTTTACAATTCTTGGTGAAATGTATTCAGTCAATTCACAATTGCCACAGGTGGGATGACTGCAAAGAGTACAACGGCCGCCGGACAGATCTGCAGCGCCAAAGTAATGACAATGACAACAGATCAGTACCCTGGCCCGTGATGGTTTGGACGTGAGCTCTTCCTCTCCTGCATCCTCTAGCCGCTTATGCCATGATAGAATAACCGAATTTTCGCCCGTGCGGGTGAACCACGTCAGATGAGAAGAAATTGCTGCACCACCATGTCAAAAGACGACGATCTTGCTTCCGGAACAGGCTGGCTTACATGCAGTCGGACTTGTGGCAGGGTCAAAGCTCGGATGCTCTTCTTGAAAAGTAGAGAGGCGCTCATCAGTTATCTCCAAAGTTCCATAGGCTAACTGTTCTCGTCGTGGATCATCGTACTTTGCCCGTGCAGCGCATCGCATGACCTTCGCAGGAATGTTTTTATGCAGTTCCCAAGCATTTAGTTTCTGTCGGTATTGCGCTTCACTGTGCATTGAGTTAGCGACAACCAGAGGGTCGGGAGTGTCGCCGAGCTACATACCTTGCCACAAATCCATGTTCTTGATTCATTGTGTCCATCAATTGGTGCAAGTTTTGCTTCTCGATAACCCATAGCCGGACGATTTCGTCATGGTGGCTGTCCCATACCTCTGACGGGATTTCTTTTGCACGTCTAGGTTCATTTGGATCGTAGTTGACGATTCGAAGTCCAGCCATGGCATTTGGCAATAGGAATCAAATGCTTGAACAACCATAAAAGCAATCAAGGCGTTCGAACAGCACACGGGCACCGAATAGAAAAATTTAAGAAACTAGATTACAATATTCTCAAAGCGGATTGTGGTGTTCGTTATATGTACCACGTGTCAGGTTGCTTCGATTGAGTACTTGAAATTCAAGGTGGGAGGATCCAATCATATCGCGCTCGAAAACGGTGTTTGCCTTATTTGACCTAGCATGCTTGGCGGAAAATGCTGCTATGCGTGAAAGGACAATCGTGGACGCACCGCATGGAGTCTGACAGTCTCATGCATGATTCTACTTCTCGAAGACAAGAGGGATTGCTTCTTGAAACCCGTAAACCCCACGTGCACCTTGAAATGAGTTCCTGCCGTCTGTTCTGGTGGCAACAGGAACAAAAGGGTTCTCGGCTGTTTTGAAATCGCAAAAGTTCTCAATAGCTTTTAGCAATGAGCTTCTCCGATCCCAGAAATCTTTCAGGTTGCCATTTTCGATACATCCCCAAGCCTTGTACAATAGTCTAGGGCAGACTTATCGTACATAATTCCGTAACCATAGTACGCGCCGGAGTCGAGATAATAGGATGATCGTGGGAGGGCCAATGACGTTGTTGGCCCAGGGGACGCTTGCGCGCACGGCGCTGTGGCGGGGCAAGTTGGTTATTAGCCGCTTACGGGCAGAGGGACTGTCTTTTGGTATCTACTAGACAGAGCAAGGACAAACAAACATAGATAGAGAACGAGCAGGCTTCCTCACGACGTGTCTCTGGGCCCTCCCCTTCCCTTGTTGCCATACTCTCCCAATTGAGTGACCAGCCATTTGTCACGCCTTTATCCCTTCCACAGCACTCAGATGCCTTGCTCTAGAGACCACGGTTGATAGCCGGCGTCATCCTCAGAGCGCTAGGCGATCGACCGAGAAGATGTAGGCCGATTATTCGATGCCGATCCAAGTCATTCCAGCTGGACAAGGGCCTTTAAGTCAAAGACGTAGGAAGCATGCCGCCTGCATCGTCGACGGCTACGGGATTTCTGTCATTGACGACGTCGTGGCTCTAGGCCGTTAAATTCCCCACAACTCGCATTGGTGCCGAAGGGTGGAGTAGTCATGAGGATCGTGGTAGGGTCGTCCTCGGTATCTTTGCGCGGCCTGCATAAAGAGATGCCTCGCCCAGAGGCCCCGGCCCAATCGCCGACATCACTTCGCCGTCACCATCGGCGCCAGGCCTGTTGAACGGGGTAGTAGGAGCCAATCACTAGGATATATTGGGGCCGTTGCGGCCGAGGTGAAACCTGTAGAACGCGGGGAAGTTAGCAACGCTGATCTAATGGGGTAGTGGGAGCGGCCAAGGAAGAAAAGACAAAGCGGCATGGTGGATTTCGACAGTAGCCTACAGCCGGGCTACATTGCCAACGTTAGCAAGGACGTGGGATGAGACGAATATATACACCGGGGGAACAACAAGGCTCTGTAAAATAAAAGCGGCGAGCGATTGGAGGTCGGGGCTTTACTGGATCTGATTTCGGTTCCCTTTTCACCCGGACTGTTGTATCGGGGTAAACTATTTAGCCGTAAATTAGTACAGCAGATACACAACAAGCAAAGCTTCTCACACAACGCGTCCCTAGGATCTCTCTCTCTCGTTGCTACGCTCTCCCAATTGAAAGACTAGCCATTTGGCATTCCTTTATTCCATCCGCAATAGTCCTAATCTGTGACCGTAGTTGTGATCGATTGGCCTAATTGGTAATTTGTGGTTGGAAATTTGAATTCGCCGAATCTGTCATAATACCCACCATATGAAGGTTTGTAGGCGGACTCGAGCCGCCCCTTCTCTCGCCGATTTGTAACACACGTCAAGATGCCCAACGGCCATTACCTCTCTCTGCCCCCAGGCCGGCCGTCTCGTCATTGTTATGTCGGAGCGGCTGCAGCTTGGCCCTTATCACCGTGCCGATCTTTCCCCGGGCAAATTTCTTCCTGGATTGCGACTACCAAACCAGGCAACACCACTTAATCAAATACCACAGCGCATTCGTCTTTTTCAAGTCTTGAGTGCTGCTCCTGCTTGTTACTTAGACGTCTCTTTTCCTATCGACCATTTCCAACCAGATCGTGGCGGCAATGGCTTCCGAAGAACAGCCTCAGATTCCCGCAGACGCTGACTCGTCTCATGGCAAAACCGACCTCCCTTTGAGCGAAAGGCAGCCTCCGGAAGACCTCTCAGCCAAGGACGATGCTCCAGAGGACACCTTCCCCGAAGGAGGCGCCAGAGCTTGGTGTGTAGCCGCTGGCACTGCAGGTGTGACTTTCTGCACTTTGGGATACCTCAACTCATTTGGGTACGCTCCTCTTATGCCACGTCTCATGCTGGACCTGCTGTTTGCTAACAAGCGACAGCATCTTTCAGGCTTACTATGAAACTCATCAGTTGCGCGACACGAGCCCCTCTGCCATCGCTTGGATTGGATCTCTACAAGCCTTCTTCGTCTTTGCTGGAGGTCTCGTCGGTGGTCCCTTATTTGATCAATATGGCGCCAAAGTGTGTTCCTACTCTCAAACCTCTCAAAAGGCCTATTTATCTAACTCATGGCTTCTTAGGTCATTCGGCCAGCAGCATTGGTCTACATCGTCAGCATCATGACAACAAGCCTCTGCACAAAATACTACCAGTTCATGCTTGCACAAGGCGTCCTCGGCGGCATTTCCAACGGCATGGTCATGTGTCCGACTATGGCCGCAGCGCCTCAGTACTTTAACAAAAAGCGCGCTGCAGCCATGGGGCTGGGCATTGCAGGATCCTCCCTGGGCGGAGTTGTCTTTCCTATTGCCATGAGCAAGATGCTTGTCCACACCCACTTGGGCTTTGGCTGGACCATTCGAGTCATTGCCTTCATCATCCTAGCTCTCCTCCTCCCAGCCTCTGTCGCCATCAAAGCCCGCCTTCCGCCCCGCAAGAAGAAGTTTTTCCTACCTTCAGCTTTCCAAGAACCCGTGTATGTGAGTCTCATCGTCGCTGGATTCTTCGGTTTCCTCGGCATGCTCACACCCTTGTTCTACCTTCCAGCATATGCTCTCGAGCGGGGAATGAGTCCGGGACTTGCCTTTTACCTCGCTGCAATTTTCAATGGCGCCTCCTTTCCTGGTCGAGTAATTCCAGGCATCCTAGCCGACAAATTGGGAAGGTTTAATATGTTCATTGCAGCAACGGTCGGCAGTGGCATTCTCACCTTTTGCTGGCAGAGAGTCAAGGGCAATGCCGCTATCCTCGCTTTCACCGCCATTTTCGGCTTCTGTGCTGGAGCGATTGTGTCCGGAATGGTCGTGAGCTTCGCGTCGGTTCCCAAAGACCCTAAGAATATCGGTACATACATGGGCATGGGAATGGCTATCTCTGCGGTCGCGGCACTGGTTGGTCCACCAATCAATGGCGCACTTCTCTCCCACGACTATGAATTTGATGGACTTTCCACTTTCAGCGGGGCCATGTGTTTGGCTGCAGCATTCTTCGTCGTTATCGCCAAGTATTTCACCGGTAATGGACTTTTCTCAAAAAGCTAATCTCCATTGCCGGTGGTCTTTGCTGTCAAGACGGACACATGGCGTCAGGTGTACGAGCAGACGTACTGTCAGTACTGGTGAATGATAGTAGATTCTCCTCTCCGAACATGATTAGATTTGCATCAGCTTGGCGTTGAAAGCATAGCGGAGACGCAATAGCGTTTCCCAGAATGTGAGTGCAGATCGCGCAAAAAACAAAGGGACTACAGTATCAGCGAAACAAAACAAAATCAGTCCACTCAATTATCCTAGTACATTTCCGCTACCACCTATAAGATAGGGCAAATCACCCAAAGCCACTTTTTCTTCCAACAGACAAATAGCATGTAGAATACAAATCCGTCTGAACGGATCTATGAGAAAAAGGAACCGAATGCTTTGTTTTGATTCTCGGCGAAGATGAGAGTCGGCATTGACGCGATTGGTAGAATCGGTGATACGACGGGGCTACACCTGCATTGGTAAAGTTTGTGTCGTAACTCCGACGAACAAATTATTTGGAATGCCAAAGCATCCACCATACGTCCGGTTTGATCAGTGCTCCGAAACCGACGCGGCGGAACGTTTGGAATTCAGAGAACATACGTGGGGGCCTAAGCATGTCACCTATTCTCGTCACATCATCGGAGCCGACTGAGTTGAAGAGGCCAGTGCCCGTCTCCAATGCTTCTGATGTTCCCGACACCAAAGACATAGCAGGCAGCAATAGCAGTCAACATCTCCTACCTAGGAAGACTCTACTGTCCATCCTGCTCTCCCTTCCAACCAACCTGCTGCATGTTCTTCAAAACAAAAGCCTTTATGCTACTTGAGTTCCCCAAGTCATCCTATTAGAGAAACACCAAAGGAAAGAAGTATCATCAAGGTGTTCACTGTGTCCCTCTCTTTCTTCGTACTCGCCATTCTCTACTATGGCTGTCGCACCGTCATAAGGAGAATCCAGTACGAGCGTGGCCGCAAAGCGAAAGGATGTGGCACCGTGAAACGCTACAACCACCTCGACCCTTTCTTTGGTCTCGATTATATTTACGCCATGTTCAGCAACCTGAAACGGCACCGTTTCCTTGAATTCCAAAAGGAACTCTACTCATCCCAAGGATGCAAGACGCTCGAGGCCAAGTTCTTTGGCACCCGAATGATATTCAGTTCCCAGGATGAAAACATGGAGGCCATGTCGACTTCGAACTGGAAGGATTTCGGTGTCCAACCAATTTGTCAGGATAATGGTGCTCTCGAGCCACTCGGGACAAATGGAGCCAGCAGCACGGATGGTGAGTTGTGGGAGTATTCCAGAAACTTAATCAAGCCCTACTTCAACCGCGCGGACTATTCGGATCTGAGCCGGCTGGACGTGCATGTGGATCGACTATTGGTCAAGGTGCCGACGGATGGTTCTACCGTGGATTTGCAGCCATTGTTTCGGCGATGGGTAAGTCGACACCTCAAAATCGCGTTGTGACTGACGACTCCTCACATGCCACTAACAGACGAGTTCTAGTTCCTGGACAATTCGACCGACTTACTGTTTGGAGAATCATTAAACTCCCAAGACAACCCCGAAAGGTTCAGCATCGCCCAGGATATGATAACAATTATGGCGTGCCTTCGGATCCGGCTCTAGATGACCAAACTGCTCTTTCTCCACCGCGACAAAGCCTGGTTTGACGCTGTCAAGCGAGTCCACGCGTTCCTCGATAAGCACATCGACAAAGTGCTTGAGGACTTGCAAGCCGAAAGGGCTAGCGGTGAGAAAGCCAAACACAGCAACGACCGAGAGCGCTCAGATTTGCTGTACATGATCGCTCTGAATGGCCCTTCTGATAGGGAAGCTCTTCGCTCGCAGATCCTCAACGTTTTCTTCTCATCCAACGAGACCACGTCGATCTTGATCAGCAATGTCTTCTACGCTCTCGCCCGACACCCTCATGTTTACGAGAAACTCCGCAACGAAATCTTGTCCTATGGAGATGGCCCTCTGACATGGGACCAGTTGAGGTCGATGGTATATCTTCGATATGTTGTGAATGAAAGTGAGTGACCTTGACATCTACACTCTCAACAGCAGAATTCCTCTCCTATACTTTCCCCGTCAAATGCTAAAAACAAATCATCTTTCCTTTACCCAACCAAGCTAACATCAATCCCCCCTCTTCCCTCCACACCAGCCCACCGCGTCTACCCCATCTCCCTGCAAACCATCCGCGTCGCCCTCAATGACACCACGCTGCCCGTCGGCGGTGGCTCCTACGGCGACCTGCCCATCTACATCCAAAAAGGCGACATCGTGCACTGCAACCGGTACCTGATGCACCGCGACCCGGATTACTGGGGCGCCGACGCCGAAGACTTCCGCCCGGAGCGCTGGGAGGCCGCTCGGCCGTTGTGGAAGTTCGTACCGTTTGGTGGCGGGCCCCGCATCTGTCCTGCTCATGTCCTCGTCGACACGGAATGCAGCGTCATGATCGTGAACATTGTGAGGAAGTTCAAGAGCATCGAGGCCAGGGATGATAGACCCTATACTGCAGTCATGAGGGCCGGGCCGTCGAATCTGCATGGGGTTAACGTGGGGTTAGTGCTGGCATAAAGGGCGGGTCTTGAGAGATATGTGATTTGCGGAATGTACTGTAAAGGGCAAAGAAAGGAAGAGGTGGTGAAGCCATGACGGGAGAAATGACTGTGTGGATGTCTACCTTGCGTTTGGTACCTAGGTCATTTCGTGGGATTGGCAATATGCCTCATGTTGTTGCCTCATCTACCCTTTCCCCTTCCCATTTCCTCCCTTCGGGTGATGCGAGTAAAACCGATGCCAGTAAACCTGTACGCCTTCCGCTTGAATTTCTTCGAGACTGGCTCGACCGGCCTGAGGGGGCGATTTCTTCCTGGAGGGACCAGAAGCCGAACCATGGGAGGAGCCTTCTTCAAGAGACCTGGTCGCACTGTGCCCGCGGCGAGAGCATGATCAATTCGCGCAATATCTGAGCGACAATCGTCCCATGGTATCATCGTCGTATCGGACACCGGAAGGATCTTGACCCCACTCGAGAATGGAACACTGTTTGGGAGTATGACAGGAAAATCTTCGTCGCTATTGGGAACACAATATGCATGATCTTGTCGTCGATGATACCCATAGCTTCGATCTACTCGCTCTACTTCCTCAGGAGCGCGATAATCCGCCTTGCAGTCATTGCTGTGATGAGCTTCGTCTTCTCGTTTGTCATGACTGTCATCGTACACGGCAGACGGGCAGACATTTTTGCCGCAACCACAGCTTTTGCAGCAGTCCAAGTTGTGTTCGTAACTGGTTTCAACGTCATGTAATTGTCGAGAGAGATACTAAAGACACTTCAGCTAGGTCTGGAGTCTTCGAACTTTCGTGCCAGTTTGGAAAGCTACAGGAGGAAAGATGAAATGCAGTCTAAATCGGTACCAATTGGAAGCCCGGGCTGTGAGCATTGAGTAAAGGGTTGGGTCACTCGTTCACGAGATGTTGCACGACTCCTTTGGAGTAAGGATGCCCTTCAAGACCATGTGAAATTCCCCAAGTCCTTAGCTCGCAAATCCTAAAGCATCAAGGTATCTTACCATGTTCCCGGGCTCCGTTTGTTTCCCGTTATAGCGTCTTGACCTTCATCCACTCGCTGGTTCCGACACCTAAATTTAACCCATTCCTGCTCCACCACTCTCTGACCTCGCCCTCTCCGCCGCCACCCACAGCATCCTCCATCGCCTCCTCAATATCACAAGTCTTGTACTCGACACTCAATCCACTTCTCTTCCACCACTCCAACACGCTTGCATGTCCGTTCTTGGTCGCACCCACAAGCACTTGGTTATCGAAGATCATCTTGCTACCTTTTAGCTCACGCCAGACGGTCAAAACGTCAGTATGACCTTGTGTGCTTGCCATTCGACAAACCCCATCTTCGTGCTGATATGCGATTCCACTGGCGTCCCACCATCTTATCACATCGGCACGTCCGGACTGCGCCGCGGCCAGAATGCTCTTACCAACCTTAAGCGGGAGCTCGCCCTCACCCCTTTCCTCACTAGCTTTCTTCCACCACTCTAATACCGCGATGTGTCCTTTGGCACTAGCGCTTTCGAGCGCGCGTTCCGTGTAGGACAGCTTCAAGCCGGAATATAGCCACCAGTCTAGCACCTCGACGAATCCAGCACGGCTCGCGCCGTCTAGCGCTTCGGTGCCATACTCCTTCTTCAGAACCGCAGGACAGGTGCGCCACCATTCGAGGATCTTGGTAGAGTTGTAGACCAGACTCGCTTTATGCGGGAGGAGTGCTAAGCCAAAGGATGTCCAGAAAATATCCTTTTGGTGGCTGGCTAAGTAGGTCAGGATTGGCGTGAGTGAAAATTTGAAGATGAGTTTTGTGGCAAGGGCGGACAACGTAATCGAGGATTGGGAGAGTGCGGTCCGTATTTGTGGCATCGATCCGGTGAGGATTGTGTATTCAAGGGAGCGCTGGGTGCGTCCTGGCCGTGGCACGTGGGCGCTCCACTCTTGAGGGACAGGGAGATGTGTGTAGACGCCGATGGCGGTAGCGAGTTCCCAGTCACCGTAGAAGTCGAGGATAATGGTCCAAATTTCGGAGGGCAATTTCGGCTTTGATATTTTCTTTGCAGTTTTCAAAGTTGAGTGATGGGAAGACTGCGGCGAGAGCTTTCGTAGTTCATCACGACGGGACGTTCGTTTGAGGCTCTGTGCTTCGTCTTGGATTGCTTCAACTGACTCTTCAGGGCCGCCCCACTTCCAGGTCAGCAAATCGCAGGACACATCCGCATCTAGATCCAAGTAATTCTGCTGTGGATAGTCCCAAAGGGCAGGTCGCAGGACCTGCACCCAATCCCAGTTTTGTTCTAGCTTTCTCTGCTGCTTCTTCCAGATTGGATGCTTCCACTGCGCCATTGTCATTTCTGGTACCATAATTATCCTTTTCGAGGTGTCCCAACACCGCAAGACATGTAATATCGTATTACTGCTCAGGCCCACCAACATATTTGAGGCTAAACTCGCGTCCGTGACAACGAAGAGGAGGTCTGCCCATTTAGCCAACTGATGGCCTTGGAGCTGGGCGAGGTCGTGGTGTGTATCATCCGACCTATTTTCGAACCACTCAATATCTTTGAAGACATCTTCGTCAGTGAGGAAGGTATTCCACTGGTTCTCGAAGGCGCTGATGACTCTGAGGCTGAGGTTCGGGTTCTGAGCGAGGTAAGGTAGCACAGCGGGGCCAGTCTTGCTCGTGAGGAAAAGAAGGATGTTGGCTTTCCGGTGTCCTGGAGGACTTACGGACTGCTTCTCGGGGTACTCCTCGAGTGTGAAGGAGACCATCTCCTCTTCAGCTGGGGTGCCTGTATCTGTCAATTCCTCCATATTGTTTCTAACCATCTCCACTCGGTGCTTCTATCGTGTCCGTACTGCTGAGGCGTGTGGACCGAGGCGTGGTCTTGGGGTGTTATCATGATGTGGCAATCCTCGCTTAGGTGCGCCGCAAGCATGTCCATGGGGGCATGTGATAAGCCTGAAAGATCGGTGTAGGGTGCAATGCAGTGCCCCCTTACGTACAATGCTTGCTCTGCACGGAGATGCTATAGGTTGGCTAATGAATGTAAGGCATAATTATTCGACGGCTGCTGTTTCCGTCCAGCTTTGACGATAGCCGCCCCATGCGTGGGACGGACTGATCTCGCAGGGTTTTCCGCCCCTCGAAGCGGAGGCAATCATTTGCCCAGAGAATCTTCAACCAACTTAAGTACTCTCCTTTAGATAATAATCGTGACCAAGTAGAACAATCTGCTTCGGCAAATACATGACCTTTTTTTGGCGTAACACCCTTTCGAGTCAGCCCGTCAGTTTCACTAGCTGCTCGACGGTCGACTTAGTTTTTAGTACTCTGTGCTGTTGCTGGGTCTCCTGGCCAGGCACCAGCCATTCTAATCCTCCCCCCACTTCCCTTTAAAGCTGTTGGATCTCCTCTTTGTATCTTCCTCAGCCGTCAAGCTGTCTTCGTTTCGACTTTTGTCTAAGATGGCTACAAAAGCCAAATCGCAGGTCGTCCCACCAGAAGACTTGGCTTCTTTCACCGAGTACCTCCAAGGCTCTACTCGCATAATGGCACTCCTTGGTGCTGGGATATCTGCAGCTTCCGGCCTCCCAACTTTCCGTGGCGCAGGTGGGATGTGGCGTACCTACGACGCGGTGTCACTTGCAACGCCTCAGGCTTTCCGCAGTGATCCTGGCCTCGTGTGGCAGTTCTACAGCTATAGGCGCCATATGGCCTTGAACGCAAAGCCAAATCGAGCACATCTTGCCCTCGCTGAACTTGCGAATCGACGCGCTGGCTTTCTCACCCTAAGCCAGAATGTGGATGGCTTGAGCCCGAGAGCCGGCCATCCTGCGAAACAGCTCAAACTGTTACATGGGAGTCTGTACGATATTAAATGCTTCAATTGCGACTACATCAGAAGGGATGACTTCTCCGACCCAGTGGCACCTGTTCTAGCTATGCCGGACGACGCGAGCAAAATACACGAATCCCTGCGGGCTCAGTCTCGACAAAAGATTGCCGTAGGATTAAGTGATGCCATTGAAAAGAGAGCTGCCGAAATCAGAGCCGCCACCGCTACAGGCTCAGAGGGCTGCCCCGAGACTAAGCCTACCACGGGAATATCACAAACAGCCTCGACGAAAAAGCCGATTTTGATTAAAGGCGCCGACATATCTGATATCAACGTCCCCATCGCAAAGATTTCCGCAGAAGAACTTCCGCATTGCCCAAAATGCAAAACAGGCCTCTTGCGCCCTGGAGTCGTCTGGTTCGGTGAGGCCCTTCCCGAGGATGTGATTGAAAGTATTGACGAGTGGATCCGGTCGACACCTAAGATCGACCTGATGCTTGTCATTGGTACCAGCTCGAAGGTCTATCCAGCTGCGGGGTATACCGAGGTCGCACGGAGGAAGGGCGCTAGAGTTGCCGTCATCAACATGGACGAAGGCGACGCTTTTGGCTTGAAGACGGGGGATTGGTTCTTTCAAGGTGACGCTGGAGAGATCGTCCCGGAAATCTTGAAGAGCGTTATTGGCGAGATCAAGCCACTTGAACAAGACCCAGAAAGCGATGTGAAGTTGTAGTTTGCAGTCAACACCCGTCAAAAATTGAATGACGGTTAAAGTCTCGTACAAAGAAAAGCTAAGAAAGGTTGCAGCTTGCTGGATGCGGCGGACCAACACAGCTTCCAGCTTGCTCATCAAAACGGAGATGAACTACGGGCCATATCCCTAAATCTGTCTACGTCACATGCTGGAAGTATCCATCAGCTGGCTATGTGACATTAATGGTGGTAAAAGGTGAAATCCCTCCGAAGCGGCGACTGCATCAGGACCACTGCTGGACTCAGTGATGCGTGGCCATAACAAACCAACCTATATATTCACACTACGCAAAAAGTGTTCCATCCCAACTTGAAAGTTTATCTCAATGGTGAGTTCCCTTTCCTTCGCTCTACCCAATACCAATAACATTTCAGGATGAAAACACTAAAAGCGCAAACTGCTTTTCGGTTAGCTGTCACCTCCCTCCTTCGAGGTCGAGTCCATCGTATGCAGTTGACAGCCCTTGGCTGCAAGCAGTTGGTTGACCAGTTTCTTTTTTGGAATCATTTTTGTGCGCTTCGCCTGCGTCTAATGGAAACTAGAGATTGAGTTCAAGCTATACTCCTCTCTAACCGGGTCTTTTTCGCACGCTGGTCGGCTGGCAAGACTAAGGCGCAATTTCAGAGCCACTGCAACGCAATCCTTTTCTCCGTTCTCTATGAGATCGCCATGAGCATGTCCATAGCTCAGAGTGTGTAATTTGACTCAGAAGACATCAAAGGAAACATGGCCTAGTGAGCCCGACACACACAGCCATGGCAGCCAATCCCCGGTGTGGTCCTTGACGGGAGCAAGAGCATATCAAAATGCGACCAAATACTTGTCTTTTGAAGGAGAAAGATGAGTGTTTGGCTCTTATCTTCGCATAAGTCAATTAGGACGTCACGGTGATAACATCACAGGTAGAATTGACCAAGAATACGAACCTCGATATCATTCTATTCGAC
>Ga0335072_10000788_pt1 | contig 56377 bp, 51 predicted proteins | sample Lox_Sample_21_FD_206725 | JGI IMG/M metagenome (GOLD analysis project Ga0335072, IMG submission 206725) | Soil microbial communities from Loxahatchee National Wildlife Refuge, Florida, United States - Lox_Sample_2.1 | ecosystem: Environmental > Terrestrial > Soil > Wetlands | place: USA...
TGGCGGCGGCACCTTCGACGTGTCGGTGCTCGAGATCGGCGACGGCGTCTTCGAGGTCAAGTCCACCGCCGGCGACAACCACCTCGGTGGCGACAACTTCGACAAGGCGATCGTCGACTGGCTCGTCTCGGAGTTCAAGAAGTCCCAGGGCATCGACCTCGCCGCCGACCCCATGGCGCTGCAGCGACTGTACGAGGCCGCCGAGAAGGCGAAGATCGAGCTGTCCACCACGCAGGAGACGCAGATCAACCTGCCTTTCATCACCGCGGACTCCTCCGGCCCCAAGCACCTCGACACGCGCCTCACCCGCGCGAAGCTCTCCGAGCTGACTTCGGACCTCATCGACCGCGTCGTCGCACCCGTCAGGCAGGCGATCGACGACGCCAAAGACAAGGGCGTCTCCGAGATCGAGCACGTCGTGCTCGTCGGCGGCATGACCCGCATGCCCGCCGTGCAGGAGAAGGTCAAGGAGCTCACCAAGAAGGAGCCCCACCGCGGCGTCAACCCCGACGAGGTCGTCGCCGTCGGCGCAGCCATCCAGGCCGGCGTGCTCGCCGGCGACGTCAAGGACGTGCTGCTGCTCGACGTCACCCCGCTCACGCTCGGCATCGAGACCAAGGGCGGCGTCATGACGAAGCTGATCGAGCGCAACACCACGATCCCCACGCGCAAGGGCGAGGTCTTCTCCACGGCGGAGGACAACCAGCCCTCGGTGGAGATCCACGTGCTCCAGGGCGAGCGCGAGATGGCTCAGTACAACAAGTCGCTCGGCAAGTTCCAGCTCACCGGCATCCCGCCGGCGCCGCGAGGAATCCCGCAGATCGAGGTCGCCTTCGACATCGACGCCAACGGCATCCTCAACGTCTCCGCCAAGGATCTCGGCACCGGCAAGGAGCAGAAGATCGAGATCAAGGCCGGCTCCGGGCTCTCCGAGGACGAGATCAAGAACATGGTCTCCGACGCCGAGTCCCACGCCGAGGAGGACCGCCGGGCGCGCGAGCTCGCAGAGGCGCGCAACAACGGTGAGAACGCCGCCTATCAGGCCGAGAAACAGCTCGGTGAGCTGGGCGACCAGGTCGACGGCGACTCCAAGGGCCGGATCGAGGCCGCCATCAAGGAGGTCCGCGACGCGCTGGAGTCTGAGGACGCCGCCGAGATCAACGCCAAGACCGAGGCGCTGCAGACCGCCTTCCACGCCGTCTCCGAGGCCATGTACCAGAAGGCCCAGGAGGCAGCCGCCGCCGGCGGCGGCAACGGCAATGGCGCCGGCCCCTCCGGCGACGGCTCCTCGTCCGAAGACGAGGACGTCGTCGACGCCGAGGTCGTCGACGAGCCGAAGGCCTAAGGAGCGCCATGAGCGAGTCCAAGCACACGATCCCCGTCAACGGGAAAGCCGCCCCCGCGGAGGAGGAGCACTCCCCCGCGGCGGGTGGCGCGCCCGCGGGGGAGCAGGCCGCGGGCGGGCAGGCGGCCGGCGGGCAGGCATCTGGCGAGCGGGCCGCCCGGCCCGCCGCCGCGCCCGCCGCACCGCGTGAGGCCGCGCCCGACGGCGCCGACGAGCTCCAGGGCGATCTCGACGAGCTCGGCGCGCTCGCCGCCAAGCGCGACGAGTACCTCGCCCTCGCGCAGCGCACCCAGGCCGACTTCGAGAACTACCGCAAGCGCGTCGCGAAGGAGTCCGCGCTCGCGCAGGAGCGCGGCGTCGCCAAGCTCGCGAAGGAGCTGCTGCCCGCGATCGACAACCTCGACCGCGCCCTGGAAGCCGCCGCCACCGACGACCCCCTGTTGGAGGGCGTACGGCTCGTGCGCTCGGAGCTGAAGGCCGCCCTCGCGCGCGTCGGCGTCGAGTCCTTCTCGCCCGGCGGGCAGGAGTTCGACCCCAACCAGCACGAGGCCATGGCCAGCGTGCCCCAGCCCGAGAACGGCCCCGCCAGCGGCACCGTCGTGGAGGTCTACCAGCCGGGCTATCGGCTCGGCGAGAGCATCATCCGCCCCGCGCGAGTGGTCGTCGCCGCATAGATCAGAGGACCGCAGATGGCAACACGACCCGACTACTACAAGACGCTCGGGGTCGACAAGAAGGCGTCGGCCGAGGAGATCAAGAAGGCCTACCGCAAGCTCGCGCGCCAGTACCACCCCGACCGCAACCCCGGCGACAAGGATGCCGAGGCGAAGTTCAAGGAGATCTCCCAGGCGCACGACGTGCTGGGGGACCCGGAGAAGCGCAAGCAGTACGACTCCGGCTCGGGACCCTTCGCCACCGGCGCGGGACCAGGCGGCGGCTTCGGCGGCTTCGGCAACTTCGACTTCGACGCCTCCTCGATGGGCGACATCCTCTCGAACCTGTTCGGGGGCGCCTCCGGGGGTGGCGGTGCGCGCGGCGGGCGCCAGCGCCCGCGTCCCGAACGCGGCGCCGATCTCGAGGCGCAGGTCTCGATCTCCTTCGACCAGGCCGTCCGCGGCGCGCAGGTGCCGCTGCAGGTGCCGATGCAGGCCACCTGCGACACCTGCCACGGGACCGGCGCCAAGCCCGGCACCACCCCCACGGTCTGCCCGCGCTGCGAGGGCCGCGGCATCGAGACGCAGGGCCAGGGGATGTTCTCGATCTCCCAGCCCTGCTCGCGCTGTGGCGGCTCCGGCACGATCATCGAGGACCCCTGCCCCACCTGTCACGGCTCCGGCGCCGTACGCACTGTCAAGCGCCTGCGCGTGAACATCCCCGCCGGCGTCAAGGACGGCAGCCGCATCCGCCTCGCCGGCAAGGGCGAGGCCGGGCGCCGCGGCGGCCCGCCCGGCGACCTCTACCTGATCACCCACGTCTCCGCCTCGCCCGTGTTCAAGCGCAAGGGGGACAACTTCGAGGTCGAGGTGCCGCTCACCGTGCCCGAGGCGCTCGGCGGCGCCGAAGTGAAAGTGCCCACGCTCGACGGGACCAAGACGCTGCGCGTGAAGCCCGGCACCGCGCACGGCACCGTGCAGCGCCTGCGCGGCGAGGGCCCCCCGAAGCTCAACAGCGGCTCGCCGCCGCAGAAAGGCGACCTGCACTACCGCTTCGTCATCGACGTCCCGAAGGACATGAGCAAGGAGCAGCAGGAGGCCGTCGCCGCTATGAACAAGGCCTTCAACGGCGCCGACCCGCGCGCCAACCTGTTCGCCGGCGCGTCTTCCGCCGACGCGAAGGAGGCCGGCGATGGCTCTTCGTGAGCCCGGCCGGCGCGACGGTCGCGACGGCGACGGCGACGGCGACGGCGTGCAGCGCCGCGTCACGCAGGTGACCCGCGTCTCGGTCGAGACCGGGCGGGGGGTCTTCATGATCTCCGTCGCCGCAGAGCTGGCGCAGATGCACCCGCAGACGTTGCGCATGTACGAGGCGCGCGGACTGATCGAGCCCAAGCGCTCGCCGAAGGGCACGCGCCTGTACTCCCAGGACGACGTCGAGCGGCTGCGCCGCATCCAGGAGATGACCACCGAGCTGGGCCTGAACCTCGCGGGCGTCGAGCGCGTGCTCGCGCTGGAGGAGCAGGTCGAGCAGATGAACGCGCAGATCGAAGACCTCGAGCTGCAGGCGCTGCACACGAAGGTCAAGCTCGCCGAAGAGCTCGAGGCCGTGCGCCGCAGCTTCCGCGCCGAGCTCGTCCCCTACCGCGGCGGCGCGCTCGTCCGCGCCGACGACGCGCGCGCACCCTTCCCCGGGGGCAGGCCCCCTGACACCGAGAGGAAGTCAAATGGCAGCTAACCCGCAGAACCCCGCCGCGCAGGCCCCTGAGGAGGAGCAGAGCCCGCTGGAGCGCTTCGGCCGCGACCTCACCGAGGTCGCCGAGCAGGGCAAGCTCGACCCCGTGATCGGCCGCGACGAGGAGATTCGCCGCGTCATCCAGGTGCTCTCGCGGCGCACTAAGAACAACCCCGTGCTGATCGGCGAGCCCGGCGTCGGCAAGACCGCGATCGTCGAGGGCCTCGCCCAGCGGATCGTCAACAAGGACGTGCCCGAGTCGCTGCGCGACCGCCGCGTGATCGCGCTCGACATGGGCGCCCTGATCGCCGGCGCCGCCTACCGCGGCGAGTTCGAGGAACGCCTGAAGGGCGTGCTGAAAGAGGTCTCCGAGGCCCGTGGCGCCATCATCCTGTTCCTCGACGAGCTGCACACCATCGTCGGCGCCGGCGCGGCGCAGGGGTCCGTCGACGCCTCCAATCTGCTGAAGCCGATGCTCGCCCGCGGCGAACTGCGAGCCGTCGGCGCCACCACGCTCGACGAGTACACCAAGTACATCGAGAAGGACGCCGCCCTGGAGCGCCGCTTCCAGCCCGTCACCGTCGGCGAGCCCACCGTCGAAGACACGATCGCGATCCTGCGCGGGCTGAAGGAGCGCTACGAGGTGCACCACGGCGTTTCGATCCAGGATTCGGCGCTGATCGCCGCCGCGACGCTCTCCAACCGCTACATCGCCGACCGCTTCCTGCCCGACAAGGCGATCGACCTCGTCGACGAGGCCGCGTCGAAGATCCGCATCGAGATCGACTCGCTGCCCACCGAGATCGACGAGGTCGACCGCCGCGTGATGCAACTGAAGATCGAGCTCGAGTCGCTGCGCAAGGAGAAGGACGACGCCGCCAAGCAGCGCCGCGAGGCGATCGAGGCCGAGCTGTCCGAGCTGGAAGCCCGCTCCGCCGAGATGAAGCGCCAGTGGGAAGCCGAGAAGCAGGCGATCTCCGGCATCTCCGAGACCAAGGAACGGCTCGACGCCGCGCGCACCGAGATGGAGCGAGCCGAACGCGAAGGCAACCTGCAGCGCGCGGCCGAGCTGCGCTACGGCGAGATCCCCGAGCTCGAGCGCAAGGTCGCCGAATACGAATCAGCCGAGCGCGAGCGCAACGGCGAGGCCCCCGTGTTCCTCAAGGAGGAGGTCGATGCCGACGACATCGCCGAGGTCGTCGCGCGCTGGACCGGCATCCCCGTCAGCCGCCTGCTCGAGGGAGAAACCGAGAAGCTCGTGCACATGGAGGAGCGGCTGCACGAGCGCGTCGTCGGCCAGGACGCCGCGATCGAGGCCGTCGCGACCGCGCTGCGCCGCTCGCGCGCCGGCCTGCAGGACCCCGACCGTCCGATCGGCAGCTTCCTGTTCCTGGGCCCCACCGGCGTCGGCAAGACCGAGCTGGCGCGCGCGCTCGCCGAGTTCATGTTCGACTCCCAGGAGGCGATGATCCGCATCGACATGAGCGAGTACATGGAGAAACACTCCGTCTCGCGCCTGGTCGGCGCGCCGCCGGGCTACGTCGGCTACGAAGAGGGCGGTCAGCTCACCGAGGCCGTGCGCCGGCGCCCCTACGCCGTCGTGCTGCTGGACGAGATCGAGAAGGCGCACGGCGACGTCTTCAACACGCTCTTGCAGGTGATGGACGACGGGCGCCTGACCGACGGCCAGGGCCGCACCGTCGACTTCAAGAACACCGTCCTGATCATGACCTCGAACATCCCCGTGAAAGGCGATGAGGGCCCCGGCGACGGCACGCACGCCTCCGCGAGCGCCGACGCGCGGCTGCGCTCGGAACTGCTCGACTACTTCAAGCCCGAGTTCATCAACCGGCTCGACGACATCGTGCGCTTCATGCCGCTCTCGCGCGAGCAGATCTCCGAGATCGTCGAGCTGCAGGTTCAGCTCGTGGTCGCGCGCGTCGCCGAGCGCGGCGTGCGGGTGAAGCTCACCGACGACGCCAAGACCCTGCTCGGCAACCTTGGCTATGACCCCACCTACGGCGCCCGTCCGCTGCGGCGCGTGATCCAGAAGCAGCTCACCGACCGGCTCGCGCTCGCGCTGCTCGAAGGCAAGCTGCGCGAAGGCGACGAGGTCACGATCGACGCGCGCGACGGGGAGCTGGCGATCGAGTCGGCAGGGGCGGCTGCCGTCTCCGCGTAGACGCACTCGGCCGACACCGGGCGCAAGGCGCCGTCGTGCCGGTTCGCGATGGCGCCGCTACAGCGGCGGCACCTGGTTGTTGACCTGCGTCCCGTGGTACAGGTGGTTCTCGCCTTTGCAGGCGCCCGGGAACCAGAACTGGACGCTGTCGCTGCGCACGCCGTTGTAGCTCGCGAACAGGGTCGCGCGCCCGGTGGCTCCGGCCGGGCACAGCGGATCGCTGCTGGCCTGAATCCGCACGACGATCTTCATCACGTTCCCGGGCCAGCCCCACATCTGCGCGTAGTGCGAGTGGTCGACCAGATGGTGCCCGACCGTCATCGTGATCGCCCGGGTCGGCTGATTGCGCCGGCGGAGTTCCTGGCACAGGATGCCCGAGACCGTGTTCGCGCCCAGGTCGATCTGACCGTGACCGCGGGCGAAGCTGCCCGTCGCCCCGATCGGAGGCCCGGTGTGAAAGCCCCACGGCGGGATTCCCTGGACGATCGGGATCTGACCGCAGCCGGGCGAGTAGGCAGCGGCCTGAGTCGCCATCGCCGTCAGCGTGAGGAACGTCGCCAACACCGCCGGCACGAGCGCGCTGCGTCGCATGAACACTGGGTACCACGGCCGATCGGCCTTTCTTGTGGATGCCGACGAATGGACGATCCGCGAGGCGGCGAGGCGGCGAGGCTCGTGCGCGCACGTCGCATGGCTCCCGCCCGGCGAATCGGGTAGAAGGTGGGCGAGAGTCCGGGCTCGCCACGCGAGCGAGCGCCGACCGCCAACCGCCAACCGACGGAGGAGCCCATGCCGACCTACATCATGCTCTCGACCCTGACCCCCGAGGGAGTGCAGACCGTCAAGAACAACCCCGAGCGGATTCGTGAGGTGAACAAGGAGGTCGAGCAGCTCGGCGCGACCGTCAAGGCGCAGTGGGCGACGCTCGGCCACGTCGACTTCATCTCGGTCGTGGAGGCGCCCGACGAGGCGACGATGGCGCGCGTCTCGCTGGAGCTTGGCTCGCGCGGCACCGGCCGCTACGAGACGCTCGCTGCGATCGGCATCGAGGAGTTCATCCAGTCGCTGTGAGAGGGGCCTCGCCCGTGGCGATGCGTATGCTGCGGGTATGAGCGAGCACGAGCAGCAGCACGACCCCGCCGCGCAGGCGGGCAACGCCGGGGGCGGTCCCTCCGGCGAGGGCAGGCCCGAGGGCGCGGGCGGCCGCGGCCTGTCGCTGGCGCCGGAGCCGTTGGAGGAGTCAGAGGTGCAGGCGGAGCTGGACGACATCGACGTCGACGCGCCGCGCGTCGGCATCGTGATGGGCTCCAAGAGCGACATGGAGGCGATGGAGAAGGCCGGCAAGGAGCTCGAAGAGCGCGGCATCCTGCACGAGATGCGGGTGATGTCCGCGCACCGCGAACCCGATGTCGTCGCGGACTACGCCAAGAACGCGCACATGCGCGGCCTGCGCGTGATCATCGCGGGCGCCGGCATCTCCGCCGCGCTGCCGGGCGCCTGCGCGGCGCACACGGATCTGCCGGTGATCGGCGTGCCGCTCTCGGGCCGGTTGACCGCGGCGGGCGGGCTCGACGCGATCCTCTCGATCGTGCAGATGCCGCCGGGCGTGCCGGTCGCCTGCGTGGGCCTGGACAACGCGCGCAACGCCGCGGTCCTCGCGGCGCAGATCCTGGGGGCATGATCGCCCGCTACACGCGCGAGGAGCTCGGCCGTCTGTGGACGGACGAGGCGCGCATGGAGAGCTGGCGGCGGGTCGAGGTCGCCGCCTGCGAGGAGCTGCCGGAGCTGCTGAGGAGCGCCTCCGGCGTCGGTGCCGCCGGCGAGGGGCCGACGGACGAGGAGCTGGAGGCGGTTCGCAAGGCGAGCTTCACGGTCGCGGAGGTGGACGAGCGCGAGCGCGTCACCGACCACGACGTCGCGGCGTTCGTGGACGTGCTCGGCGCCTCCGCGGGCGAGGCCGGGCGCTGGATCCACTACGGGCTCACCTCCTCCGACGTGCTCGACACCGCGCTGGCGCTGCAGCTGCAGGCGGCGGGCGAGGTGATCGTTCCGGGCGCCCACGCGCTCGTGGCGGCGCTGCACGCGCGCGCCCGCGAACACGTCGAGACGCTGTGCGTCGGCCGTACCCACGGCGTCCACGCCGAGCCGACGACGTTCGGGATCAAGCTCGCGGGCTTGGCCTTCGAGGCGCACCGCAACGCGCTTCGCCTGGAGCAGGCGTTCGAGCAGGCGGCGGTGGGGGCGGTCTCCGGCGCGGTGGGAACCTACGCCGCGACGAGCCCCGACTTCGAGCGGCGCGTGCTCGACCGCCTGGGTCTCGCGCGGGAGGACGTCTCCACGCAGGTCGTGGCGCGTGACCGTCACGCGCAGCTGCTGTCGGCGATCGCGCTGGCGGGCGCGGGCATGGAGCGGCTGGCGACCGAGGTCCGCCACCTGCAGCGCACCGAGGTGCGCGAGGTGCAGGAGCCGTTCCGCGCGGGCCAGAAGGGCTCTTCGGCGATGCCGCACAAGCGCAACCCGATCAAGGCCGAGCAGATCTCGGGCCTTGCGCGCGTGCTGCGCGGCAACGCGCAGGCGGCGCTCGAGGACGTGGCGCTGTGGCACGAGCGCGACATCAGCCACTCCTCCGTGGAGCGCGTGATCCTGCCGGACTCCACGATCCTGCTGGACTACCTGCAACGCCGCGCGACGGCCCTGGTCGAGGGGATGACCGTCGACGCCGAGCGGATGCGCCAGAACCTCGAGCTGACGCACGGCGCGCTGTTCAGCCAGCGCGTGCTGCTCGCGCTCGTGGGCACGGGGATGACCCGCGACGACGCCTACCGGATCACGCAGGAGCTGGCGCAGCGCGCATGGGATCGGGCGATACCTCTGCGCGAGCTGCTGGCCGAGGACGCACGCGTGCAGTCACTGGGGCTGGACCTCGACGCGATCTTCGACTACGGGCACTACGTGCGCTACGCGCAGGAGATCGTGGGGCGGCTCGATACGGCGCTCGTGCGACTCGAACCAGTCGCCTAGATCGAGCGGGGCAATCGGCTGAACAGGGCCGGGCCGGCTGAACAGGGCCGGGCCGGGTTGCCTGAATCGGCGCAGGTGATGGCATATGTACATACGTGGCTCGGCCGGCGCCGGCCGATGCGGTGCTCGCCGGCCTCGCCGTATAGACAATGGCCATCACCGCCGAGAATTTCGAAACCCATCCCGGCGCTGGAAACCCCCGCCCCCGCTGGTAGCATCGCGACAAGTGACAGCGCTCGCGGATCTGCCCCTCCTCGCCAGCGGCAAGGTGCGCGAGATGTACGACCTGACGGGCGTCGCGGGGGGAGACCCGGCGCCGCTGCTGATGGTGGCGAGCGACCGCATCTCGACGTACGACGCGGTCCACCCGACGCCGATTCCCGACAAGGGCAAGGTGCTGACGGGGCTGTCGGTCTTCTGGTTTCAGCGGACGGGGCAGATCGTCGCGAACCACATGATCTCCGCGACGGACGGCGTGCCGGAGGAGGCGCGCGGCCGGGCGCTCGTGGTGAAGCGACTGAAAATGCTCCCGGTGGAGTGCATCGTGCGCGGCTACATCACCGGCTCGGGCTGGAAGGACTACCAGGCGACCGGCGCCGTCTCGGGGATCGCCCTGCCGGAGGGCCTGCAGGAGTCCGAGCAGCTACCGCAGCCGATCTTCACGCCGAGCACGAAGGCGGAGGAGGGCCACGACGAGACGATCGACTTCGGGCGCGCCGCCGAGCTGGTGGGCGACGCCGGGCTGATGGAGCGCGTCCGCAGCGTGTCGGTGGAGCTGTACTCGTTCGCCGCCGATCACGCCCGCTCGCGCGGCGTGATCCTGGCCGACACGAAGTTCGAGTTCGGGCTCGACGAGGACGGCGAGCTGGTGCTGGGCGATGAGGTGCTGACGCCGGACTCCTCGCGCTACTGGCCCGTCGAGGGCTACGAGGTCGGGCGCGGGCAGCCGAGCTTCGACAAGCAGTACGTGCGCGACTGGGCCTCGGGCAGCGGCTGGGACAAGAAGCCCCCCGCGCCCGCGATCCCCGACGACGTCGTCGCGGGGACGCGCGCCCGCTACGTCGAAGCCTACGAGCTGATCACGGGCGAGCCGTTCGCGGCGTTCCTGGAGCGGACGGGCGCCGTCGCGGAGGGCGCTGGCCCAAGCGGTGCGGCTTGAGGGCAAGGGTCCTGATCCGCCCGAAGCGGGGGATTCTCGACCCGCAGGGCGAGGCGGTGCAGCGCGCGCTGCCGGCGCTGGGCTTCGAGGGGGTCGCGAACGTCAACGTCGGCCGTCTCGTGGAGCTGGACGTCGAGGACGCCGCGCAGGTCGAGCCGATGTGCGAGAAGCTGCTCGCGAACCCGCTGGTCGAGGACTACGAGATCGTCTTTGAGTAGCAGCGAGCGAGCTGGGGTGCATAGATCGTGAAGTTCGGGGTTCTCCAGTTCCCGGGAAGCTGCGACGAGGTCGACGCGCTGGAAGCGGCGCGCCGGGTCGCGGACGCGGAGCTGATCTGGCACGCGAACCGCGACCTGAAGGGCGCGGACGCGATCGTCGTCCCGGGCGGCTTCTCCTACGGCGACTACCTGCGCGCTGGGGCGATCGCGCGCTTCGCGCCGGCGATGGAGGCGGTGATCGAGTTCGCCCGCGAAGGCGGGCTCGTGCTCGGAATCTGCAACGGCTTTCAGGTGCTGTGCGAGGCGCGGCTGTTGCCGGGGGCGCTGCTGCCGAACTCCAACCGCCGCTTCACGTTCAGGCAGGTGCAGCTGGAGGTGCTGAACAGCGGCGGCGCCTTCACGCGCACGTGCGCGCTGGGCGAGCGCCTGAGCATCCCGGCGAAGCACTCCTGGGGGCGCTACCACGCCGACGAGCGCACGCTCCGGGCGATGGACGAGTCGGGGCAGATCGTCCTGCGCTACGCGGAGGGGGAGAACTTCAACGGCTCGCTGCACGACATCGCGGGCGTGAGCAACGAGGCGGGGAACGTCTTCGGCCTGATGCCCCACCCGGAGCACGCCGTGGACGTGTCCGTCGGCGGGTCCGCTGACGGGCTGAAGATTTTTAATTCGATGAGGATGGCGGCTTGACTGCGTCCGCCGCAGCGCTGCCGGCTTTGAAGGACGCGCTCGCGCTGGGCCTGACGGAGGCCGAGTACGAGCTGATCTGCGAGCACCAGGACGGGCCGCCGAACCAGGTGGAGCTGGCGATGTACTCGCTGCTGTGGAGCGAGCACTGCGCCTACAAGCACTCCAGGAAGCTGCTGCGCACGCTGCCGACGGAAGGCCCCGCGGTGGTGATGGGGCCGGGCGAGAACGCCGGCGCCGTCGACGTCGGCGACGGGCTGGTGTGCGCCTTCAAGGTCGAGTCGCACAACCACCCCAGCGCCGTTGAGCCCTTCCAGGGCGCGGCGACGGGGGTCGGCGGGATCCTGCGCGACATCTTCGCGATCGGCGCGCGGCCGATCGCGGTGCTGGACTCGCTGCGCTTCGGCGAGGTCGAGGGCGAGGCGGGCACGCGCTCGCGCTACCTGCTCGACGGCGCCGTCGCGGGCATCGGCCACTACGGCAACTCGATCGGCGTGCCGACCGTCGGCGGCGAGGTCTACTTCGAGGGCCCCTACGAGCAGAACTGCCTCGTGAACGCGATGGCGCTGGGCCTCGCGGGGCGCGATGCGCTCGTGCGCAGCGCCGCCGCGGGACCCGGCAACGTGCTCGTGCTGTTCGGCGCCTCGACGGGACGCGACGGGATCGGCGGCGCCTCGGTGCTGGCCTCGGCCGAGCTGTCGGAGGGCGACTCCGACAAGCGCCCCACGGTCCAGGTGGGCGACCCGTTCGAGGAGAAGAAGCTGCTGGAGTGCTCGCTGGAGCTGCTGGCGCGTGGCCTGCTGGTCTCGCTGCAGGACCTCGGTGCGGCGGGCCTGACCAGCTCCGCGGCGGAGATGGCCTCCAAGGGCGAGGTCGGCGTCGAGATCGACGTCCGCCGCGTGCCGCTGCGCGAGGCGGACATGGAGCCGTTCGAGGTGATGGTGAGCGAGTCCCAGGAGCGGATGCTGTGCGTGGTCGAGCCCGGCGACCTCGACGCGGTGCTGGCGCTGTGCGAGAAGTGGGAGGTGAACGGCGCGGCGATCGGCGCCGTGACCGACAGCGGCACGGTGCGCGTGCTGGCGGAGGGCGAGCCGGTGGGCGAGATGCCGGTGCGGGCGCTCGTGGACGACTGCCCGCTGTACGACCTGGAGCCCGCGAAGCCCGAGCGGCCGGTCTACCCGCCCCCGCGCGCGTCGCGGGCGCCGACCACGGGCGCAGAGGAGACGCTGCTGACCCTCCTGGCCAGCCCCAACATCGCCTCGCGCCGGCCGCTGTTCGAGCAGTACGACGCGATCGTGCAGTCGCGCACGGTGCGCCGCCCCGAGCAGGCCGACGCCGCGGTGCTCGCGCTGCCGGCGGGCACGGCGCTGGCGGTGAGCATCGACTGCAATGGCCGCCGCGTCGCCGCGGACCCCTACCGCGGCGCGGTCGAGAGCGTGCTGGAGTGCGCCGCGAACCTCGCCTGCGTCGGCGCGCAGCCGCTCGGCACCACGAACAACCTCAACTTCGGCAACCCCGAGAAGCCGCACATCGCCTGGCAGCTGACCGAAGCGGTGCGCGGGCTGGGCGACGCCTGCAGGGCGCTTGACGCGCCGATCGTCGGCGGCAACGTCTCCCTCTACAACGAGGGCGCCACGGGGCCGATCTACCCGACGCCCGTGATCGGGATGGTCGGCCTGCTGCCGGACCACGCGCGCGCGGGGCGCCTGGGCTTCGCGCGCGAGGGCGATGCGATCGCGCTGGTCGGCCCGTTCGCGCCGGCGCTCGGCGCCAGCGAGCTCGCGAAGCTGCGCGGCGAGCCGCTGCCCGACGGGCTGGCGGAGACGGACGTCGAGGCGGTCCGCGCGGCGCAGGAGGCCGTGCGCGAGGCGGTCCGCGCCGGCGCGCTGTCGAGCGCGCACGACGTCGCCGAGGGCGGCCTGGCGGTCGCGCTGGCGGAGTGCTGTCTGGCGGGAGGGCTGGGGGCGAGCGTCGAATGTGGCGCGGGGGAGGAGGCCGAGCTGTTCGGGGAGGGCCCCGGCGGCTTCGTCGTCAGCGGCGCGCCCGAGGCCCTGAAGGCGCTGGGCGAGCGGGCCGCGTTGCGCGTGCTGGGCACGGTCGGCGGCGAGGCGTTGCGGATCGACGGGGTGCTCGACGTCGGCATGCCGGAGCTGGCCGCGGCGCACGGCTCGCTGGCGGAGCTGTTCGATTGACGGCTGCTAGCGTCTTGAGCATGCGTGAGGGACCGCGCGACGAGTGCGGAGTCTTTGGGCTGTACGCGCCGGGTCACGAGGTGTCACGGCTGTCGTACTTCGCGCTGTACGCGCTCCAGCACCGCGGCCAGGAGTCGGCGGGGATCGCCGCGGCGGACCGCGACGGCCACATCATCACGCGCCGCGAGCTGGGGCTCGTGAACCAGGTGTTCAGCGAGAACGACCTGCGCACGCTGGCGGGCGAGCTGGCGATCGGGCACGTGCGCTACTCGACCACGGGCTCGAACGCCTGGGAGAACTCACAGCCGGTACAGCGCTCGCAGGGCACGAATGGCTCGCGCCGGGAGCTGGCGCTGGCCCACAACGGCAACCTCGTCAACGCGGTGCAGTTGCACAACGAGCTGCTGGAGCAGGGGGTGACGTTCAGCTCGACCTCCGACTCCGAGATCATCGCGGCGCTGATCGCGACGGACCCCGCCGAGCAGGTGGAGGACGCGATCGCGGCGGTGATGCCGCGGCTTCAGGGGGCGTTCTCGACGGTCGTGATGACGAAGGATCGCGTCGTCGCCTTCCGCGACCCGCACGGCCTGCGGCCGCTCTCGATCGGGACGCTCGACCCGCAGCCGGACGATCCGGATGGCGTAGTGCGCTACTGCGTCGCGAGCGAGTCCTGCGCCTTCGACATCATCGGGGCGAAGCTGCTGCGCGACGTGCAGCCCGGCGAGCTGGTGACGCTGGACGAGCAGGGCCTGCACAGCCGCATGGTCGCGCCCGGGGCCAGGCGCGCGTTCTGCGTGTTCGAGTACATCTACTTCGCGCGGCCGGACTCGCGCATGAACGACCGGGTGCTGCAGGTGGCGCGCGGGCGGATGGGCGAGATCCTGTGGCACGAGGCGCCGGTCGAGGCCGATCTCGTGATCGCGGTCCCCGACTCCGGCAACGCTGCCGCGCGCGGCCTCGCCCGCGCGGCGGGGCTGCCCCAGGACGACGGCTTCGTCAAGAACCGCTACGTCGCGCGCACGTTCATCCAGCCGGGCCAAGAGCTGCGCAAGCACGGCCTGCGGCTGAAGTTCAACCCGCTGCCCGAGGTGATCGCCGGCAAGCGCCTGGTCGTCGTGGACGACTCGATCGTGCGCGGCAACACCACGCGCCAGATCGTGCAGATGCTGCGCGACGCGGGCGCGGCGGAGGTGCACATGCGGATCTCGGCGCCGCCGATCAAGCACCCATGCCACTACGGGATCGACATGTCCACGCGAGAGGAGATGATCGCGCACGGCCGCAGCACCGAGGAGATCGCCGCGGAGCTCGGCTGCGACTCGCTTCACTACCTCTCGCTGGAGGGGGTCTACGAGGCGGTTGGCGGCGAGCGCGCGACCCACTGCGACGCCTGCTTCAGCGGCGAGTACCCGCTGGCCGGCAGCGACGGGGCCGCGGGGAAGTTCTCGCTGGAGGACCGCCCCGCGCTGCCGCTCGTGAAGGCCTAGCCCGCTCGTAAGGGCCTGGCTCCGCGCGCGTTGGCGCCCGCATGAGCGCCGCTCGGCGCCGCTCCCGCCCGCTCCGCTACTTGGCCTTCGCGCTGTACGTCGTGCTGCCGTTGCATTTGGCGAGTTCCTTCGCCGCCTGCGGGCTCGTGAGCCCGAATTCCGAGCGCGCGGTGCCTTTGACGCTGCTGCCGGAGAACTTCCCCTTCACGTAGAGCTTCGTCGTTTTCTTGTGGGTGGGGACGAATTCGTAGGCGATCGTGCCGCTGAAGCTGCCGTCCTTCGCGATCGGGGCGGGGGCCGAGATCTGGCGCTCGCCCGCGCCGCCGCCTTCGCAGTACAACGGCGCGGCCTGGACGCTGAACGTGACGGACTTGCCGTTCTTCGCGACCTTCAGCGTGATCGGCTCTTTGCTGGGGCCGCTGAGGATGCCCGAGTAGGTCGCGCCCTTCTTCGGCCCCGCGGCCAGCGCGACGGCCGCCGTCGCGAGCGCGGCCAGCGCGGCGATACCCAGTACGCGGCGAAGCTGCCTGCCCATCGCATGCCCCTTTCTCAGCGACTCTCCGGAACGGGAGAATCTGTCAGGCGAAATCTAGCCGAGCGCCGCGGGCGGCGTCTCGGCTGGCGGGATGGGAAGACCGCCATGCCGAGACGCGCCCGGGGCTTAGCCGAGGTGGTCGTCGCGGGCAGCGCTGGCGTCGCTGTAGCGGTTCCGGTAGGGCCGCCTCAGGATCGTGGGCTCGCTGCTGCCGCTGCTGAGCGCGTAGCCCAGGGCGGCCACGACGAGCAGGGTGATGAGGATGGCTGTGAGCATTGGAGCGTCCTTCGTTTGTGGGCGTTGCACCGCTCTCCAGCCGTGAGATGAATTCAACGCCTCGCCCCCCGAAACCTCTGTGAGGTTGGTCACAGTGTTCGGACTAATGGAATCGGCAAACAGCGGCAAACCGGCTCAGACCTCGTCGCGGGCGGCGCGGCTATCGTCCCCGGAGTGCCGCAGCAGCTACCGATCGCCGTGCTCGTCTCGGGCACCGGCACGAACCTGCAGGCGCTGCTCGACACGGTCCACGAGCGCGAGGCGCAGGTCGTCGCGGTCGCCTCGAACGCCGCCGCGGCGCCGGCGCTACAGCGAGCCGAAGAGCGCGGGGTGCCAAGCGCCGTGTTCGCCCGCGGCGATTACGCCGACCGTCGCGAGCGCGACGTCGCGATGGCCGGGTGGCTCGCCGAGCGCGGCGCGCGCCTGGTCGTGCTCGCGGGCTACATGGAGCTGCTGCGCCCCGACTTCCTGTCGCGCTTCCCCGACGCGGTGATCAACGTCCACCCCTCGCTGCTGCCGGCCTTCCCGGGGATCGACGCGATCGGCCAGGCGCTCGCCTACGGGGTGAAGGTGTTCGGCGTCACGGTCCACTTCGTCGACGAGGGCGTCGACACGGGTCGCGTGATCCTGCAGCGCGCCGTCGAGCTGCCCGCCGCGCGCGACCAGGACGAAGTGCTGAGCGCGCTGCGCCCGCTGGAGCACTCGCTGCTGCCGGAGGCGGTGCGGATGTTCGCCCGCGGTGAGCTACCGGCCGACCCAGGCGCGGGGTAGGCTCTCGGTAGATGGCATCAGCACGTCAGTCGATCACCGGCAGGGCCGCCGGAGTCGAGCCCGCGGCGCCTGGCGAGGTGCGCGTCCGGCGCGCGCTGCTGTCGGTCTCCGACAAGGCCGGGATCGCCGACTTCGGGCGTGGGCTCGAGGAGCTCGAGGTGGAGATCGTCTCCACGGGCGGGACCGCGCGTGAGCTGTCCGGCGCCGGGATCGCCACGCGCGAGATCGAGGACTTCACGGGCTTCCCCGAGATGATGGACGGGCGCGTGAAGACGCTGCACCCACGCCTCTACGCGGGGCTGCTGGCGTTGCGCGACGACGAGGGCCACCTGCGCGCGGCGACCGAGCACGAGATCGAGCAGGTCGACCTCGTGTGCGTGAACCTGTACCCCTTCGAGCAGACCGTCGCGCGCGGCGACGCCTCCGAGCAGGAGGTGATCGAGAACATCGACATCGGCGGCCCGACGATGATCCGCGCCGCCGCCAAGAACGGCGCCTTCGCGGCGGTCGTGGTCGACCCCGCCGACTACGAGGGCGTGCTCGCGGAGCTGCGCGAGAGCGGCGCGCGGCTGTCGCTCGACACGCGCCGGCGGCTACAGGCGAAGGCGTTCGCCTGTACGGCTCGCTACGACGCCGCGATCGCCTCGTGGTTCGCGAGCCGCACCTACGAGGGCTTCCCGCCGACGTGGCACGACGCCTACGAGAAGGTGAGCGACCTGCGCTACGGCGAGAACCCGCACCAGGCCGCGGCCTTCTACGCGCGCGTCGGCTCGCCGACGCACCTGCTCGACGGCGTGCGCCAGCTGCACGGCAAGGAGCTGTCGTTCAACAACCTGCTCGACCTCAGCTCAGCGCGCGAGCTGGTCGAGGACTTCGACGGCGCGGCCTGCGCGATCGTCAAGCACAACAACCCCTGCGGCTGCGCGGTCGCCGCGAGCGGGCAGGAGGCCTACGAACGGGCCTTCGCCTGCGACCCGCAGAGCGCTTACGGCGGCGTGATCGCGCTGAACCGGCGCGTCGACCTCGCCTGCGCGGAAGAGCTGTCGAAGCAGTTCATCGAGGTGCTGCTCGCCCCCGGCTTCGAGGACGACGCGCTGGCGTTGCTGGGCGAGAAGAAGAACGTGCGCCTGCTGGAGCTGGCGCACTGGCCGGCGCCTGCGCACGAGGTCGAAGGCAAGCCCGTGATCGGCGGCCAGCTCGTGCAGACGCGCGACCTCGTCGCCGAGACGCGCGAGCAGATGAGCGTGATGACGACCGCGCAGCAGCCGAGCGAGCAGCAGTGGGAGGACCTGCTGTTCGCCTGGCGGGTCTGCCGCCACGTGCGCTCGAACGCGATCGTGATCGCGCGCGACGGCGCGACGATCGGGATCGGCGCGGGGCAGATGAGCCGCGTCGACGCGGTCCGGATCGCGATCGAGAAGGCGCGCGAGTTCCAGCCCGCGCTGCTGGCGGGCTCCTCGCTCGCCTCCGACGCCTTCTTCCCGTTCGCCGACGGCCCGCAGCTCGCGATCGACGCCGGCGTCGCGGCGATCGTCCAGCCCGGCGGCTCGGTGCGCGACGAGGACGTCGTGCAGGCCGTGCGGGACGCCGGGGTGGCGATGGTCGCCACCGGCGTGCGCCACTTCCGCCACTGAGCGCCGCCGCTCGCGACGCCGCCGGGGGGCCGGGTTGCGGACATCGCCCCGGCACGATCCGCCGTAGCAGGCGGATCGTCTCCGCTCGGCGCGGCCCCTGCCGCTATCCCGGTCAGGGTCTTAATTAATTATCTATAACGATATATCGTGAACGTACTTTGATAGCTCAAGATAGGGAGAACAAAATGCATCGCAAGGTTTACTTCACGGGCGAGGGGGGCTGCGGGCACGACCCACGCGGCCGCCATCGCCACCGCGGCTTCGGCGGCCCCGGCTTCGAGGGCTTCGGCTTCGGGCCGCGCGGCGGCGGGCGCGGGCGCAAGGCGCGCCGCGGCGACATCCGCACCGCGGCGCTGCTGCTGCTGGCGGAGGAGCCGCGCAACGGCTACCAGATCATGCAGGAGGTCGAGGAGCGCTCCGACGGCGTCTGGCGCCCCAGCCCCGGCTCGGTCTACCCGGCCCTGCAGCAGCTCGAGGACGAGGGCCTGATCCGCTCGCAGGAGGGCGACGGCCGCAAGGAGTTTGCGCTCACCGACGAGGGCCGCGCCGAGGTCGGGCGACGGCCCGAGGACGCGACCGCGCCGTGGGAGCAGATGAGCGGCTCGGTCTCCGACGAGGCGCACGAGCTCGGCCGGCTGATGCGCGAGGTCGCCTCCGCCTTCGTGCAGGTGATGCGCACCGGCAGCCGCGCCCAGATCGGCAAGGCTCGCGAGGTGCTGACCGAAGCCCGGCGCGACCTCTACCAGATCCTCGCCGATGGCGATTCCGAGGACGACGCCGGCTAGCCGCCGGCGACGATCGCGGTTCGCGCGGGGCCGCCGCCCGAGGCGCCCCGCGCACGCCGCAGCTCGTAGTCGCCGGGATCGAAGCGCCGCAGCTGGTGGCGGAACGGCCATGTCGGCCCCGGCCAGATCGTCGTGTTTTCACCCCGCTCGTTGCGGTACCAGCTGACGCAGCCGCCCGAGTTCCAGACCGTCGGTCGCAGGCGCCGCTGGATGCGCTCGTTGTAGCTGCGTTCGCGCGGCTCGCGCACGTCGAAGGACTCGATCCGGTGGCGGTCCATGTAGCGGATGCACTCCAGCACGAAGCGCAGCTGCGACTCGATCATGTACACGATCGAGTTGTGCCCCAGGCCCGTGTTCGGGCCCACCATCAGGAACAGGTTCGGAAAGCCGCTCACGGTCGTGCCCAGGTAGGCGTGCGGGCTTCCCTGCCACGCCTGCTTCAGCGAACGGCCCGAGCCGTCGCTGATCCACTCGCCGGGCGGGAAGTCCGAGGCGCGGAAGCCCGTCCCCAACACGATCGTGTCGAGCTCGCGCTCGGCGCCGTCGCTCGTGACGACCCCGCGCTCGCTGATGCGGGCGATACCGTCCGTCACCAGCTCGACGTTCGGCTGCTGCAGCGCCGGGTAGAAGCCATCGGAGAGCAGCACGCGCTTGCAGCCGATCCGGTAGTTCGGTTCCAGCCGAGCGCGCAGGCGTGGGTCCGCCACCTGGTTCTCGAGGTGCCTGTGCGCGACGCGCTCCGGCGGCGAGCCGGCCCGCGGGCGCATGAACGGCAGCACGTACAGCTCGCGCGCCCCGTAGATCGCGTAGCGGACGAGCCGCTGCGCCAGCGGAAAGCGCCGGTACAGGCGCCGCTCCAGCGCGCTGATCGCGCGATCGCGCTGCGGCAGGATCCACCCGGGCGTGCGCTGGAAGACGTGCAGGCGCGCCACCTGTGGCTGGATCTTCGGGATCAGCTGTACCGCCGTGGCGCCGGTGCCGATCACCGCGACGCGCTCGCCGCTCAGCGGGCGCTCGTGGTCCCAGCGCGCCGTGTGGAAGATCCTGCCGCGGAACTCCTCGATCCCCTCGATCTCCGGCAGGCGCGGTTCCGACAGCGGCCCCGCGCCGACGATCAGCAGGCTCGCGCTCAGCTCGCCGGCGCTCGTCGCGATCCGCCACCGCGCCGCGGGCTCGTCCCAGCGCGCGGAGGTCACCTCGTGGCGGTAGCGAATGTGCTCGTCCAGGCCGTGCTCGCGGGCGACCGTCCGCAGGTAGTCCCAGATCTCCGGCTGCCCCGAGAACGTGCGGCTCCAGCCGGGGTTCGGGGCGAACGAGAACGAGTACAGGTGCGAAGGCACGTCGCACGCGCAACCCGGGTAGGTGTTCTCACGCCAGGTGCCGCCCAGCTCCTCGGCGCGCTCGAGCACGACGAAGTCCTCGATCCCCTCCTGCTTCAGGCGGATCGCCGCGCCGAGTCCCGAGAACCCCGAGCCCACGATCGCGACGCGGTGGTGGCCGAGCTGCTGCATCCGTGACCTAGCCTAAACGCTCACGTCGGGCGCGGGTCGTCGCAGCTCGTGCCACGCAAGGGCCGCCGCGAAAGTTGACCGGCGGCGCGCCTTCTGGGAGCATGTCGGTGCGCTGAGACGAGTGGCGCCGCGTGATCGCGTCCTCAGGACGGGGACTTTCGCTCGATCGGACAACCCATGGAGGGGTGGTGAAGACGCATATGACTCGCCTGTTGACCTGTGTGCTCTGCGGGCTCGTGATGTTGGTCCTGGCCGCGGGCGCCCATGCGGCGGCGGAACCGGCTTGGTACGTGTGCGGCAAAGCCGTGAAAAACGGCAAAACGTTCACAGGGCACTACACGGGCAAATCCTGCGAAGCGAACACGGAAGTCGCGACGGGGGGCAAGTACGAACTGCGCGGGGGCGTCGGCAAGGCGAAACAGTTCAAGGGCAAGGGCGGCGCGACGGTCCTGCACGTCAGGACCTGGCTCGGGGACGAGAAGATCGAATGCACTTCGAGCAAAGACAGCGGCACCCCCGCGCCACCGGACCTCGAGACCGAAATCACGATCACCTACAAAGGCTGTAAGGCGCCGGGGGGCGAGAAGTGCAGCACGCCGGGTGAGCGCGCCGGTGAAGTCGAGCTGGAAGGGCTGAAGGGCGTACTGGGGATGATCGAGGAATCGCCCACGGAAGTCGTGGGCATGAAGCTCGAAAGCGAAGCCCATCCCGGCCCCGAAGGCGAGCTGGTGAGCTTCGAATGCGAAGGGCTCGAAGTGACGCTCGCCGGCGGCCTGATCGGCACGCAGTCGAAAGACGTCAACGTGATCAGCAAGGAATCGGGGAAAACCTTCCTGGCCGGGGAATACATCGGCGAACGCAAACACGAATCGACGACGTACAAGCCGCTCGTGAACCTCGTGGGGTGGGTCGGCGAACAGGCGGCGATCGCCAAAGAAATCCACGAAGACGAACAGGGCGAAATCGCAAAAATGGCCCGCCCGATCCTGACGGCGACGTTGTGCGGGGGTGAAATCGAAGCGCTGGTCCACGCGCACTGCGCGCCCGACGCCTATGCCGGCCAGGACCAGACGATCCTCGACAAGGGCGAAGCGCTGATGGTGAAGACCCGCGATCAGGCGGGCGAACCATCGAAAGCGCTGCTGATCGGCGAACACGTCGAACACGAAATCGCCGGAGACTCGAAGGCGGAAGAAATCACGCCGATCAAGTTCGTCGCGAAGGAAACGGGCACAGTGGAAGAACTCTGTTACGAAACGGGCGGCTACCTGGACCCCAGGCCGGCGACCTCGTTGATCCTCGGAATCCAGGAACAGGTCGGCGGCAAACCGGGCAAAGTGCTCGGCGAAGGGACGGTCGAGGGCAAAATCCCGATCAACACGGTGGCGAAAGTCATCGGCCTCAGCGTCCCGATCGTCAAAGGCAAGACCTATTACCTGACGTTCCTACCGCTCGGTGGCACGATCACTTACTGGTACAGCCACGCCGAAACGGTGATCTTCTCCGAACACCACAAAAAACTCACCGAAGGGCCGCCGGAAAACTACGTCTACATCGAAGAAGCCGAAGCCCAGCCGATCAGCATGTGGGCGAACGGGACCTAGGTCGCTCGGCAGCGGCTTCGCCTCAGGCGCCGGTGGGCGTTGAGCGATCCGCGAGCGCCTGCTCGACCGTCTCGTGGATCGGCACCACGCTCGGCAGCGCGACGATCTGCGCAAGGCGCGTCAGCGACGAGCTCTGCGGGATCACCAGCGCCAGCGAGGCGCGGCGCTGGGCGAGCAGGTCGTTCAGGCGGAACAGCATGTCGATCCCGGCGCTGTCGACGTAACGGGTCTCGCTGAGATCCAGCACCATCCGATCGGCGTCCTCCAGGCAGCGGGAGAGTTCGTCGCGTAGCTGACGAGCGTTCGAGGCGTCGATGTCTTCGCGCGGCTGCACCACCGGCACGCCGTCGAAGTGCTTGACCACCAGTCCCATCATGTTCCGCCTCCGTCTTTCTTCGAGCGGCGCTTGCGCAGCGTGACTGTCGTGCCCTGCTCGCCGCGCTCCACCTCCGCGGAGTCGACCAGCGCGCGCATGATCCCGAGCCCGCGCCCGCGGCCGAAGGGGCGCGTCTCGCGCCAGTGGCCGCTGTCGCTGACGATCACGCGCACTTCGGCATCGTCGCTTTCGCAGCAGACGGCGAAGCTCGCCTCGCGCGCCCCGTAGGCGTGCTCGATCGCGTTGCTCGCGGCCTCAGAGGCGGCGAGCGTCATCCCGAACAGGTCTTCCTCTTCGACGCCCTGGCTCGAAAGCCAGCGTCCGAGCGTGCGGCGCAGGCCGCCCAGCACCGCGGGGTTGGCCTCCAGCTTCAACTCCAGCTGTCGATCCAACGGCAGCGACTCGGTGGCGAGCAGCGCGACGTCGTCCTCCAGCGGCGACTCGTCCAGCAGCGTGCGGTAGACGCGGTCCGCGAACGACGCGTCTTCGTCGATCTCCGCGGCGGGGTCCTCCGCCGCGGAGCGCAGCCGCGTCAACCCGTCTTCGATCGACTCCCCGCGACGCTCGACCAGGCCGTCCGTGTAGAGCAGCAGCGCGCTGCCGACGGGGAACTCGTACAGCTGCGGGACGTACTCCTGGCCGGCGCTGATCCCCAGCGGCAGCCCCTGAAGCTGTTCGAGAAAGCCGGCCCGGCCGTCGGGGGTCATCAGCAGCACCGGCAGGTGCCCCGCGCTGACGGCTTCCAGCTCTTCGTGCTCGAGGTCCAGCTCGAGGATCGCCGCCGTCGCGCTGCGGTGACGGCCCATCGAGACGAGCAGGTCGTTCAGCAGGGTCATCACCCGGCCCAGCTCATGGCCCTCGGTCAAGTAGGCGCGCAGCGCCGTGCGGATCTCCGCCATGACAGAGGCCGCCAGCACGCCGCGGCCGACGACGTCGCCGATCACCAGGGCGAGGCGGCCGTTGGTCAGCTGGAGCACGTCGTACCAGTCGCCACCGATCTTCACGCCCGAGCCCGCGGGCAGGTACTTCGCGCTGAAGCGCAGCCCCGGCACCTCCGGCAGGGCGTCGGGTAGCAGCGTGCGCTGCATGACCTCGGTCACCGCGCGCTGCTCGGAGATGCGCGCCGCGTCGATCGCCAGCGCCGCCCGGTCCGCGGCGAGCTGGAGCATCGCGATGTCCTCCTCGCCGAACGTACGCCGCTTCAGCGCGCCGACGTGCATCACCCCGATCACATTGCCTTCCGCCTGCACCGGCACGCCCAGCATCGAGCGGATGCCCTTCTGACGCAGGATCGGGTTCACGACTTCGGCATGGCTCAGGTCCTCGATCACGATCGGTTCCGCCTGGGCCGCGACGCGACCCGCGAAGCCGCGCGCGAGCGGGACCTGCACGCCCTGGCGAACCTCCTCCTCGAGGCCCCGCGCGGCGCGCGCCACGAGCACGTCGCGGTCCTCGTCGAGCAAAAGCACCGCCGCCGTGTCCGCGCGCAGCGCCGTGCGGATGCGCTCCAGCAGCTCGGAGAGCATCTCCTCCAGCGACATGTAGCCCAGCGCGGAGTCCGTGATGCTGCGGGCGTCGCCCAGATGCGCCGCCTCCGCCGGGGGTGCCTCTGCCTGTGCGCTCTCGCTTGTCTGCTCCGGGTCCGCTGCCACTGCCCCAAGCTATACCCTCGGCCCGAGCCGCGAAGCCCTGGCCGCTACTCCACGAGCCCGCGCCGCATCGCTTCTGCGACCGCCGCGCCGCGGTCGCCGACGCCGAGCTTCGCGTACAGGTTCTTCGTGTGCGTCTTCACCGTCGGCACCGCCAGGTGCAGCTGCGCCGCGATCTGCGGAGCGGTCCTGCCCTGTGCGATCAGCTGCAGGACGGTGCGCTCACGGTCGCTCAGCTGGACATCGGCGTGACGGTGCTCGCGCACCGCTGAGGCGAGCCCGCGCCCGACGTCGGGCGGGAGCACGCACTCGCCGTCCGCCACCTGCTCGATCGCCGCACGGATCTCCTCCGCGGTCGAGGCCTTCGACAGGTAGCCCGCGCCGCCTGCGCTGAGCGAGTCGAGCACGAGGCCGCCGTCGTGGTACTCCGAGACGAACAGCACGCGCGCCTGCGAGCCGAGCTTGCGGATCTGCCGCACGACCGCCTGCCCGTCAAGCCCCGGCATGCGCATGTCGAGGACCACGACCTCCGGCTCGTGGCGGCGCACCGCGGCGAGCGCCTCCTCGCCATCGCAGGCGACCGCCACCAGCTCGGTCTGCGCGCTGCCGGCGATCGCCTCGACCAGCGCAGCGCGATAGAGCGGGTGGTCGTCGGCCACGACCACGCGTGTCGGGCGCGCGCCGTTGCGGCGCGCCGGTCCGGTGCGCTGCCTGGGGCGGGCGCCGGATGGCGTCCTCGCAGAGGGGCGGCTGCCCAACCGCCCGCTGCGGCCGCCGCGGGTCGCGCGCGTCCCGGTACTCCTCGCTGAGCGATCGAGCGCGCTCACCGGGGCGCGACCTCCTGTCGCGGAAGCTCGACCGAAACCGAGACGCCGCGGCCCTCGATGCCCTTGCCGATGCTCACCGAGCCGCCCGCGCTCTCCGCGCGCTGGCGCAGCAGGCGCAGCCCCGCGTGCAGCGGTGAATCGGGCTCGTCTGCCACCGGCAGCCCGACGCCGTCGTCGCTGACGCTCAGTGCGAGCATCTCGGCCGGACCGCCGAAGCTGACCCGCACGCGCGTCGCGCGGGCGTGCTTGGCGACGTTGCGCAACGCCTCCTGCGCCAGCCGGTAGGCGAGCCAGATCCGCGGCGGCGCCAGCGCTCCCGGATCGCCGTCGACTTCGCACTCGACCGCCGTGTCCGTGAACAGCTCGTGGCAGTAGGAGGCGACAGACGCCCGCAGGTCCCCGTCGTCCTGCGGCGGCAGCAGCTCGAAGATCAGCAGGCGCAGGCGGGCGTGCGCCTCGCGCAGCGCCGCGCTCGCCTCGCGCAGGCCCTCGCGCGTGCGCTCGTCAGGGGCCTGTCCGGCGATCCGCTCGAGCTTGAGGCTTACGGCCCCGAGCACCTGGGCCGTGTCGTCGTGCACCTCGCCCGCGATCCGCGTGCGCTCGCGCTGTTCGGCCTGGCCGATATCCGCGAGCCGTCGCTCGTGGCGCGCGCCGCGCCTGCGCGAATGTGCGCCGTTGGCTGTTTGGTCGCGTGACTCGGACATGATGCGGGTGCGGCTCCCCTCCTTCTCGGCCGAGCGGCCCCGGTGCGAGGGCCCGCACACGGCTGCGTTTCGGTTCCGAAGACCAGCGGTAATCCGATATCTGGAACTCTGTCGGGACACTAGCAAACGCTCCCCATGCCCGATCACGCCACCGCCGGCACCGGGCCGTGGCTGGGTTGACGCTCGGCGCGGTAGCGATAGCCAACGCCGCGCACCGATTCGATCGGGCTGTCCTCGCCGCTGTCCCAGCCCAGCTTGCGCCGCAGGTAGCGCACGTAGGTCTTGACGGCGCCGGGGTTCGCCGCGGATCCGTCGCCCCACACCAGGTCGAGCAGCTGATAGTGGGTGAGGACCTGGCGCGGGTGCGTCACGAACGCGCTCAGCAGCCGGAACTCCAGCGGCGTCAGCTGCACGGGCCGCCCTTCGACGCTCACCTCCCAGTTGCGCATGTCGATGCTGACGCGATCGTCGGCGTATGTCTGGGCGCGCTGCTGCTGATCGCCGCCGCGCCGGCGCAGCAGTGCCGCGACGCGCGCGAGCAGTTCCTCGTTGGAGAAGGGCTTCGTCTGGTAGTCGTCGGCGCCCGCCTGCAGGCCGCGCACGCGCTCCTGGACGAGGCCGCGCGCCGTCAGCATCAGCACCGGGGTGTCGCTGACGTCGCGCAGGCGCTCGAGCGTCGACCAGCCATCCATCACCGGCATGCCGACGTCGAGCAGCACCACGTCGGCGGGCTGGTTGAAGAAGGCGCGTAGCCCCTCCTTGCCGTCGCGTGCCAGCGAGACCTCGTAGCCGGCCCGCTCCAGCAGCAGCCGCAGGCCGAGACCGACGTCCTGGTCATCGTCGATCACGAGCACCCGCGGCATCGTGCTCAGGCCGCTGCCGGCGCTGCCGCCGCGGGAGCCTCGCCCCCGCGCAGCTCGATCCGGATCGTGGTGCCGCGCCCGGTCCGGCTCTCCGCCGCGATCGTGGCCCCCTGTGCGTCGAGCAGCCGCTGTGCGATCGCGAGCCCCAGCCCGCTGCCGCTGCCGCTCGCGCGCCCGGCGGCGCCCTGGTAAAAGCGCTCGAAGACGCGCTCCAGGTCGTGCTCGTCCATGCCAACGCCCGTGTCGGCGATCTCGATTCGCGCTCCCTGCTCGGTGTGCGCGACGCCCACCGCGATCCGCCCGCCCGCGGGCGTGAACTTCAGCGCGTTGTCGAGCAGGCCGTCGATCACCTGCGCGATGCGCTTCGGGTCCGCCCGGCCCCAGACCGGCGGCCCGTCGCTCGCCGTCAGCTCGACCCCCGCCTCGCGGGCGCGCAGCGCCGCGGTCTCGACGGCGTCGGCCGCCGCTTCGCGCAGGTCGACCGTCTCGGGGTGCACGTCCATCGCGCCCGGTGCCTCCTTGATGTTCAGCAGGTCGGTCACGAGCCGGTTGAGGCGCTCGGCGTTGCGGGCGATCACTCCGACCGCCTGGCGCTGGGACTCCGACAGAGGGTCGTCCTCGGTGAGCATTTGCAGGAACGTGGCGATCGAGGTGAGGGGGGTGCGGAACTCGTGCGAAACCGCCGCCAGGAACGTGTCCTTCGTACGCGCGAGCGCCTGCAGCTCCGCGTTGCGCGCCTCGACGTCGGCGCGGGCCCGCTCCGCGGCTCGGCGGGCCCTCGCGAGCGCCCGGTTCGCCTCGGTCTGCTTGGTGATGTCGCTCACGGTGCCGACCCAGCCGCCGAAGTCGCCGCCGTCGCCGTGGATCGCCGCCGCCGAGACCGCCAGCTCCTGGATCTTGCCTTCGGCGTTGTAGATCCGGTACTGCAACTCGACGGAGACCTGCCGGCTGACGGCGCGCGCCCACTCCGACGTTGCCCGCGCGCGGTCGCTCTCGTGCACCGCGGGTATCCAGCCCGTCTTGTCGTAGCGATCCTGCGCGGTCCCGAACAGCATCGCGCAGCCGTCGCTGACGAACACCGGCTTCGCCTCCGCGTCGAGCGCGAAGATCGCCAGCGGCGAGGACTCGACCAGCGCGTGGAAGCGCCGCTCGATGCGGCCGAGCTGCGCCTCCGCGGAGGCGCGCTCGCGCGCGGCGCGCTCGACCTCGCCCGTGCTGCGCATCAGCTGGATGCTGCGCGCGATCTGCTTCGCCAGCAGCTCCAGCGCCCGGATCTGGGCGGCGCCGAAGGGGCGCTCGACCGTGTCGAAGACGCAGATCGTGCCGATCGGTCCGCCGAGACCCAGGTTGATCGGCACGCCGGCGTAGGCGCGCAGCTCGCTGAGTTCCCAAGGCGAGCCGTCCCGGCGCACCGCCAGCGAGAGGTCGTCGATCACGAGCGGCTGGCCGCTCGCGAGTACTTCCGCGCAGGGCGTCGCCTCGAACGGGACGCCCGTGGGCTGCTCGCCATACCAGGCCATGCGGGGCACGCCGTCCGCGCCGACCACGTGCGTGCCCGAGATCGGCGTCACGCAGATCAGCGCCGCGAGCTCGCACAGCTCGGCGACGTCGTACTCCTCCAAGCCCGCGGCGAGCTCGCCGGGGCCGAGTTCCGCAGGCGAGAGCGACATGCCCTAGCTCTCGACATGCGCGCGCGCGTACGTGCGGCGGCCGCCGTCGCGTTAAACAACTGTTGGATCACGACGAAATATTGGAATTCCGGCGATTCGTCGGCCACGCCCGGCTCGCACCCGTCCGGCGTCCTCCCGGCGCCCCGCGATTCTCACCGTTTTCTCACCGAAGCGGGTCCCATATCACTCCGTATGGGACGAACGGATGGGCATGGAGCCAAAAAACCCATCCCCCCACACGCAGGACCTGTCCCGGAAACCCCGCCTCGCCTCGAGCCACCAACGCGTGCGGCTGAAGATCGCCATCGCGCTGACGGCATTCGCCGCCGCCGGGCTCTCGTCCGTCGCGGCCGCCACCGCTCGCGGCCTGGGCCACCGCTCGCACAAGCCCGCCGTCCCGGTCCTGCGCCTGCCGAGCGGCGCGTCCTTCAGCGAACAGTGGGCGCTGCGCAACACCGGCCAGTACTCGGGCACGCCCGGCGCCGACATCGACGTCGAACGGGCCTGGCAGCTCGTACCGGGCGGCAACGCCGCCGTCGTGGTCGGGATGGTCGACACCGGCGTCGACTTCGACGAGCCGAACCTCGCGCACGCGAACCTCTACACGCAGGCCGGCGCGCAGGCCGGCGCCGGCGACGCACGATGCGCCGCCGCGAGCTACGGGTGCAGCTTCCTCGGCGGCTTCGGGACGCCAAGCGACGAGAACGGCCACGGGACCGCGACGGCGGGAGAGATCTTCGGCGGCTGGGAAGAAGGTTCCTACGCGGGGGTCGCCCCGAACTCGACGCTGATCGTCGCGCAGGTGCTCGACGGCTCCAGCGCCGGCACCACAGACGAGGAGGCTGCGGGGCTCGACTACGTCGCCGACCACGGCGCACGGGTCGTCAACGTCAGCATCTCGGGGCCCCCCTCGGCGGCGGTCCACCAGGCGATCGCGAGCCACCCCGAAACGCTGTTCGTCGCCGCGGCGGGCAACAGCGGCGCCGACGCCGACGCAGACGGCGCGGGGGACTACTACCCCTGCGCCGACCCCTCGCCGAACGTGATCTGCGTCGCGGCTTCGGACCCCAGCGACGCGCTCGCCTCGTTCTCGGACTACGGCGCGCGCAGCGTCGACCTCGCCGCCCCCGGCGTGCACATCGCCTCCTCCGCACACGGAGGCTACGCCGCCCAGTTCGGGGGCACGAGCTTCGCGGCCCCGCTCGTCAGCGGCGTGGCGGCGCTCGCCTTCGCCGAGCGCCCCGTCGCGGCGGCGGCGCAGGTCAAGCAGGCGATCCTCGGCTCCGTCGACGTGCGCCCCGGCCTCGCGGGCAAGACGGTCACGGGCGGGCGGCTGAACGCGTACAAGGCGCTGCTCGCGCTCGCGGCGCTGCTGCCGGCGCCCCCGCCCGCCAACACGAAGGCGCCCGGCCTCGGGGGCCGCGCCACCGTCGGTACGGCGCTGACCGCTACCGCCGGCGCCTGGTCGCAGAGCCCGAGCTCCTCGACGATCTCCTGGGAACGCTGCGACAGCGCGGGCGGTCACTGCCAGCTCGTCGCGGGGGCCGGCGGCGCCCGCTACAAGCTGACGAGCGTCGACGCGGGGGCACGGTTGCGCGCACGGGTGCTCGCGACGAACGCCGCCGGTTCGGAGATCGCCTTCTCCTCACCGAGCGCGATCGTCCGGGGGCGCTCGGCCCAGTCCGCGGGAGCACGTGAACACCGCGCTCACACGAGCCGGGCGAGGAGGACTAATCCCAACGGATGAGGTTTTACCTCATCCCTAATTTCACCCTTTCGAGCGATGGACTTACCAGTTCGGAATTCCGAAAACGGTAATGCGCTGTGCCGGTGTGGCCAGGGCACTTCGTCATCACTGAAAGGAATCCGATGAACATCCTCTGTCGACTCACGCCAAACGGCCGCGCACGGACGCTGTTTCTGGCCGCGATCGCTTCGGTTGCGGCGATGCTCGGCATGGTCTCCACCGCCAGCGCGGTCACGCCGGTGATCGTTCCCGCCGGTGGTGACTTCGAGGCGACGCCGCTGTCGTACTCGACGCGGACCACCTGTGGCCTGCTGTGCACGCTGACGGTGAGTCGTCAACAGGAAGGCGCGAACCACTACCTGCATTCCGAATACGAAAGCCTGCTCGGCCTCCTGGGCACGAACACAGGAACTGCAACGATCACCTCGCCGCAGTTCACCTGGACGAAAGCGACGCCGAACGCGGTGACGTTCGCGTTTGAACGGCGCGACTCGCTCGGCGAATCGCTCGGCCTCAACAGCGGGGTCGAATTCACCGCGACGCTCGTCGACGACAGCGCCGCGACCTCGACGGCGATCCTGACCGAAGCGCTCGCGCCCGAAGCCGCCTTCACGGCGCACTCGGTCCCGGTCCCGGCGGCGGACATTGCCGACGGTCACACCTATCACCTCGTCGTCACCGAGACGTTCCACACGCTGCTCGGTCTCGCGACGGTCGCGACCGTGGATCTCGACAACGTCGGCCTCGCCATCACCCCCGCCGCGACCGCGCCGAGCATCGGCTCGACCTCGCTCGGCACCCCCGGCGAGCGTTCGGTGACGGGCACCGCGACGATCGACCCCCACGGCGAAGAAACCACCTACGCGATCCAGTACGGCACGACCGCGAGCTACGGCTCGGAAACGACGGTGCAGACGATCCCCGCGGGCCAGGAAGGCCTGCAGCAGGTGACCTCGGCGCTGAGCGGCCTCACCCCCGGCACCAACTACCACGCCCGTTTCGTGGTCAAAAGCGCCGGCGGCACGACGTTCGGCAACGACATGACGTTCGCGACGGCGCCGCCGTCGCAGCCGACGGTCGGCACCGCGACGGTCGGCTCGATCACCTCGACCGGGGCGATTGTCAGCGACACCGTGGACCCCGGGCAGAATGCGACGAGCGTCGTGGTCGAATACGGCCCGACGACCTCCTACGGGCAGACGACCTCCGCGGTCAACCTGCCCGCGGGCGGCGGTTCGACCTCTGTGCAGATCCCCCTCAGCGGGCTGACAGCCTCCACGACCTACCACGTGCGTGTCGTGGCCACGAACGCCGACGGCACGCAGCCGAGCGCGGACGTCAGCTTCACGACCGGCTCCGGCGGTGGCGGCACCGGTGCGCCGACGATCGGCGCCACGAACGTCACGACGCTCGGTGAGCGCTTGGCAACGCTGTCCACCGGCGCTGACCCGCACGGCGAAGCCGCTACGTACGAGGTCGAATACGGCCTCAGCACCGCCTACGGCGCGACCACCGCAGCGCAGCCGATCGCATCGGGCAGCTCCGGTGCGCAGCCGCTGTCGGTCCAGGTGAACGGCCTTGCGCCAAGCACCACTTACCACGCGCGTTACGTCGTCAGCAGTGGCGGCGGCACCAGTCACGGGCTCGATGTGACGTTCACGACCGCGGCGCCGCAGGCGCCCCAGGTGGGCGGCGCGTCGGTGGGCTCGATCACCGCCGGCTCCGCGACGGTCAAAGCCTCGGTCGACCCCGGCCAGAACGTGACGAGCGTCGAAGTCGAGTACGGCCCGACGACCGCCTACGGCCACACCACCGCCGTCCAAGGCATCGGCGCCGGCGGCGGGGCCACGCCGTTGCAGTTCCCGCTCGCGGGCCTGGCGGCGAACACGACCTACCACGCCCGCGTGCTCGCGACGAGCGCCGACGGCACGACCGAAAGCCAGGACCTCACCTTCATGACCAGCTCCGGCGGCAACGAAGGTGAAAAAGGCGGCGGCACTGGCCCGGACGTTACGGGCAGCTCGGCGGACGGCCTGACCGAACACGGCGCGGTCCTGCACGCGACGATCAACCCGCACGGGCAGGAAACCGGCTACGAAGTCCAGTACGGGACCAGCACCGGCTACGGCTCGGCGACCACCGTCAAGCTGCTGGGCGCCGGGACCAGCGGGGGCACCGCCGTCGCGATCCCGCTGCTCGGGCTGCAAGCCGGGACCAACTACCACGCGCGCTTCCGCGCCGTCAGCTCCGCGGGCACGGCCGAAGGCGGCGACGTCGCCTTCACGACCCGCGCCGCCGGCAGCGAAACGCCTGAAAACGGCTCGAACCCGAACGGCAAAGGCGGCAGCGGCGGCGAATCGGGGACGGGCTCCTCGACGTCGACCACGAACGGGGCGACCTCCGGCGCTTCGGCCGGCTCCGGCGTCGCGAGTTGCCTGCGAGTGCAGGCCAAGCGCCGCGGGCCCGCCGCGAAGCTGCTGAGCGTCGCGACGCTCCAGCAGATCTCCGCCGCGCGCCCGCTACAGGTGGCGCTGACAAAGGCCGCCGGCAAGAAGACGAAGCTCCGCTACTCGATCGCGGGCGCTCCCTATGTCAGCACGACGAGCCGGCTCGTGAAGCTCGCGCCGGCGCAGCTGAAGGGCACGAACACCGCGGTCCGCTTTCAGCTCAGCGCCGCGCACCGGCGCACGCGCTCGCTACGGATCGTGCTCAGCGCGACCCCCTGTGGCGTCGTGCTGGGCGTCAAGCGCGTCGGCAGCCAGCTGCAGGTGACGGTGAGCAGGCTCACCCGCAGCCAGGACGTGCTGCTGACGCTGCCGCGCTCGCTCGCCGCGCCGAACCGGCTGACGCTCCTGACGACGACGAAGAACCACGCGTACCGCCTGCGCGGGACGCGGGCGATTCGTCTCGCGCCGAAGGCGAAGAGCCCGGTGGTCCACCGCAGCTCGGGCGCCCTGTCGGTGTCGCGCCTGACCGACCAGGTGACGGGCCTCGTGCTCCGCTTCCCGGCGAAGCAGCCGCTCAGCGGGGCGATCAAAGCCCGCGTGACCTCGGCCGGCGGCGCGGTGCAGGCCGCGACCGCGAGCGTGAGGTAGCGACCGGAGCGGCGATGGGCGGTGGCGACGGTGCAACAGCGACACTCGGACGGGGCAGCGCCCGGGCGTCGCGCAGGAGCGGGCCGGGTTGGACGGCGCGGCTGGAACGTGTGCTGTCCGACCCCTCGCTCGTGCGGCCGGCGTTCCAGCCGATCTTCGACCTCGCCCGCGGGCGGGTGTGCGGCTATGAGGCGCTCGCCCGCTTCGAGGTCGGCCCGCCGCGCTCGCCGGAAGACTGGCTGCGCGCGGCGGCGGACCGTGATCTGGAGAACGCGCTGGAGGCCGCGCTGATCGAAGCCGGCCTGCGCGCCCGCTCGGCGCTGCCGGAGAACTGCTTCCTGAGCGTGAACGTCAGCCCCGGCACGCTGCTCTCGGAGGAGGTGCAGCGTGCGATCGCCGCCGCCGGCCGGCTCGACGCCGTCGTGATCGAGCTGACCGAGCGCGAGCCGATCTCCGACTACGACACGGTGCGCGACGCGCTCGATGCGATCCGCGAGCTGGGGGGAATGGTCGCGGTGGACGACGCCGGCGCCGGCTACGCCTCCTTGCAGCACATCATGGGCCTGCGCCCCGAGTTCATCAAGCTCGACCGGGCGCTGGTCGCGGGGCTCGACGTCGACGCCGCAAAGCTCGCGCTCGTCGAGGCGGTGGGCTCGTTCGCGGCCCGGATCGACGCCTGGCTCGTCGCGGAGGGGATCGAGCGCCGCGCCGAGCTCGACGCCGTGCGCGCGATCAGCGTGCCGCTCGGCCAGGGCTTCGGCCTTGGGCGCCCGGCGCGCTCGATGGAGGCGGCGCCCGCGACGATCGCGCACGACCTCTCGACGGCGCCAGTCGCGGACGGGGACCTCGGGACCGTGAGCGTGCTCGCCTACCCGCGCCCGCTACCCGAAGCGCAGATCGCCGACGCGGCGGAACGGTTCGCGCTCGAACCCGACGCCGAGCTGCTGGTGCTGGTTGACGACCTCGAACGGCCCGCGGGGCTGCTGCGGCGCTCGCCGGAGCCGCACATTGTCCGCTCGCCGATGTGCGTGCTGACCAGCGAGGCTCCCGAGGAGCTGGCGCGCCGCGCGATGACCAGGCCGCTGCACGAACGCTTCGACCCGCTGATCGCCTGCGACGAGCGCGGCCGCTATGTCGGGTTGCTCGAGGCCGACCGGCTCGTCCACCTGCTCTCGAAGATCGTCAACCAGGAAAGGAAGCCATCATGAAGGCATTCGCATGCGGCGCCGTCGTACCCGGCTGCACCGCCGCGTTCACCGCCGACACCGAGGAGGAGCTGCTCGGCTGCGTCGCCGAGCACGCCGAGCGCGACCACGGCATGAAGGAGATCCCGCCGGAGGTCGTCGCACAGGTCAAGGCGAACGTGCGCGAGGTGGGGGAGGGGCAGGTGGTGTAGGGCGTGGCGAGTGGTCCGCGGGACGCCCCGTGCGAGCGCCCAAAGTTTCGTGTTACCATCGGTAATGCGAAATGTCGCCAAGGGTCTACAGCCAGGTTGCTCGCGCCGAGGGCGAGGAGCGAACGCGGACGGCGCTGCTCGACGCGGCGACGCGCACCTTCTTCGAGGAGGACTGGACCGGCACCTCGCTGGAAGCGATCGCCGCGGAGGCCGGGGTCACGAAGCAGACGCTGCTGCGTCACTTTGGCAGCCGCGACGGGTTGGCCAGGGCGGCGTTCGAGCGGGCAAAGGGGGCGGTCGTCGCCCAGCGAGCCGCCGCGCCGGCCGGGGACGTGGAAGGCGCGGTGGAGAACCTGCTGGATCACTACGAGGCGTTCGGCGATCGCGCGCTGAAGCTCGAGGCGCTGCCGCCGGGCGCCCCGGGCCACGAGTTCGTCCAAGAGGGCCGCAAGCTCCATTACGAGTGGGTCGAGGCGGTGTTCGAGCCGCTGCTTGGCTGGGCCAAGGGCTCCGAGCGCAAGCGGCGGCGCGCGGCCCTGATCGCGATCTGCGACGTCCACACGTGGCGTCTGCTCTCACGCCATCTCGGCCAGTCGCGCCACGAGGTGAAGGCGACGCTGATCGCCGCGATCGACGGTGTCCTTGCGAGGCCGGCGTGAAGATCCTCGCCTACACCTCGCCCGCGCGCGGTCATCTGTTTCCGCTCGTGCCGACGCTGGACCAGCTTGCCGGGCGCGGTCACGCCGTCGCCCTGCTCACGCTCTCCGCCGAGGTGGAGAGGATGCGCGACCGGGGCTTCGACGCGAGCCCGATCGCGCAGGCGATCGAGGCGGTGGAGCACGACGACTACCGTGGCCGCACGCCGGCTTCGGCGATGAAGCGCGCGATGGCGACCTTCCTCGCGCGATCCAGGGAGGAGGTCGCCGACCTGCGCGCGGCGATCGCCCGGCACGAGCCCGACGCGTTGCTGGTCGACTGCATGACGTGGGGGGCGACCGCGGTGGCGGAGGCGTGGGGAGGGCCGTGGGCGCAGTGGTTCCCGTATCCGCTGCCGCTGCCCTCGCCGGACGTGCCGCCCTTCGGCCCGGGCCTTCGCCCGGCGGCGGGCCCGCTCGGGCGCCTGCGGGACGCGCTGCTTCGCCCGGCGATCTCCGGCGCGTTCGCACGGGCGACGTTGCCCCAGGTGAACGCCACGCGCCGCTTGGTGGGCGTGCCGCCCTTCCGCACGGCTTCGGAGCTGTTCACGACGCCGCCGCTGCTGCTCTACATGACCGCCGAGCCGTTTGAGTACCCCAGGTCGGACTGGCCCGCGAACATCCGCATGGTCGGCCCCGGCGTTTGGGACCCGCCGAGCGACCCACCGCCCTGGCTGGACGAGCTGCGCAAGCCGCTGGTCATGGTCAGCACCTCTTCGGAGTACCAGGACGACGGGCGCCTGGTGCGCGCCACGCTCGACGCGCTCGCGGACGAGGACCTGTCGGTCGTGGCGACGCTGCCCTCGGCCGATCTGCGCGGATCGGTGCCGGCGAACGCACGCGTCGAGCGGTTCGTCCCGCACGGGCCGATCATCGCCAGGGCCGCCTGCGTGGTCACCCACGGCGGCGCCGGCGCTACACAAAAGGCGCTCGCCGCGGCGGTGCCGGTGTGCGTCGTGCCGTTCGGTCGCGATCAGCTTGAGGTGGCGCGCCGCGTCGAAGTGTCCGGTGCCGGCACCTACCTGCCCCTTCGCCATCTGCGCCCGGACCGGCTCCGGAGTGCGATCCATGCTGCGATGACGACGAAGCGGGAGGGTGCGCGGCGGGTTGCGGAGGGGTATGCCGCGAGCGGCGGGGCGAGTGCCGCGGCGGATGCGGTGGAGGGGCTCGTGGCCGGGTGGGCCGGCGGCCCGCCGCTGACCGGGCCGGCTGCCTGACGCGGCGGCGTTTCCCCGCGAACTGTTTTCCCGCGAACTGTTTTCGCTGCTGCCAGCCGGGGTATCGAGGCTCCGGGAAGAATGCACGGGGTCCAGCGGAGGGAGGCCCAGTTGAGCACCGGTGTCCACGGACGAGTACTGCTGAGCGTCTGTCTTGCGCTGAGCATCTGTCTTGCGGCGGCGGCGCTGTTCGTCGCCGTAAGCCCGGCGCAGGCCGTCTCGTGGGGCGCCGCGGCGGAACTCGAACTGCCCGCGGGGGCGTCGAGTAGTGCGTTCGGCGACGTGCTCTCCGTCTCCTGTCCCGCGGCCGGGTCGTGCTCGGCGGTCGGGTCCTATGAAACCGATCCCACCCACTCCCTGCCGATGGCGATCACCAAGCTGAACGCGACCTGGCAGCAAGCCACGGCCATCCCGCTCCCGGCAGACGCGGACACCTACGAACAGCCGCGGGCCCAGCTCGAACGGGTCTCCTGCTCGGCTCCCGGCTACTGCGCGGCGATCGGCGAGTACGAGGACTCGCACGGCGAGGTCCAGGCGATGGCGGCGTCTGAGACGGCTGGAACGTGGGGCGCGGCTACCGAGATCCAGATGCCTGAAAACGCTTCGTACGGCCAGGTGGCCCCGAACACCCTGTTCAACTCGATCTCGTGCTCGGGGCCCGACGACTGCGCGGCGGTTGGCCATTACTACGAAGGCGGCAACCAGAAAAGGCGCGGGATGTTCGCGACTTCCACGGACGGCACGTGGCAAGCACAGGCGACGAGGGCGCAGCTGCCCGAACCGACGGTCGAAGAGCCAGGGGCGAACCTCGCGTCCGTGTCGTGCTGGGCTCCTGGCTCCTGCTCCGCGGTCGGCTACTTCAAGGCATCGGTCACTCCCACCACGTGGCGGGCGCTGGTCATCTCGGAGAGCGGTGGTGTCTGGTCGGCCGCGGCCCAGCCGCCGCTGCCGGCCGGTAAACAGGTCGAAGAAGACGAACTCGACTCGATCGTCTGTCTCGGGGCGAGCTATTGCGAGGCGGCGGGCACGTCGTTCGACGGGGGCTACACCTACGGCCTCGCAGCGACGCAGCGGAACGGCTCCTGGGAACAGGGCACCGAGCTGGCGCCACCGCCCGGAGCAACTCACGAGCTGTATGGCGGCCTGGTCGCCTGTGCGGATGAGAGCCGATGTTTCACGGCAGGCAACGGCCCCTTCAACGAAGGCTGGGTGGCCACGCTGACGGGAGGGCATCCGGGCAGCGAGGAGCTGCTCGCCCTCCCGGGCGCGACGGAACAGCCGCATTGGAAGCTCCGCGATGTGGCCTGCACGCCGGCGGCGGAATGCGCAGCGGTCGGCAACTACGAAGAAGGGCCCGAACAGACCCATCCGCTGTTGATGACCGCGAGCGACGGGAGTCTCAGCCCGTCACCGTCGCCGATCGTTCTGCCGGCAAATGCGGAGCGGGAAGCCGGCTTCAACTCGATCTCCTGCTCGCCCGACGGAAACTGTGACGCGGTCGGCGGCTTTCGCTCCACGACCGCAGGCGGACACGGCCGGCCGATGGCGATCTCGATGGGAGAACCGCCGGCCCCGGGCGCGACGGCCACGCCTGCGAGCCAGCCGGTGCAGATCGGTGCGGGGCATCAGCCCGCCACCGGTTCTCCGCTCGCCACGATCGCGGACCGGCGCGTGGACGGGCTGCGGCTCAGGCTGCTTGGCCCTTCGGCCTGCACCGCGGCGAGCGCACCGGTGTCGCTTCGGTTGATCGGCGAACACGCCCACAGGCCCGGCTTCAGGGTCACGCGCGTCCGCGTCTACATAGACGGAGGGCGGCGCACGGTGAAGCTGGCGGGGCGCGGTGCACGCCGGCACCGCGTGGTGGTTCACCGCCCCCAGCTCCAGGGCTCCGGCGCCTCGGCGTTCGTCTTCGTCCCGGAGAAGATGAGGCTTCGCCCCGGGGTCCACCGGCTCCGCGTGGCGGTGACGCTGAGCCGCTATCGCAAGGTTGGCCGTCGCCGCACGGTCGTGCGCGAGACCACTTGGCTTTCCTCCACGCTCCGGGTGTGCTGAGGGGCCACTGCTCTCTCGGGCGGCGCGCCAGACGGGACGGCGTGCGGGCTCGATGCGCGCCTCACGTATGCGCCGACCAAGGCGCGAAGCGAGCAAAATGCCCCGTGCGGGACTCGAACCCGCCCCACCGGATTAAAAGTCCGGCGCTCTACCAGATGAGCTAACGGGGCCCAGCGCAGGCAGTCTGGCACATTCGCCGCGGCATGCGACGAGAATCAGCGCCTTTCGCTCAACCGAGCTGAACGGTGACCGCCGCGCTCGATGTCGCGCCGGCAGCCGGGCGAAACGAGATCGAGAGCCGCAGTTTCAAGCGCCCCCGATCACGCAGCGCCGCGACGCTGGTCCGCGTGATCGTGAGCTGCACCGAGGCGCGGGCGCTTGCCCGCGCGAAGGCGCGCCTGACGGGGCGCACGCCGCTGCCCGTGACGGAGAGCAGGCCTGCGGCGGGAATGCGCAGCGCGAGCGTCACGGCCCGGCCCTTGGCCCGGTGGGCGATGACCCTCACCCGCGTGCCGGTCTGGGGGGTCGACGGCGCTGCCGCCGCCGCGTTTGGCGGGAGTTGCGTAAGCGCCGTGGCGGGGGGACCGGAACTGGGCAATGCGCCCGGGCCGGGGGCCGGCCCGCTCCCCGGCGGCGTTTCCGTCTGGGGCGGAGTCGGGCCGCCGGGGCCGGTCCCGATCCCTTCGCCGGTACCTTCGCCCGTCCCGGCTTCTTCGCCTCCTTCGGGTTCAGGTTCGGGTTCGGGTTCCGCGGGCGGGGGCCCGAACAGCGCGAAGGCCAAGCCGTCGCGGCCCGCGAACACGCCCAGCGCCCGGCCGTCGCTCAACGGCGCCACCAGGGCGCGGGCGCCTTCTGGCAGTTCGCTCATGGTCAGCCCGAGCTTTTCGGCGAGTTCCGCGGAGGAGAGACCGGCGGCTTCGGCGGTTTCGGCGACGTCCGCGAGCGCGAACGGTTCGCCGGAGAGCGACGCGCCGAGCAGTTCCTGCAGTTCGCCGGGGTTGGTCGCCGCGAACAGCGCGCCCGCGACCGCTTCGGGATGCGCGGCTTCGGCGAGCAGGTCGCTCAGCAGCTTGGAGAGCGAGAGTGGTCTCAGCGCCGCGTCAATGACTTCTTCGGGGGAGGAGCCGAGCGCTTCTTCGACTGCTTCTTCGAGCGTTTCGGGGCCGCCGGGTTCGTTTTCGACGCCCGATTCTTCGAAGGCTTCTTCGAGCTGTTCTTCGAAGTCGAACGCGAGCCCGAAGACGCCCACCAGTTCTTCGACCAGTTCCCCGTCGCCGGCGAGCTCCTCGATCGCCCGGCGCATCGCGGCTTCGACGCCGCCGGCACCGCCGAGACCGTTCACGTTCGCGAGCTGCGAGATCGGGCTGAGCGAGCTGAGGAGTTTCGCCAGCAGCGCGGCTTCCAGCGAGCTGGTGGGCACGCCGCCCGCGCCTAGTTCGTCTTCGCCGAGCAACTCGACCGCGGGGCCCGCGGCGAGCGGAGTGACGCCGCCGGGCGGCAGCGCGACGGCCGCGGTCCGAGCCCTCGTCCGCGCTTCGGCTCCCGTCGGCAGGGCGGCGAGCATCGCCAGCAATGCGATCACCGGCAGCATCAGGTGTAGCGGCCCGCGCCGGGGCCCTCCGAGCAGGGCCATCACATGACACGAGCACCGTCTCCGGTTCACGAGATGTCTATCGGGCGAGGCGAATGTGGGCTTGAGGGACTTCGAGCAGGGAGGCTGACGACGGCGGGCGGGCTATTCGGCCGCGGCCACGCGCAGCATCTCCTCGATCTGCGTCAGCTTCACGCGCGGACGGCCCGCGGGCTCGCCGAGGCCGCGCTCGTGGCGGTCGATCGCTTCCCAGCCCTCGTAGGTCACGAGCGCCGGCTGGCGCTCGCGCAGCAGCGCCTCGACCGCTGCGGCGTCGGGTTCCGCGGGCGTATGGAGGGAGGAGCCCGCCGAGCCCGACGACCCGTTCGTGCTCGTCCCGAAGTCGGCGAGCAGCGCGTCGACGGTCTCCTGGGCGTCCTTCTTGTTCGTGCCGATCACGCCGGAGGGGCCGCGCTTGATCCAGCCGACGACGTACTCGCCCGCGAGCGGTTCGTGCGTCTCGGGGTCGAGCACGCGACCGCCTTCGTTCAGGATCGTCGCGCGGCGCTCGTCGAAGGACACGCCGGGCAGCGGCTCGCCGCGGTAGCCGATCGCGCGGAACACGAGCCCGGCGGCGATCGTCTCCGTCTCCTCGGTGGCGCGCGCCCGCAGGCTGCCTCCCTCGCCGGGCACCAGCTCGTTGCGCACGAACCTCACGGCCGCCAGGGCCCCGTCGTCACCGGCGATCAGCTCGGTGGGCGAGAGCAGAAAGCGCAGCACGATCCGACGCCGGCCCTCGGTCGGCGTGCGCGTGGCGTATTCGCGCAGGATCTCGACGTTGCGCCGAGCGGTCTGGTCCTGCTCGGCGGCCTCGTCGTGCACCGCGAGCGCCCGCTCGAGTTCTTCGCCGTCGACGACGACGTCGGCGTCGGCCATCACCCCGAGCTCGAGCAGCTCGGGGTTCGTGAACGCCGCCTGTGCCGGCCCGCGCCGGCCGGCGACGACGACCTCGCGCACGCGGCTGCGCGCCAGCACCTCGAGGGCGTGGTCGGCGGTGTCGGTGGGCGCCAGCTCCTCCGCGGTCAGCATCAGCATGCGCGCTACGTCGACGGCGACGTTGCCGTTGCCGATCACGACGGCGCGCTCCGCGGAGACGAGGTCCACCTCCAGGCCGGTGTGGTCGGGGTGGCCGTTGTACCAGCCGACGAACTCGGTCGCGGCGTGCGAGCCGGGCAGCTCTTCGCCGGGAATGCCCAGGGGGCGATCGAGCGGCGAGCCGGTGGCGTAGACGATCGCGTGGTAATGCGCGAGGAGCTCCTCGCGCGAGACGTGCTCGCCGAAGCAGACGTTGCCGAAGTAGCGGAAGCGCGGGTGGGCGGCGGTCTTCTCGTAGACGCGCGTCACCGACTTGATCTTCGGGTGGTCCGGCGCGACGCCGGAGCGCACGAGGCCCCAGGGGGTGGGCAGGCGCTCGAGCATGTCGACCTCGCGCCCGGCCTCCTCGTCCTTCAGCAGGTGGCCCGCGGCGTAGAAGCCCGCGGGGCCGGAGCCGATCACGGCGATGCGGATGGGGGATTCGTCACTCATGGCGGAGGGGCTTCCTTCGTGCGAGCGGTTGTGTGCGTTGTATGCGCCGGCGCGGCGCTGATGGGCGCGGCCCGACTCGAACGGGCGACCCCCTCGGTGTAAACGAGGTGCTCTAGCCAACTGAGCTACGCGCCCCTTGTCCGGGGTGCCTAGGCTAGCGCCACGCGGCTTTGGTCTCGGTGGGGCCACTCGCTCGTCCCGCTTCTCTGAAGCCTTGCAAGGACCGGCCGAAGACGGCGCGCAGGGATGTGAGGCCTTTGTGGTAGTTGGCTAGGATGGGCGCGTCCCGTCTGGGACCTCCTGTGGATATTTCAAACACCGCCCATAGCGAGGGGTCATCGGCGTTCGCGAAGTCAGGCGAGCAGGAGTCGAAAGCGGCCGCGGAGCTGGAGCTGCGCAACGTGAGCAAGCGCTATCCGGGGCAGCGCGAGCCGGCGATCGCCGAGCTGTCATTCACGGTGCCGGCGGGCGAGGTGTGCGTGCTGGTGGGGCCGTCGGGTTCGGGCAAGACGACGGCGATGCGCCTGATCAACCGGATGATCTCGATCTCCGGTGGCGACATCCTGCTCGGCGGCCACAGCGTGCTGCACCGCGACGCGCGCGAGCTGCGGCGCGAGATCGGCTACGTGATCCAGCAGATCGGGCTGTTCCCGCACCAGACGGTGGGTGAGAACATCGCGACGGTGCCGCAGCTGCTTGGCTGGCCGAAGCCGCGCATCGCCGCGCGCGTCGACGAGCTGCTGGGGCTGATCGGGCTCGACGCGGAGGAGATGCGCGATCGCTACCCGGCGCAGCTCTCGGGCGGCCAGCGACAGCGCGTGGGCGTGGCGCGGGCGCTCGCGGCGGACCCGCCGCTGATGTTGATGGACGAGCCCTTCGGGGCGATCGACCCGATCAACCGCACGCGGCTTCAGGACGAGTTTCTGGCGCTTCAGCAGAAAGTCCGCAAGACGGTCGTGTTCGTGACGCACGACATCGACGAGGCGATCAAGATGGGCGACAGGATCGCGATCCTGCGCGAGGGTGGCCACCTCGCTCAGTACGACACTCCCCGCGAGATCCTGATCCACCCCGCCGACGAGTTCGTGGCGCAGTTCGTGGGCGCGGACCGCGGCATCAAGCGGCTCTCGCTGACGACGCTCGGCGAGCTGAAGCTGGCGGAGCCGAACGGGCTTCAGCCGGGCTCGCTGCGCGCCCCGCCACAGACGAGCGTGCGCGATGCGCTGTCGATGATCCTGACCGCGAACGGCGAACCGCTTGCGGTCGTGGACGGCGAGGAGCGGGTGCAGGGGCTGCTGACGCTGTCGCTGATCGAGCAGCTGCTCGCCGATGAGGCGTCCGCGAACGGGGCGAACGGCAACGGATCGCCTTCGCGCCTGCTGGTCGACGGAGATGGCGAGGCGGCCGGCTGATGGCGCTCGCCGGCACGCCGGTGCTCGCGGCGGCGGGCCCGGTGATCCCGAACTTCGGCGCACACAGCTCGAAGTGCGTGGTCGAAAACCGCTTCTTCTGCGGTGACTGGGTCAGCCGCAACTGGGACAGCGTCCTGTGGCCGGCGCTTCGCCAGCACCTCGTGCTCACGCTGATCGCGGTGGGGATCGGCTTTGTGATCTCGATGGCGCTGGCGCTGACGGCGCATCGCTTCGGGTGGCTGGAGCGCCCGACGATCCTGGTGACGACGATCCTCTACACGATTCCCTCGCTTGCGCTGTTCGAGTTGCTGGTGGCGCCCGTGGGGGCGAACATCTACGCCGCGGAGATCGCGCTGGTCTCCTACACGCTGCTGATTCTCTTCCGCAACATCCTCACGGGTCTGCGCGAGGTTCCAAGCGAGGTGCTGGACGCCGCGGAGGGAATGGGGATGTCACGCCGCCAGGCGCTCCTGCGCGTCGAGCTGCCGCTGGCGCTGCCGGCGATCGTCGCGGGCCTGCGGATCGCGGTCGTGACGATCATCGCGCTGGCGACGATCGTCTACACGATCTACGACAAGGGGCTCGGCGTCCCGATTCACACCGCGCTCGGGGAGGGCCCGTTCAAGACGGAGCTGATCGCCGCGGGCGGGCTGACGATCCTGCTGGCGCTCGCGGCCGACGGACTGCTGGTGCTGGTCCAGCGGGCATTGACGCCATGGACCCGGGCACGGGGGAGCTAGGCGATGCACGAATTCGTGAAGGCCTTCGAATTCATCGGGCGCGACGGTGCGATCTCGGGTCAACCGGCGTTGCCGAGCCTCGTCCATCTGGCGCTCGAGACGCTGAAGGTGGGCGCGATCGGGGTCGCGATCTCGGTCGTGATCGCGGTGCCGGTGGGCGTGTGGCTCGGTCACGTCCACCGTGGCTCGTTCTTCGCGATCAACCTCGGCAACATCGGCCGCGCGCTGCCGAGCCTGGCGGTGCTGGCGATCGGCGACGCGTTCCTCGGCCTCGGCCTGACCGTGGTCGAGGTGGCGCTCGTGATCCTGGCGGTGCCGCCGATCATCACGAACTCCTACCTCGGCGTCGACGGGGTCGACCGTGACCTGGTCGATGCGGCGCGCGGAATGGGGATGTCCGAGCGCGAGATCCTCACCCGCGTGGAGCTGCCGCTCGCGACGGCGCTGATCTTCGCCGGCATCCGCACGGCGGCGGTGTTCGTGATCTCGACTACGACGATCGCCTCGCTGGCGGGCTTCAGCGGCACGCTGGGCGACCCGATCGCGAACGAGACGAGCTACCACTTCGCGGGCGTGCTCGGCGCGGCGATCTGCGTCGCGGCGCTGGCGCTGGCGGTCGAGGGGGTGCTGGCGCTCGTCCAGCGCGGCCTCACCCCCCGCGGGTTGCGCGTCGCGCGTGACGCCGAGGTCGGGCTGGGCGCTCCGGCGCCGGGCCTCACCTGAGCTTCTCCCGGAAAAGCAAATGACAACCATCAATGCCAGGAGGCGTAAATGAAAAGTCGGCTAATGCCAGATAGCCGGAAGGGAAGTGGCGGCGTCCTGCGTGCGCTCGTCACGCTGATCGCGTTCGCTGCGCTGGCCGCGGGCGTCGCGGCTTGCGGAAGCAGCTCCTCGTCGAGCAGCAGCTCCAGCAGCTCCTCGACCCCAGCCTCCGGCGGGTCCGGCGCCGGCAAGCCGGCGGTGACGATCGGCGACAAGAACTTCCCGGAGGAGAACATCCTCGGGGAGCTGTACGCGCAGGCGCTGGAAGCGAAGGGCTACAAAGTGAACCTGAAGCCGAACGTCGGCTCCTCGGAGATCATCTACAAGGCCTTCACCTCCGGGCAGATCCAGATGTACCCCGAGTACACGGGCGTGTTCCTCTCGGCGGTGGCGGAACAGACGACGCCGCCGAAAAGCGCCGCCGACGCCTACAAGCAGGCGAAGGCGTTCGCGGAAACGAAGGGCGCGACGATGCTGAACTACACGCCCTTCTACGACTCGGACGCGCTCGCGACGCTGCCGGCGTACGCGAGCGAAAACAAACTCTCGAGCGTCGCGGACCTGAAGCCGCTGGGCAAAAAGCTCGTGCTCGGCGGTGCGCCGGAATTCGCCACCCGCTTCGAGGGTCTGCTCGGGCTGAAGAAGGAATACGGGCTCGACCCGACGTTCAAGCCGATCGCGATCGAACTGTCCTACAAGGCGCTGGAAACAAAACAGGTGGACGCGCAGGACGTGTTCACGACCGACGGGCAGTTGCTCGGCGGCAAGTTCAAGGTCCTCTCCGACCCCAAGCACGTGTTCGGCTTCCAGAACGTGGCGCCGATCGTCAAGCAGAGCGTGCTCCAGGAAGAGGGGCCGGAATTCTCGGCGACGGTGAACAAGGTTTCGGCGCTGCTGACGATCCCCGCGATCCAGCAGATGAACAAGGCCGTCACGATCGACAAGCAGTCCGCGAAGAGCGTCGCGGCGCAGTTCCTGAAAGCGAACGGGCTCGGCTGAGCCTCGGGCGGTGGCGCTCGGCCCGGCGACACCCGCTGGGCCGACGCTCCGCGCCGCATCTCCTGGCAAGCTGTCGGGGGTGCGGCGCGGGGTCCGGATCGCTCTGTGGGTGGCCGGCGGGATCGTGGTCCTGCTGGGCCTCGCGCAGATCTTCCTGCCGAAGCTCGCGGCGAGTCGCGTCTCCTCGCGGATCGGCAAGTACGGCAAGGTCGACCACGTGCACGTCAGCGCGTGGCCTGCGATCGAGCTGCTGTGGGGCGACGCGGACTCGATCGAGGTCCACGCCTCGAAGCTGCGCGTGAACCCGGGCCAGACCGCGAAGCTGCTCGACGAAGCACGCGGCGTGCAGCGACTCGACGTCGACGTCGCGAGCGCGGAGGAGGGCCCGCTGCCCGTGAGCGACGTGGTCCTGCAGAAACGTGGCTCGCGGATAAGCGTGCAGGCGCACGTCGACGAAGCGGACGTCGCCGCGGCGCTTCCATCCGGCTTCAGCGTGCAACTGCTCGGTAGCCATGAAGGCCAGGTGGAAGTCCAGGCGAGCGGTGGCCTGTTCGGCGTGGGCGCCTCGGTCGAGGCGGTCGCCCAGGCGAGCGACGGGAAGCTCGTCGTGCGACCGCGCGGAGCGCTGATCGAAGCGCTGAAGCTGACGCTGTTCTCGGACCCGCGCGTCTACATCGAGGGCGTCGGGGCGACGCGCTCGGGTAGCGGTTACGAGCTGAGCCTCGACGCTCGCCTGCGCTGACGCGGCCGGCGCCGCGGCTCAGGCCGCGGCGGGCTCCGCGGTCGCCGAGACGGTCGGCCGCGCGTGGACGTGCATCGGCAGCCCGTCCTTGGGGCTGATCGTCGGCATCTGGCGGATCTGGAGCTCGAAGTCGTCCGGCAGCGAGAGGCTGAAGCGCGACAGCAGCAGCGTCGCGATCGTGCGCACCTCCAGCTGACCGAAGCGCATGCCGATGCAGGTGCGCGAGCCCCCGCCGAAGGGGACGTAGGCGCCCTTGGGCAGCGCCGCCTTGGCCTCCGGGGTGAAGCGCTCGGGGCGGAAGGCTTCGGGGTCGGGGAACACGTCGGGCAGGTGGTGGCTGGCCCAGGAGCAGTAGTTCACGAACGCGCGTGCCGGCACGGTGTGGCCCGCGAACTCGAAGGACTCGATCGCGCGACGCGGACCGACCCACGCGGGCGGGTACTTCCGCAGCGTCTCGTCGAGCACCATCTCCAGCTCGGTGAGCTCCCCCGAGGTGAGCTGCTCCGCCGTCGGCGCGGCCGACCCGTCGGGGTCTCGCCGCAGCAGCTCGTCCTGCTCGTCGCGCAGTCTGCGCGCGATCGCGGGATGGCGTGCGAGCTCGTAGAACATGAACGAGATCGTCGAGGTGGTGGTGTCGTGACCCGCGAACAGCAGCGTCATCACCTCGTCGCGGATCTGTAGGTCGCTCAGCGTGTTGCCGTCCTCGTCGGAGGCGTCGAGCAGCAGGCTGAGGATGTCCTCGCCGCGCCGGCCCGTCGCGCGACGCTCGCTGATCTCCTCGTAGATCAGCTTGTCCAGCTCGCGCGCCGCCTGCTGCATCCGCCCCCAGGGCGAGCGGCGCGTGCGAAACACGCGCAGCAGGTACTCGGAGGAGTAGAAGGCCAGCGCCTCCTCGAACAGGCCCGCGGCGTCGATCGCCCTGGCGCGCCTGCCGTCGGGGTCGACGCCGAACAGCGCGCGCATCGCGACGCGCATGGCTAGGCGGCGGGTCCAGGAGTAGAGGTCGATCTGCGTGCCGGGCCGCAACCGGTCGAGCGCGCGCTTGGTCTCCTCGCCGATCACGCTGAGCGAAGCGGCGACGTGATCGTGGTGGAAGACCGGCAGCATGATCCGCCGCGAGCGGCGATGGAAGTCGCCGTCGATCGTGAGCAGGCCGTCGCCCATCAACCCGATCAGGTCGCGGAAGTGGCCGTCGCGCCAGAGAAAGTTCGAGGCGTTCGAGACGAGCAGGTAGTGGTTCGCCTCGGGACCCAGCATGAACACGACGTTCGAGTGGAACAGGCGCAGCGTGAAGATCGGGCCGAAGCGCTCGTAGTAGTCGAGCAGCATCGGCAGCGGTTCGTCGGCGAAGCGTTTCGTGCGCGGGAGCGAGAAGCTGGTTTCCCCTGGCGGGAACGGCACCGGCGAGCGCTCGCTGCGCAGGTCTTCGAGCATCACCTTCAGCGGGTTCACGTTGAGCATCGGGCGGGGGCCCACAAGCGCCATAGCGCGAAGGCTAGCCGATGGGCTGGCTGGGTGGCCAGTTTCGCGGGGCTCGTGCGGTGGTGCGAGGCACGCGATGCCGCTTTACCACAACGGGTCCAACAAGTGGAATCCTATGGACAGGGGCGCGGCCAGTGGCGTGCTGCGCCCCGGTCTCTTCATTGCCGGCCAGCGGCACCTGGCGGCAGGGGCGGGCCGGCCGGCTTGCTGCTCGGAATCCAGGGCTGGGCCGAGCTTGGCCGCCGGATCGGCCCAGGCTTGGCATACTGGAGACGTGCGCGGCGCCGAGGTGCTGCGCGCCCCATCGCGGGGGCGTAGCTCAGTTGGTTAGAGCGCTGCCCTGTCACGGCAGAGGTCGCGGGTTCGAGTCCCGTCGCTCCCGTGCTGTACCCACCCTCACATGTGAGGGTGGGTACGGAGCTGGACCGTCGGCGCGCCGAGCCAACTGGGTCGTCGCAGCACTCTAGGCTTCGGATGTTGTGGATGATCCTAGTTTTGCACTGTCGTCCGGATCCGTCGTCTTTCGCGATGAGCTACCGGTGCCTGAAGCAAACGTCGTCGTCTATGAGCAGATCTATGTGCTCGAGCAATGGCTTCGGCGAATTGCCTATGCCGGTCTCATGGCGCGGTACGCGACGAATTGGCAGCGCGCTATGCCGGATGCTCTCACCGACGACCTCAAGCGTCGACTACGTCAGTTGAACGGTCGTGTTCACCTCGACTGTGAGAACAGCGACAACGTAATCTGGTTGCTTACGCTCGACGAGCTCGGTGACGTCCTGCTCGCTGAGCACACGTGGCCTATGGTTAAGTCACTATCTCGACTTCCGAAGCACGTTTTCGAGAGGCGACTGGCTGATCTGCGAGAAATCCGAAACGTTGTCGGTCACAATCGAGCTGTAAGTGCCAATACTGCTCTGCTGACCACGAGCATTGCGGTCGCCCTTTCGAGCGGGATTGAGTCATTCAAGACTCAGCTGCTTTACTCCGACTCAGGGACGATTCACTTCGGGTCAGTGGACGAGGACAACGTGCCGGGGCTGTTTGCGAGATGGGAGGCGAAGTCCGACCCTCGGTCACAAATCATGTTGACGGAGGGCGAGCACTTCTACTCGTTGACGCGGCTTCCGATCGAGCCGTTCGACTCGCACCTCAAGGTCAGGAGCTTCCTCGATGCGATGGAGCCGCTTGCGCATGACGTGCTCGCTGTGCTCATCAACCGGATGGGCGACGAGTTCACGCTCGCCTGGCCTAAGCGAGCGGCCGACAAAGTGCATGAACGGGTGATGAGGTTCTTCTTTGCGGATGACCATCAGCGCTGGACGCAAACTCCATATGAGCAGCAGAGTCCGAGCGCGATCTGCGATCCTCGGGTGTGGTTCTACGAGAACCAGCGACCAAGCGCTGAGTAGGGGCGCCTCTGGCTCGACCGATTTGTAAGCGACTGGAAGCTGCTTCTGGTGCAGTCAACCATCGGCCGGCAGGATCGTAAATGCCCCACCCCCCAACGGCGGCACAGCGCGGAAGTGTCGCTCGTCGAAGCTGAGGATGCATGTTGTGTCATAGCGATCCGCAAGCGCGACAAGTGCGCAGTCGGCAAGTCCTAGGCTCAGGTCTGAGTACTGCTGGTCGAGGCTGACGATAGTTGCGTAGTCATCGCGTTCGAGCGAGACAACTGTAAAGCGTCCGTTAGCCAGGTCGCTCAAGAATCCGCGACGGGCATCCTGGCCAAACCGCTGGCCAAGGAGGTAGTCCACCTCGGCAGTAGTAGGCGCAGGTATGACGAGATCACCCGGCTCGTCTCTAAGCGCGGTGAGAATACGCTCTCGCTGGGGCTCATCGCGATCCGCCAACGCCACGATCGGGCCGGCGTCGATCAGCAGCGTCAACTCCCGAAGCCCTCCAGGAGCTCCGTGTCTGGAATCTGCGAGATCGGACGCGTATCGTCGTCTATCCGGGGAAAGCCAGCCGCAACTTCGAAGTCGCGATCACGTGAGGCGGGAGGCTCGTAAGTGGCGATAGCCTCGCGCAGGATCTCAGCCTGCGAGCGGCCCTCTTGGCGCGCGAGACGAGCAAGGCGTTCGGCTTGCCGATCATCCAGATAGACGCTCGTCTTGCGCATGACGTCAGTATAGGGCACAACGTAGGGTGCCCTGTAGCGCGACTGCGCCGCCACCTCAATGCTTCCGCGGAGGTCCACGCCATACCTCGATCGTGGGGGTTGGTACGCCGAGGGAGCAACCCCCGTCGCTCCCGCTTCATTAGGTTTTCTCCCTGGAAATTGTGTAGTTCTTGACTTCCGCGCGCGGCAGCACGGAGTCGAGTGCGACTAGTAGTGCGCGGTCGGACGCAACAGCGGCTGCCTAGAGCAGCCGGCTTAGCTCATCGGGACTCAGCCCTGCGTCGCCGAGAATCCCTGAGAGCGTCCCGCGCTTCAGCTCGCGATGAAGCGGAACGGTGAGCGACACCCCGCCGGCCAGGATGCTTCAGCCGAACGTGGCTCCCTCGCTGGCGAGCGACTTCCCATCCGTCGCGTTCGAGAGCTTTGATCAGACGTTGCCCCGATATGACAGGCAGGGCGCCGGTCACGCAGGGACCGGGAACTTCCGCCGGATCACCCCAGTGTCGAGCGAGCGCCCGTCTTCGCGCAGTCCTTCGATGTAGAGCGCAAGCGCCTCCTGCGCATTCGCCGTCGCTTCATCGAGGGTGTCGCCCTCCGTGTGCAGGCCAGGAAGGTCGGGCGCGTAGACGTGATAGCCGCCCTCATCTTGCGGAGCGAAGACAAGCTCGATCTCTTGTGGCTGATCCATAGGACTCAGGATAGGCGCGACTTCGACTACCGGCAACCGACGTCAGGGCAGGGCGCCCCCTCAGCGCAACCGGGCCAAGAAGTAAACAAGCGCCCGCCGCTTCCCCGCAGGCAACCGGCTAAACGAAGGCATCGGCGCGGGCGACTTCACCAGGGCCCGTTCGATGGCCCTGGCGGGCAGCCGCGAGCCGACGTCGGTGAGCTCGGATCCGGGACCGCTGTTCCCGGCGTCGCCAATTCGGTGACAGGCGAGACAGCCGGACGCGGCGGCGACGACTCGGCCGGCGGTGAATTCGCGGACGGCGCCGGGGCCACCGGCGCGCACAGAGCTCGGAGGCGGGATGCCGATGAGGTCGGTCTTCCCGACCGCGGACGGCAGCCCGCTGACGCAGACGAGGCTTCCGTCGGTCTTGACGAGCAGGGTGCGCTTGTCGGGCGGGCAGAGATGTTTCTTGGCCTCGCGCGCGAAGCGGTGCATCAGTGCCTCCCCTCCGGAGCTGCAGCCGGCCCCGCTGCCGGAGCAGCCGACGATCCTGGGTTCGAGGACGACCCGCTTGGGCTCGACGCGCTGGGCGCCGCCGCCGCACCCCGTGAGCAGAAGCGCGCCGATCGCGACGACGACGAAGACGACGCGCGCGAAGTCAGCCCGCGAGGCCACGCGCGATCAGGCTCTGCGCGGTGTCGGCGATCGAGTCGGCGGTGGGGCGCGTCTCCCAGCCGAGCGTGGTCTTCGCCTTCTGGGCGGTGTAGCTGGTGGATTGGCCGAGGTCGCCGACGATCGAGCGGACGCTGGGGTCGAACAGGCCCATGGCGCGAATCAGCAGGTCGGGCGCGACGCGGGTGGGGACCTTGCGGGCCTGGTCACCCAGTCGCTCACGCAGGACCTCGCCGACCTCCTTCATCCAGGAGAAGCGGTCGACGGCGAGGAATCGCTGACCGCCGGCGGCGGGGTCGGTCATGGCGCGGATGTGGAGGTCGGCGACGTCGCGGACGTCGACGAGCACGAAGCCGAGCCGGGGCATCGCGGGCATGCCGTTGAGCAGGCGTTCGACCACCTGTAGCGAGAAGGACCTGTCGTCGCTGAGCACGGGGCCGATGATGGCGCCGGGGTTCACCACCGCGAGCCGCTCTTCGGCGCCACGCGCGCGGGCCTCCTCCCAGGCGGCGCGCTCGGCGATGGTCTTCGAGCGGACGTAGGGCGTGCGCCGAAGGTCGTCGGGATCGGTCCAGTCGGTCTCGTCGTATGGCTTCGCGGCGGACGGTGGGCGTCCATGGCGTACGGCGGCGACGGAGGAGGTCATGACGATGCGCTGCACGCCGGCGTCGAGGCCGGCGCGGATCACGCGCAGCGCACCGTCGCGCGCGGGCACGATCAGCTCGTCGGGGTCCTTGGGCTGGGCGGGCGGAAAGGGCGAGGCGACGTGCAGCACGTGGTCGCACCCGGCGACGGCCTCGCTCCAGCCGTCGTCGGCGCCGAGATCGGCAGCGGCGAAGGACAACCGGTCGCCGGCCTCGACGCCGGCCGCGGCAAGCGACGCCCGCACGTCGTCGGCGCGCGCGAGGTTGCGGAGGGTGGTTCGTACCTCGTATCCCCGGCGCACCAGCTCGGCGGCGCACCACCCGCCGAGAAAGCCGGTGCCGCCGGTGACGAGCACTTTCCCCCGTGGCTCGGTCATCCCTGGAGTCTATGCCTGCGAACGGCCCTCAGTCGCCTGCCGCAGACGCCCCCCGCGTGCGCGGCGTCTTCGGCGCCGCGACACAGCCCGCCCCCGGCAGCTGGCACGCGAGGCCGTTGGCGACACCCCCGGCGCCCAAGCGCGGCGCCGATCGTGGGGAGGGTCGGCCGCGGACGACGGCGACCCGGTAGACGGTGGCGCCGCGGAGCAGGAAGGCGTCGGCCTGCACCGCGGCGTCGGGGTTGAGCCATACGAGCGCGCGGGTCTGCGGAGGCGAAGCGACGGGCATGGCAAAGCCGCGCCGGTGACAACGCGCGACGGAGGCGGCGTCGAACAGCGCACGCGCCTGCGCATGTGAGCGAAATCGGAACGCGTCGGCGACGACGTCGTCACCGGCCTGGCTCCACTGGCGGATCTCATACCTGGCCGGCCAGGTCCCGTGGGCCTCGCGCGCGGCGGCGACACCCTGCGGCGAGGCGTCTGTCCAGAAGGCCGCGGGCGCGGCGATCCCGCCTTCGTAACGACGCCCTCCGGCGCTCGCCATCACGCCCCGCAGCGTCGCGCGCAGCTTCACCAGTTCGTTCAAGCCGACCGTCTGGACGGAGGGCATGCCGGCCACGCAGGCGTCGCGATCGGGGCTCGATCCGGCGGCGTTCCCTCCACCTTTGGCGACGAGCGCGAACACCAGGACGCCCAGGCAAAACAGCAGTCCCACCAGGCGCACGGGCGTCTGCATCCAATCGGTGCGCGGCGCGCTCATGCGCATGTATCGACGCAGGTGGCACTCGGCTGGAGGCTGTCGAGGGCGGAAGGCAATGCAACGCGAAACTCCTGCTGCTGCCGTCTGTTCGTTTCTGCATAACCGAATCCGGGGGGTTGGGCGTGAGAGAGAAGCTGCTCGCACTGCTGCGCTGTCCGTCCTGCGGCTCGCCGTCGAGCTTGGGGCTGGCGAAGGCGGTCGAGGATGAACTGGAGATCCGCGAGGGCCAGGTGCGCTGCCGCGCCTGCGAGCTGCGACGCCCGGTGACCGGAGGAATCGTCGACATGCTGCTGGACCCCTCGCCGGTGGTCCTCGCCGAGGCCGAGGGTCTGGAGCGCTTCGCGCAGTTCATGGAGAGCGATGGCTGGGATCGTGCCCGCGTGCTGCGCCTCCCCTACGAGGACAACGGCTACTGGTTCGGACAGGCGCAGGCGATGGAGCGGCTCTGCGAAACGGTCCCGTTCACCTCCGGTCAGCGAATCCTGGACGTCGGCGCGAACACGTGTTGGGCTTCGGCGAAGTTCGCACGGGCGGATTTGTATACGGTGGCCCTCGACATCTCGATGACCGAGATGCAGGGCCTGCGCACGGCGGACTGGTGGTTCGAGGAGACGGGTACCTATTTCGAGCGGGTGCTGGGGCAGATGTCAGAACTGCCGTTCGCCGACGGCAGCTTCGATTGGGTCTTCTGCTGCGAGGTGCTGCATCACAACGATCGCCCCGGGATGGCGGCGGCGCTGCGCGAGATCCACCGCGTCCTGCGCCCCGGCGGGCGCCTGCTGGTGGTGAACGAGCCGCTGCGCTGGCCGACGGACCTCAAGCGCGACCACGCCGCGCAGTTCGAGGGCAACGAGCACGTGTACTTCCTGGCGGAGTATCTGCGCAACGTCTGGTTGGCTGGGTTTCGCCGTTTCGAGGTGCTTGAGCCTGCACTGGAGATCGCCTTCTCCCGGCGCCCGATCCACCTGACGGACAAGGCGAGCACGCTGGGCTCGTTCAAGCTCGCGGTCAAGAACATCGTCCGCAAGCACGACCTCACGCGCTGCGCCTACAAGTGGTGGCGCTATCTGATGGGTCCCGGGATCTCGCTGCAGATGATCTGCACGAAGAAATTCTGAGGCCGTCTCGGTTGATGGGGTCACCGGACCGGAGGGTCCGGTGACCGCTGTGATCGCCGTGCTGCTAGGCGCCCTTGGCGAGCCGCATCAGCACGAGCCTCCAGGCGCACCTGGCGTCGGCGGGCCGCTGCTCGATCGCCTCGCGCACGCGCGCGTAGAACTCGTCCGCGAGGCCCGTCGCCTCCGCTGCGCCGCGCGCGGCGGCGATCGCGGCGAACAGCGAGGGCTCGGAGAACGCGCGCAGGAAATCGGCGGCGCCCGCGGCGAACCCGGCGAGGTCGCCGCTCTGCTCGTAGCGCGCCCACAGCGGGTCCTCGAGCGCGGTCTCCGAGCACTCCTCCAGCGCCAGCGGGCCGGGTCCTCGCTCCAGCGGCGCCAGGAACTCCTGGCGCGTGCGGTAGTAGGTCGGGACGACCATCGCCTCGTACTCCGCGGCGCTCAGCGACCCGTCGGCGACCAGTTCGCGCAGCGCCTCGTTCGCGAGGCCCAGCAGGCCCTCGGCGCCGCAGCGCCCCCGCTCGTCGGCGCCGCTGCCGACGATCACCAGCTGCCCGCCGGGCACGAGCTCCTCGCGGCGGTGCGCGAGGAAGCGCTCCCAGTCCTGGGCGGCGCGAGCCGCGTACGCCGCCCGCTCCTCGCGCGTGCCGAGCGGCGAGAAGATCTGCCCGTGCAGCGGCCCGGGCACCGCGCTCAGCCAGTGCACCGTGATCGAGCTCCAGCCGAGCGTCACGCGCGAGGCCGGGAACAGGCGCTCGTAGAAGGAGCGCCCCGCCGCGTAGGCGAAGGCGTTCGCGTCCGCCCGCAGGTAGCTCTCAGGGTCGGCCTGCAGCGTCGTGAACAGCGCGGCGAAGTCGTTGCCGGGCAGGTCGGTGTGGACGATCGAGATCGGCGCCTCGGGGGCCACCCGGCGGCGCAGCGACCCGATCGCGGCGCGCATCGGCGCCAGCGAGTTGCGCCCCTGCGAGCTGCCGTAGTCCGCGACGAGCAAGTCGGTCCTCGCGCCGTCGAGCGCCACGGCCTCGCAGGCGCGCTCCAGCAGCGGCAGCCCGTCGTCGCCCGCGACGTGCTGCGGCTGGGAGTGCTGGTTGTAGACGCCGCCGCCGGCCATCACCGACTGCCGGTGAAGCGGCTCGCTCATCAGGCGATCGTCGCCACGTCGATCACGAAGCGGTAGCGCACGTCGCTGGCGACGACCCGGTCGTAGGCGCCGTCGACGTCGCCCGCGGCGATCAGCTCGATCTGCGGCTTGACGCCGTGCTCGGCGCAGAAGTCGAGCATCTCCTGCGTGTCGGGCAGGCCGCCGATCGCGGAGCCCGCGAGGCTGCGCCGCCCGGAGATCAGCGAGAAGGCGTGCACCTTGTCGCGGTCGGAGGGCGCCCCCACGGTGACCATCGTGCCGTCGACGCGCAGCAGCCGCAGGTAGGCGTCGAGGTTGAGGTTCGCGGAGACGGTGTTCAGGATCAGGTCGAGGCTGCCCGCCAACTGCTTGAACGTGTCGCGGTCGGAGGTGGCGTAGTAGTGCTTGGCGCCGAAGCGCAGGCCGTCCTCCTGCTTCGAGAGCGACTGGCTCAGGACCGTGACCTCCGCACCCATCGCGGCGGCGATCTGCACGCCGACGTGACCGAGCCCGCCCATCCCGATCACCGCGACTTTCGAGTCCGGGCCGACGCGCCAATGCTTCAGCGGCACGTACGTGGTGATCCCTGCGCACAAGAGCGGCGCCGCCTCCTGCAGCTCGATCGCGTCGGGGATCTTCACGACGAAGCGGTCCTTGACGACGATCCCCTGGCTGTAGCCGCCGTAGGTGACGTTGCCCTCGTAGTCGCGCGCGTTGTAAGTCTGCACGTTGCCCTTCACGCAGAACTGCTCCTCGCCCGCGCGGCAGTACTCGCACTCGCCGCAGGAGTCCACCATGCAGCCGACGCCGACGCGATCGCCGACGGAGAAGCGCGTCACGGCGGAGCCGACGGCGGCGACGACGCCGGCGATCTCGTGACCGGGGACCATCGGGAAGATCGCGTTGCCCCACTCGTCACGCGCCTGGTGGATGTCGCTGTGGCAGATGCCGCAGAACTTGACCTCGATCTGGACGTCGTCCTCGCGCAGCTCGCGACGCTCGATCGTCGTCTGCTCGAAGGGGGCGCCGGACGAGGGCGCGCTGAGTGCCGAGGTTGCGGGCATGGTGGGCCTCCAAGTGGTCTCGCGGTTGGCCGGGGTGGGTCGTCGGCCAACCTAACACCGCGCGAGTCTCGGCCCCATGTTTCCAAATAGTTGACTTTCGTCCAGGCGCCGGTACGGTCGCCGGGGCCGCGGGAAACGCCGCGTCAGAGGGACCGGGCACCGCGCCGCAAGGGGTCGCGTGCGGCCGCCCGGCGATCCGTCCAAAGCGAATCAGGAGGTCTCAGAACCGTGAAGCGTCAACGTGCCTCATCGTCCCGACCCGCCGCTCGCCGCGCGCGCTGCGCGGCTGCGCTGGCGGCCGTGCTCGCGCTGCTCGCGCTGCCTGCTTTCGCGCAGGCGTCCACCTCGTACGTCTCGCTCGGCGACTCATACGTCTCCGGGCCGTTGATCCTGCCGCCCGCGCCCGGCGCCCCGCTCGACTGCCTGCAATCGCTGCGCAATTACCCGCACCTG